>Ga0157378_10004929_pt1 | contig 11698 bp, 10 predicted proteins | sample M65metaG_FD_115309 | JGI IMG/M metagenome (GOLD analysis project Ga0157378, IMG submission 115309) | Miscanthus rhizosphere microbial communities from Kellogg Biological Station, Michigan, USA - M6-5 metaG | ecosystem: Host-associated > Plants > Roots > Rhizosphere > Soil | place: USA: Michigan...
CGTGCGGCGGACACGCGGGCACGGCGGCGTCGATGTATCTCGCGATTGAGCGGGCCGGTGAGGCAGGCGTGAAAGTCGGCGCACACCCGGGCCTCGCCGAAGATTTCGGCCGCGGCTCCGGAGAGGTGACGTCCGAGGCGCTTGCGCTGCTTCTGGTCCAGCAGGTGGGCGGCTTTGCGGCGATGTGTCGCGCGGCCGGTGCGCGCCTGCATCATGTGAAGCTGCACGGTGCGTTGTATCACGCGGTCGAGGCCTCGCCGGAGCTGGCGCAGGTTTACGTGGAAACGATCCGCGGAATTTTTCCGCGCACGGCGATTGTCGCCCTGGCCGGCGGGCGCGTCGTGGCCGCGGCGAAGGCCGCCCGGGTGCGTGGGCTGGCCGAGGGTTTTGCCGAGCGCGGCTATCGCGCCGACGGTTCGCTGGTGCCGCGCGGCGAGGCGGGGGATTTGATCACCGATCCGCGCGCGGTGGCGCGGCGGATTCCCTCGCTGCGCGGCGATACGATCTGCGTGCATGCCGATTCGCCAAACGCGGTGCGTATCGCGCGGGCCGTGCGCTCGGCACTGGGCGAACGCTAAACGTCTGCCGGACGCAGCCCGGCCTCGCGGAGCGCACGGATGCCTGTCGCCGCATCGCGCTTGGCGAGTCGGCGACCGTCGGGACCACACACAAGCGGGCAATGGTAGAACGCGGGCGGCGGGGCGTTGAGCGCGCGGTAGAGCAGGAGCTGGCGCGCGGTCGAGAGCAGCAAATCCTCGCCGCGCACGACTTCCGTGATGTTCATCGCAATGTCGTCGGCGACGACGGCGAGCTCGTAGGCCGGCACGTCATCGCGCCGCCACACGACGAAATCGCCGAAATCGCGGCCGGCGACGAATTTCACTCGGCCGCGACGGCCGTCGTCGAACGCGATCGCCTCGCCATCCGGCACGCGAAAGCGCCAGTTCGTGCCCACCGGGGCATCCCAGGCGAGCGCCGCCTCGGGGGATTGCCGCCACGCCGTTGGAAAAATCGCTTCTTCTTCGTCGGAAGGACCGACCGCCTGCGCGATCTCGCGGCGGGACTGCGGCGACGGATAGATGAAGCCGCCGTCGCGCAACCGTCGCCAGGTCCCGAGGAAAACTTCGCGGCGTGCGCTTTGGAAAATCGGATCACCGTCCCAATCCAGGCCAAGCCAGCGCAGATCCTCGATGGCGGCGACGGAGAACTCCGGCCGGCAACGGTCGGGGTCGATATCCTCGATGCGCAGGAGCAGGCATCCGCTGGCGGCGCGGGCCCGGGCGTGCGCGACCCGGAACGTTGCGGCGTGCCCGGCATGCAGCAGGCCGGTGGGAGTGGGGGCGAGGCGGCCGCAATAATTACTCATTTGTCATGCACGCCGATTTGCAAAATTTACGCGGCCGCTCCATTCTCGCCGCCTGCAATGTCCATTTCCGATCCCGCGCCGCGCTGTGTCAGCGTCGTGATTCCCCTTTTCAATGAAGCCGCGACCCTTCCCCGGGTGGTCGGCGCCGTGCTCGCGCAGTCCTGCGTGGCGCAGATCGTGATCGTGGACGATTGCTCGACGGACGCCTCCCACGAGGCGGCGTTGCGACTGGCAACGGAGGACGCACGCATCGTCGTGCTGCGGCACGAGCGGAATGCCGGCAAGGGCGCCGCGGTGCGCACCGGGCTCGCCCGTGCGGAGGCGGACATCGTGCTCATCCAGGACGCCGATCTGGAATATGACCCGGCGGATTACCCGCGACTCATCCAGCCGATTCTCGACGATGACGCCGATGTCGTCTTCGGCTCGCGTTTCATTGGGTCCGAAGCGCATCGCGTTCTCTATTTCTGGCATTCGCTGGGCAACAACCTGCTCACGTTGTTCTCGAACATGGTGACGAACCTGAATCTGACTGACATGGAATGCTGCTACAAAGTGTTTCGGCGCTCGGTCGTGCAGAGTTTCACCATCGAGGAAAACCGCTTCGGTATCGAGCCCGAGATCACGGCGAAAGTGGCGCGGCTGGGTGTGCGCATCTACGAAGTGAGCGTGAGCTATCGCGGCCGCACCTACGCCGAGGGCAAGAAGATCGGCTGGAAGGACGGCGTGCGTGCGCTTTACGCCATCACGAAATACGGGCTGCAAAAGTGACGGAATTCCGAAACGCTGAAGCGTGGAAATGATTTCAGCGGTTCGGAGCTTCAATTTCGCGGCGTTTTTCCGCCGCCACCCCCTGCTGCGCGACGCGTTGCTCTGGGCGATTCCCGCGCTCGTCGTGGGCGTGGCGTTGCGGGCGCTCTTTTTGAGCTACTCGCCGTATGCGTATTGGGGCAGCGATTCGCGCTCCTACTTCGGATTCACCGACGGCGTGTGGACGAAGTTCTATTTCAGCATCAACGAGAAGCGGCGCTACCTCTATCCGATTTTCATGCTGCCGGTCGCGCTGCTGCCCGGCTCGGCGCTGCGGGCGACGGCGTGGATTCAGGCCGGCCTCGGCGTGCTCACGATCCTGCCCTTCGCCTACATCGTGCGGCGGATTTTCGCGGGCTGGAAGGGATTGATAGTGCCACTCACCGTGCTCTACGCCGGCCTGCCCGTTTACATCTGGTATGAGCACGAGCTGATCGCCGACACGATCCTCTTCGACTGCGTCGTGTGGACGCTCGCCGGCTGGATGGCGTGGGTGAGCCAGGTGGATCGTGCCCGCGCGGCGCGCCTGTGGTGGTGGTTCTTCGTGCCGCTGGCGATCATGGCGCTCACAAAGCCTTCGGTGAAATTTTTCTGGCCGGGAATTCTGCTCGCGCTGGTCGTCGTCGGCGCTTGGCGGGTGCTCCGGTGGAAGCATTGGGCCGCGCTGGGCGCATTGTTCGTCGTGGGGCTCACCGTGGGCGATGAGGACCAGGGCTCCTGGCTGCTGCTGAATACCGCGTTCCCGTTCGTGCAGCTCGAGACGCCGCTGCACGCGCCCTACAAGGCGGAGATTCGCGACTGGGTGCTGCAAAAGCGCGCCCGGATCGATTTCTACGCCGAGGAGGATTACGAGGTGCAGAAATACTTTCGCGGGCCGGGGGATTCCGACGGACGGCCGCTCTGGCGCAAACTCGCGAAGGACAAGACGAAGCTCAGCCGCGTCTATCGCGACATCGCGCTGGAGGCAATTCGCGCGCGACCGGATTTGTTCGTAAAGATCGGCCTGCATCGGTTGCTCGGCTCATGCAATCCCGCGGACCTCGACGACAGCCGCTTCCGCGCGGATTATTTTTCCAAGCGGCTCGAGGAGCAAATTGTGAACCATCGTAATCCCGAGAGCATGCTGCGCATTGCGTTCGGGATTCCGTTCAAGGCGCCGTTCCCGAGCGTGGACGAATTTCGCGCGTGGACGAATCCGCGCGGCGAATGCGCGGCGAGCGCGTGGATGCAGGCTTACGTCGGCACATATCAGCGGCTCGGCGAGCTCGTCGTGCGACCGGGCGAGACCAGTCACGGCCTCGACGAATACCAGCCGACCTTGCTGGGCTGGTGGGTGCTGCTCGGCGGCTTGCTGGCATGTTTTCCGCCGTTTCTGCGAACGGTGGGCGTCTGGGGGATCACGATGGCCGGCGCGATGGCGGCGACGTATCTCGTAGGCATCGAGCACGTGCGATATTTCGCGGTGACGTGGCCGGTCGTGCTGCTCGCGCTCGCGGTGGTGATCGATCTTCTGCTCCGGGGGATTTGCAAAGTTTTTCCGCCTGGGCGCGATCACACTGTCGTATGATGGAAATGATGAGGCGCTGGCGCATCCCAGTTCTCGCGCTGCTGGCGGTCTGGCTGCCGCTTACCGGCCCGGCCCGGGCGCTCGAGGCCGGCAGCGACGTCGTCTCGGGAGTTTACGATTCGAACACGGGGAATTTCAGCTCGCCCGAGATCGTCAATTACGTCGTTGGCGCGCAGCGTTTTTATGATTCGGGCTATTTCGGGCAGAGCGTGATCATCGCGAACGTCGAAGCGGGCCACATCTGGAGCGGACACGAGGTGTTTGATCGCTCGGGCTTTGGCCTGCCGAATTCGCCCGCACTCAGCTACAACGCCACGAGCAATCCCGTCACGTCGCCGGAACTCGGCTCCGTGGATTACCACGCCACGATGGTCGGCAATGTGCTCGCCGGCACGGGCGATTTGCATAACGGCAGCCTTTCGCTGCTCGGCATGGGCATGGCCCCATTTGCGGCGCTGTGGTCGGGCGCGATTGCGACGTCGTGGGACCACACGCCGGCAAACATCGGGTCCTTCGAGATTTCCGAAGAGTCTTTCCTCGCGCCCTACAAGGCCTTCTTCGAGGGGGCCCTTGGCAGCAGGCCGGACGTGATCAATAGCAGTTGGGGCTTCGACGATCCTGCGGCCCGGGCGGGAGAAAATCGCATCCTCGACGCGCTGGCGGCCGCGAACACCACCGTGGCCTTCGTGCGGTCCGCGGGCAACGGCGGTCCGACCGCCGCGCCGGGCACGGGCTTCAACGGCATCACCGTCGGCTCGCTCGGCGGCGGCGCGGATGCCCGGCCATTTCTTCGCGCCTCGGATTTCACCTCGGGCGCGGCGGCGGATTTCTATAATCCCGGCACGGGCGTCACCGTGACCGGGGTGCGCGCGGCGGTGGCGATCGCGGCGCCGGGCGAGGATTTTGCGCTCGCGGCTTATCTCCAAAAGACCGGCTCGCTGCGCGACTACTGGACGACGAGCGACCCGACGAACGACCTCTATTTCGTCAACCAATCCGGCACGAGCTTCTCGTCGCCGGTCGTCGCGGGCGGCGTGGGCCTGTTGAAGGACGCGGCGCACGGCGACGCGAACCTGAGCGGGCGGGCGGAGGCGTTCGACACCCGGGTGATCAAATCCGTGATCCAGGCCGGCGCGACGGAAACGACGGGCTGGAATAACGGGCAGCAGCTCGTGAGCGGGGTCGTGAAAACCACGCAGTCGCTGGATTACGCCGTTGGCGCGGGTCGGCTGGACCTCGACAAGGCATGGACGATCTATGCCGACGGAACCACCGATGTCCCGGGCGCCACGGGTGGCGCCATCGCGGCGGATGGCTGGGATTTCGGCACGGTCTCGGCCGGGGCGCCGAACGACTATTTCTTCAACCTCGCGTTTTCCGGGGACACGCAGCTCACCATTTCGTTGAATTGGTTCGTCGATGATCTCTTCGACGACGCGACGGGGACGGCGAGCTACGGCGACTTCGCCAATCTCGATCTCGAAGTGTGGAGCGTGGTCAACGGCGCGTTCGTGCAGGAGGTTGCGAGTTCCGAGAGCCTCTACAACAACACCGAGTTTCTGCGTTTCGTGGTCGGAGGGGGCAGTTACGGGCTGCGTGTCACGTTCGGCGGCACGGTTTACAATCTCGACGGCGCATCGAGCAGCGAGAGCTACGGCCTGGCGTGGGACGCAGTCGCGGTGCCGGAACCGGCGACGTGGGGGGCCTCCGCAACCGTGCTGTTGCTCGGATTGATTCTTCTGCGGCGGCGCGGACGGACCGCAGGATGGGAGTGCGCTTCCGCCTTCCTCCGGGCCGGCCGCTACGCTACACCTTGCGCATGTGGTTCGTGTATGCGCTGTCGGCGGCCGTCATTTGGGGCATCAGTTACGCGGCCAGCGGACGGGCCATCGAGCGCGGCGTGTCGCCCCTCGTGTTTTTCTCGCTCTATACGGCGGCCGGGGCGCTGATGGGGTTTGGCGCCCTCGCCGCGCTCGGCAAGCTCGCCACGTTTCCCGACGAAATCCGCGCGGTCGGCAAGGACTGGACGTGGCTCGTGATCGCGGTCGTCACCTCGGGCGTCGGGGCGCTGCTCATCTACATGGCGATCGGGGAGAAGAACGCGACGCTCGCCTCGCTCATCGAGATTTCCTACCCGCTATTCGTGGCGTTTTTCGCCTGGGTGTTTTTTCGCGAGACGCAATTCAATGCCGCAACGGTGCTCGGCGCGGCGTTGATCCTCTCGGGCGTGGGTGTGGTGTATCTCGGCAATCGCGGGTGATGCGCGCGCTGGTGGCGGGCTTGGTGTGGCTGGGGCTCGTCGCGAGCGCCGGGGCGGAGTTCGCGCCGGACCCCGCGCGGCGCAAGGTCGATTTGCCGCCGGATCGCCACGGTCCCGTGCCGGTGCTGGTCGATTTTTTCCTGCTCGATATCGCGTCGGTGAACGGCGCGGCGGAGACGTTCGGGGCGTCGCTCTATTTCGACGTGAAATGGAAGGACTCGCGGATGGCGTTCGACGCCGCGAAGTTTGGCGCGGATCGCGCGCTTTATCCCGGGGCGGCGGCGGACACGCAGCTCGAGCAGATGTGGTCGCCACAGGTCGATGTCGCGAACATTTCGGGTGATCCTCAGGTCGTGGACCGAACGCTCACGATCTTTGCCGACGGCACGGTGGAATACGAGGTGCGCCTCGCGGGAGAATTTTCGTCGTCGATGGAGCTGAGTCGTTTCCCGTTCGACCGGCAGCGGCTGAGCGTGAAGCTCGAAAGCTTTCTTTGGAACAAGGACGAGGTCCAGCTGGTCGCATCCAGCGGGGACGACCCCCGGACGGGCCGCCGGCACGTCAACGAGAGCCTGGTCGTGCGGGATTGGAATTTGCTCTCGGTTTCCTCCGCGGTGGATACGGAGCGTTACGTGACGGGCGACGGCTACTCCCGCTTTACCTCGACGATCGAGGTCCAGCGCAATCCGTGGTTCTACATTTGGTCGATCCTGTTCCCGCTCGTGCTGGTCACGTTCTTCGCGTTCATGTGCTTTTTCTGGGATCAGGAAACGCTCACCGAGCGCGTCGCGCAGGTGCTGACGTGTCTGCTCACCGTGACGGCGCAGAGCCTCGCCGTGAGCGGCGACCTGCCGAAGATTTCGTATTTCACGCGGATCGATTACGCATTCCTGCTCACCTACATCGTCCTGCTTGTTGTGGCCGTGGAGAGCATTTTCGCGAAGTTCCTGAACGAACGGAATCACGCGCTTGCGGACCGGATCGACTATCGATCCGCGTGGGTCGCGAGCATCGCCTATCTGGTCGGGATGGCGGCGGTCGTCTGGATCCCGTGAATAGCTGGATGGGCGGCGAGGGCTGTTAACGCCTGGCCGAGGAGCGTTTTGCCCGGCTCCATGCGGTGCCAGGTCGATGCGCCCGAGGGGTGAGGTAGCGGCAGCAGGTCGCATGCGTGGCCGGCGTAGGTGATCGGGAGCGTGCGGCCGACGACTTCCGAAAGCAGCGCGAAGGGGTGGAACTGGGCGATGGCGAGCTTGCCGACGGCGAGCACGAGAGCGGGCTGGAGCAATTCGAACTCGCGCCGCATCCAGTCGGAGCAGCGGGCGATTTCATCGAGGTCGGGCACGCGGTCACCGGCGCCCTTGGGATTTTTGCCGGGGAAGCAGCGGCAGACGGCGGCGAAGTAGATGCGGTCGCGGGCTTCGTCCTCGTTCCAACCGGTGGCGGATTCGATCCACTTGAAGAGCGTTTTTCCGGCGGTCCATGCGAAGGGGCGGCCGAGCACGGGCTCCTTCACGCCCGGGGCCTGGCCGACGAGGAGGATGCGGCTCGCCACCGGCCGGCCGACGACGGCGGGACGGTGCATCGCCGGGCAGCGCGTGCAGGCGCGGAGGTCGGCGAGATGGGACTCGAGGGTCAAATTTTTAGCCACGGATGGACAGGGATGAAACACGGATGGCCGGGGCGAAACACGGGAAATTCGCGTCCGGGCGGCGGCTACACGAAGAAGCAGCCTTGCTGGCCGGGGCCGTGGACGCCCTGGATGAGGATGCCTTCGACGTCGGCGGTCTTCGAAGGGCCGGTCACCCAGATAATGTTCGGGTCCGGCGGGAAGGCGGTGATGGCGTCGGGAATGGTGCGAAAGAGCTTTGAGGAGGCCACGGCGGCGACGTGCCGCCACGGGGCGAGCGCGGCGAGGCGGTCCGGGGTGTCGCTGTCGGTGAGGATGATGGTGCCGGATTCCGCGATGGCGCCGGCGGCGAGGGTGACGGCGGCGTCGATGGTGTCGACCTGGTCGCGGGAGTATTCCAACGTGACTTCCAGCTCGCGGGCGAAGACGGGCGCGAGGCCGGCCAGGGCGGGCGCGAGATAGAGGAGCTGGGCGCCATCCTCCCGCATCCAACGCGCGCACGCGGCCGCGTCGGCAAAAAATTTTGCGCCGGTGGTGGTGAGTCGTTTGTGAAAAAGCGCGGGCAGGTCGGGTTCGGCGGCGAGCCAGATGGGATCGGTCGCGGAGGGCGGGTATCCCGGATAGGGCGCGCGCTCTTTCAGCGGCGCAAGGGCGTCGCGGATTCCTTGAAAGATCGTGTCGCGGGCGCTCATGAATTTTTTGAAACCACTAATGGACACTGATCGACACTGATAAAAAACGAAGTTCGTCCGGTGGTCCGTTTCCTTCGGCGGTCATTAGTGTTCATGAGTGTCGATCAGTGGTTCTTCCTTCTGTCTTTAAGCCAGCTTCGGAATTTGCCGCCGCGCCAGGCGGGGAGGGTGCGGAGTTTCAGCCAATCCTGCAGTGCGGGCACGGGGATCATGCCGTGCGGGATGACGTTCATGGCCGCGCCGGCCTTCATCGCGGTGCGCCAAAGGATCGGCGACGAGGCGAGCAGCGCGAATGGCGCCATTGGCGGCGTGCCGGGCGAGGGCAGGTGCTCCTGTTTCGCGCGGTTGCGCAGACGGAGCAGGAGATCAGGGATGGGAATATCGACGGGGCAGACCTCGTTGCAGGCGCCGCAGAGGCTGGAGGCTTTCGGGAGGTCGGCGAGTTTTGCGAAGTTTTTGCCGGCGAGGTTCGGTTCGAGCACGGCGCCGAGGGGGCCGGGGTAGATGCCGCGGTAGGCGTGGCCGCTGGCCTGGCGATAGACGGGGCAGACGTTCATGCACGCGCCGCAGCGGATGCAGCGGAGGATTTCGCGGCAGTCGGAGGCGAGCGTCTCGACGCGGCCGTTATCGACGAAGATGACATGCATTTCCCGCGGGCCGGAAGGCTGGTCGCCGTGCGCGGGGCCGGAAATGAATTCGGTATAGACGGTGAGTTGCTGGCCGGTGGCGGAGCGGCCGAGGAGGTTCAGCATTACGCCGAGGTCACGATCGCTTGGGACGAGTTTTTCGATGCCGACGAGGGCGATGTGAACGCGGGAGCCGGCGAGACAGAAGCGAGAATTGCCTTCGTTGGTGACGATGACCATGCGGCCGGTCTCGGCGACGATGAAGTTCGCGCCGGTGATGGCGGCGTCGGCCTCGAGATATTTTCGGCGCAGGAAGGCGCGGGCGCGGCGGGTGATTGTTTCGGGGTCGTCGTTGTAGTCGCCGAGGCCCTCCCGCTCGAAGCTGCGCGCGATGTCGCGACGGTTCTTGTGGAGGATGGGCTTGACGATGTGGCTGGGGTGGTCGCCGTCGATCTGGATGATGTATTCGCCGAGGTCGGTCTCGACGGACGTCACGCCGTTCGCGCCGAGGAAGTCGTTGAGGTGGATTTCCTCGGAAATCATGCTCTTGGATTTGACGACTTTGATGGCGTCGGCGGCCTGCAGGATGTCGAGCACGCTCTGGCAGGCGTCCTCCTTCGTGACGGCGAAGTGAACCTTCACGCCGTGTTTCGCGAGCTGCGTCTCGGCCTGCGCGAGGTATTGGTCGAGGTTCTCGATCGTGTGCTGCTTGATCGCACCGGCGAGTTTGCGGAGCGGATTCGGATCGCCAAAATCGGTCGCGAGCACGTCGAAACGCTTCTTCGTGCCGGCGGCGCTGTTCGCATGCACGGCTTCCTGAACCTCAGGGGAGAGGTTCGTCGCGAAAGTGTCGATTTGCTGGTGCGGCATGTCAGTGCGAGGCGAGGGCGTCGCGGAGGATCTGCGCGATGTGGCGGGTCTCGATGCGGCGGGATTCCTTTTCGGCGAGGCCGCCGAGGTGCATCAGGCAGCTCATGTCGCCGGACACGAGGTAATCGGGCGCATCGTGAAGGGCGTGGTCGAGTTTCAGCCGGCCCATCGAGGCGGAAATATGCGGGAAGCTGACGGAGAACGTGCCGCCGAAGCCGCAGCATTGCTCGGCCTCGCCGAAGGGCAGCACTTCCAGCCCCTTGATCGAGCGGAGGAGTTGCAGCGCGGCCTCGCCGCTGCCGGTGCCGCGGGTGTGGCAGGCGCGATGGAAGGCCACGCGGGCGTCAAACCGGCCGGGCCAGGAGGTGACGCCGAGCGCGTTCACGATGAAGTCGGAGAGCTCCCAGACGCGGCGGGCGAAGGCGTTGACACGGGGCAGATCGGGCTCGTTTTCGAACTCCAGCGGCGCGCCGTGGAAACACATCGCGGCGCAGGAGCCGGAGGGAATGACGACGGGCCCGTCGCCGGGGAAAACGTCGAGCGCATGGCGCATGACTTTGCGGGAGGCGTCCCAATCCCCGGAATTGAAGGCCGGCTGACCGCAGCAGGTCTGGTTCTCGGGAAATTCGATTTCGCAGCCGAGGTGCTCGAGCACCTCGACGGTGGCGACGGCGACATCGTCGTAAAATGCGTCGCAGAGACATGTCGCCATGAGCTGGACATGCCGGCCGACGGCGCGTGGGGAGGATGATTCCATGGAATGAGTTACGTGGCCGGCGCGGTGGCGGGCTCGAAGGTTTGAGGCTGGAACGAGGCGCGCAGAAGGGCGCGGCCTTCCGCGAGCGACGCGATTTCGCCCGCGGCGATCAACTGGGCGAGCACATTGCCGGCGGCGGTGGCCTCGACGGGGCCGGCCTCGACGCGCAGGCCCGTGGCATCGGCGGTCATTTGATTGAGAAGGGCATTTTGCGAGCCTCCGCCGACGATGTGCAACGTGTCGGGCAGGTCGGGCATCCATTCGCGGAGCTGACCGACGAGCCGGCCGTATTTCGCGGCGAGACTTTGCAGGATGATGCGCGTCATCGCGCCGGGGGAGTCCGCGGCGGGCTGGCCGGTGCGCTCGAGATAAGCGGCGATGGCGGCCGGCATGTCGCAGGGTTTTTGGAAGGATTCGTGGGCGGGATCGATGAGGGCCTCCGACGCGCTGGATTCGGCATCGCGTACGAGCGCCGCATAGCCGGCGGCGAGTCCCTGCGCGTCCCAGGATCTTTTGCACTCCTGCAGCAGCCACATACCGGCGACATTCTTGAGAAATTTCGTGGTGCCGGCGAGGCCTTGTTCGTTGGAGAATCCCGCCTGGGCACTGGCCTCGGTGATCATGGGCCGCGCCAGCTCGCGGCCGAGCAGCGACCAGGTGCCGGAGCTGAGAAACAGCGGCTCTGCGTCGCGCGCGGGAACTCCGGCCACGGCGGAGGCGGTGTCGTGACTGCCGCAGGCGACAACGCGCAGCGGGCCACAGCCGGTCGTGGCCTGGATCTCCGGAAGGAGCGTGCCGACGGTCGTTCCGGGCTCGGTGAGCGGTTGGAAAAGATGCGTGGGAATGCCGAGCTGCGCGGCGAGGGCGAGGTCCCACTCGTTGGTGCCGGCCTTGAGCAACTGCGACGTGCTCGCGATGGTGCGCTCGGTGATCTGCGCGCCGGAAAGCCAGTAGGTGAGCAGGTCCGGCACGAAGAGCAGCCGCGCGGCCCCGGCGAGCACGGCGGGATAATCGCGCGCCTCGGCGGCCAGCTGGTTGATCGTGTTGAAGAACATCTGCTGAATGCCCGTGCGGCGGTAGATTTCCCCTGCGGGTATGAGACTCGCGACGTGATCGATCA
>Ga0157378_10004933_pt1 | contig 11694 bp, 8 predicted proteins | sample M65metaG_FD_115309 | JGI IMG/M metagenome (GOLD analysis project Ga0157378, IMG submission 115309) | Miscanthus rhizosphere microbial communities from Kellogg Biological Station, Michigan, USA - M6-5 metaG | ecosystem: Host-associated > Plants > Roots > Rhizosphere > Soil | place: USA: Michigan...
CAGCAAGCGCGACCTCCCCTGGCGGCAGACCACCGATCCATACGCCATCTGGGTCTCCGAGATCATGCTCCAGCAGACCCGGGTCGCAGTCGTCATCGAACGCTACACCGCCTTCCTCCAGCGTTTCCCAACCATCCAGTCCCTGGCCCAGGCCGACGAACAGGACGTACTCGCCCTCTGGAGCGGCCTCGGCTACTATCGCCGCGCCCGCATGCTCCACAAAGCCGCCAGGTCCATCGTTTCCGATCACGCCGGCATCATGCCCACTACCGCCGAAGGCCTCCGCAAGCTTTCCGGTATCGGCTCCTACACCGCAGCCGCGATCGCCAGCATCGCCCACAACGAGCCGATCGCCGTAGTCGACGGCAACGTGGAGCGTGTCCTCAGTCGCATCCAGGGATGGCACTCACACGATCCCGTCTCTGAGGCCGCCGTCCGGCGCAAGGTAGACGAATTTGCACAAACCCTCGTCGATCCCCGCCAACCCGGCGACTATAACCAGGCGAGCATGGAGCTTGGCGCGACCGTCTGCACCCCGCGCAACCCGAGATGCCTCGCCTGCCCCTGGGCCAAGGAATGCCGCACTCTCGGGGAGCACAGCACCCCCAAACGCGCTCCCATGACCACCCGCAAAATTGCCTGTGCCCTCATCACCCGGGAGACCTCCAGCGGAACCGAAGTCCTGCTTGAACAACGCATGGCGACCAACACTGTGATGCCCGGCCTCTGGGAACTGCCCAGCCTTGAACCCACTCATGTCCTCTCCACTGCTCCAATCCTGACCGTCCGCCACGCCATCATGCAGGTCAACTACACCGTCCACGCCCACGCACTCGCCGAGCAGCAACTTCCAACCTCCGCGGCCCACCGGCTATGGCTCTCCGCGGAACGAGCCGCCTGCATGGCCCTCACCGGCCTCGCTCGCAAGATCCTCACCCGCATCGGCCTCATTCGCCGCCCTCATCAATCCCGGTCCATTGCCCCATCCGCCATCACGCGAGTAGTCTGACCCTTCGCCCTAAACTGAACTCTCCACGGAGATTCCATGCAACACTTGAAAGCCGCTTGCCTTCTCGCCGCCACCCTAATATCGCCTGCACTAACAACTGCACAAGCCGCAGCTACAGAAGCGAAAACCGTCCCGGCCATCTCTGGACTGCCTTCAGCAGCAAGCGCTGCCGCAGCTTCCATCGACGCTGAACGGATCCGCGCTCACGTCCGCTTCCTGTCGCTAGACCTGTTGGAAGGCCGTGGTCCCGGCACGCGCGGCGACAAGCTTGCCGCGGAATACATCGCAACGCAGTTCGCCCTCGAGGGTCTAGAGCCCGCCGGCGAAAACAAGACATTCTTCCAGCAGGTCCCCCTCGTCGCTGTCCACACCGTTGAAGACAAAACGAAATTCTCCTTCGCTCCCCCCAGCGGCCAGCCCATCGACCTGACATACGGATCTCAGATCGTCTCCAAGGATCAGACCGGTCAGCTGACCGCCGAGATCGACGCCCCCATCGTCTTCGTCGGTTACGGCATCCACGCCCCGGAATACAAATGGAACGACTACGTCGGGTCCGACGGCAAAGACATCGACCTTCACGGCAAAATCGCTCTCGTTATCGTCAACGAGCCGTCCTCCGGCGACGAGAAGTTTTTCAACGGCAAAGCCCTCACCTATTACGGCCGCTGGACCTACAAATACGAAGAAGCCGCGCGTCGAGGCGCCGCCGGCGTCCTCATTATCCACCGCACCGACCTCGCCAGTTATGGCTGGCAAGTTGTCCAGAATTCGCAGGCAATTGAAAAGAGCTATCTCGCCGGCGATCCTCTCAACACCCTTCGCGCGGCCGCATGGATTCAGCACGACGTAGCCCAACACCTCTTCACGCTCAGCGGTCTCGGCGACCTCGATCAGGCCATCGAACGCGCCGGCAAGCCCGGCTTCCACCCGCAGGAAATCAAAGTCCGTCTTAGAGCCCATATAGAGAGCCGCGTGCGGCGCTACAACTCAACCAACGTCGTGGCCCGTGTCGCAGGCACATCATCAAGTTCTGAAAATTCCGTCCTCTACACCGCGCATTACGACCACCTCGGCATCGATCCCGACGCCAAGGGTGACGGCATCTACAACGGCGCCGCAGACAACGGCACCGGCTGCGGCATCCTCCTCGAACTCGCCCGCGCCTACGCTCATTCCGCCCAGCGTCCGCCGCATCCCGTCTACTTTGCCGCCGTCACTGCCGAAGAACAGGGCCTTCTCGGCTCCCAATACCTCGGACAGCATCCACCTGTTCCAGCTCGCGACATCACCCTCGACCTCAACTTCGACATGCTCCTGCCCCTCGGCACTCCCCGCTCTGTCACCCTCGGCGGAGCAGAACGCATTGAATTCTGGCCGACCGTCCAAACCATCGCAAAGAATTTCGATCTCAAGATTCAGCCCGACTCTCAGCCGTCCGCCGGTCACTACTACCGCTCCGACCACTTCTCGCTCGCGCGCGTCGGCATTCCTGCATTTTCCATCGATCCCGGCACTCTCTTTGAAGGCCACGACGAGGCATGGGGCAACGCGCAATTCGAAGACTACGTTGCGCACCACTACCACCAGCCTTCCGACGAATTCCAGGAGGCCTGGGACTTCCGCGGCAACGCCAGGCTCGCTCGCTTCGGTTTCGTCCTCGGCTGGTTGGCCAGCGCTCAGGAAAAATCAATCGAGTGGCACCCCGGCGACGAATTCGAAGCCCCGCGCAAGAAAAGTGAAACCGCGAGCAAACCACAGTAGCGAAATCGCAGAACAAAGGCCGGCACAAACTCGCCGGCCTTCTTCTCGTTCGCTTGTCCCCTGCTGTTACTTCGCCGCCTCTGCCTTCTTCTTCTGCATCGCCACCGTCCAGGGCGGCACGATCCCATTCTGCCGTGCATACGCAATCAGCTGGCCGAGATGCTCGTGGGCATCCACCACAAGAATGTAAATGACATCACCCTCGTTCGCCTGTGGACCCAGCTTGGGCAACAGCTTTGCAAAGTCTGCGTTGCTCATGTCACTGATGGTCTTGTTCGCAAAGTCCCATGACTGGTTCAGATCCTCTATGATGCGATCCTTGTCAGTCGTCGACTTCTCAAATTCCTTGGCTTTGAACCCCACCGGAGGCGTCGAACCCATCATGCTGAGAATCCCGTAGCGCTCCCCCGCGACGTGCAGAAACACCTCCGCAAAAGATCGCGAATCGGCCGAAGGACGCCACGTCAGCTTATCGCTCGGTATTGCCTGCGCGAGATCGACGCACTTCTTATTTACTCCCTGCAGATCGAGAAGCGCCTGCGCCTTCATGTCGTAGCTGGGTGCGGTTGTGTCCGTTGGAGTCTGTGGGGCTTGTGCGCTGGTAATCAGAGCATTCCCGGCGAGAGTGCTCACCAGGCAAACCAAACCCATGATCGCTGCTTTCATTGCGCCCTCCGCTGCATCCAAAGCTTTTGCAGTCGCGTTGAGGCTAGAGCAGCAGAAGACCTGACGCAAGCGATTCGGGACCACCCGGATGGTTGACGGGATGAGCCGCTCTATCTACGAGATCGGTGATTCAGAGCGGGATCAATGCATATCCGGAACGTGTCAATGCGCGGCAGTATCGGTGTCGACCTTGCCTTTAAACTGGCTATACACAAAGACAACGTATCCTACTGCCAGAGTCATTCCGAACAGCCACCACGCAAGACCTACAGACAGGGTATGAGGCCCTGAAATCGCCTTGCTCAGGGTGATATCGCGATCCGCCCCGGTCGTAGCAGGCAGTAGCGTCGGGTAGACACCCCAGCACGCTCCCGCCAGCATGAAGAACAGATAGATGCCGGACGAACTAAATGCCCTGACCGGCTTTCGATTGCGATTGAACCACCAGATACCTGAAAGCGAAGCTATCACGCCCAGCGGAACAACAAACGTCACCGGATAGCGATAGTAGTTATCCAGACTGGCGTGCCTCACCGCAATCGTTCCGATCAGGCTCGCCACAGTTAGGACAAACAGCACGAGCAGTAGCGGATTGATCAGCTTGCAGGCGCGCTCTTCCAGTTCACCCGAAACCTTGATAGACAGCCAAAGCGCCCCATGCAGAGTGAGAGCAACCAGAGCGACTAGTCCCCCTATTACTGTGTACCAATCGAGAATGCCCGGATGAAGGCCCGGTTGAAAGTTCGTCCATAGCGGAAGGAAGAAGTACCCATCAGCCTGCAGTGGAACCCCGCGCAGCACATTCGCCAAGGCAGCACCATAGAAGATCGCGAGCAGCCCGCTAGCCATCCCGAAGACTCCATCCAGAAGAGACCGCCACACGCCCACGTCTATGTGGTTGCGAAGCTCGAGCGTAACTCCGCGCAGCACCAGCAGCCACAACACGATCATCAGCGGTAGATAGAATCCCGAAAATGCCGACGCATACAGCAGCGGAAATGCAAAATAGAGCGTACCACCACCCGCAAGCAGCCAGACCTCATTGCCGTCCCACACAGGCCCGATCGAGTGCAGACTCGCTCGCCGCTCGGCTTCCGTGCGTGGAAGAAACAAGTGCAGGATCCCTACGCCAAGGTCGAATCCGTCAAGCACAACATACCCGACAATCATCACTGCAACCAGCCAAAACCAGATGAATCCCATCATGATTAAAATTCCTTCGCTACTCAATTCGGTCTATGTCAGTCCGCGATCGCTGCATGCTGTTCGGGTGTTTTCGGCTCTGGTCCGAGGCTGATCTCCCGGTACACCAGAACCGTGAAGAGCAGTCCAAGCAGTGCATACAATCCCATGAAGCCGATAAGCGTAAACAAGCCATTCCCCGCTGAGACAACGTGAGAGTAGCCCTCGCTCGTGCGCATCAGTCCGTAGATCAACCATGGCTGCCGTCCGATCTCTGCCGTCATCCACCCCGCCGTGTTCGCAATATACGGAAACGGGAAACTGATCAGCAGCAGCCAAAGGATCCATCGAGACGTGTAGAGCTTCTTGCGCCACAGCAGAAACGAAGCCGCAATCATCAACGCCACGAAGTACGTTCCGAGTCCCGCCATGATGTGGTACGCGTAATACAGCAACGGCAAGGCTGACGGCCATTGATCCCGCGGAATCCGATCGAGCCCGGTCACCTCCGCTTTCGTCGTACCGTAGATCAAAAAGCTCAGGACGTTGTTTACAGCCAGCGGATTATCAATCTGGCCTGTTTCTTCGTTCGGCTGGCCCATCAACACAATGCCCGCTCCAACCTCCGTCTTGAAAAGCCCTTCCATTGCGGCGATAGCAGCCGGCTGATATTTGGCCACGTACTTGCCGTGCAGGTCGCCTGTCGGGAAGATGATGAGAATCGTAGAAGCCAATCCTGCGATCACACCAACCCGCGTGAAGATGCGGCCGTATTCCTTATTCTTTCCATCGAGCAGATAAAACGCTCCCACAGCAGCCATCACGAAGGAGCCAGTGACCACAGCGCCTGTCATGTTGTGTATGTACTGCAGCAGACCCCAGGGATTGAGCAGAAGTTTCCAGAAGCTCGTTACTTCGAATTGACCATTGGGCAGACGAGTATATGCCACGGGATGCTGCATCCACGCGTCCGTAACGATGATGAAGAATCCCGAGATCCACGAGCCCAGCCACACCATCACCGCCGAAAACCAGTGCATCCGCTTTGATATGCGCTTCTCGCCATAGAGAAACAAACCGAGAAATGCCGACTCCAGGAAGAAGCTGAATACCCCTTCCATCGCCAGCGGCTGGCCGATCACTCCCCCCGAAAGTTGCGAAAACCGCGCCCAGTTCGTACCGAACTCGAACTCCATGGGAATGCCGGTGACCACCCCAAAAACAAAATTGATTCCGAATATACGGGCCCAGAAGCGCGCGGCACGGTCCCATTCTTCACTCCCGGTGCGCAGCGCCATCGTCTTAATCACCACGATCAATAGGCCAAGTCCCATCGTGAGCTGCGGGAATAGATAGTGAAATGTGATGGTGAACGCAAAATGAAGCCGGTGTATCAGCTCTGGTGTCATCTGAACTCCTGGTATAGGCGAAAAGGGGAATGGCGGACCAGGTTCGACCCGCATGGGGCGGCAAAGCCTGGTTTCATCCGTACTAACAATCCGATTATCCCGGCAGCACGATGTTTCCTGAAGTGATTTAAATCACATGCTCAGAGGTCACCGGCCTTGATTCTAGACACAGGGATGATGCCCCGAGTCAGTTTCGCGGTTGAGGTCCATTGTGCGCCTGCTGTGTTATGAAGGGATTGAGGTCGGAAATGCGCGTAGCGGTAATCGGGGGCGGCATTGCGGGACTCGCAGCCGCCTATGAGCTTGAAAAAGCGCGAGCGGCGGGTGCGGATGTCGCATACACCCTCTTTGAGTCGCGAGATCGGCTCGGGGGATCGCTCGCATCTGAGAAGGTCGACGGCATCGTTCTGGAGCGCGGCCCAGACTCCTTTCTGACTGAGAAGCCCGCTGCGGCGGAACTGTGCCGCGAACTCGGCCTTTCCGATCAGCTCGCTCCATCGAATGATGCGAACCGCAGGACTTACATCGTTGTCAAGAACCGGCTGGTACCGCTTCCCGACGGCTTGATGTTTCTGATTCCCACGAAGCTGGTACCCACCGCTCTGACGAGCCTCTTCAGCCCGGCGACCAAAATAAGGATGGCGTTGGAACTGCTTCATCCACCGCGACCGAGCGACCAAGATGAGTCAGTCGCGGCCCTCGTGGAAAGACACTTCGGACAGGAAGCAGTTGACCGCCTCGCCGATCCACTGCTTTCCGGCATCTATGGCGGCGATGCAACGCAGTTGAGCGCCCGGACGGTTCTGCCCAAACTTGTCGAGATGGAAGCTCAATATGGCTCTTTGACGCGCGGCATGCTGGCAGCGCACAAGCAGATGAGAGCCAAGATGGCCGCAATGCACGCCGCGGGCGGAAACGGAGCCGGCGCACAAGGCGCCGTAAAGCCGGCTGGGCCGCGATCGATCTTCACTACGCTGAAAGGTGGACTGCAGCAACTTGTCGATGCTCTCGAAGCGCGCCTCAATCCGGAATGGGTGAGGAAATCTACTGCGGTAGATGCGCTTGATCGCAACGCTGAGGGATGGCGAGTGCGCTCAGGCAATAGAGAAGAGATCTACGATGCCGTTATTCTGGCAGCCCAGGCTTTCACTGCGGCGAACCTGCTCTCATCCACCGATGCCGCTCTGGGGGACGAGCTTAATGCAATTCCCTACTCATCATCGATCACGGTGAACCTCGTTTTTGATGAAGCACAGATCGGGCCGTTGCCTGATGGATTTGGGTTCCTTGTGCCTGCGGTGGAGAGGCGCGCAATGCTTGCCTGCACATTCGTTCATCGCAAGTTCGTGGGCCGGACGCCGACCGGCAAAGCCGTATTGCGCGCCTTCCTGGGCGGAGCAAAGAATGAGTCTCTGCTCGACCAATCCGATGACGTACTGATCGCCACGGTGCGGCGCGAACTCAGCGAGATTCTGGGCCCTCGTGTCATCGGGCCACACATCTCATCCGAGGCCACGCAGGTTTCACGTTGGCGGCGCGCCATGGCCCAATATGCCGTTGGACACCAGGACCGGATGAAGCGCGTGAAGGAGCGGGTTGCCGCTTTGCCCGGTCTCCGTCTCGCGGGCAATGCATACGACGGCATCGGCATCTCCGATTGCATACGTACCGGTCGAAATGCCGCGAAAGAGCTCGCTGCAGAGAAGCAGACCTCAGTAGCGATACGCTAGGTCCGTCTCTGATCCGGACTGCTAATAGCGAATGTAGGCGGCGCTCCGGCCGGGCCTGACAAGAAAGCGCGCGGTCGCCACGCCGAACAGGAACCCCCCGATATGGGCGAGGTAGGCTACGCCTCCGGTGTGCACCGTTGCGACTGTGCCGAAGTTCAGAATCTGCATTAGGAACCAGAACCCGATCAGGAGCGCAGCGGGGATAAACGTGATGCGAACAAAGATGAGGAAGAAGACGACGGTCTTGATGCGGTCGCGCGGATAGGTGACCAGGAAGGCGCCCATTACAGCGGCGATAGCACCGCTGGCTCCCAGGCATGGGACGCGCGCAAATGGATCACCTAGGATCTGGCACATCATGGCGACTGCACCTCCGATGAGATAGAAGAAGACGAATCGGCCTGTACCCATTGCGTCTTCGATCTCGCGGCCGAAGGCCCAGAGGTAAATCATGTTGCCGATAATGTGCATCCAGCTGGCATGCATGAACATGGAGGTGAGGATCGTGATCCAGCTGTAACCATGGACTATTCGGAACGGCACCACGGACCAGACCCAGACGAAGCGATCACCATAGGCCAGCTCTTTCAGGAATACATAGGCATTCAGAACGATGATGGCGACCGTAGCGACAGCAAATCGACGCAGCGGTCGTGAGGCGTCGCCAAGAGGAATGAAACCTCCCACTACATGCCGCCCTTACCGAGGAGAATACCGATGCCGTAGGTGACGGCGCCTTCTACCGCGCCGACCAGAGTCATTTCGAGGCCGGACGACCACCAGGATCGAATGGTGATAAGGCTCTTGGCGGCTCCGACGGCGAAGTGGGCGATCAGTGAGACGATTGCAGCAGCGATCACAGCGGGAAGCCCCTGCAGGAAGAAGAACGGGATAATCGGGATCATAGCGCCGATGGCAGTGGAGATCGCTCCAGAGGTAGCGGAGACCATGGGGTTCGAGAGCGCCTCTTCCGAGGTCCCCAGGCGTTCGCTCGCCAATGCACGCAGCATCTGGTCGGAGTCGCGGGCGATGTGGTTGACCATGTGGTCGGCATCGGCTTCGGGCAATCCCTTCACCTGGTAGTACAGCGAGAGCAGTTCGCGAGCCTCGGGGCCGTTCATCTGAATCGCTTCCCGCTCTCGCTCGATCTCGGCGTGATAGATTTCCTGTTCGCTTTTGGCAGCGAGATATGCGCCAGAGCCCATCGAGAGCGCCGAGGCGATCATGCCGGAAAGGCCGGCCAGCAGAACGTACTTGCTGTCTCCAGCGGTAGCGCCGGAGACGCCGGAGACGATGCCGAAAATTGCGCCCAATCCGTCGTTCACGCCGTAGATCGCGTCCCCGATCCAAGCGCCGGGCTGCTTTCTTCCTTGATTTCGCTTTGCGAGCAGTTCATCCAGAACAGCTTTGGGGTCAACCTTGGGCGCTCCCGCAGGAGCCTGGTAGTGACCACGCAGAAGAGAGCCGAGTTCCCGATGATGGTCCTTTTCATCCTCAATTACGTGATCGAGGATGGCGATTGAGCCCTCGTCGCCTAACTCCTTGAGTTGGCGGCCATAATTCGCAACGTGCCTGCTCTCTTCGATCTCGAGGCGACGCAAAGCCATTCGGACGCCGCCGGCGCGGTTGGCGAGAGAGTCGGCCTCGCCGCCGGGTGATCCCTTGTATTCCGGCTCGGAACCACCGAGCTCAATCATTCGACCCTTCCACAATGCGGCGTGCTCCCACTCCGCGGAGGCGAGGTGGCGCAGGACCTGGGCGCGAATGGGGTCGGTGTCGCGATCCGCGAGGGCATTGTAGGTGTGATAGCCCTCCATTTCGGCCTGCCAGTTGGCCTCGAGGGCAGCAAGAATTTTCTTTAACCGTGCGCTGTTCAACGTGCTGGTAGCCACAACCACTCCTTGCGCTTTCTTGAGAATACGGCATTTTGCATCGAAAACAGAGAAGTCCGGTACGAGGGCAAGAAGTGCACCCCAGATTTACTCCCGATTGAGAAAACGTATGCTACGAAAACGTTTTGTCCGGGTCCTGCGCATCACTTCCCCAACGCAGGGTTTTGCGTATAGTGTGGTGTGCAGCAATTTGCCAGTTCACTGGGAGTTGCGAGCATTTTCAGCGAAAACCAGCTGGTTTCAAGAAAGCGCCAGAGAGAAGAGGCGCGAAGAGACCGTTACCGGGTGAACCTTTTCAGGAAGCAAGGGAGCAAACAACGTATGGCAACTCGATCGACGCCGGCAACGGCTGCAACGACGCCGAACTACACCGGGCCATTCATTACAGTCGCAGTTCTGTTCTTTATCTTTGGGTTCATTACCAACTTGAACATGGCATTGGTACCGCATCTGCGGTCGATCTTCGACTTGCCATATGCCTGGGCGATGCTGGCTGAGTCGGCGTTCTTCCTCGCTTACTTTGTGTTCTCATCGCCAACCTCGAAGCTGATCGAGACGATCGGATACAAGAGGACGATGATCGTGTCTCTCTTCATCCAGGTTGTTGGTTGCATCCTCTTTGTCCCAGCGGCAAAGATGGTTAGTTTTCCACTGTTCCTGACAGCGGTGTTCATTGTGGGTGCGGGTGTTACCGCCCTGCAGACTGCCGCGAATCCATACGTAGCGATTCTGGGACCTGAGTATAGCGCGCCGATTCGCTTGACCCTGGCACAGGCGCTGAATTCATTAGGTGGAACTATTGCTCCGCTGGTTGCCGGCGCGTATATATTGACTGACCTTGGCGAGAACGCGTCGAAGGCTGCCGTCGCGAACACAGTGCGTGGGCCTTACATTGCGATTGCGGCGGGCTTGCTGATCCTGGGGTTCGCGGTAATGTTCATGCATCTGCCCCATATCAAGCAGACGCAGGAATTTCGTCCCGCAAAAGAAGGTGACCCCATCCTGAGCCGCAGCATCTGGGGCTATCGCCATACGGTACTCGGTGCCCTCGGAATCTTCCTCTATGTTGGAGTCGAGGTTGGTCTGGCCTCGATCGCAGTGAACTACTTCAAGACGCAAGGCGTCGACAGCGCGAAGACGGCTTCGTTCCTGGTGTCGTTGTACTGGGGTGGAGCACTCGTTGGTCGTCTACTCGGTTCGTGGATGCTGACGAAGATCCACTCGGGCAAATTGCTTGGCATCTTCGGAGCGCTGGCTTCGCTGATGATCCTCGTGTCGATGGTGACAAGTGGCCAGGTGGCGATCTGGAGCCTGGTGCTTTGTGGGTTCTTCAACTCGATCATGTTCCCGAACATCTTTGCTCTGGGCATTGCCGGGCTTGGTCCGATGACGAGCAAGGGATCGGGGCTGATCATGACCGCAGTCGTGGGCGGTGCAATCGTTCCGCTGCTGCTCGGAGCGGCGGCCGACAAGATGGGCATTCAGCATGCGTTCTTCATCCCGCTGATCTGCTATCTGTTTATCGCCTATTACGGGTTTGTTGGGCATAAGCCTTCGCGGGCTGTCGCCGCTTAGACTACTGTTCTTCATGGAAGACCCTCCGTCCGCCTGGCCGGAGGGTCTTTGCGTTTGCGGCTCCTAAGAAGCAGTTCGCCGCGCTTCAAGTCTCGTTCTTCGTATTCGTTCCCCGTGGGCTGTAGAAAAATGATGCAATTACTTTTTCGCCAAATTCCTCTATCGAAAGGACCTTGCACGTAAGATCCTGTAGCTTATCGACTTGAATTGGGCTACGGCGTTCCTCACTTTCGCTTCGATACCTGGGCTACCCGCCCGGCCTGCTTGGCTACTGAGAAACCCAACCACTGGTTTTTCACCAAATTCATCAAATGAAAAGACTTACCTATAAAACCCTCTAATATAGTGACTTAGAGGGCGCGACGTCGGCCGCATCGCTGTTGGCTCTATGGGCCGTGTTTTCCAAGCCTAGCGTTCGCGATGCCTAGCTGCCTATTTTTCTAAATTCCTCATTCAAGGAAGCTTAC
>Ga0157378_10004934_pt1 | contig 11694 bp, 4 predicted proteins | sample M65metaG_FD_115309 | JGI IMG/M metagenome (GOLD analysis project Ga0157378, IMG submission 115309) | Miscanthus rhizosphere microbial communities from Kellogg Biological Station, Michigan, USA - M6-5 metaG | ecosystem: Host-associated > Plants > Roots > Rhizosphere > Soil | place: USA: Michigan...
ATTATCTCGGCGTCTCGGCGAGTCATGATTACAGATTTTCAAATCCCCTCTCCCACTGGGAGAGGGTTAGGGTGAGGGCTTACGCGGACTCTCCCCTTGTTGAATCTGCGCGCGGCGTAGCCGCGCGGTGAGAAAGAAAAACTTACTTTGCGCTAGACCCTCACCCCGGCCCTCTCCCAATGGGAGAGGGAGAAAAACAGTTTTACGTTCTGCACGCTTCTTCCGGTCGGCTGAAGAAGAGAAGCGGTGAATATTCTCAAAAGACCTTCACTGCTGAAACGCCGAGCCCTCCGAGGAAAAGCAGTGGGAGAAAAGATACTGCCAGGCCGTCTTCCCGCCCAAAGCAGAACCCAGCCCGATCATGCTAGACTTACGCCTCGATCCTGAAGGTTTGGAGCACAGTTTAATTTGCGAATTCTAATCACCGGCGGCGCCGGCTTTATCGGTTCTCATCTGTCTGACGCTTACCTCGAGCGCGGCGACGAAGTTTTCATCATCGACGATCTTTCCACCGGCAGTTTTGAAAACATCCGGCACCTGAAAGATAACCCGCGCTTTCATTACACCATCGACAACGTTGCGAACCAGCAGGTCACGGCTGAGCTGGTTGATCAGGTCGATCTGATTGTTCATCTGGCCGCGGCGGTCGGCGTGAAGCTGATTGTGGAAAGCCCGGTGCGCACCATCGAGACCAACGTGCACGGGACGGAAGTGGTGCTGTCACTGGCGAACAAGAAGAAGAAGCGAGTGCTGATTGCTTCGACTTCCGAAGTGTATGGCCTGAGCACTCAGGTTCCGTTCAGCGAGGATGGCAATCTGGTGATGGGCGCGACGACTAAGGGCCGTTGGAGTTACGCGTGTTCGAAAGCCATCGATGAGTTTCTGGCGCTCGCCTACTGGCGCGAGAAAAAATTGCCGACGACGGTTGTGCGCCTCTTCAATACCGTCGGCCCACGTCAGACGGGACAATACGGCATGGTGATTCCGACTTTTGTGAAGCAGGCTCTGGCCGGCCGGCCCATCACCGTGTACGGCGATGGCAAGCAGTCGCGATGCTTTTGCTATGTCGGCGACGTGGTTGGCGCGCTTCAGAAACTGATGGACGACGACACCACTGTCGGTGAAGTATTTAACGTCGGTTCGAATCAGGAGATCAGCATCGTCGATTTGGCGAAAAAGGTGAAAGAGCTGACCGCCTCGCAATCCGAGATTGTTTTTGTTCCTTATGACGAAGCTTACGAAGAAGGCTTCGAAGACATGCCGCGCCGCATTCCCAATATCTCAAAAGTTAATAAGCAGATCGGTTTCCAGCCTCAGATGGACCTCGATGGCATCCTCAAATCCGTCATCGATTTTCACAGCGGGCAGCAGGAGCCGGCGAGAAGTTCGACCACAGCTTGAAGCGGATTTGCTGACAACCCTGCTATCGGCGGCCTGCTAATGCCGGGACGTTAGCGAACCTTCGACAACTAACTTCAGTAGTCCGGATCATGGTCACACCGTATTAACGTTCGTTTATTTCACGTACGCATGACAGAAACGAGTTCTTCAGCCACCCTTAAACGCAAGCAGGCGAAATATGCCGATCGCAGGCAGCGCGGGCTTTGTGGATATGGCAATTGCGGCGCGTCACCGGCGCCGGGGCGGAGCAAATGTAAGAAACACCTTAAAGTGATGTCAGCCCGAGCAAAAGAGCAACGCGCAGTACGGATTGTTGAGGGTATGTGCGTTACCTGCGGTCTGCGTCCGAAATTCTGGGGACGCAAGTGCCTGGTCTGCCGGCAAAGAGCGACAAACGATCTCTTTCCCAAACGAGCCTTGCAAGCTATTCGCCAATTTCTCGACTCAGAAGAAGCGCGCCAACAGAAGACGCGTGACGCGGCGCTGCGTGCTTCGGCAAAGGAACTCCTGGCGTCATTGAATCTGGGAGATCGCCAGCAGCAGGCTCTCAGGTTGTACCTGGGCCTTGACGGAAAGGACCGGCGCACTTACCAGCAGGTAGGACAATTGATGCAGTTAAGTCCGGAGCGTGTGCGGCAGTTATTATTGCCGTCGAAACGAATTTTAGGCGGCAAAGTCGGTTCCGCTCATACGAAATCCCGAGTTTCTCAAAAACGGCCCACTCAAGGATTTCAGAGTGAGTGTCGTCATATCTGTGCCCATTGCGGACGACCGTTCGCCCTGCTCCCATTGTGATCATCAGCTTTTCTTTGAAGTAAGAAGCGCGCTCCGAACTGCGCCCGCGTTACAGTTCAAACGCTCCGGGCCGAGACGCGTCGAGACTCAACTTTTTTCGTTGACCGTCCGGGCTCGTTCATTTAGTCTCTTCAATCCGAAAGATTCCACGGACTTGTAGTTCCTCACCCGGTTTTGCGCCATGATTCGCCATCCTTGGGGGTGTCGTTCAAATGAAAAAATCATCCCTCGTTTCAACGCCGAGCACCTTCCGAGTGTTTGTCGCTAGTTTCCTGTCGGTAATTCTCGTAATGCCGCTCGGTCAGATAATGTCGAGCACCAGCGCGCAGCAGCGTCACGCGGGTGAAAGAGAACGCTTGCGAGCTATATCGAACGAGCCGCGGCAACCCTTTCTAATGCGCCAGCCGGCGACCGTGTTGCCACTTCAGCCTCCGGTGGGGCTGGTTTCGGCTTCAATGACGGGAACGATCACGACTGATGCCGATTCCGACTCCAAAGCCGACCCGCAGTCAGATACGATTACTTACACGGCAACCGTCAGCAATAACAGCGGCAGTGATCTTTCCGGTTTGCAATTCAACGACACGGTTGACGCGCACACCACCCTCGTACCGGGCTCGCTGAAGATCATGCCGCTCGCGCGTGATGACAGTTACGCGGTCGCGGCCAGCGGCACGCTGAACATACCGGCGGCCGGCGTGCTCTCCAACGATCTGGGCTCGCCCGCTCCGACCGTTACCGCGGTAAATGGCAGTGCAGCCAATGTTGGCAATCCGCTTTCGATAGGCGGCGGCACCCTGACGCTTAACTCGGATGGCAGTTTCACTTACAACGCGCCGGCGACAACCGGCCCGGTAAATTTCACTTACGACGCCACTAACAGTGCGGGCACGGATACCGCCACGGTGACGATCGATGTGCAGCCGCCGCCCGACGCCGTCAACGACGCGCCCGCGGGCAACAGTGTGCCCGGAGATGCCTATCACACTGCGGTTGATACCTTATTGGACAGTACCGGCAGCTATAGCGTCCTCGACAATGACACCCCGAGCGTGCCGGTGGTGAGTTTCGGCCCGGCAACCGGCGGGGAAACTTCTGCGGGCGGCACGGGTGCCAGTGCGCAGGGCGGCACGGTCGTTCTGCAAGCCAACGGACAGTTTACCTACATGCCACCATCGGGATACACGGGCTACGACACCTTGGTGTACAAGATCCAGAATGGCATCGGCTCTGATACTGCGGTGGTAACCATCGCGATCGGGGTTCGGCCGACCGCAAATAACGATAGCTATAACGTAATCGTGAACGGCACGCTCAACATCAGTGCGCCAGGGGTTTTGAGTAATGACACGGGTAGTTCTCCGCTGACTGTGACGCAGGTGAATGGCAGTGGCGCCAATGTCGGCGTGGCCACGCCGGTATCAGGTGGCGGCACGGTTACTCTTAACAGCAATGGGAGCTTCACCTACAACGCGCCGGCCGCGACCGGACCGGTGACTTTTACCTACACCGCCGCGAACGCGCTGAGTTCCAGCAGCGCCTCGGTAACTATCACGGTCCAATCCGCGCCCGTCGCCAATATCGACGGCCCCGCGGGGGGAAGCATTCCCGGTGATCCGTATCACACGGGCATGAACCAATCCATCACCGGCCCTACTGCCTATAACGTCCTGAGCAATGACACGGGCTCTTCACCTTTGAGCGTGGTGAGCTACGGCGTTCTCGGCAACGAAGCCGTGCCGACCAACGCTACTCCGACGACCCAAGGCGGCAGCATCACCCTTAACACCGCCGGCAACATCGTCAGCTACATTCCGCCGAGCGCCAGCTTTGTGGGAGTGGATACTTTCAAATACACCATGACCAGCAACGTCGGCGGCTCGGCGACGACGACGGTGACAATCAAAGTCGGGGTGCCGCCCTCGGCCAACCCGGATGCCTATAACGTTTACGGCAACATTGCCATTAGCATCAATACCGCGAACGGTTCCAGGAACAATGACACCGGGGACCAGATCGTTATTCAGAGCTACTGTGGCGGGATACTGCCCGGCAACAATTGCACGACCGCGAATGGCGGCACGTTGAACATGGCGGCTGACGGCTCGTTCGCCTATAACCCGCCCGTGGGCTATATCGGCAACGACACCGTGAACTATGTCATTAGTAATGGGTTGGGCACGTCGAACGCTAACATCACGTTCACGATCGCCAACAAGCTGTGGTTTATTGACGGCACCACCGGCGCTGGTGACGGCCGCAGGCTGTCGCCGTTTAATTCGATTAGCGCCTTCACCGCCGTCAATGACGGCGTGGGTGTCCATCCCAAAGCCGGTGACCGGATTTACATCGCCTGTAGCAGCGCGCCCTGCACCTACAGCACGGCTACGTCCTTACAGTTGCTGGACAACCAGGTCGTGATTGGTGCTGGTTCCGATCTGGCCACCATCATTGGCGCATTGCCTTTGGGTAGCGCGGCTTTGCCCGGCGCGGGCACCAAGCCGAACGTTCGCACAACTGCCGCAAACTACGCGATCGATCTTGCTTCAGGGAATACGGTGCGAGGCCTGGACCTCGGGGTCAGCGGAAATACAACCGCGCGTGGAATCTCGAACGTAAGCGGCAGTGCGGGTAATGTGACTATTCTGGATAGCGTGACGATTAATGCGAACGGCGGCCCGGCCGTCAATATTTTTGGCGGCGGCACGATGAATGTCACCTTTGGCAGCATCACCTCAGCCAGCAGTTCAGCCAATGGGATCGTTGTCGGCAGCATGGCCGGTACTTTCACGGTGAGCGGTACTACCAGCATTACCAGTTCTACTAACGCGGCCGTCAGTCTTACCAGCAACACCGGGACAATTACATTTGCTGCCCTCAACATTGATAATTCGAGCACCAACGTGGCGGGCGTGGCGGCGTCCAGCAACACCGGCACCATTACCGCCACCAGCGGCACCCTCAATACGGGCAGTAGCCAGGCAGTTAACATCGACGGCAGCGCAGGTACGACGCCGCTGGCGATGACGCTGACTTCGGTGACGTCGTCCGGAGGCAGCACCTCAGGCATTTTGCTGAACAAGACATCGGGTTCTTTCACCGTCACGGGAACCGGCTCCGCAAATTCCGGAGGAACGATTTCCAACAAGACCGGGAATGTCGACGGGATCAATCTGGCGAACGCCGTCAACGTTTCGCTGAATTACATGTTAATCAGCGGTAATACGCGCGCGGGTATTTTCGGCAATCGCGTGAATGGCTTCGTGCTCGCGAACAGCACGGTTCAAAACAACGGCGACAGCTCGCCCACTGCCGGCGCGCTCCAGGAATCGGGAGTTGTCTTCACTAACCTCTCGGGAACGTTGCCGGCGGGAGCGAATCCCACTTCGATCAGTAGCTCAACCATTACCGGAAACGCGGTCTTCAACGTTTATCTCAGCAATGACTCAGTCACTCTCGCCAAGCTCGATGTACTGAATAGCAGCATCACGAACAACAGCGCAGCCTTTGGCTCAGATGGTTTCTATGCGGAAGCTTCTTCGGCCGGAGGCCTGGCCGGTAACGTCGTGGTAAACGTTAATAACAGCAGCATCACCAACAATCAGTCTGACGGGATTCAAGCGAACTGCCTCAACAACGGCAACATCGATTTGACGGTCCAGGACAGCACCATCTCAGGCGGTAAGATTCCTATCAACCTGACGACTGCGGGCACGTGCGATCTGACGTTCGACATTCTCAGTAACGATTCCGCTACGCCGGGTGACGGTTTGCTGAATTTCACGAGTCACGGGATCAACCTGTCAACGATCGGCAACTCCACAGCGTCGGGCACGATCAGCAATAACACCATCACCGGCAATAATGCGAGCAATGTCGGTCTCGGAATTCAGGTTCGAGCGGACAACGCTTCGAACATCACCACCGTGATCGATGGAAACACTATCTCGAATACGGGGTTTGCCGGTATCGAAGTCGCTTCCACCACTAACGCCACCGGCACCCTCAGCTCAAATATTTTGAATAACAATGTGACCGCGCCGCTGACGAGTGCCGGCGGGGACGATGGAATTCGAGTGATGGCCAATAATGCCGGCGGATCTCCGACGTTATGCGTTGATGTGTTCGGTAACACCGCGGGCGGCTCGGCTGGTAATCGCGGTGTGCGCATGGAGCAGGACACCGGGTCGACCTTGAGGCTTGAACGCCTCGCAGCCAATCAGGGGCCGGGTGGTCAGGCAGCCGTCCAGGCGCAGCTCGACGGCACCAACACTCTGGCGCCAGCTTCAATTGTTTCTATCGCTACCCTGATCACCGCGGTGGCTAACGGCTTCTGCTCAACGCCTTCGACTATCAGCAGCGTTCAAAAAGCGTCGCGGTCTGAATACCTTTCGTCTCTGAGAAGTCCGGAGCAGCAAGCCACGACGCCGATTTCTATCAAGCCAAGCGAAGCTCCACGGCCGATTCAAAGCGCCGGCAAAACCGGCGCAAACCCAAGCGCTGCGCGCAGGTTGCATCACATCAGGAGCGCGAAACTCGAAGCTTCAAATTCGAAACCCAGAACTGCGCCATCAGCAGGTTGTGCGACTCCCGGAATCAATCCTGCCGGCACCGCCGTTTGTGTCGATATTCCGACGCTGCACAATGGAGAATCGATTCAGATCACCTACCAGGTGACGGTGAAGAACCCTCCGAATCTTTCCGGTGTGCCTCCGGGCACGCCGCAGGTGTCGAACTTTGGCATTCTCTCGGGACCGTTTGGCGGGAGTCCGCTGAACACCAACACGATCGACACTCCGGTTGATTTGTTTGATTCGACAACGACGCTGGCGTCGAACATAAATCCGGAAAACCAAACCTACCCGGTAACGTTCACCGCTACGGTTGGCGAGGCGCCGGCACAGCCCACAATTGATCCGACCGGCACCGTGAACTTCATCGACACTTCGAACGGCAATGCGGTGATTTGCGGCAACGTGGCCCTCAGCGGAGGGAGTGCGCAATGTCAGACTTCATCGCTCAGCGTGGGCACACATAACATCCGCGCCGATTACTCGGGTGATGGAAACTTCGACCCATCACTGAGCAACATTGTCGCGCAGGCGATTAACGCATGTCTGAGCAATCCCGTCGTGACCAACACGAACGATAATGGCACGGGCAGTCTGCGCGATGCGATCGCGAATGTCTGCAGCGCTCCGAACAACAACATTACCTTCAATATTCCGAACGGGGATCCCAATCACGCCGGCGGGGTGTACACGATCACGCTTACCGGCGGAGAACTATCTGTTCCGCGAAACGTGAACATCATTGGTCCCAACAGCGTTACCAACACTGACGCAATAAAGATCAGTGGCAACAACATTAGTCGGGTGTTCCACATTAACAACGCCACAGTGACGCTGGACAACCTGACGATCACCAACGGCCTCGTTACCGGGGGCACCGCACTGGGTGGGGGGATCTACAACGATCACGGGATTTTGACGCTGAGCAACAGCACCGTCAGCAATAGCACCGCGGACTATGGCGGCGCCATATCCAATGACGGCGATATCAGCGGCAGTGCCAGTCTCACGATCGTCAACAGCGCCATGAGTGGTAACACGGCGAGTTATGGCGGCGGCGTCTACAACAAAGGTGTAGATGCGAACACCATAGTCAACCTTACGAACAGCACTATTTCCGGCAACAATGCCGTGTATGTTGGCGGAGGAATTCTGACGGTTGCCCACGACGGCAGCAATGCTCCGGTCGCTATTACCAACAGCACCATCACCAACAATCGCGCGAACTCTACCAACAGTACCGGCTGTTTTGCCGGTGGTCTGGCTATTGGCGGCCCGGGTGTCACCGGACTGTGCGGTATTCCGGCCAACACCGCCGGCAATCTCGTCACGCTGCGGAACTCGATCGTCGCGCTGAACTACAAAGGCGCGAGTCCTGCAACCACAGCCGATGACATCGCGGGCGCGGTGAACGTCAGTGGGAGCAACAGCACGCACAATATCGTCGGCACGTGTGCATCCTGCAATCTGGTAGATGGCACGGACAATAACAAGCTGGGTGTCACGTCGCTTCAACTCAATCTTGGCCCATTGCAGATTAACGGCGGCAACGTGCAGACCCATGCTCTGGGCGGCGGCAGCGTGGCGCTCGACGCCGGCAACAATACCTACATCGTGGCGCCGCCCTTCCGGAACACAGTTCCGATTAACGATCAGAGGGGCACCGGCTTCCCGCGCATTGTCGATTCAGGAGTGGGACTGCCAGCCACCGCGACAGTTGATGTCGGTGCTTATGAGTTGCAGCCGCCGACGGCGCAGAACGACACGTACGGTGTGACTGAAGACACGCCGTTAATTCAGGCGGCTCCCGGGGTGTTGGGCAATGACACGCCGGCCTCGGGTGGTGGGAAATCTGCATCGCTGGTTACCGGACCTCTGCATGCCGCGGCATTCGTCTTAAATGCCGATGGTTCATTCAGCTACACGCCGGCGGCGGATTACAACGGCCGGGATCAGTTCACCTATACGTTCACGGAAGCAAATGGCGGCAGTGCCAACGCTACCGTGACGCTAAACATAACCCCGGTCAACGACACGCCTTCGTTTACCAAGGGACCGGACATTAACGTGAACGCCAACTCCGGCGGGCACAGCTTCCCGGGTTGGGCGACTAACATCATGCGGGGACCGGCGACGGCCACGGATGAAACCGGGCAGACGGTGAACTTCATCGTCAGCAACAACAACAACGTGCTGTTCTCAGTTCAACCTGCGGTTGATTCAACCGGGACGCTAACGTTCACGGTAGCCGCCGGCCAGGCTGGCCAGGCGACTGTCAGCGTGCAGATCCATGACAATGGCGGTGGTGCTGACACCTCGGCGGTGCAGCAGTTCATCATCACGGTCACTTCGGTTGATCTGACACCGACCAAGTCACACGTGGGCAACTTCAAACAAGGTGATACGGGCAAGACCTACAAGATCTCGGTCAAGAACATTGGCCAGGATCCTTCGGCGGGTCTGGTGACGTTGGCTGATTCATTGCCGGCGGGGTTGATTGCCCGGTCACTAACGGGCAGCGGCTGGACCTGTGATCCGATACCGGGCGCAGGCACAGCTGGTCCGGCTACTTTGAATTGCACCCGCAGCGATTCGTTGGCTGGCAGTGGTGCGACTTATCCGGATATCACCTTGACGGTGGATGTGGCTTGTAATGCTCCGGCGAGCGTCACGAACACGGCGACGGTCTCGGGGGGCAACGATGCCTCACCGGGTAACAACACCTCGAATGATGCCACCACAGTGAATCCGGACAACATACCGCCGGTGATTGTGTGTCCGGGCGGTATCTCGAAGTACACCGACTCAGGCCAGAACTCAGCCGTCGTCAATCCGGGAGTGCCGGCAACGAGCGACAATTGCGGTCAGGTCTCAGTAACAGGGACTCGCAGTGACGGTAAGCCGTTGAATGCACCGTTCCCGGTTGGCATCACGATCATTACCTGGACGGCGAAAGACTCGGCCAACAACACGGCCACGTGCGCGCAATCAGTGACGGTGATGGTGCCGAGTTCGCCGCATCGCATTCCGGGTACGGGAGAGGAAGCATTACTGACTGTCACCGATTTGCTGATGACCATGCTGTTGGCGGTTTGGTAAGAGGCACGCCGCCGGCCACAACACGGCCAGCTGCGGCAGTCGATCACTGTGATGTCAGATGTGCTGATGGCGTTACTTTCGGCAATGTGGTAAATGCGGCAAGCCTGGCGAATTACAGTTGCTTCCTCGGCGGCAACCAGTTGTGTTACCCCCTCCCGTGAAGTGCACCTGATTCACGTTTCTGGAACAATGTTGCCAACTGGACTAATGGAAGCATCAGCAAGTTCACCGATTCGGGTCAATTCACCGCGACAGTGAACCCGGGAACTCCGGCGGCCTCGGATGACTCCGGCAGTGTCACCGTCTCGGGAACACGCAGTGACGGGAAAGCATTGAATGCGCCGTACCCGGTCGGTATTACAATCATCATCTGGACCGCGAAGGATCCCGCCAACAACACGGCCAGTTGCGGGCAGTCCATAACGGTAATGGTACCAAGCTCACCGCATCGCTTTCCCTGGTGACGAATAGGAAGCATAACTGACGATCACTGATCTGCTGATGACCGTGCTGTCAGCGGTTTGGTAGGACGGGCGTTCACTCCTCGCCGGGAATATCATTCGGCAGGCCTCCCGTGGTGAGCGCCTTTGGCGCCGCACATAACGGTAAGCCTCCGGCTTACCGTCGTCGCTGCCCGATGTCCTGCGCCTCTGGCGCCGTTGCGACTAAGGTTACTTAATAGCTCTTAACAAGATTTTGAATTTAAACGGAGGCGGAGCCTCGATAAGAATTTTTGGAGGCGTTGCCGGTAGGCCGGAGGCTTACCGCTATGTGCGGCGCCAGAGGCGCAAAAAGGAGCCGGTTGAGCCCAGGTCCCATCCGTACACGGTGGAACTGGACTCATTGCGAATAGTTGATTTGCAGCCTGCCCATAGGACGGGCAGCGACAAGCCTTGCCCCTGCAGAATTCAACCGCGGGCAGGGACAGCGCCGCCCATACAAACCGGCCTGAAATCCCCGCTTGCCTTTAACGCCCTAATCGAATAGCTTTTTCAGCACGCCCGGCGTATTTCATGTTCCCGATCAAAACCTCGAATCTAGTTCCGCCGCTGGTCTCATTTGCGCTGGCACTGGCGCTGACGCCGCTGGTGCGAATGCTGGCGCGCCGCCTCGGGTTTGTTGCCAAACCAAAGATTGATCGCTGGCACAAAAAGCCCACCGCGATGATGGGGGGCGTGGCTATCTGGCTGGCGGTGATGCTTACGTACCTCGCCTTCGTGCCACACACCAGCACGGGCTGGGTCGTGGCGGGTGCGTCGTCATTCCTGTTCCTGGTTGGCCTGGTTGATGACTGGCTGCACATTAAGCCTTATCAGAAATTAATCGGACAGGTGATCGGAGCTGCGATTGCCGTTAATTACGGACTGGTGCTGCCGTGGACACACGTGTTGCCGGTGGACATCGTGATCACGATCTTCTGGTTAATCGGCATCACCAACGCGATCAATCTGCTCGATAACATGGATGGCCTGGCTACCGGAATCGCCGCCATTGCCTCGGCGTTTCTGACGCTGAATCTCATCAACAGCGGCCAGATGACTGAAGCCCTGATGGTTGGCATCTTTACCGCGGCGCTGGTTGGTTTTCTGGTCTACAACTCGAATCCGGCGTCAATCTTCATGGGCGACAGCGGATCGATGTTCATCGGGTTCGTCCTGGCGAGCACCGCATTAATCAATGTCGGCGGCGGACGTTCGCGCAGCTTTGTGCCGGTTTTGGCCGTGCCGATCCTGGTGCTCTTCATTCCGATCTTTGACACAACCTTTGTCACGATCCTGCGCAAACTTTCCGGCCGCGCGGCGTCGCAGGGCGGCCGCGATCACACTTC
>Ga0157378_10004937_pt1 | contig 11692 bp, 10 predicted proteins | sample M65metaG_FD_115309 | JGI IMG/M metagenome (GOLD analysis project Ga0157378, IMG submission 115309) | Miscanthus rhizosphere microbial communities from Kellogg Biological Station, Michigan, USA - M6-5 metaG | ecosystem: Host-associated > Plants > Roots > Rhizosphere > Soil | place: USA: Michigan...
CCTTCGTTAATGACATCATCGACGCTCGAAAAAACATCTTCGTCCCAGCCGTCAATTTCGATTGCGCTTTGGCGGCAGATGCGAAGCAATCGCAGGAGATCGTGTAACTCAAAGTTTTCTGAAGAGGCACGGCAGGCCTGTTCCCGGATCCATTCGTCAAGCGGGGAATAATTGCAGCGCAGCATGGCCTGCGCGCAAGCCTCGTACCAACTCGCAGCTTGCCGAACCCGCTCCTCGTAGGGAAGCAGGGAGAACAAACAATCGCCGGCAGATCCAATCGCATCCGCCGTTCCGGCGGCAAAACGGTCGCATCGCTGCTTCTGCTGCCGCGCTTGCTCTTTCGTGACTTCAGGTTTTTGAAGGAGCATAAATTTAATTTAGTCCTATCGCGCTACCGCACAAAAGATCAAACAACCGATTGGATACCCCCCGGTAAATGCTGTCTAAACCTTTGGTGCCGTTACTCCGATCTCCTCTTCGATTGCGCGGACGCCTTCGGGAGTAATGTCGAGAAACTCGACGCCGACCCCGACTCCGCGAAGACAGTAGCGAACCTCGCAGCGAGTCTGGATCAAAAAGCCACTTCGCGACAACCGGAAGCGCAGCTTCAGCACCGCGCCTTCCGGCAACTCAGTCGACGTATTGACGAACATGCCGTGAGGACTAAGATCCGGCGGCCGAAGCACGATGTCTTCGGTAAACCCTTCATAGACCATCGAAAGCTCGCTGAGTTGCGGATAGCGCCAATCCTGCCGGATCGTGGAGTTCGGCATGCCGTCTTTTCTATCCATGATTAGAGGACTCCCTCGGGAACTAGAGCGTGGCTCTCTCTCCCACCAGCAACTGTACGTTTGGAGCAGGGCGTCCCGCACGTCGGACAAAAACTAAACGCCGAAAGAATGTGGCTCTTGCAGTTTGAGCACTCAAGACGCGCAGTACTTCTCATCGGTACGACCCGAAGGATCTCCTCTAATGTCGTCAGGCCGCTCAGAACCTTAGCCACCGCGTCCTCCTGCAACAGGCGCATGCCGTTGGCCCTCGAGGTTTCGCGGATCTGGCCGACATTCCCGCCGTTGCGGATGACACTGCGAATGGACTCATCCACCTGCAGCAATTCGTATATTCCTACGCGGCCCATATAGCCGGTCTGATTGCACCGGTCGCAGCCCTCGGCCACGGCCATTTCTTTTGGTGGCGAAGACAGACCCAGTTGCCGCATGCGTTCCTGAAATTCGGAAGTGGACGGTTGCATCGAGCGGCACGAGCAGAGCACTCGAACCAGGCGCTGCGCAAGTATGCCGGTCAAGGAAGAACTGATCAGATAGCCCGGAATCCCAAGGTCCAGCAGACGCACAACGGCCGAAAAACTATCGTTGGTGTGCAGCGTAGATAGAACAAGATGGCCCGTCTGAGCTGCCTTCATGGCAATTTCGGCGGTCTCTTTATCTCGAATCTCTCCGACCATGATGATGTTGGGATCCTGGCGAAGAATGGACCGCAGGCAGGTCACAAATGAGAGTCCCGCCTTGGTATTCACGTGAACCTGGTTGATGCCCGGCAGAACATACTCGACAGGATCTTCAACCGTAACGATATTGACCGAGGACTGCCGCAGTTTGTTAAGCGAAGAATACAGTGTTGTGCTCTTGCCCGATCCTGTCGGACCTGTCACCAACAGCATTCCCTGCGGAGCCGCTAAAATCTCCGAAAGTCCCGCGGAAACGTCGGCAGGCATTCCCAAATCAGAGTAGGAAGTCAGCGGCGCGCTCGTTTCCAGCAACCGGATCACAACCTTCTCGCCATACTGGGTAGGGAGTGTGGACACGCGCAGGTCAAGTTGCCGCGTGCCGATGGAAGCCATGAACCGCCCGTCTTGTGGAGTGCGGCGCTCGGAGATATCCATGTCGGACAAAATCTTGACTCGCGAAACCAGGGAATTCTGCAGGCTTCGCGGCAGCGACTGATGCTCATGCAGAACGCCGTCGACGCGCATGCGGACAATCGTGTCTTCCGCTCGCGGCTCGATATGAATGTCACTGGCCCGCTTGGCCATGGCTACCTGGATCACTTCGGAAACGAGCCGCACAGCAGGAGTTTTTTTCTGGCGCAGGTCGGCTTGGGCCTCCTGGATGGCCTCCTGGCTGGCTTGCCGTGAACTCGTGGAAATGAACTCTACGTCTTCAAACTGAATTCTTTCCCCGCCGCGAATCGTTCCAAACGATTCGGACCCTGGTTCGACGCTGTAATGCCTGTCGATGGCCCGTTGCAATTCGCTTCGAAACGAGAGTCTAGGGGAAATCTCCCAGCCCGTGGTAAATCGCAGTTCATCCATCGCGGCGAGATTCTGAGGTGCGGCCATGGCTACGACCAGGTGCTTGCGTTCGGTTCCCAGCGGCAAAATGCAAAGGCGCTCAGCCATGGTGCGAGTCACCAGCTTCAGCGCCGCCGTGTCGGGTTCAACTGAGGAGCAGTCCACGTAGGGTATCCGGGAGACTTCTTGTAGAGCCGCTCCCAAGTCTTGCTTGGAGACGAGCCCGCGCTCAAGCATCAACTCACCAAGGTGAATCACTTTTCCCTGTTGTTCTATAATGACCTTCTGAAGGTCGGCGGAAGAGATTTTTCCTCGATCCCGGAGTACTTCGCCCAATTTTTTCTTCTTCATTGCACCCTCATTGATGGAAGCTTGAATGAACTCAAAGACCGCGCCTCACGGAGCCATTATGCTTCCAGATTTACGGTACCAGTGTGTGCATCATTCCAGAACATTCAATTGCACGGACTGTGCCAAATAGAAACCTGTACCTCTATCAAGTTGATTATTTTGAGTTTAGCGTTCCGTGGGATTCTGTCGTTGTGTAGTTGTAGCGAACACTTGTGCGTGGAGAGAACAAAACTGGAGGAAGCACCAAAAGTCGGGCTGGTCCGCTGGCTTCTGGATGGCTGGCTGGACGACGCTGGCGCTAGACTTGAATTTCGCCGAGGGACTGGTCCAGAACTCGAATCGCCTCATCCACATCCCCCTTAGCGATGTTCAACATGGGAGACAAGCGGATGACATTCCCGTATAAACCGCCCTTGCCGATGAGTAGTCCATGCTCGCGGGTGCGTTCCAGCAGTTGGCTGGTGGCCTCGGGCGCGGGCTCCTTGGTCTGGCGATCTTTCACCAGTTCCAGTCCGATCATCAGGCCCTTGCCGCGCACGTCGCCGATCAGCGGATACTTGCTCTGGAGTTCGTCCAGCTTGCCGCGCAAATAGTTGCCGACGGTCTCGCAGTTTTCGAGAAGTTTTTCTTCTTCGATGAATTCGATGGTGGCCTTCGCCGCGACGGAGGTTACCGGATTCCCACCAAACGTGGAAATGGTCAGCCCCTGGTAGGACGCGGCGAGCTCTTTGGTGGTGATGGTGGCGCCGATGGGAGTGCCGTTGGCCATTCCCTTCGCGCAGGTCATGATGTCGGGGGTCACTTCCCAGTGTTCGATGCCAAACCATTTTTTCCCGGTCCGGCCAAATCCTGTCTGGACTTCGTCGGAAATGAACAGGCCGCCGTATTTTTTTACCGCCTTGAAAACAATCTTGAAATATTCCTTCGGGGGCGTGATGAATCCGCCTACTCCCTGAATGGGTTCGGCCATGAAAGCGGCAATCTGGCCACTGGTGCCGGTCTGGATCAGGTTTTCGACGTCGTTCGCGCAGGCTACTTCGCAGTCCGGATATTTCAGGCCCAGCGGGCAGCGGTAGCAATACGGATTGATCGCGTGCGCGATGCCCAGGCTGATGATTCCCGATTTCCGCCAGGGCGCTTGAGCGGTCACGCTCTTGGTGAGCGATGATCCGCCGGAGTAGGCGTGGCGGAGCGCAACAATGTCAAACGAGCCGGTGGCCATGCGCGCCAGAAGGATCCCGGCTTCATTCGCCTCAGTGCCGGAACTGGTAAAAAAACTGGATTGCAACGCACCTGGCGTAATCTGCGCGATTTTTTCGGCCAACGCCACGATCGCTTCGTTCGGGTACAGCGTGGAGAGATGTTGCAGCCGATCGATCTGGGCCTTGACCGGTCCGGTAATTCTGGGATTGGCGTGGCCCACGGAGACGGTCAAAATGCCGCCGAAGAAGTCGAGATACTGGCGGCCATCGACGTCCCAGACGTGCTGCATCGAAGCGTGGTCGGCCACCAGCGGTTCTTTGTAGAAATTGGTAACTGCGGGCCAGAGGTATTCCTTGTGCTTGCGAACTACTTCTTCGCTGCGCGTCGTCGTTTTTGGCTGAGTTGTCATGAAAATCCTTTTGGAGTCTCGGATACACTCGGATGAACACGGATCACAGTTTCAATCCGCTGCTTGCGTGCTGCGCGCTGTTTGCGTGCGCGTGATTTCGCCGTAGGTTTCCGGGCGGCGATCACGGTAGAACTGCCAGGTGTCACGCACTTCCTGAATTTCATCGAGGTTCAAATCGGAGACCAGCACTTCGTCCTTGTCGCGGCTGGCTTGCGCAACGATCTTTCCTCGCGGATTACAGAAGTAACTTTTCCCGTAAAACTCGCCGATCTGCCAAGGTTTTTCGATGCCCACGCGATTGGACGCGGCGACGAAGTAGCCGTTGGCGGCGGCGTGCGCCGGTTGTTCCAGTTCCCACAGATATTCAGACAATCCCGCCACGGTCGCGGACGGATTGAATACAATTTCCGCCCCGTTCAGTCCCAGGATTCTCGCGCCTTCGGGAAAATGGCGGTCGTAGCAGATGTACACGCCTACTTTTCCAAAGCGTGTCTCGAATACCGGGTAGCCCGCATTTCCCGGCGTGAAATAAAACTTTTCCCAGAAACCCGGATGGCAGTGGGGAATGTGGTGCTTGCGATATTTTCCGAGATACTTTCCATCCGCGTCGAAAACGGCCGCGGTATTGAAATACACGCCGGTCATTTCCTTTTCGTAAACCGGGACGACCATGGCCATGCCGTACTTCTTTGCCAGCTTTTGCATGCGCGTGACTGTAGGGCCATCGGGAACGGGTTCGGTCAGCTCGTACCACTTCTGTTGCTGTTCGGCGCAGAAATACGGACCATAGAAAAGTTCCTGCAAGCCGAGGATCTGCACTTTGCGTTTCGCGGCGGCGGCGATCAGCTTTTCGTGCTTCAGGATCATGTTTTCTTTGATTTTGGGAAGCGCCATTGTGGTGGGAGACCATTCACAATGTGCCTGAATAAGGCCGCAACGCACGATTCTTGCCATGCCGCACCTCCGCGGAAATCGAACTGCGAGTGTACTCCGCTGCAACGGCAGGCGACAAGACCCGCGCCCAAACCGCGGCTGTAAACCGCTCGGGTGAGGTCGAAAAGTGTTCACAGGCCGCGGAAAAAACTCAAAACGCTGTCATTCTGAGCGAAGCGAAGAAACTCTCTTTGTTTGTTCTCTTATACTTAGATCGAAGAGAGGTTCTTCGCTTCGCTCAGAATTACAGAACTTTTTCCGCCGCGCGTTCAGCCTGTCTGGTTTAATTTTAGTCCGTCGCGAATCTAAATCAGACAGACTGAAGTCTGTCCTACTGGTACTCTCAACTCTTCATCACTTTCCTGGACCACAGATCCCAGTCCTTGGGGAAATCCTGGTTGCCGGCTTCGGCAAGGCGCGCCTCCTCCGGAGAAAGTGTTTGGATTTTTCGGCCGGCGGCCTGCAAATGCATTTCCGCGTTGACCTGCAGGTACACGCTGCGCCCCACGGAATGCTTGATGTTCGTTCCGACCGTCACCCCGCCGTGTCCGCGCATGAAAGCCGCCGGTTTATCGGCCAACGTCTGCGCCAGTGCCTTGCCCTTGGCCGCATCGCTGATCAGCATGCTGGTCATGCCAAACGATTTGCGAATATCAAAAACGGGCAAGCCCGAGCCGATGAAACCGCCCATGTGATAGATCGGCAGCAGCGGTTCTCCGATCGTGCCCATGAGCACCACGGTGGGAGCATGCGTGTGCACGATGGAATTTACATCGGGTCTTGCTCTGTAAATTTCGGCATGAATCCAGCGCTCGCTATAAAGCCGTCGATTGTCGCCGGTGACCGGAACGCAGTCAAAATCCAGTTCCACGATGTCGTTCACCGTGACCAGATCCGGAGCGAGCCAGCGCGAAATAAAAAAGTGCGACGTATTCGCGGGATTGCGCACGCTCACATGGCCGTAGCCGTCGACCACGCCCTGGTCCTGCAGGATGTGGTTCGCAGTGACCAAGTCTTTTAAGAGCGAATCCTTGTCCTGCTTTTCCTGCGGCACGGGTTCGGCGGGTTCAGCGGGAGCCTTGGCGTTCGATTCCTCCGCTGCGCCGAGCAGCGCGCCCGTCAGGAGGAGGCTCGTGCTTGACAAGAAGCCCCGGCGACCGAATCCCGCCTTCAGCAGATGACTGAGTTCCATGGAAATCTCCTTAAGGATCAATTTAATTGCGTCGCTTTGATTGCGTCGCCACAAACGGAGAACAGGTCGAGTTTTGAGCAAACGTTGAAATGTTTAGCAGCTCATCGGATACACCGACTCGCCGCCGTGTGTCAATCACCGAGTGAGCAGTCGTCGGAAGACTGCGAAAATCCGATGGATTTCCCGAAACGAGGGAAAGTACGTTATCCTGACGGGGTTTTAATTGAGAAGACATTGAGCTCAGACAAGACTTCAGAATTTTCCCATCGCTTCTACCGCGCTTTATTTTGTGTCGTCCCCAGGTGCATCACGCTTTCGCAAGCGGTTGCATTCAATATGTTTCTTGCGTTCTCGCCCATGATACTCGTCGTACTAGGAGCCGTCGCCGGCTCGAACGCATTCCGGCAAGCAGTTCAGGGAATCATCGACCGGCTGCGCATCGTGCTTCCGCCGGGCACGCTCAGTATTCTCAACAATTTTCTTGGGCGGCATAGCACGCAATCCTGGCAATGGGTTTTATTGGGACTGGGCGGAACGCTGATTGCCGGAACCCAGATGATGAAACTCCTGATGGAAGGATTTCGACTGGTTTACGGCGACGAGATCCAACAGAGCGCAATAAGCCGGCATGTGCGTGCTCTCTTGCTGCTCACCGCGACAATCCTTCCGTCCATCCTCATCGTGAATCTGGTGGTTTTCGGCAGGACGGTCCGTAACCGGATGCTGCACATTTCGTCCATGCCCGTTCTGATTCGTCTAACCTGGAGCGGCCTCTACATCATCGTCTCGCTGTTGATTGCGGTGTCCGTGGTGACCGTCATTTACCGTGTGGGGCGGCCGGGCCATCATGGTTTGAAGGCGCACTTGCCCGGTGCACAAGTTGCAACGATACTATGGTGGACCGTGAGCATCGCGCTCGGATTCTATTTGCGCCGCGTGCCCTACAGCTTGATCTATGGCGGACTCGCCGTCACGATCGGCCTGATGCTGTGGATGCAATTGACGGCCACGATTCTGCTGATCGGCGCCGCCTACAATGCCGAATTGCTACGCCGTCCGAACTGACTTCCGGCCACAATCGGAGTAGACTGTGCCTGAGAGGCTTCGGTCACGGAGGCAGCGATGGGCGAGATGCGCGTCGAGTGCTACGCCGGCTATCGGGCTGATGAACGTCCCACCAGGTTTATCTTGCGCGGGCATACCTTTGAAATCACGGAAGTGGAGGATCGCTGGTATTCGCCCGGCGCGATTTACTTCCGCGTTCGAACGCAGGACGGCGATTATTTTGTCCTGCGCCATGATGAACCGCAGGATGTCTGGAGCGTGGACGCGTTCCGGTCGGCTCGCGACCGCCTGGATTTGCCCGAAGCTGGCGAAGTCGGTTTGAGTTAAGAGCCGGTCAGGTTTCTGCAAACATTGCTGGTTGGACCAATTTCCCGGCGAATCCGCTTGGCACGCCTGCACAGCGTACTGTAAGGGCACGAGTCATTTCGCTCCGCAACTTTTCTTTTTTCATCGGGTTAAACTGAGTGCGCGAGTCGACGGCCACGACCCCAGCCGTGCCCGCGCTGACCTCCGCGAGCGGAGATGCAATATGAGGAAAGCTCCTCCCTTGAAGTCCGGTTCACGTTTAACTCGACAGTCTCGGGTAGCCCGAATTATCGCGATTTTTGTTTTGACCGCCGCCACCGGCGCGGCGCCTTACCTCCTCGCCGGCCCGGACAAAAAAGACAACAAAGTGAAGGCCGGAGAATCCTTAAAAGCGGCGAAAGGCCTGCCCATGGATGGCCTGAGTGAGGAATTGGCCATACTTCACGCGCTAAATCGCCTGGGCTTCGGCCCGCGGTCGGGTGATGTTGATCGAGTCAAGGAGATGGGACTGCAGAAATGGGTCGATCAGCAGCTTCAGCCGAACTCAATTGATGATTCCGCGCTTGACGCCCGCCTCGACCGTTTTCCCACACTCAAAATGTCTTCCGCGAAACTTTTGGAAGAATTTCCCGCGCCGCAGGTTGCGGCTCGCCGCGAAGGTATAACGGTCGAGCAGTACCGAAAAGAGCAGAGGCAAAATGCGCGCTCGACCATGCAGTCAATGCCGGATGACGCGGCGCTCGAGAAGCAGAATGACATGCAGAAAGCCGACCCGCACGGCATGCCGAGCTTCGACGCGGACGACATGAGCATGGATGCCAACCCAGGCAAGGCAAAAGGGGAGGCCAAAGGGCAAGCTGGCTTCGGCAATCCGATGTTCAACTATGAAAATATTCATTCGCCGCAACGTATCGTGGCCGAGCTTTCCATGGCCAAGATGACGCGCGCCGTTTACAGCGAGCGCCAGTTGCAGGAAATGATGGTCGATTTCTGGTACAACCACTTCAACGTCTACGCCGCGAAGGGCGCGGACCGCTGGCTGATCACAGAGTATGAACGCGACGCCATTAGGCCGTATGCGATGGGGAAGTTCCGCGATTTGCTGGGAGCCACGGCAAAAAGTCCCGCGATGCTATTTTTCCTGGACAATTGGCTGTCGGCCGATCCGGTTGCCTGGAAGAAAATGCAGGAGGAAATGCAGCAACGTCGCGGGATGCGAGGCGGAGCGTTTGGAGGCGGTCCATTCGGCAGGGCACGATTCCCACAGGGTGGCGCCGCGCCCAACGGGAATCCCAATGATCCAAATGCGAACGCAAAACAGAAACAGGAACGCGGGCTGAACGAAAACTACGGGCGCGAACTGATGGAACTGCACACGCTCGGCGTTGACGGCGGATACACGCAGGAAGACGTGATCAACGTCGCCAAGGCGTTCACCGGCTGGAGCATCCGGCAGCCCCGCCGTGATCCGGAATTTTTCTTCGAGGAACGCCTGCATGACACCAGCGTGAAAACGGTGCTGGGACACAAGATTCACGAGGGCGGGATGAAAGACGGTGAGGAAGTCCTCGACATTCTGGCGCACGATCCGCACACCGCCCATCATATTTCCTTGGAACTGGCGCAGCGCTTTGTCTCGGACAATCCTCCGGCTGCGCTCGTGGACCGCATGGCGCAAACGTTTCAGAAATCCGACGGCGACATTCGCGAAGTCCTGCGCACCATGATCTACTCGCCGGAATTCTGGTCCAGGGAAGCGTATCAGGCGAAAGTAAAAACGCCGTTTGAAGTTGTCGCATCGGCGACCCGGGCCGTGGGCGCCGAAGTCCAGATGCCGCTGATGCTGGTGCAATGGACGGGGCGTATTGGCCAGCCGCTATACCAGTGCGAGCCTCCGACCGGCTATTCGGATCAAGCGGATGCGTGGGTGAACACCGGCGCGCTGCTCAGCCGCATGAATTTTTCGCTGGCGCTGATGTCGAACCGCTTGCGCGGGGCGCAGGTGAATATCGATTCGCTGTTTGGCGGCGACACGGCTGCCAATCCGCGCACCTCGCTCGCTCGCGCGATTCAACTGCTGCTCGGGGGCCAGGCGTCGCAGGAAACACGCGAAACTTTAGAGAAGCAGCTCGACGACCCGCAAATTTTGCAGGCCGCTCTCGACGACAAGGTAAAGCAGGTGAATACCGCGATGATCGCAGGCCTGGTACTGGGTTCGCCGGAATTTCAGCGCCGGTAAGCGCAGGAATTACAGGCAAAGATTAGGGTGACAGGAGAACGACGATGAAAGTTTCGCGGCGGATTTTTCTGAAGAGTGGCGGCGTGGCCATGATCGGCATGAGCACGATTCCCGCGTTCCTGCAGCGCGCGGTGGCCGCAACGCCCATGCCCAACAAGAAAAAGCTGATCGTCGTTTTCCAGCGCGGCGCTGCCGATGGCTTGAATATTGTCGTTCCGTTTGGAGAAGAAAATTACTACCGCATTCGCCCGACCATCGCAATTCCGCAGCCCCGCATCGGTGTGGAAGGTTCGGCGGTTGATCTCGACGGTTTCTTCGGCCTGCATCCAAGTCTCGCGCCCCTCGGCCCATTATTCCATAACGGCCGGCTAGCGATTGTTCACGCCGCCGGATCTCCAGACACGACGCGCTCCCATTTCGACGCCCAGGATTTCATGGAATCCGGCACGCCCGGCGTCAGGTCCACGGATGACGGTTGGCTGAATCGCACCGTAAATGGAATCACCGAACAGGATGCTTCGCCGTTTCGCGCAGTCGCGATGGGCCCCAATCTTCCACTTACTTTGCGCGGAGCGGCACCCGCTATCGCTCTTGCCGACGTAAAACAATTCCGAGTCATGAGCCAGTCCACCGCGGTTCAAGGCGGGTTCGAAGCGCTATACGCACAGACCGTCGATAAAGTACTGCGCGGCACGGGCACGGAAACTTTTGAGGCGATTGACATGTTGCGCAAGGCCGACCCTTCGCGTTTTCAGCCTGAGAATGGCGCGGAATATCCAAAGAGCCGCGTAGGACAAACGTTGCAGCAGGTGGCGCAACTCTTGAAGTCCGACATCGGCATGGAAGTGGGTTTCGTCGATACGGGAGGCTGGGATAATCACGTGAATGAGGGTGGCGCGCAGGGACAGATGTCCAACCTACTGCGCGACCTGGGGCAAGGCTTGGCCGCATTCCATCAGGACCTCGGCGAGCGCATGGAAAACATCGTTGTCGTGACTATGTCGGAGTTTGGCCGTACCGCGCACGAAAACGGAAATCGCGGCACCGATCACGGCCACGCAAATTGCATGTTCGTGATGGGCGGCCCCGTGAAAGGCGGAAAAGTGTATGGAAAATGGCCGGGCCTCGCTCCCGGCCAGTTAAACGAAGGGCGCGACCTTGCTCTCACCACCGATTTCCGCTCAGTGCTCGGCGAAGTGATTGGCGGGCATCTGGGCAGCAGCAATCTGCGCGCGGTTTTCCCCGGCTTTGACAACAGCCCAGCGAAATTTCCGCGCCTCCTGAAGGCGTAACCCACTTCAATTAAACTCCCGCATGCCCTCAGCAAAAGATTTGGTACTATGTCCCATTCACTGGGTGTTTTCAGTAGCACAGGCTTCAGCCTGTGGGTTTTTATATTCGCAAGTACGAACCCCCACAGGCTGAAGCCTGTGCTACTGAATCGCAGAACCGTTCGTCTTTTTGGGAGGACAAATCGCAATGAATCGCTGGGTGCGTCTTATCGGCTCTGTGATCGCGATGGCTATGATCGCGAATTTTCAGTATGCGTGGGCTTTGTTCATAAAGCCCATGATGGGCGCAACCGGTTGGAAATTATCGCAAGTGCAATGGGGCTTCACTCTGTTTATTGCGTTTGAGACGTGGGTGCAGCCGTTTACAGGCCGCTTCATGGACCGCTTGGGA
>Ga0157378_10004939_pt1 | contig 11690 bp, 8 predicted proteins | sample M65metaG_FD_115309 | JGI IMG/M metagenome (GOLD analysis project Ga0157378, IMG submission 115309) | Miscanthus rhizosphere microbial communities from Kellogg Biological Station, Michigan, USA - M6-5 metaG | ecosystem: Host-associated > Plants > Roots > Rhizosphere > Soil | place: USA: Michigan...
ACACTTGGCCGGCGGCGGCACGGCATCGGGTCCGGTCTCGTTCATGAAAGCCGCCGACGCCTCAGCAGGCGTAATCAAGTCCGGTGGTAAGACCCGGCGGGCAGCGAAGATGGTCGTTTTAGATATCGATCATCCGGACATCGAAGAGTTCATCAAATGCAAAGTTGAAGAGGAAAAGAAGGCTTGGGCGTTGATCGAAGCCGGCTACGATTCGAGTCTCGATGGTCCGGCGTATGGCAGTGTGTTTTTTCAAAACGCCAACAATTCAGTGCGGGTGACGGATGAATTCATGCGCGCCGTTCAGGAGGACCGCGACTGGCAAACCAAATACGTCAGGAGCGGCGAGCCGTGCGAGACGTTCAAGGCGCGCGATCTTATGCGCATGATCGGCGAGAGCACCTATTTCTGCGGTGATCCAGGCATGCAGTACGACACGACGATTAACGACTGGCATACCTGCTCGAATACCGCGCGCATCAACGCCTCCAATCCATGCTCAGAGTACATGCACTTGGATAACTCGGCGTGTAATTTAGCGTCCCTCAATCTGCTCAAGTATCTCCGCGAAGACGGCGTTTTCGACACCGAGGCGTTTCGCCGGGCGGTCGATATCGTGATTTTGGCGCAGGACATTCTGATCGATAACTCTTCGTATCCGACGCCTGAAATCACCGCCAATGCGCATGCGTTCCGCGAGCTCGGCATGGGCTATGCCAATCTCGGCGCGCTCTTGATGTCGCTCGGTCTGCCTTACGATTCCGATGCCGGCCGGGCCTATGCCGGCGCCATTACAGCGTTGATGTCGGGTCAGGGCTATTTGCAATCGAGCCGAAATGCGGCCGCCACCGGCGCTTTCGCGGGCTACGAGGTGAATCGCCAACCGATGCTGCGCGTGCTCAACAAGCACCGTTCTCAGGCTTATAAGATCTCGCCGTCCCATGTGCCGCTCGATCTGCTCACGGCGGCGCGCGAAGCGTGGGACCTCACCTGCGCCGAAGCTGAGAAACACGGCGTGAAGAATTCACAAATTTCTGTGTTGGCGCCGACCGGCACGATCGCCTTTATGATGGACTGTGATACCACCGGGGTAGAGCCCGACATCGCGCTCATCAAGTACAAAAAGTTGGTCGGCGGCGGTCTATTGAAGATCGTCAACAATACGGTGCCGCGCGCGTTGCGCCGCTTGGGCTACGACGTCAAGCAGATCCAAGACATCATCGAATATGTCGAGGAGCATGAAACCATTGAGGGCGCTCCGAACCTCAAAGATGACGATCTCGCGGTGTTCGATTGCGCTTTCAAGCCGGCCAACGGCATGCGCTCCATTCAATACATGGGCCACGTCAAAATGATGGGTGCGGTGCAGCCGTTTATTTCCGGCGCGATTTCCAAGACCATCAACATGCCCACCGACGCCACCGTGGAAGACATCATGCACGCCTACATGGAATCGTGGAAACTGGGTCTCAAGGCGGTGGCGATCTATCGGGACGGATCCAAACGCACGCAGCCGCTCAATACCTCGAAAGACAAAGAGGAGCAGAAGAACGCGGCGGTGGAAATCAAAGAAGCGAGGGTATTGCGCCATAAGTTGCCCGACGAACGGCGCTCGATCACCCACAAGTTCGATATCGCCGGCCATGAGGGCTACATTACCGCCGGCATGTATGAAGACGGCCAGCCGGGAGAAATCTTTATCACCATGTCGAAAGAGGGCTCGACGATCTCCGGTCTAATGGATTCATTCGCCACGGCGATTTCCATGTCGCTACAATACGGTGTGCCGTTGAGAGTTCTGGTCGACAAGTTCAGCCATATGCGCTTCGAGCCCTCCGGCTTTACCAAGAATCCCGATATTCCGATGGCAAAGTCGATCATGGATTATATTTTCCGCTGGCTCGCCAGCAAGTTTCTCGACGGCGACGCGCAGCAAGAGGTCGGCATCGTCAAACAAGAACCGGTGGAAGAAGTGCACCATAAAAAAGTCGTCTCTCTCGCCGCTCATACGCCGCGCGGCGGCGCGCCGGTGACGAGCATCAGCAGTGTGACGGGCCTCTACCAGCAGGACGCGCCGCCTTGCCCCGACTGCGGCGCTATTATGATTCGCAGCGGCGCCTGCTATAAATGCTTGAACTGCGGCGCAGTGAGCGGCTGCTCTTAAGCGAGACGGGCGACTGGGCTAAAAAAAGTCGGACGGGCTGGGAGCAAGGCTGCCAGCCCGTTTTTTATTAGAGCAGCTGCGGAGGATTGGAAGCCGGCCAGCGGATCAATTTTTAAAATAAAGAATTCGCGACAGCACCGGTGAATATCGAACCTTATTTTTTTTCCAGATAAAGCATGCCTTTTTGGGTGTCGATATCCATGCGGAAGTTGCTCAAAAAATTCAGCCCTAAAAGGCCGGCCACTTCTGGGTCGGGCACCGCATCGTGGACTGCCGCGGGGAGATTGCGAATTTCCAACCCACCGACCATGATCGATTCTAGGTTGGTCACCGGAGCCTGGATCAATCCATTGGCAGTCTGAAACGGCAGGGTTTTCGGATTCTGACCCACGTCGATGGACAGCTCGCGCGCGAACGCGCTCGAGATTAGGGTATAGCTGGCGCCGGTATCGACTACGAATTTTGCCGACCGCTTATTGTTCAAAGTCGCCTGAATGATTGCCACCTGGCCATGTTTCTCCAAAGGAATCGACGCTTTCTTCGGTGGCGGCGGTTTGATTTCCGGCTCGCGGCTGCGCGGGCTCTCTTGAGCTTGAATGCGGTTGGCCCCTGCCCTTTGTGTCTGCGGCACGTTGTGCAGGTTGTCGGTAATGTGAAGCACGCCGCTGTCATCGACCCAACGGTAATACTCGGCAGCCCGAGCCATATGGGGAAAACAGAGCAAGCCGAAAGCCAAGACTAGGCCGAGGTTGTTTTTCACGATGACACAAATCTAGCATGTTTTTGGCGTTTCGGCGAAACAAAGTTTAAAGTTGAGAGACGGATTGACCTAGGATTTGGGCGCCGTGGTTATTTTGGTTCAGGCGCGTCAGTTCTCATTGACCTTCACGATCTCGCATACTTTACAAGCGATTATCCTTGTGCTAGACGTGAATGAACTAAAGGAAGGAAAGAGACAAAAGAGCGGAGAATATGGGAATTGCTGAACCGCAGAAACGACAATCTATTGAGCAGTTCAGGGTTCATCAAACGGACACCGGCTCTCCAGAAGTGCAGGTTGCGCTTCTAAGCCAGCGCATCGACCATCTCACCGAACACTTCAAGGTCCATGTGAAGGATCACCATTCTCGTCGTGGACTCCTGAAGTTAGTAGGGCAGAGGAGAAGGCTGCTGGATTATCTTCGAAACACCGATTTTGCGAGATACCAGAACCTTATTCAGCGGCTTGGAATACGCAAATAGCTATTCCCGATCCGTTGCCCTCCGTTTCCACGCCTCCGTCAGACGCGTCTCCCGCCAGAGGATTTTTCTATGATTAAAAAGGTTGAAGTAGACTTTCATGGTCGACCCTTATCTATCGAGGTTGGCCGCATGGCTAAACAGGCTGATGGTGCCGCGCTGGTGCGCTACGGCGAAACGGTGGTTTTGGTGACTGCTGTCGCGGCCAAGGATCTCAAGCTCGACACCGATTTTTTTCCCCTCACGGTAGACTACCAGGAAAAGACCTTCGCAGCCGGGAAGATTCCCGGCGGTTTTTTTAAACGGGAGGGCCGACCCTCCGAAAAAGAGATTTTAACCTGCCGATTGATCGACCGCTCGATTCGCCCGCTCTTCGCTGAAGGATTGCGTTGCGAGACTCAAGTGATTGCAACCGTGCTTTCCGCGGACCGCGAGAACGATCCGGACGTAGTTGCCATGCTCGGAACATCGATCGCCTTGCACGTCTCTGACATCCCATTCAACGGGCCACTCGCCGGAGTGCGTATCGGCCGTATCGATGGCCGATGGGTGATGAATCCGACCCAGAGCCAACTGGAACAGAGCGACGTCGATATTTTTCTTTCCGGTAGCCGGGATGCGATCGTCATGGTCGAGGGTGGCGCGCAAGTGGTGCCTGAGGAAGAGATTCTCGAAGCTCTGTTTGCCGGCCATGAAGCGATTCAACCACTCCTGCAAATACAAGAGGAAATTCGCCGGGAGATTGGCAAACCGAAAAGACATGTGCCGCTCGCCCAATTGGATCACGCGGTTGCGCGCAGGGTCGAGGATTTGGCGCTTACCAGGTTGAGACAAGCTCTCGAGGTGTCCGAGAAGCTGGAACGCTATAAACGGATCGCCGAAGTTAAGGGCGAGGTCGTACCGCTGGCTTTGGCCGAATTTCCAGACAAACAAAAAGATATCAAAGGTGCTTTCGAGGAACTCAAACGTAACGTTTTTCGCGGCTTGGTCATTCAAAAGGAGCGGCGCATCGACGGGCGCGGCCTCAAGGACGTCCGGCCGATTACATGCGAAACTGGGGTGCTGCCGCGCACCCACGGCTCGGCGTTATTTACGCGCGGCGAAACCCAGGCACTTGTAGTCACCACCTTGGGCACGACGTCGGACGAGCAAAGGGTCGATGCTTTGATCGGCGAGCATTTCAAAAAATTCATGCTGCATTACAATTTTCCGCCGTTCAGTGTCGGCGAAGTTAAATTTCTGCGCGGTCCCGGGCGGCGCGAAATCGGTCACGGCAATCTCGCCGAGCGCGCCCTGGTTCCCGTGCTGCCCGCCGAAGACGGCTTTCCCTATACCATTCGCATCGTCGCGGAAATTCTCGAGTCCAACGGCTCGACATCGATGGCGACGGTGTGCGGTGGATCGCTGTCCTTGATGGACGCGGGCGTGCCGGTCGCAGCTCCAGTGGCGGGTATCGCCATGGGACTGATTAAAGAAGGAGAGCATGTGCGCGTGCTCTCCGACATTCTTGGCGACGAAGATCACCTGGGGGATATGGACTTCAAGGTCGCCGGCACGGCGGACGGTGTGACCTCTCTGCAGATGGATATCAAAATCAGCGGCGTCAATCGTGAAGTCATGCACCAGGCGCTACACCAGGCCAAAGAGGGCCGGCTGCATATTCTCGGCATCATGAATGCGACGTTACCGGCCGCACGGACCAGCGTTTCCGGGCATGCGCCGCGCATCATTACTTTGAGAGTCAAGCCGGAGAAGATTCGCGAGATCATCGGCCCGGGCGGAAAAGTCATTCGCGGTATCATCGAAGCGACCGGCGTCAAGATGGACGTCGAAGATGACGGCACCGTGACGATCGCCTCGATCGATGCAGCGGCCTCCCAAAAGGCCGTTGAGATGGTGCAGCGGATCGCCGCGGAAGCCGAGATCGGGAAAATATACAAAGGCACCGTGCGCAAGATCGTCGAATTCGGCGCCTTCGTTGAGATATTGCCGGGCACCGACGGCTTGGTTCATATCTCCCAGCTCGCGCCCGAGCGCGTGCGCAAAGTCAGCGACGTGCTGAAAGAAGGCGATGAAGTGATGGTGAAAGTCCTGGAAATCGACAAACAGGGCAAGATCCGGCTGAGCCGCAAAGAGGCGCTTGAAGAAACCGGCGGCGATTCGGGTAGCGCGCCGAATTGACGGCGGCGCATCTCACGTGACATTTGATGGCTTCTAAAACCGTCCTCGACAACGGCATTCGGATCGTGTCCCATGAAATGCCCGAGCATCGCTCCGTGAGTCTCGGCATCTGGGTCGAAAACGGCTCGCGCCACGAAAGCGAAGCGGAAAACGGCCTCTCGCATTTTATCGAGCATCTGCTTTTCAAAGGCACGGCGCGGCGTAGCGCCGCACAAATCGCCGAAGAGATGGACGCCGTGGGCGGCGTACTCAACGCCTTCACTTCCAAAGAGCACACCTGCTACTACGCCAAAGTGCTCGATGAAAATCTGCCGTTGGCGATCGATCTTTTGACCGATATTTTTCTCCATTCGAGTTTCGAAGCCGAGGAGATCGAGCGCGAAAGATCGGTGATTCTTCAGGAAATTTCCCAGGCGGAAGATACGCCGGACGATTATGTGCATGATCTTTTCAATCTCGACTTCTTCAAGGATCATCCCATCGGCCGGCCGATTTGCGGCCGTGAGCAAACCGTCAATGGCTTTAGCCGTGAAGATATTCTCGGCTTTTTCAGATCGCGTTATCAGCCGCGCCGCGTCATTGTTTCCGCCGCCGGCAACTTTCGCCACAGCGCGCTGGTCGACGAGATCGGCGCGCGTCTTGGCGTTGTGCACGGTAGCACTGACTCCGATCGGGCATTGAGCGTGAACGGTGAGTCAGCGCCCGAGATGGGCAGCGGTATTTTCCCGCACGCCAAATCGTTGGAGCAGGTTCATCTCTGTCTCGGCGTCGCCGGCATTTCTCAAGCCCATCCCAAACGCTATATCGCCTACGTGCTCAATACCCTTCTTGGCGGCGGCATGAGCTCGCGCCTGTTCCAAGAGATTCGCGAAAAGCGCGGCAAGGCTTATTCGGTCTATTCTTTTTCATCTTCTTATAAGGACGTCGGTTATTTCGGCGTGTACGCCGGAACCAGTCTCGAATCGACCGAGGAAGTCGTCGAGCTTATCGTCAAAGAGCTGCAAAAGCTCGCGGCGGGCGAAGTCAGCGATGTCGAGCTTAGCCGCACTCAAGGCCAATTGGTCGGCAGCATGATGCTCGGCTTGGAATCGACGGACTCGTGGATGAGCCACATCGCCCGCGATGAAATTTATTTCGGTAAGACAGTCACGACGGACGAGATTTGTCAGCAGATTCGCGCGGTGTCGCGCGACGACGTGATCGAGCTCGCGGACGCGCTTTTTGCCAGCGGCGCCATGACGCTGACGCTCTTAGGCGGCTTCGACGAGAATTTTCAAATCAAAAACCTACAATTGAATCATTGAGCAGCGCCATTGGGCCGCGCGCGGGTGAGAATCGGTGGAAGAAGTTCGGATTGAGATCAAGCGCCTGCGGCCGGGCCCGGCGTCGCTCGATCTGCCTGCTTATATGACCGAGGGCGCGGCGGGGATGGATCTTTGCGCCGATATCCAAACGGAGCTCGTGCTGGCGCCCATGGCGCGAGCTTTGATTCCCACCGGTATCGCGATTGCCCTACCACCCGGTTTCGAAGCGCAAATCCGGCCGCGCAGCGGCTTGGCTCTGAAGCAGGGTCTGACCCTGCTCAACAGCCCCGGCACGATCGACTCGGACTACCGCGGCGAGATTCAAGTGATCGCCATCAACCTCGGCAATGAGTCGATTCTCATTCAGCGCGGGCAGCGCATCGCACAAATGATCGTGCAGCGCGTCGTTCGCGCCCGGTGGCGCGAAGTCGATGACCTCTCGCTGTCGGCAAGACAAGACGGCGGGTTCGGACACACGGATGAAAAAGAGGGGCGCAATTAATCGCGCCCTCCATTCTCGCTGTCGGACGTCGCAGCATGATCCCGCGTTACACCCGGCCTGAGATGGGCCACATTTGGTCGGAAGAAAATGGTTTTCAAAAATGGCTCGAGGTCGAAATTCTTGCTGCCGAGGGTTTGGCGCGCCTCGGGAAAGTTCCCAAAGCCGCCATCACGCGCATTCGCAGGAAAGCGCGCTTTAATGTGAAGCGCATCCGCGCGATCGAAGCCGAGGTCAAGCACGAGATCATCGCGTTTTTGAGCTCGGTCGCAGAATCGATCGGCGATGACGCCCGCTATCTCCATGTCGGCATGACTTCGTCGGACGTGATGGACACGGCGCTGGCGATGCAGTTCAAAGAAGCTTCGGTGCTGATCGATCAAGACATTAAAAACCTCATGAACGTGCTGCGCCGTCAAGCGCGCAAGTATAAATGGACCGTGATGATCGGCCGCACGCACGGCGTGCACGCCGAGCCGATCACCTTCGGACTGAAGCTGGCGCTCTGGTATCAGGAAATGGCGCGCCATCACGCGCGTTTTCAAAAAGCCGTCGACGATATTTGCGTCGGGCAAATTTCCGGCGCTGTGGGAACCTTCGCGCAGATTTCGCCCAAGGTCGAGGCGTACGTTTGCCGCAAGGCCGGGCTCAAGCCGGCGCTTATTTCCAATCAAATCATTCAGCGCGACCGCCATGCATTTTATTTTGCCACCTTGGCGATCCTCGCCAGCTCCTTGGAAAAGTTTGCGATCGAGGTGCGCCACTTGCAGCGCACTGAAGTCCAAGAAGCCGAGGAGCCGTTTACCGAAGGTCAAAAAGGCTCATCGGCGATGCCGCACAAACGCAATCCGATATTGTCCGAGAACGTTTCGGGCTTGGCGCGGCTCATGCGCTCCTATGCGCTGGCCGCGATGGAAAACGTGCCGCTTTGGCACGAAAGAGATATCAGCCATTCTTCCGTGGAGCGCGTGATTGCGCCGGATGCGACGATTGCGCTCGATTTCATGCTGCGCCGCATGACCTACGTGCTCGGCAATTTATGCGTCTATCCGGAGAATATGAGGCGCAATTTGGAAAAAAGCGGCGGCACGGTTTTTTCCGAAAAAGTGCTGCTCGCGTTGGTCGATAAAGGAGTTGCGCGCGATGTCGCTTATCGCATGGTTCAACGCCATGCCCTGAAGGTGGGAAAAGAGGGCGGCGACTTAAAACGCGAGCTGCTTGCGGACGCCGAGCTGCGCCGGCATTTGTCCGCTAAAGAGATCGAGGCCGTGTGGGGGGTCAAGCACCACCTGGCCAACGTCGATTTTATCTTTCGCCGGGTATTTCATTAAATCTTGTCGCTTAGAAAATGTGACCTATGCGTGTTAAAATTTTTATATCGCTGAAACAAGGCGTCCTCGATCCGCAAGGCAAAGCCATCGAGCGATCCTTGCATACGCTCGGTTACGGCGAAGTGCGCGACGCGCGCGTCGGTAAGTTCCTCGAGCTCGAAATCGACGCGCAATCACGCGCGGAGGTGGAACCTCGTATCCGCGAAATGTGTGATAAGTTGTTGGCCAATACAGTAATCGAAGATTACCGGTTTGAAATCAGCGAAGATTGAGGACCCATGGTGGGAATTCAGCAGTCAGTCTTCAGCACTCAGGACTAACCATGCGTTGGGCGGTTATTACTTTTCCCGGCTCCTGCGACGATCATGATGTCTTCGACAGTCTAAAATCGGATTTGGGGCAGCCAGTTAAATTTCTCTGGCATAAAGAGGAGCTGAAGGGCAACTTCGATTGTATCGTGCTGCCGGGGGGATTCTCCTATGGCGACTACCTGCGCTGCGGCGCCATGGCGCGCTTTTCGCCGATCATGCGCGGCGTGGTGAAATTTGCCCAAAGCGGCGGACTGGTGCTGGGAATTTGCAACGGCTTTCAGATTCTTTGCGAGTCCGGGCTGTTGCCCGGCGCGCTGGTGCGCAATGCCGGCCTGCAGTTTGTCTGCCAGCAGGTTTATCTGCGCGTCGAGGAAACCGACACGCCGTTCACGGGCGGATTAAAAAAAGGCCAACTGCTGCGCCTCCCGGTCAAGCACGGCGAGGGCTGCTACTATGCCGATGCGAAAACCCTCGAGCGCATGCATAAGAATCGTCAAATCCTGCTTCATTACGCCGACCCAAAAGGCAAGATCACGGCGGCAGCCAATCCCAATGGTTCCTTGGAAAATATCGCGGGTGTGTGCAACGAAGGGCGTAACGTCTTTGGCTTGATGCCTCACCCGGAAGACGCGTGCAGTAAGATTCTCGGCGGCGATGACGGCGCCAGAATCTTCATGTCGATTGCAGCGGCCTGCGCCGAAAGGGCGAGGCGGCATGCTTGACCCCGCTAGAGAAGAATTCCCTCAGCCTCGGGTGTCGCCGGAGATCGTCGCCAAACACGGTCTCACGTCGGACGAATATCAGAAGATCGTCAAGGCGCTCGGCCGGGAGCCAAACTATACGGAGCTGGGCGTTTTCTCTGTGATGTGGTCGGAGCACTGTAGTTACAAAAGCTCGCGCTATTATCTTAAGAATCTCCCGACCGAAGGTCCGTACGTGCTTCAGGGGCCGGGTGAAAATGCCGGCGTCGTCGATATCGGTGGCGGGCTCGCCGTGGCTTTCAAAATGGAAAGCCACAATCATCCATCCTTTATCGAGCCCTACCAGGGTGCCGCCACCGGCGTCGGTGGCATCCTGCGCGATATCTTCACCATGGGCGCGCGCCCGATCGCGTCCCTCAATTCGCTTCGTTTCGGCAGCATCGATCATCCGCGCACGCGCTACTTGCTTTCGGGCGTGGTCGCCGGCATTGGCGGCTACGGCAATTGCATCGGCGTGCCGACGGTTGGCGGCGAGTGTTATTTCGACGCTTGCTACAACGCCAACATCCTAGTCAACGCGTTCACGCTCGGCATCGTCAAGAAAAAACGCATCTTTATGGGTATCGCCAAAGGCGCCGGCAACCCAGTGATGTACGTCGGCTCGAAAACCGGGCGCGACGGTATTCACGGCGCGACTATGGCGTCAGAGTCGTTTTCCGAGGAGAAGGAGCAACGCCGTCCGACCGTGCAAGTCGGCGATCCGTTCACCGAGAAACTCCTTTTGGAAGCCTGCTTGGAGCTGATGGAAAAAGATTTCATCATCGGCATTCAAGACATGGGCGCCGCTGGCCTCACCAGCTCGTCCGCAGAGATGGCCGGCCGCGGTGGCTGCGGTATCGAGTTGGATCTTTCCTCTGTGCCGCTGCGCGAAACAGGCATGACTCCCTATGAAATTCTTCTCTCGGAGTCGCAAGAACGCATGCTCTTGGTGGCAAAAAAGGGTACCGAAAACGAGATCAAGAGGATTTTCGATAAATGGGATCTCGATGCCGTGGTCGTGGGCCGGGTGACGGATGATCAGCAGTTTCGTGCTCTATGGCAGGGAGAAGAAGTGGCGCGGATTCCGATCCGTGTGCTCACCAAAGACGCGCCCGCGTACCAGCGGCCTGCAACGCGGCCGGCCAATCACGAACAGATCCAACAGTTGGATTTATCCAGCGTGGCGGAACCGAGCGATCTTAGCGCGGCCCTCAAACAACTGCTGGCGTCGCCGAATATCGCATCCAAGGAATGGATCTACCGCCAGTACGATCATTTTGTTCGGACCAATACCGTTGTCGCTCCCGGCGCCGATGCCGCTGTGATCCGAATCAAGGGAACCAAAAAAGGATTAGCGCTGACCGTCGACGGCAACAGCCGCTACTGCTATTTGGACCCCTACGTCGGCGGCGTGTTGGCGGTGGTCGAGGCGGCGCGCAACCTCGCTTGCGTCGGCGCGCGCCCGATCGGTCTCACAGATTGCTTGAACTTCGGCAGCCCGGAAAATCCCGAGGTGATGTGGCAATTCGCGCAGGTGATTCAAGGCATGCGCGCCGCCTGTCTCGCGCTCAATGTTCCGGTTGTGAGTGGCAACGTGAGTTTCTATAATGAAACTGACGGTGTTCCCATTCACCCGACGCCGACCATCGGTATGGTCGGAATCATGGATAAAGTCGAGCGGCTGGTCACACCCTGGTTCAAGTCTTCCGGCGACGTCGTGGTCATGCTCGGGCGCACGCGCGAGGAGCTGGGCGGCAGTGAATATTTACAATGGCTACACGGCTTGACCCGCGGTACGCCGCCGTGGATCGATCTGAAAATGGAGCAGGCGGTACAACGCTGCTGCCTCGAGGCGATCGATCACGGGATTCTCCGATCGGCTCATGATATTTCCGACGGCGGTCTAGCCGTTGCGCTGGCGGAG
>Ga0157378_10004941_pt1 | contig 11688 bp, 10 predicted proteins | sample M65metaG_FD_115309 | JGI IMG/M metagenome (GOLD analysis project Ga0157378, IMG submission 115309) | Miscanthus rhizosphere microbial communities from Kellogg Biological Station, Michigan, USA - M6-5 metaG | ecosystem: Host-associated > Plants > Roots > Rhizosphere > Soil | place: USA: Michigan...
AAAGTTATTGTCGCGACAACCTCTTTACCGGCATAGGCGGCCGCTGAAGGTTCCTTGGAATACACCGAGATCACGTCTCCAGGCTTAGCGCTGAGAAAGCTACCCTCGCTGGTTTGCTTAACCGCCAAGAGTTCGAGGCGCAGGACAACGATCGGCTGCGGCGGAAGAATTTTCAGAGTCGTAGAGTCTACGCTCCTCGCCACAAGTACTTTCGCGCTGATTATAGTTTGATTAAACGGCGTGGGAGCGCCACTCGCATAGGCTAGAACCCGCGCCGCCGAGGCATTCACGATGATCAGAGCGACGGCGAATAGGGATTTTCGGCAGATCAGCCTTCTAAATATCCTTAGTTTCTTTAGGCCACGGTTCGTGATCATAGTTTTTAACGCGAGGTGACCAAACAACACCCCGCGTTTGCGTGCCTTCGGATTGGTTGATTTCAAATTTTATACGCAAATATACTTAACAAACTCTGCAAATTTTGACATCCTCATCTGTGATTAGCAGTTTTTCAGACAACGGAATGTCTCCTGCGCTGACCATCGTTATCCCGACGAAAGATCGCCCCCGTGATCTCGAGAAGTTGCTTGCCAGCATAACCGGGCTCGAGGGAATAGCAGCGCTTCGCCCGGAGATCATCGTCAGCGATAACAACTCGCAGGGCAACGCGTGCATGTGCGGTACTGCTTTCGTCCGATCTTTCCCTTATGCGCTGCATACGATAGAGGTACGGCGCGGCGGGAAATCGGCAGCGATCAATGAAGCGCTGCGCATAGCGCGTGGTGAGGTCCTCGCATTTCTCGATGACGACGTCATTGTCGACAGGGCGTGGCTCGTTGAGATTGACCGCTTCTTGCGCAAAGACAAATACAAGGTCGCCCAGGGCCGTATACTGCTCCAACCCCCCGAAGGCAGCGATCCCGAAGTCAATCAACTATTGCAGCGCTATCGCACGATTCCTTATTTGAACTACGGAACAGACATCGACGAAGTCCATTCGTTGAATGGCGCTAATTTCGTCATCCGACGCGAACTGCTCGATCGATTAGGAGGATTTGACGAAAAGCTTGGACCGGGAGCATCGGGCACTTCCGAAGACGTAGAGCTGTCTCAGCGCGTCCGCAAAGCCGGCTATTCGATTGGTTACATGCGCGATGCCACGGTCTATCACAAAGTCGATCGGACCAGACTCACCGAGGAATATTTCAAGGCAACTCATCGGCGCCAGGGGCACAGCAGGCTTCTGCTCAAGCCGCGCAGCACCGCGCATATTCTCTCCAGCCTCGGCCGGGTTTCATTGCAACACTTGTTTTACCTGATGGCCCGCCATGAGCGAAAGTCCTACCGGAGCAAAGGCCGGATCCAACATTACCTCGGCATGCTCGAAGCAAAGCGGAAAAATAAATCGTGACGCTGGAAAACCGATACCAAACTCGCCTATTTGAGAGTGCTGCGGGGCGCGCCCAATCCGAGTAGGTTAAAATCAAACCCGAAAGAAGTCTTCGCCGGGTTGAGAGTGTGACGCATTCCCGCTGTTATCGCCCAACATTCACAGCTCGACAGCAGCTTACCGGACACGCTGAATCCAATAAATTTATTATTTTTCGCATCGTAGGTGCTGGTGGAGTAACCGACGAAGTTGTCAAAGAAGTGATAAAGGACCGTCGTACTTAAACCGCCGAGGATATTTTGGCCTGCTACGCTTCCCGGACAGCGCGGATCATCCGGAAATCGGCCGCAGTCTGCCGGCTGACCAAGATTGATATTGGCATCTTCGGCCAGATATCCGTTTGGGCCGCTTTTCAGAAATGAATAACTAACAGCCAACATGTTGGGACGGTTGAAATCCGCATCCAAACTGCGCCGAAGCGGCCGGGGATCAGAAAGGGCAACTGTGGCTCGCGCCTGGGTGATATTTCCGGTTCGCGGATCGATGCCACCATCGACCGTCAAATTAGAATACGGCAAAGGATTGAACCGGAAGCTCATGTCGAGGTCGGTTAACCCGCCTGAACCCGGCCGGGCCCTGCTGATGTTGTTGGTAAAATCATAGCCCATGGCCAGCCGAAACGAACCGAGGTCGCGCACATCGGCCGCGCCGTACGCGCTCAAATTTTCTGTATCGACGCCGAAATCTCTGAACGGATTGATCGGCTTTCCCCAAAACCTGTTCGTGACGGAAAATGTCATCACATTGCGTGCGTTCACGCGATCGACTGCATCCATGATTGGAATATTGTCTTGATGGGATCCAGATACGAATAGATAATCGACACGTGGCTCGATAACGTGTTTCACCCCTTTAAGGCCAAGCATGGTCCAATCAAAAATCCGGCTAAACGATGTCGCCGTATTGCCGCGGATCTCGACCAGTGGCCGTACCGGATTCTGCACCGAAGTAACGGTTGTGTAAAGGTGATATAAGGTAGCGCGCGGCGCCACGCTTACATCGCCGAACAAGTAGGAGCCAAAATTATAGGGTAAAACCGCTTCAGGCCGAAGGTCTAAACGCAAACCATCGCCGCCGCGGCGGCGCAGGTAATTTACCGCCTCGGTGCGCCAGCGAAGCTCGAGCGGAAAACTCGAAAAAAAACGCCGTCCCCAGAAACTCGCCTGAGGCGCTCGTTGCAACGTCTCCGCGTCGTATTGGATGAAGTCCTGATAATATTTGTATTCGGCTTTGAAAAAACGATCGCCCCACCCCTTGAATACTCCCAGACGCGACTCACTAAACCGGCTTACCCGTATACTGGATTCTAGAGTTCCCGGCAGCTCGAAGCGGTCGATCAATTCGCGCGTGAACAAGTCGTCGCTGTAAATGGCGATATCGCTGTAGGTCAGCCAGTCGGAATCGGTCGTGTAACGATGCGAGTCAATGACCGCCCCGCGATTTTGCGGAATGTGCTGATTGGCGATGGTCCGGTCAACGACGTCCTTTTCGGGATCCTTACGGAACAGCTCACTGAAATAGGCAGTGTTCAAGCGAAAATCGGACAGATCCTTGAAGATCGTGCGAAACTCTCCCATCACGCCCAGGCGCGCGTTGGATTCTATATCGCCGGCGAATGTCGCGTCGGTATTCTTGGAAATCGCCCAGAAAAACGGCTGCAGAAACCGAAACCCTTCTTTAGTCGAATGGCCGTAGCTAGGCGAAAGCAGACCGGTTTGCCGATCCGTTTTGAGGGGGAAAAATGCGTATGGAATATAAAAAACCGGCGTGTCCAAAATGTAAAAATATCCGGCCTTGATTATGCCCAAGCCGCGCAGTGTCATTTCCATATCTTCGGCGGAAAATTTCCAATGAGGGGTACCGTTACCTTGATCACAAAGGCACGTCGTAAAGAATCCGTCCTCGACGTGATATGTCTGCCCCTCTAATTTTTCGATCCGCTTGCCGGCCATGCTGATGTGGCCCTGCTCGATGAAAACATTGCCGTTGCTAAGTTGTCCGCTCTCCTTCTCCAGGTTGAACTGCAGCTGATCCGCCGATCTCACCTTCCACTCCGGATCGTCGAGCGAAATATTTCCTTTCGCCTCAATGTCTTGAGTTTGTCGATTCATGCGCACTTCGTCCGCTTTGAGCGTCATCTGATCGCGCTTGATCTCGACATTGCCAGTGGCTTCAATCTGGTTGGTGCCGTCGCTCGAGCTCAAATTGTCGGCGGTAACATCGATTTTCCCCGTGCCGCTGCTGCTTTGGCGCGCGCCGAATTGCGCCTGCACCGGTGCTGCGACCGATAACAGACCGATCAGCAACACCAGCCGGATCAGTCTAACGATTGTCATTGTTTTCGAGCGATGCTTTGCGGGATCTTGCAAATTCAGCGGCGGCAGGCCGGACTTCGCCCAAAAGATAGAGCGAGCCTGCGATCATGATCAGCTCATCCGGTCGAGCGCTGTTGGCGAGCATGCGAAAAGCCGCGCACGGGTCTTCGATCACTTGGCTGGGAAAACGGCCGGCGATATGACGCGCAAATTCGGCGGGGTCGGCACAACGTGGAATGTTAACGCGAGTGAAAACAAACTCATCCGCCACAGCCGCGAGCGTGTCTAAGATCAACCGCCAATCTTTGTCTTCCATGCACGCGAACAGCAATTTGACTTTGCGACCATGCTTGAAGCGCCCGAGCACATCGACGAGAGCCTTGGCGCCCTCGCCATTGTGCGCACCGTCGAGGATAACGGTCGGAGCCTCGCACATGACTTCGAAACGGCCCGGCCACTGCACAGAGCGCAGGCCTTCACGAATGGCCCTCTCGCCAATCGCGATACGGTCCTGCGCCAACTCAAGGGCATTTAGGGCTACTGCTGCGTTAGCCATCTGATGGCGGCCGCGCAGTGCAACCGTCAAATCTGCAAAGCTTTTCTTCAATCCGTTATAATCGAAAGTGTCCTCGTTTGGCAAGGCAAAATTGTATTCTGAACCGAGAAAATAGCTCGGCGCGCCTCGCTCATCGGCAATTTTTCGTATCGTTTCGATTGCCTCAGTCGGCAAGGCACCGCAAGTGACTGGGATCCCCGGTTTGATGATCCCGGCTTTTTCGCTTGCAATCGATCTCAAGTCGGAACCCAGATATGCTTCGTGATCCTTCGATATCGTCGTTATCGCCGAGACCAAAGGTTGCACGAGATTGGTCGCGTCGAGGCGTCCGCCCAGTCCGACTTCGATGACGCCGACTTCGATACGCTGACGCGCGAAATAGACAAACGCCATGACGGTGACGAACTCGAAATAGGTAAGGAGTATGTTTGCCTCTCCGATGTGATCACGAATCTCTTCGGCGAGCGCAGTGACCTCATCCGGAGAAATCTCATGATCGTCGATCCTGATGCGCTCCGTGAACGAAACCAGATGCGGGGATGTGTAAAGACCGGTTCGGTAGCCGCTTAGATAAAGGATTTGATGCAGAATGGCCGAGACAGAGCCTTTGCCGTTGGTCCCGGCGACGTGAAAAGAACGAAATTGTTTTTCAGGGTTACCGAAGATCGCGAGCGCGCGCGCCATGCGGTCGAGGCGCAGATCGATTTCTCCACCGCGTAGTTGGTAGAGCCAATTGAGAATCTCCGAATAACGATCCATCCGTTCGCGGTGTATTCAACGTTCTACCGGGACTCTACTCTCAGCACCTTAGACTTCGAAGCTCTAACCTTTGAACGCCGCTTGCTTCGCATCGCTTGTTTGAGCGACGCCACGAAAGCGCCGGCACTCTTCGCCTTCTGATCGCTCCCGCTGGCGCGCTCAATTGTAGAAACAAGAGCGCTGCCGACCACTACAGCGTCCGCGAACTGGGCAACCAGTCCGGCTTGCGCCGGCTTCGAAATGCCGAAGCCTACTCCTACCGGCAGATCGGTTGCTCGGCGCACGCGCCCTACTCGATGGCGCAAATCGCGATCAAGCGAACGGCGCGCGCCGGTCACGCCGGTAACCGAAACGTAATAGACAAAACCCCGTCCCTTGCGCGCAACCAGTTCCATGCGATCCGAACCGCTCGTCGGCGATAAAAGAAAAATTAAATCCAAGCCGACCATATCCGTCCAACGCTTGAGTTCGCCGCTTTCCTCCGGCGGTAGATCCACGCACAGGACTCCGTCCGCACCCGCCTGCGCGGCTTCCCGGCAGAATTTCTCCAGCCCGTAACAAAAGAACGGATTGAAATAGCCGAACAGGATTACCGGCACTTGCGAGTGTTTGCGGAACTCGCGCACGGTTTGAAAAATCTGCGGCAAACTCAAACGATTCTTTTTTAACGCGCGCTCCGAAGAGCGCTGAATCGTCGGACCGTCCGCGGTCGGATCAGAAAAAGGAATCCCCAGTTCGATACAATCAGCGCCGCCCGCATCGAGCGCGCGCAAGATCTTGAGCGTCGTCGTCAGGTCCGGGTCGCCAGCGGTTACGAAAAGGATTAGCGCCGCCTGGCCGCTTTTTTCAAGCTCGTGAAATTTTTCTTCAATCCGACTCATCAAACGGTCCGTTCAAGGTTCAAAAGTTCAAGGTTCAAAGTTCGGAACTCCAAGACCGCTCGGTACTAGGCAACTACGTGCTACGATCTGCCTTGAACCGACCGAAACTTTGAACTTTGAACGTTTCTAAAGCTTCACTCCGAGATAGTCTCCAACGGTCAACATATCTTTGTCACCGCGGCCCGACAAACCCAGGATGAGGATCTGCTGTTTGCGCATTTTGGGCGCGAGTCGCATAACCGCCGCGATCGCGTGCGCGCTTTCGAGCGCGGGAATTATTCCCTCGGTCTGGGCGAGATATTGCGTCGCCGCGATCGCCTCATCGTCGGTCGCCGAATCGAACTGTGCGCGGCCGGAATCGCGCAAATAGCTTAGCTCCGGTCCGACACCGGGATAGTCTAAACCTGCAGCCACCGAGTGAGTCTCGCGTATCTGCCCGCCGCGATCTTGGAGCACGTAGCTCTTGCTGCCATGTAGCACACCGAGAGTCCCGCCCTGAATCGTTGCCGCATGCTTGCCGGTTTTGATGCCGCGTCCGGCGGCTTCAATGCCGATCATCTTCACCTTTAAATCGCGCACGAAAGCAAAGAAGAGCCCCATCGAGTTACTGCCGCCGCCGACGCACGCGACCAAGGAATCGGGCAGCTTTCGTTCTTTTTTCAAAATCTGGCGGCGTGCTTCACGGCCGATCACCGATTGAAAATCGCGCACCATCATCGGATAGGGATGCGGGCCAGCCACCGAACCGATCAGGTAATAAGTATCGCGCACATAGGTCACCCAATCCCTCAGCGCCTCATTCATCGCATCCTTGAGAGTTTTGCTGCCCGAATCGACGACTCTAACCTTCGCGCCCAAGAGTTTCATGCGGAACACGTTGAGCGATTGCCGCGCGACGTCCTCTTTGCCCATGAAAATTTCACATGCAAGACCAAAACGCGCCGCCACTGTGGCCGTCGCAACGCCATGTTGACCAGCGCCAGTTTCGGCAATAATGCGCCGCTTGCCCATGCGCCGGGCAAGGAGGATCTGGCCAATGGTATTATTGATCTTATGCGCGCCGGTGTGGCATAGGTCTTCTCGTTTGAGGTAGATCTTCGCGCCGCCGAGTTTTTGCGTTAGCCGCGCAGCAAAGTAAAGCGGCGTCGGCCGTCCGACGTATTCCGTCAGGTAATAATGAAACTCCTCGTAAAAGGTTCGATCGCGGCGAGCCTCAGCATAGGCACGTTCCAATTCGGTCAATGCCGGCATCAGCGTTTCCGCCACATAACGGCCGCCGAAAATGCCGAAATGCCCCCCTCTGTCAGGCACCTTTGGCGGCGAGGATAAATTCCTTGAGCTTTCCATAGTCCTTCTTCCCCGGCCGGCTCTCAACGCCGCTGCAAACATCCACAGCGAAGGGACGCACGCGGCGCACCGCTTCAACAACGTTATCAACGTTGAGTCCGCCCGAGAGCATCAACTTACTCGCATTTTTACCTTCGAGCCACTCCCAGGGAAATGCGCGACCGGAACCACCGTAACCGCTCGACCATGAATCGAGCAGGAATAAGTCTGCTGGAAATGACTCCATCACCGCTAACGACTCTCGCGTCTTCATGCGCACCGCCTTGATCACCTTGGCGCGCCAATCGCAGCAAAACTCCGCATCCTCGTCACCGTGAAATTGCAGCCAACCAAAAGCGGCCAACCCTTTATCCGGACCAGCGCTGGCTGACAACAAGTCAGCAATGGTCGGTCGCGGCGCATTCACGAACAACGCAACGTAAGCGCCGTCAGGTGGCAATACGCGCAGAATTGCGCGTGCGCTTTCCGGCTCGACGTAGCGCGGGCTCGGCGCATAGAAGTTGAAGCCCAGCATATCGGCGCCGAATTCGAGTGCCTTTTCCGCATCGGCCAAACTGCCAACGCCGCAAACTTTGACTTGCACGGTCATCGAATTATTAAAATGCGTTTAACCCTTCAACTGCGCGTTCCGCAACCTGTTCGAAGCTCGCCTGCACCGATTAACCATAAAAAAGCTGCGTTGCGCAGCTAGTCGCTCTCTTACGATTCACCCTTTAGCTACGAATTCGGCGGCGCGGGGATCTCAATACGTAAGTAACTCGCGCAGCTTTTTCCCCGGCTCGGGAGCGCGCATCAGCGATTCGCCGACGAGAAAAAGATGAATGCCGAGCTTTTCGATACGGCGCATCTGTGCCGGATTATCGATACCGCTTTCGCATACCACGAGCGTTCCCGCCGGTATGCGCGGCGCGAGCCGCTCGGTTGTCTCGATGTTTACCTGAAATGTCTTTAAGTCGCGGTTGTTGATGCCCAGCAACTGCGGCGCGGCCGCAAGGGCGTTTTCCAATTCGGCTTCATTGTGCACTTCGATCAGTACGTCGAGTGACAGCTCGACGGCTTGGTCGCGCAGATCGCGCATCAAAGCCGGGTCGAGCATGGCGCCGATCAACAAGATCGCGTCGGCGCCGAAGCTCTTCGCCTCAACCAATTGATAAGGATCGATGATAAAGTCCTTGCGCAGCAGGGGCAATGAAACCGCTTCGTGAATCTCCTCGAGATAGCCCAGGCTACCCTGGAAAAACCGCTCCTCGGTCAACACCGAGATAGCGCTCGCGCCGTTGGCTGCATAATCTCGGGCGATTGCCAGAGGATCGAAATCCTGCCGAATCATTCCTTTCGAGGGAGATGCCCGCTTTATTTCAGAGATGATACGACGCGTCGCGCCGGTTAACTGGCGCGCAAAGCCGCGCGTCTCGCGCTGAAACAGAGGACGATCCCGCAGCATCGCAAGCGGCTGCTCGCGCGCGCGTTGCGCCAGCGCGCCGCGCACATGCTCGGTGATCGTAATGAGAAACTCAGCCATGGAGGATCAGTCTGCATTGGTTAGCTGCGCCAATCTCTCGAGCTTCTGGCGCGCTTTTCCGGAGTCGATCGATTCAGCCGCAAGGCGCATTCCGTCCTGAATCGTGCCTGCGCTGCCGGCAATATAAAGCGCCGCGCCACTATTGAGCAATGTCACATCGCGCGCCGGCCCCTTGTTCCCGGCCAACACGCCGCGCACGATCGCTGCGCTTTGCTCTGCACTGCCGCCGTGCAAATCACTCAATTGGCAGCGGCGCAGTCCCATCGCCTCCGGTTCGATCGCATATTCTGTGACTTCACCGGCGCGCAACTCGGCGACTTTTGTCGGACCGCTCAAAGAGATTTCATCGAGTCCTTCGAGCCCGTGCACGACCATGGCACGGGCGCTGCCAAGGTTTTTCAGCACATGAGCGACAAGACCGACCAATTCGCCGCTGTATAAACCCATCAGCTGGTGCGTCGCCATCGCTGGATTGGTCAGCGGACCCAGCAAATTGAAGATAGTCCGGATACCGATATCACGGCGGGGCTGGACAGCGTACTTCATCGCCTCATGGAGGAGTGGCGCAAACAGAAAGCCGATGCCTATTTCAGCGATGCACTGTTCAACTCGATCTCTCGGCGCATCGACTTTTACTCCCAAAGCACCGAGCACGTCGGCGCTTCCCGATTGGCTGGAGACCGAGCGATTCCCATGTTTCGCAACATTTACGCCGGCACCTGCAACGACGAAAGCCGCAGTGGTTGATATATTGAATGTGCCCTTCTGATCGCCGCCCGTGCCACAAGTGTCGAGCACAGTTTGCGCGCCCACTTTGACCCGGTGCGCCTTGGCGCGCATCACCTTGGCGGCGCCGGTAATTTCGTCCACCGTCTCGCCCTTCATGCGCAAGGCGGTTAAAAATGATGCGACCTGCAGAGGGCTCGCTTCCCCCGTCATAATCTGGTTCATCACGTCGGTGGTTTCCGCTTCGCCCAAATCGACGCGATTGACCAGTTTTTCGATCGCTTCCCGAATATTCATGACAACCCGCCGGGACCCTCAGCGCGATGTCGCAAAAGCGTTAGCAAAGTTTTCGTTTGATTTTAAACTTTCCAACACTTTGTCTGCCTCTTCGCGCGAACTGTACTTGCCGACACTAACTCGATACCAGGTTTTGCCCTTTTGTTTCGCCTCAGTGACATAGGCGTTGTAGCTTTTATTCTTCAGTCGATCAACTAATTGCTTTGCGGACTGTTCATCGGGATACGCATTGACTTGCACGCGCCAGGCCTTGTTCGCATCCTTGGCATCCGTTTGATCGGTCGTCACCTTTTTGGAGGTGTCGATAGGCGGCGCTTTATCAACTGTTTTATCCGCTGTTTTGGCCGGAACCGAAGGGCTGACTGAAGCTTTCTTCTCCGCAAGTTCCACTTTTGTGGCCGAATCGGTAGGTCGAGCTTCTTGCGGTTTTTCTTCGCTCACCGTTTGCGCCAACGCCGGCTTGCTTCCGGTTTCAAATACCGCCTGGTCATCTTTTGTCGCTCCCTCGGACGCCGATGCGGAAGGTTCCATCCCAGGCTTTATCGGAAAGCGCACGAGCGGCTGTTCGGGGTTCACCATCTTACGCGCTTCGATGCTCTTTCCGACGAAGATGCCGAGAAAGAATATTGCCGCCGATGCCAGCGCAAAGGCGGCGCCCAGAACGATCATCTGGACTCTGCTAAAGTAAAACCGCTTGTCGCGCTCCTTGCGATTCTCAGCCATTCTTTTCACCCTTCTTCGTCGGCCGCCATTGCGAGATCGGCCTGCGCTGACATGCGCAGCGGTGCGTCGATTCCCAAAATCTCCAAGCCGCGCCGGATAGTTCTCTGCACGTTCTCGACCAGAAGTAGTCGGGCCCTGCTCAAATCAAGATCGTCAGAAACGATGCGATGGCGATTATAATAGCGATGAAACTCGCCGGCTAACTCGAGCAGATAAAAAATAATCCGATGTGGCTCGAGCGCTTTGACGCTCTCCTCCAACACGTCGTTGAATTGCAGCATCAAGCGGACGAGCGCCAACTCTTCCGTTAAATCAAGCCGTTCGACCGTCACCGTTTGCCGATCGGCGATCGCGACGCCGTTTTTTTCGGCCTGCGCAAAGATACTCGCAACGCGCGCATGCGCGTATTGAACGTAAAAAACGGGATTGTCGCTCGATTGGCGCTTCGCGAGCTCGAGGTCGAAATCGAGATGGCTGTCCGCTTTACGCATGAGAAAGAAGAAGCGCGCGGCATCCCGGCCGACCTCATTAAGCACGTCTTCGAGAGCGATAAATTCCCCGCTGCGTTTGCCCATTCGCACCGGTTCGCCGCCGCGCGTCAGTTGCACCATCTGCACCAAAATGACCTGCAATAACTCCGGATCGTAACCCAGCGCCTGCATGGCCGCTTTCAGCCGAGCGACATAACCGTGGTGATCCGCGCCCCAGACATTGATCAGTTTCGCAAACTGCCGCTCCTATTTGTTGCGATGATACGCGATGTCGCTGGCGAAATAGGTAAGCTCGCCGTCACTTTTGATCACGGTGCGATCTTTATCGTCGCCAAAACGCGTCGAACTGAACCACTCGGCGCCGTCCTGAGTGTAGAGCAGCTCGCGCTGGCGCAAAAGATCCATCGATTCTGCGACTTCGTTACGCGCTCGCAACGCTTTCTCGCTGAAGAATTCGTCGAACCGGATTCCGAATGCCACCAGTTGGCCGCGAATGGTTTCGAGCAGCGCGGCGCCTCCGTACTGTGCAAAAAAGTCGATCGCTTCCTGCTGCGGACAATGAAGATACTTATCGGCAAACTTGGATTTGATTTCCGCGGCGATCCGATTGACATATTCGCC
>Ga0157378_10004943_pt1 | contig 11687 bp, 6 predicted proteins | sample M65metaG_FD_115309 | JGI IMG/M metagenome (GOLD analysis project Ga0157378, IMG submission 115309) | Miscanthus rhizosphere microbial communities from Kellogg Biological Station, Michigan, USA - M6-5 metaG | ecosystem: Host-associated > Plants > Roots > Rhizosphere > Soil | place: USA: Michigan...
AGCGCCATGTACTTGTGCAGAGCGTCCTCGTAGAGTTCCTGCTTGTAGAACGTCCACCCGAGCTTGTACAGCGCGAGCTCGTGGTACGAGGACTTGGGACCCAGGCTGACGATCGCCGAATAGGCTTTCTCGGCATCGCGGAATTTTCTGCGCGTAAAGAAGTACTCGCCCCGCCGGAACTGCACCTCGTCGTAGTGCTCGGAATTCGGATTGGCGCGGATCAACTGCTCCATGGTTTCCATGGCCTCATCAGTGCGGCCGAGTTCGTCGTAGGCTCGCGCCATCTGATAAAGAACCTGATCGCTGTTCTTGTAGCTGGGATACTCGGTGAGCAGCCGCTTGTAGAGAGCGATTGCCTCAGCGGGACCTTTGGGTGCAGCAGCACCGCCCACCATCCCCGCCAGGGAAGGGTCGGCGGCCGTGCTTGGGAGAATGGAGCTTTCCACTGTGGTGCGGCGCTCAAAATCTCGATCTGATTCCCGTGCGCCCGCGCCCTCGCCTGCGGCGGCCTGATCGGACGAGTGGGCTGGCGTGGTTGCAAGAGGCTGAGCGGCCTGCGGGGCGGGAATTTCCCGCGGCTTGGGCTCGCCTGTATGTATGCCGAACTGCTTCTCGATCTGCAGGTCCGCGAGGCGCCGCATTGCTTCCGGAGTCATCGCTGTTTCCGGTGTCTCCTCCAGGAAGCGTCTATAACTTTGCATGGCCTGATCGAGGCCCTGATCCACCCTCACCTCCTGCACGTCCGGGTGAATGTTATGCAAGTCCGCAAGCGTCGCCCGCGTTGGCTTATGATGCGCAGCACAGCCAACCAAGAGCGCTGGCGCAAGCACGATCGGAATGGTAAGGCGGTGCATCAGTGTCCCTCCGCGCCGGACTGGACGCGCGCAGTGCGGTCGTAACTATCGGCCACGCCATAACGCGCCTGGGTTTGCTGGGCCACCAGTCGTTCCCGGCGTGCCTGAAGCTGGTTGATGGCGACCGTCTCGATCATGTGTCCCTGGCGGGCCATCAAAGTGTCGACACGCTCCAGTGCCCGACGCGCACGCTCCCGAAGCTGGGCAATCTGGGTGTCGTATCCGACATAGCTGTGTGTGGCCGCCTGCCTTGTCCTGACGAAGGCGTCGTATTGGCGAGTGAGACCGTCAACCTGCCTATTCAATTCGTTGAGGTGCTCATAGGCTGCGGTCAGCCGGTTCTGGTATTCGGTTTCGAGTCGCCACGTGAGCACACCTTGCAGGCGTGCGGCGCGTTGCCGAAAGGCAAGTGATTCGGCGCTGTCAGAATGCTCGAGTTTCTTTTCGATTAGTGCAATGCGCTCACCGGTAGCACGCTCGTCTGCGGTTGCCAGATAATCGGGCCTTGGTGCGGTCAGCATGGTCTGCAAGCGCTCGGCGAGGTGCTTATGCTGCTCGAGTCTGAGGCGCATTCGCGAATCCAGATCCTGGAATTGTGCATCCACGACCGGCAACAGCGGCTCGAAATTCTGTTTGCGGAGTCGGATGATATCGTCAAAGGCGTCGAGGCTGGTTTCCCAGGCCATGAGTTTCGAGCGCAGATCCTCAAGGTCGAGATAATTGTGCAATGCGGTCTGGAAGTCGTGAGATGCCATCAATTCCATCAGGTAGTAGGTCTCCGGCGCACCTGGCAGGCTGCGCAGTCGGATGACCCAGCTTTGGTCTTCGCGGCTCTCTTCACGGATCAACGCCTTGAGAAACCGCCCTTCCTGCACGCTACTAATTGACGCGTCCACCTTTGCAATCTGGGTGCTGTACAGCTCGAGTGCGCGACCGTACATGAGAGCGGAGCGACCGTACAGCTTCAGGCTGGCGTACGCGTGTGGTACGGTAAGCATTGCTTCCTGCACCGCGACATCCGTTGGTTCGCGAGTCGCCAAGATGTTCCAGGGAACAAGTGCACGGTCATACTGTTGCGTCGAAGCCTCCGCCCAGCCTGCCCGCAGCAGAGCCTGGTTCGAGAATGGCCCTTCGAGGCGGACGCGGTCCAGTGTCTGTTTTGCCCGCTCAAAGTTGCCCGCTTCAAACAGGAGGGCCCCAAGTACTAAGTTGGACTTGTCACGGATCGCGAGCGCGGCGGGATCGTCCGCCGCCAGCTGCCCGGCCTTGTCCAGTTGATCGATCGCTTCTTTTTGCCGACCGGCCTGCAACAACGCAATGCCGAGGTTATAAGAGACGAAACCGGCCAAACTTTTATTGTTCTGCAAGTGACCGAGCACTTCGACAGCCTCACCCGACCGGTTTGTCGCCATATAGATATTGGCGCGCAAAAACTCAACATCGTTTCTTATCTTTTCAGGCACGGGTCCCCGGATTCTCCCCAGCGCTTGCAGTGCATCGTCAAGCTGATCTTTCTGGAAGTGAATGCGGGCAAGCCTGAACGCGGCTTCATTTCGTACCGCATCATCAACGGAGCCTTCGAGCACTCTCTTGATGGCGCGACCTGCGCGGTAGTGCATCCGGTAGTCGAGCTCAAAATCGCCGACCGAGAATTCGGCCTCGTTGACGTGATAGTGAAGCGTATCGAGTTCGGGTTGGTCCAGACGATGATATTGTGCAAGTTCGGTGTCGAGCCGTTGGATTGCCTCGAAATACTGTCCCTGGTCGGCGTGATAGAGCGCCTCGCCGAAAAAGAGGTCCCTCAAGTCCTCACCCGAAGCCGGATGGGCAGCGAGTCCCATGATTAGACAGAGTCCGATTAGTCGGCGTGTCGCTCGCATGAATTACAACTCTCCAATCGTGATTGGCGTCTTGCCGGACTCCGGTCCGGACATCGTCAGTTCTACCAATTTTGGTTTCACTTCTTTGTGAAACGTGAAGTGTTCCGTGCGGCTGAAGTCCGTGCCGGCCCTAAGCTTACCGTCAATCACCACGTTGAGCTGGTGGTCCCCCGTCGCCACATTTCCGACGTAGATTCTTTGCACGCCACCCCTGCGCAGCGCCTCAAGCTCTTTGGCACTGTAGATGTAATGCGCAACCAGCTGACCGTCGATCTCAAGCCGCACGGCGTCGAGTCGCATCTGGTCGCCTTTGGCCAGCGCGACAAAGATTGCGACTTGTGTCCCTGATGGGTACAGCAGTTTCTCCTCCAGCTGGTTCAGCTCTGCAGAAATGCTGAGGACGTCTGACTTGACCTCCTGTACCTGTTCGTCGAGGCCCCTCATCTGCTGTTGCTCAGCAGTTGCGTCGGTGTGCTTCCCGTCTGTCTTCTTGTCCTCGGGCAACGGGGCGCCCTCAAGTCGCCCGAAAGCGGCAAACGATAAGGCGAGAACCAGGCCAATCACAAACCACCAATGTGTTGTATTTCTCATTTGTATGTCCTATGCAGCCTTCGATAGTAGTTTTGGACTTCACGTAGTGTTGAGCACACGGCCAAAAGCAACAAGAGCACACGGGTTCCGGTAACCTCAACGACTCATTCTCATTCCCCAGCGACTCATTCTCACGGTCCGCTGTGACCCGCAGGGCCATGCCCGTACCGATACTTTCGTGCAAGCTATTTACTTGCGGAGCACCGCGGAGTGAAGCAGTAAAGGTGGTTAGCAGAAACGCAGTAACCAGTAACCTACTTGGGGGGGGAACAGAATCGGCATCAGACATCCTGGTTTTAATGTGGGTCGGGCTGCTGAGGATGGCGGCAATAGAGCCGGAAGGCTTATGATCCGGAGGATTTCGAGGCGATCTGGATGTGCACAGCGAGACTGCCAACCTGAAAGTAAGCCAAGCCTTCGCTCCTACCCACTCGGATGATTACCTGGCTCAGGTACAGCGGAGGGACAAAGCGGTTAACCGAGCAAATGCGAGGTACTGCCCACCCCGCTCCAGCAAGACTCGCAATCCATAGCACAATCGCCGCGATTCGGACGCCGCTTCCGAAGCTTTCTTCTATGACTGCCGTCCGCGCGTACATATCCCCGACGCGCTGGCGAGCAGCGGAGCAGGCAGCCACGACTGTACCAACCAGATAGAAGCCCAGCCCATCTACGATCCTCAGCACATTTCGTACGGCGCAAGCGTAGAAGGACCGACCTTGGGGTGTTCCCACAACCCGAATCCCCACCATAGCCTTGCCGAGTGTGGCGCCCCATACCGCTTCCAGCAGCCAACCATAAAGGAAAAATACTGTGGCGTTCAAGGTGACCGCGATTAGTAGCGATGCAGTCGGGAGCCGCATTTCGCCACCCTCAACCGAACCCCAGCGCGTAAACACCCAGGCATCCACTACGGCAAAAACGCCGAACAGGAAAACGGTATCGAGTAGAAATGCGATAAAGCGATCGCCCAATCTGGCAAACCGATATCGAGCCTGAGTGCGAACAACGCCTGGAACAGCTGCGCTCGTATCGTCAAGAGCAGCGTCGACCACGCCGGACTCTTCGAGCAGATATTGGCCAGGAGGAATCGCCTTCCCGCAGCTATTGCACCGCTTGGAGTGCGCGCTGGTTTGACATTTGCAAAATGGGCATTCCATAAGGTGACCCAAAAGACCGACTCGCTCATCAAGCATACCGTCGGAGAAAAAAACGTTAGCGTGACCGAGGGACAGCACCAGGAGGACATTGCCCGTTGGGGTTCTCAGCCGGAAAGGCTTGAATCTCGGGCGGAAACTCCGGTTGGGCATTGGCGCTCGATGCGTGAAGCGGCGGTTTAAAGGCCAAGTTCACGCAAGGCGAGCCTAAAGATGTCTGGCTTGATGGCGTATGAGCCTACTCAAGATTCTACTCAAGATTCCGAAGTATGGGCTAACGCCGTTGAAAATGGCTGGTCCGGATTTTAGGACCCTATCCTCTATATATGTCCAAAAAACGGAGAGATCTTTGCGGGACTGAGAATGCCGCCAGAGGCGGACGTCTGTTAGGCCCAAGTTCGGCCCAACCCCTGCATCCGACTCTCGTTCCCTCGGCTCAGCGCACGGGAAAAAAGGAGCCTGTACGTTCGTGCTCTTTCTGTACTCAGCCATCGCTGTTAACGTCGGGAAATAGCGACGAACTACGGTTGTTCGTGCCCTCGCCACTCGCAAATTTATCTGTAGGCCAAGGAGCAGGACAGCTATGCCAGGTCTAGTCGGATCGCAACACCACAGATTCTATCGAGTCCGAATCAAAGAAGGCCACAGCGCCGCCGGATTGCTGGTGAGTGCGGCAGGTAAGCGTTGTATTCCATCAACTCAGTATTGGCTTACAGTGGATTCTTGTGGCGCTTATCGCTTTCCGCGTAGTGCTGCGTTGCAGGTCCAGGTACAGCTCGGCAAAATGGGTTTCACGACGGCGTTGGAAGAAATTCAGGATTGAGGACCCGAAGCACCGGGTTGGTATGCTACTGGTCACTCTCCTTTGACCGCTCGGGTGTCCCAGGCAATTGCCAGTCCCCATCGCCAGTGAAGCGATGGTGCCTTGCCATACTGGGCTGATCATCCTTCAAGATGATTGCGTAGCAGCTCTTCCCATCCGATTCTCATTGGAATCACGTGCGTGATCGATGCGTACACTGCACAGATCAGCGATCAGATTGCCTGCCCAGCGGTAGATATTCTGTTCTTTCACCAACTTGCGCATGTGCTGCATTCTCGTTCTTCGTTCGTCCGGCGCCATCTCCAAAGAATAGCGGATAGCATCCGACGTCCGTTCAATATCGTAAGGGTTAACGAGAACGGCGTCGACGAATTCACGGGCGACGCCAGTGAACTGGCTCAACAGCAGCACCCCTTGTTCGTCGTGACGTGCAGCTACGAACTCTTTCGCGACCAGGTTCATACCGTCATGCAAAGATGTAACCAGGCAAAGATCGGCTGCACGATAGTAGCGCGAAATCTCCTGATGGCTGTGATGCCGTTTTAAGAAGACAATCGGCCTCCACTTGCCACTCTGGAACCGGCAGTTGATTCGGTCCGCCTCGGCTTCGACATCGGTGAGCAGGTCATGATAGCGCTTGATGTGCGTGCGACTAGGTGCGCCAATCTGAACAAAAGTAAACTTCCCCTGATAGTTCGGATGTTTCTCGAGCAAGCGTTCAATTGCCAGAAACCGCTCAATGATTCCTTTCGTGTAATCCACGCGATCTACCCCGATACCAAGAAACAGTCCTTCAACCCCTAGCTCGCGAAAAAGAGCACCGCGATCCAAGTATGGCGAATCTCCATCCTCGAGCCCAACCGGTGTTTTGGGGAATTCCACACTGATCGGGAAGGGCTTGACGACTGTGCGGTGCCCAGCGCGATTCACCGCAAAGTGTTCCCAATCGATGCGCGATTCGAGAGCTCGGTCAACTGTCTCCAGGAAGTTTGTGCAGTGCGCTTGCACGTGGAACCCAATCAAGTCGGCTCCCAGCATTCCGTTCAGCAATTCAGCTTGCCATGGACAAATTCCAAACGTTTCCGAGCTCGGCCAGGGAATGTGCCAGAAAATCGCAATCCGAGCGTCGGGACGCTCTTTCTTGACCAGTCGTGGTAGCAGCGCAAAGTGGTAATCCTGCACGAGTACAACCGGGGAGTCGGTCCCGGACATCTCCTCCAATACTGCTCTCGCGAACTTTTGGTTTGCTGCTTCGTAACATCCCCAATCAGGGGCGCGGAAGATGGGTCTCGTATGAGCAACGTGACACAGTGGCCACAGACCTTCGTTGGCGAAGCCGTAGTAATAGCCTTCTTCTTCCTGCTCGGTTAGCCAGACTCGGCGCAGTGTGTACCGTGGTTCTTCAGGAGGAACAGCGAGGCGGTCTTGCCGATCGACGGTCTCACGGTCGGCGTCGCCACTGCCATGCGCTACCCATGTTCCGTCACAGGCGCAAAGTATCGGCTCGAGCGCCGTCACCAGCCCACTTGCCGGCACAACAACCTGGATCGATTTTCCTTGGTGAACGTGGCTGTACGGCTCCCGGTTTGAAACGATGAAAAGCCGGCTGGACCCTAATTTGTTTCGCACGTGTACAGACAACCGCTCTGCAGTCCATAACGACTCGCCAGCTTCACGCAATTGGGCTTCTCTCTCCGCTGCTGAGCGCGCCGCTCTCAGACTCTCTGCAAACAGGGTCATCTCCTTCGCCAAAGGACGCAGGACTCCCAAATTTGTAATGGCTCGCGTCTTGACTGATCCTTCGGTTCGCAAAGTCCGCATCCACTGTGCCGCCCGCGATACGGGACCGGCAATGCTCCAGCGGATGATTAGCACGGTGATGACTACGATAAGGAGAAGTTGCCCGAAGACACGGGCAAACGTTTCTCGCCAGGCACGCCGTACTTGGGCATCAATGTGGCTGGCATCCTGAGCAACAAGAAGCACTCCCGCGAACCCATTCCCTTGCTGCAAAGGCAGCAAGTAGGCATGCAAGGAACCTCGATTGGCCAGGCTGATGAATTTGCTGTCAGTATCGCCTTCTGTCATCGCATGGGCGAGGGGGGGCGGCAGAATCTGCAAGCGCTTTGCAAGATCGGAGGATTGCGCCATCGGCTGGAGGCCCGGGGCAAGCACGGCGACTGCCAGAATCAGAGAGGCTATCAACCTAACGCCCAGAAATCGCATCCGTACTCCAAAGGTGGAAATTCTCTCAATTGTTGCTCAGAACCAATCGATCATGCTTGCCTAAACGCGGAGGTCCGATGGCCATGCCGTGTTTCATTCACGGTCGGAAGCAAATCTGCAAATCGGCTTCGCATGGCTCAGATCTAAGCTGGGCGAGTTCACTGACTTCGGCAGAGACTCTTTCCTCCTGCCTCGTCAGTTTTGCAGTCTTTTGGCGCGCTGGAAAGTGGGAGGGGGAATTTCATTATCAAGAGCCTTCTGTGGCCGAAGAATGGCACAACGGCCCGAGGAATAGCGCGAAGAAAAACACTTCCACAGACACGAAGGTAACTGAGAGGCATGGACTTTGACTGGATTGGGGTGACCCATGGCGGTTCCCACGCCAGAGTAAGCCCCGGTGGTGGCCGAAGCCGAGCGCCAGCGTAAACAAGTTCACCGATCTCGAGCCGGTATCTTTACATCCGTGAAGGCGACGAACCTATCAGGTGACTTCCGTCGCTGGCGAAATGCACGGAAGTCCAGGCTTGGGTTCCCGGAATTCTGGTGGCCCGGGACGGAGTTTGTCTCGGTCTTATGAAAGGAGATTTCTTTCAAACTTCTGTTGTCGGCGGCAGCATCATTAACGCGAGCGCCCGAGGAGGACAGCCCGTACGGCCGGCAAAGTCAGATGTCTGTGTTTCGCCCGCGCCGCCACATTTGGAGCCTGGAACGCAGCACGAAAAATGCTTACAGCGATTCTGCCACGCGGGGGACCAAAGCGGATTGAGAGCGGACTGAGAAGCTCTCTCATAAGCCTAAGTTCTTCAAAGCGATTCATTCACACAGACACCATTTAGTACCCTTCGGGAATGCGGACTAAAAGCGGACTGGCGTTTGCGGGATGACTCTGGCTAAGTGCTTTGGAATAATGGTGGCCAGGGGACGGAGTTGAACCGCCGCCAGCCTTTTCAGGGCTACATCATGCTGTAGTTTAAACAACTTCATTAACTTCAGGTGGCCGACGGCGTGCTTGGGAAGTTGTGAGAGATGTTCGAATCGTGGGTGGAAATCGTGGGTTGAATGTGCCGAGGATCCGTGCCACTATTTGCTTGAATGAGACGGGAAGTCACCGTCGTATTGGCACTGGCGATCGTAGGGGTCCTTCTTTTCATTTAGGTGCATCCCTGTGTGGATGGTCTGCATTCGACCACTGCGAAGCACCGCATACATGTGCCTGCCATTCTGGTGAGCTGCCTTTCTTCGAATACCATACTCTCCTCGACCTTAGGAGTATTTGCTGCTTATTTCCTCAGTGACGCGACTCCTGACGTGCTGGCTTTGAATTGCGTCCTCCTCTGCTAGGCAACCGACACACACATCTTCTGCTTCCGTTGAGAGCTAGTGTGTTCGGACTCGCTCTTCATCTCCAAACTGATCGGTCTTAATCAGGAGTCGTTCCCATGAAGAAAAGATGTTTACTCTCCATGGGTTTTCCTCCCCCGAGCGGTAGAGGGGGAAGACCCAGTGATCCTCTAGTTTTGCAATCAATCGACTGTAGTGGCGGGCGGCAACTTGGATCGTTTTGCGGCCTGATATTCCTGCTGTGCCTGCTGTTGGGCGCCTCCGCGTTCGCACAGAAAACGACCGGTACCATTCGCGGGCTGGTCACCGACAACAGCGGCGCCGCTATCACCGGCGCGACCGTAACCGTGACCAACAACGCTACGGGTGATGTCCGGACGGTAACATCCAACCCACAGGGCGAGTTCGTCGTACCGGAATTGGACGCTGGAATCTACGAGGTCCGGGCCAAGCAGGTGAACTTCAAGGAGTTTGTCGGTAAGGACGTCGAACTTCACGTGGCCAGTACAGCGGTGGTGAACCCGATCCTGCAGGTGGGCCGGGCTGAAGAGCGCGTAGAGGTGGAGGCCAATGCGGTGCAAGTGGAAACCTCGTCGGGCTCTGTCGGCAACTTGGTCGAGGGTACACAGGTCCGTGAGCTTCCGCTCAACGGTCGCAGCTTCGTTCAATTGACGCAGTTGATGCCTGGGGTTTCCCCGGCCGCGAACTTCAACTCCAAAAATAAGGGCCTCGAGGCCGGCGTTGACTTTTCCGTCAACGGCAATAGCACGACCCACAACCTCTTTCTGGTTGATGGCGTCAGTAACAACGATGTTGGGTCCAATCGCACTATTTTGGTCTACCCATCCATCGATGCCATCGATGAGTTCAAAATCCTGCGCAATAGTTACGGGGCGGAATATGGCCAGGCATCTGGCGCGATAGTAAACATTGTTACGCGCGGCGGCACCAACAACTGGCATGGCGGCGTATTCTATTTCGGACGCAACGACTATCTGAACGCCAGCAACTACTTCAACAACCTGAACCAGCTTCCAAAGGACAAGCTGCGTCGCAATGACTTCGGCTACAACCTCGGAGGCCCCATCCTGAAGGACAAGCTGTTCTTTTTCTGGTCGCAGGAGTGGAACCGGGAGATACGTGGTTTGGTCCGCTCTGCAACCGTGCCTACCGCAGCCGAACGAACGGGCGATTTCACGGTTGTCCGGCCGGACTTGAGTTCGACCGGTGATGCCTGCGATCCCACGCCGACAGATCCTACAACTGGTGCACGTCTAACGAACGTCCCGCAAATTTCGCCCGCGGGTCAGTCGATCGTCAACTTGCTCCCGCTTCCTAACCAGCCAAATCCGGTGAACTGCCAAAACTGGGCGCAATCGATCGCTTCACCCATTTACTGGCGACAGGAAAACATACGCGCCGATTACAAGATTTCACCCACTTGGAGCCTGATGGGCCGTTACACCCAGGACCATTGGGAACAGCCTTATCCAAGCACGCTGGGATTCTGGGGCGATGACCTGTATCCATCGGTCGAGAGCAGTTGGAAACAGCCCGGATATCAGGCAACCATCAAGTTGACCAAGCTGTTCGGGAGCACGGCAGTTAATGATTTCCAGGTCGCCTATGCTGCCAACCGTATCAATATCACTCGAGCAGGCGAGGATCCCGGGTTGAACGATGTGGTTGCCGCAAACTTTTCACCGTTCTTCCCATATTCACAAAAATTTTCAGGAACACAGATTGGCTATCCCATTTTTTCTGGTGGTCTGGGCCCCGGCGCCGACACCGATGATCTGCAGACCATCGCCCCGTGGAAGAACAATCAGGAATTGTACGTTCTACGGGACGACTTTTCGAAGGTGTTCGGCAATCACACCTTCAAGGCTGGTTTCCTGGCGAGCAACAACCGAAAGAATGAGTTGGTTAATGCGTCCTCAGGTGAAAATGCCCAGTTCTCGGGTGTCGTCGCGGGCGACACAGGCAACGGCGTATTCAACACTCTATGGGCGGGCAGGGTGTGGAGCTTCAGTGAGTTGCAGACAAACCCACGGGCGCTAACTCGCTGGCATGACATCGAGTTCTATCTCGGCGACAACTGGAAGGTAAAGCGCAATCTAACTGTCGAATACGGTTTCCGCTGGTCTTTCTTGCGACAACCGTACGATGCCAAGGACAGAATCGCTAGTTTCGTTCCTGCTTTTTACAATCCCGCTTTCGGTGGTGATGCATGCAATGGAATCGTGTTACCTCCAGGCAAGAACTTCTGCCAAGCGGCCGGTTTTGCCGGTGGAACTGCCGGAATGAACCGCTCATTGAAGGAGCAGAACAATCATGCCATCGCGCCGCGAGTGGGCATCGCTTGGGACCCTTTCGGCGACGGCAAGATGTCAATTCGGGCCGGCGCCGGACAGTTCTTCCAGCGCGAGCGCTTGAATAACTATCTCACCATGGCTGCGAACTCGCCTTTTTCGTTGACGGCGTCAGGTACCCGCACCTTGGACATTACACCCCCACCTGGATCGCTTGCTGCCTCTGGCTCGCCCAGTTACGGTATCAGCACCGACGATAACTTGCCCAACACTTGGCAGTGGAATTTGACCGTAGAACGGGAACTTTTCCGCAATAGCAAATTGGAATTGGGGTACGTCGGCAACCGGGCTACTCACCTGCTTCAGTATCTTGATCTGAACCAGGTTCCTACCCCCCTGCGCCTCGCTTATGCGCTGACAGAAGATAATGCCCTGCGGAGGTTCGGCGCCGGTGGTTTCGGCTTCATCGGCGGTGCGAACTGGAGTGGGAGCTCCAACTACCA
>Ga0157378_10004946_pt1 | contig 11684 bp, 7 predicted proteins | sample M65metaG_FD_115309 | JGI IMG/M metagenome (GOLD analysis project Ga0157378, IMG submission 115309) | Miscanthus rhizosphere microbial communities from Kellogg Biological Station, Michigan, USA - M6-5 metaG | ecosystem: Host-associated > Plants > Roots > Rhizosphere > Soil | place: USA: Michigan...
AAACGTAAGCGTGTTCGGCGGTAAAAAAGATAAAACCGGCGCGCTCACCTCACCCTTGCTGGATGATTCTACCAGTAACCCAATACCGAAAAAATAATTGATGTGTAAGTTTCCTGCTGGTTTTGTATTCCTGCTTTTTCTTTGCTTCTCTGCTGCGGGGCAGGATACCCTGGTCAGACAAAGAACAGATACCGTAAGCATCGTTAACCAGTTACACAGCGATCGGCTCCGTTTCCAGAAGGTTGATTCCGTTACCCAACTGCAGATGCTGGCGGGTAATGTGGTGCTGCAACAGGACAAAACAAAATTCTATTGCGATAGTGCCGTCATCAACAAGCAAAAAAATATCCTGGAAGCATTCGGCAATGTGCACATCAATGATGCAGACAGCATTCATACCTATTCACAATACCTGATCTATCATATTGATACCAAACTGGCCGTTCTCAGAACCAAAGTAAAGCTAACGGATGGCAAAGGTGTATTAACTACCGAGGAATTGCAATACGACAGCAGGGCCAAGACAGGGATTTATAACACGGGTGGTAAAATTGTGAACGGTACAACTACTATTACCAGCAAAGAAGCTACTTACTATGGCGATCTGAAAGACGTGTACTTTAAGAAAGATGTAAAGATGCGCGACCCGAAAACCAACCTGGATACCGATTCGTTGCTGTACAATACCGAAACACAGATAGCCACTTTTATTACCAAAACTTTTATCAAAGACAGTTCCGGCGCCAATATTGTAACCACGGAAGGAACGTATGATATGAAGCGAAAGCGTTCCAGTTTTGGCAAACGGGCTGTTATCAACGACGGCAAAGGCGTTACTGTTACCGGCGATGATATTTTTAATGATGACTCTACCGGGCAGATCACCATCCATGGCAATGCGGTATACGTTGATACGGTACAGAAAATATCAGTGCTCTCCAACGCCTTTCTGGCCGACAAAAAGAAAAATACTTTCCTGGCTACACAGCATCCCCTGATGATTATACAGCAGGATAAAGATACCATATATGTTACCGCGGACACTTTATTTTCTGCGCGCATTGCAGATATTAAAGACTCCGCCTATAAAGATCTTATAAAGGATACCATTAAAACAAAAAGAATTGTAGCGGTAAAAGATACCGGCGATATTCGTTTTTTTCAATGCTGGCATCATGTGCGCATTTTCTCGGATTCGCTGCAGGCTGTTTGCGACAGTCTTTTTTATTCCGCCAGCGATTCGGTATTCCGGTTGCTGACCAGGCCAATTCTCTGGGCCAGCGGCAGCCAGCTTACCGGCGACACCATTTACCTGTTTACCAAAAATAAAAAAGCAGATCGCATGCTCGCTTTTGAAAATGGTTTTGCGATTAATAAATCCGGCGAGAACATGTATAACCAGATCAGTGGCAAAACCATCAACGGTTATTTTAAAAATGGGGAAATCGATTATATGCGATCGAAAGGTTCACCCGCACAAAGCATTTACTATGCCATGGACGAAAGCAATGCTATTGTAGGTGTAAACAATGCCAGCGGTGATATCATTGATATGCGTTTTGAAAACAAAGAGCTTAAAAAAGTTGTCTTCATACGGGATGTTACCGGCACCATGTATCCTTTTAAACAAACACCCGAAGACAAAAAACTCCTGCGCGGTTTTAAATGGCAGGAAGACAAACGTCCCAAAACAAAATTTGAATTGTTCGCGGATCAGTAATTGGCTGGCTGGTTGATTAGTTGCTTAGTTGATGACTGTTTTTACCGAATCACTACTTGCAATGTATTATCCCAGTCAAAAGTATACAAACAGCCCGTCATCCCTGCACAGGCAGTACGTCATCCCTCCGCAGGCAGGGATCTGATCAAATATTCCGCAATATCAAATCATAGCCCATCATCATACTCATGAAGATCTGCGTTCCATTAAATGAGATTCCCGCTTGCGCGGGAATGATGCTCCGGAGGGATAATTATAAAAATCCGCGTTCTATCAACCAACCAACTGATCAACTATTCAACAAAGCAACCAGGCAACTGATTAACCAATGTTAACATGATTTTATATACATCACCATGTTACCCGGCACCATTTTTTCGTTCTACACATCTAAACAATACAGCTATGCGCAAATTTTTGCTAATGCTTTTTGTGATCGCCGGCATTTCAGTTGCATCTCTGCATGCACAGGATTATAAACTGGGTCTCGGCATACGGCTCAGCAGCGCGTCTCCTACCCTCAGCAACTCCGTTTCTGTTAAATATTTTTTTCAGGAAAACAGGGCTATAGATGGATTAATCTCCTTTGGTGGCAGCCGCTTCGGCATCGGCGGCTTATATGAAATACACAATGCTTTAAACGCTACTGAAGGTCTTAAATGGTATTATGGTGCGGGTGCCTATGTAGGGTTCCAGGACCATGATACTTATCTGGGACCAACCGGCGTAGTTGGATTGGACTATAAATTTCAAAACATACCGCTTAATCTTTCGCTCGACTGGAAACCTGAACTGGACATTATTCCCCGCATTAATTTTGTGCCCGATGCTTTTGCATTGACCGCCCGTTTTACGATCCAATAGTATAGTATGAAGCTATTGCCGCCCGGGTACATGATACAAATGTTGCGGTTATTTGCGGAAATGGAAGCGATCGCCTTCGTTTAAAAAATCCTCGATGAGTATTCCCATCCGAAACAAGGCATTTTTTTATTAATTTTTATGGGTGCGTGCAGCACATCGATATTAAAAAGCCTCTATATTTTGCAGGCTTTTTTTGTTTTTTGCGGTTTTTTGCGGTTTTTGCTTTAATATTGAGTGCCAAATTTAAACCTGCTCCTATAATCTCCAATCGATCCTTCCTTGAAAAGCATGCCGTATTGCTTACCCCTGTATGCTTATTTATAAATGTGATCAACTGCTCATGAAAACGTAACTGGGTGTAGATATGCAGCAGACAAGCGTTTGTTAGAGATCTGGCCCCTGCTGTGCTTGCTGTTTGCTGATACACACCTGGTTTTTAATCCTCCCTTTTTATATAGATGCTGCGGTTTACCAACCAAACTAATTGCTATACATGTTAAAAAAAGAACGCCAGGCTTTTATATTGCACCAGGTGAACCTGCACAATAAGGTGTTGTCTGCAGGGCTCAGCGAAGAGATGCAGGTTTCCGAAGATACCGTTCGGCGCGATCTGCAGGAACTGGCCGACGAGGGCAGGATCATTAAAGTACATGGCGGCGCTTTATCCCATTCTTTCAACTACACTGGTGGCAGTATTGAAAAAATATATGCCCATGATTTAAAAAAGAACATTGCACAGAAAGCCGTTAACCTCATCAAAGACGGTATGTTCATTTTAACCACCGGCGGCACTACAATACTGGAGATAGCCAGGATGCTGCCGCCGCAATTAAAAGCAACTTTTATTTCCGGTAGTGTTCCAGCCGTACTCGAATACCTGCGCCATCCGAATATTGAAGTGATCATTATAGGTGATAAAGTATCTAAAAATTCAAAAATTACGGTAGGTGGTGATGCCATTGCAAAAATAAAACAGCTAAAAGCCGATTTGTGCCTGATGGGCGTAAACTCCATCGATCCTTCACATGGAATTACTGACAATGACTGGGACGTGGTACAGATAAAAAAAGCCATGATAGAATCTTCGCAGAAAACAGTATGCCTGTCTATTTCGGAAAAAATCAATTCGTTTCAGCCTATCCGCATTTGCGGAATCAATGAAATCGATACGCTCATTACCGAGCTTCCGCCCGGCAATGAATTGCTGCAACCTTACCGCGATGCAGGAATTGAAGTATTGTAAATTGTTCCGTTATCCAATGAAAAAAGAACCCTTCCAACGTATGACGAACCAATAGCCGCTTGATTAAAACATCTAAAAAAACGTTATGAGAAAATCACCCATTTATTCACTTCTGCTGTTCCTGTCGATGCTTTGTTTAACCAGCTATGGGCAGGAAAAAACAGTTACGGGCAAGGTGCTGTCGGAAGACAATACCGTACTCGCCGGAGCTACCGTTCGCGTAAAAGGTTCCAACAGCAGGCAGACCCAAACGTCAACCGATGGCTCATTCTCTATTAAGGCCAGTAAAGGAGAAACCCTGATAATTACGCATATCGGGTATGATCAATTAAGTGTTACAGTCGGTGACAACGCAGTTGTTACGGTAAAGCTGCTTAAGACCAATACACAATTGGGTGAGGTGGTTGTAACAGCGATGGATATCAAACGTAACTCACGTGAGCTGGGTTATTCCGCTCAAACTGTAAAAGGAAAAGATATCCAGGAAACGCAGCGTGAGAACTTTGTAACCAGTTTACAAGGTCGCGTTGCGGGTGCTACGATAACACCAACAACAGGTGCTGCAGGTGCTTCTGCTGGTATCGTCCTTAGGGGCTACAACTCGCTGTCGGGCACCAACCAACCCCTGTTTGTGCTGGATGGTATTATTGTTGATAATTCAACGCTCAATTCAAATTCCCAGGGCGGTTCGGGTATAGGACTTGCGTCCGACTTACCCAACAGGAATAACGATTATACGAATCGAATTGCCGATATCAATCCGAATGATATAGAGAATATTACCGTGTTAAAAGGACCCGAAGCAACAGCACTGTACGGAAGCCTGGCAAGTAATGGAGCCATTGTAATTACTACAAAAAGAGCCAGGAATACAAGTGGTAAATTGCTGGTTAACTACGATGATAATTTTCGCTTTCAAAAAATTACGCGCTTTGCGCAGGTAAATACTGAATACGGACCAGGCGGGAGCAATGGTATTCCAACGGCGCCGCCATTGCTGGGGCAGTTTACATCATTTGGACCTAAATGGGTTGCAGGAACAGCTTTGTATGATAACCTGCATCATTTTTACCGTACTGGTTTTTCACAAACGCATAATTTGGGTGTTGAGTTCGGAACTAAGAATGTCGGCTTCAGGGTATCCGGTCAGTTTTTTGATGACCATGGTGTGGTCCCCAACAATACCTATAAAAAATACAATTTCAAGTTTTCAAACAATACCAAAATAGGCAAGTATATTACGATCACCCCAAGCCTTGCCTTTACCAGGGCCGACAATGTGAAGCCGCTGAAGGGAACAACCGCGAATGGCGGCTACCTGCTTGATCTTTATTCATGGCCGGCAAACAATGATATCCGCAATTACCAGGATGCAAACGGCGGAAAATTAACCCTGTTTAATGCAAATTATAATACAGATTATGACAACCCGATATGGGGTGCAAAAAATAACTATAGCGGCGATTATACCAACAGGTATGTAGCAACACTGGGTGTTGATATCACCCCATTTTCATGGTTGTCTGTAAGCGGCAGGTTTGGGTATGACACATACAAAACGGACGGCTTTCTTTTTCAGCACCCGCAGTCTTATATAATAACCGCAGCCACCGGCGGTACGCTGGATAATTATTACCGCACGTATAAAGGCTACAATCATACCATAACCGCAACTGTCAAGAAGGAGATCAAAGATTTCAGTGGCCGGTTGCTGGTGGGTACAATGTGGCAGGACAATGAAACGGATCAGTACAGTGTGCTGGGAAGCCATATTTCCGATTCGGTACACGGCGGGGTATTGTATCATGGTGGCAGTCCGTTAACAAACATAAATCCGAGAGACAGCAATATCACTCTGCAAAGCTCCAGAACAAGATTGCTGAGAAACTATTTTGGATTGCCAAACCTGCTCATCTTCCGGGAGGTGGCCTATTTTGCCGAAGCATCCCTGGGGTATAAAAACCTTGCATTCCTAACCTATTCAATGCGCTATGAAACCGCTTCACCATTACCTGCCAACAACAGAAACTATCATTTTCCGGGCGCGAGTGCGAGCGTAATCGTTTCTGATATCTTTCCAAGACTGAAAAAAGGCGAATTACTTGATTACTGGAAAGTTCGCGGTTCACTTGCCAATACAGCAAGGTTGAACGACCCTTATTCCAACCAATCAGTTTTTGTAAATAATCAAAGCAGTTCGACAGTACCCGGATTTACTTATGGCTTCACCAATGCCAATCCGTTCCTGCGACCGGAAAGGCAAAAGACTTTTGAAGTAGGAACTGAACTAAGGTTTTTACATGATAGAGCAAGCGTGGAAGCCGCTTATTACAATACACTCTGTACAGACCAGATAAGCCAGGGTTACCGCGCCAGTTATGCGACAGGATATATATTAAATACGACCAACGCTTCATCGCTGCGTAACCAGGGTGTTGAAATAACCATGAACCTGACACCTATACGTAAGGTTGATTTTAGCTGGAATGTCACTTTTAACTTCAACCACATGTGGAGCAAGGTGCTAACCCTCCCTGAATCAATTGGTATCCTGAACGATTACTATAATTCCGACACTTATATCTCGAATGTGCGGGGCGGGTTGATAAGGGGACATTCTACTGGCACCATTACCGGTTCAACTTATACCAGAAACAATGCGGGCCAGATTCTTATTAACCCGTTAAACGGCATACCGGTTGTTACCGCTGGTAACCTGCTGATAGCCGACAGAACACCTAAATTCAGCTTAGGGACACTGAACTCATTCAGGTACAAAAATTTTAGCCTGAACTTTTTGTGGGATCTGAGGGTTGGCGGCGATATTTATAACGGTACTGAACAGGCTATCAATACGCTCGGCAAAAGCGCAAGAACGGCCGACCGCAATACACCTATAATAGTAAACGGAGTATTGAATGATGGCCTGCAAAATACCAGCACCCCTACTAAAAATACCATAGTAGTCGTTCCTTATTTCCTGAGTACCTATTACACGAGTATGCCGGATGAGGAATTCATACAGAAAAACGTAAACTGGCTAAGGTTCAGGGATATTACTTTAACCTATTCATTCTCCCAGAAAATGTTGCAGAACCTCAAGGCATTTAAATCGCTTAGTGCTTTCTTTACCGGCAACGATTTAATACTTATTACCAATTACCGTGGGGCAGATCCTGCCGTCAATTCAAACAACCCCGGCACCGGTGGTGTGGGGGGATATGGGCTGGACCTGGGCAGCGCGCCAACGCCAATCAGTTTTAGCTTTGGACTACGCGCCGGTTTCTAATTGTTATAAATAAAATAAAAAAATTGTATGAAACATAAAATTATTAAATCGCTACTTTTTACCGGGCTGCTGGCGCTGGCCTTCATGGTATCCTGCAGTAAAAAAATTGATGACGCTTATTTAAATCCTAATGCGGCTGTAGTAGAACCCATTGAAACAATTTTGTCTGGTGTGATAGGAGGATTTACTGCTTATTTTTCGTCCGCTGGTACAGGTTATGGTGTACAGGCCGATGGCATTTTACTTGGCCGGTATATACAGTATTGGGGCCATAATACATCCGGGGAGCTATATGGTATTATGGGAAGCCCAATGGGAACCGCCAGCGATAACACCGGCAGCGTATGGGCGGCAGTATATTACGGTCATGGACAAAACGTAAATAAAATCATACAATGGGGTACCGAGCAACAAAAATGGGATTATGTTGGGGCCGCATGGGCCATCAGGGCATGGGGATGGCTGGAGTTGACCAATGAATATAGTGATGCGCCGCTAAGGGAAGCATTCAATACAAGTCTGTCTCAATTTCACTATGAAACACAACCCGAGTTTTATGATAGCTGCCGGGCTGTTTGTTTCCGCGCGCTAAGTTTTCTAAACAGAACAGACGGTAAGGTAAACCAGGCAAACCTGGCAATAGGCGATGCTTATTTTAATAACGGCGATGTAAACAAATGGAAAAAATTTGTTTATGGAACACTGGCCCGCTCCTATATTGACCTGAGCAATAAAACGATGTTCACAAACAATCACTACGCTGATTCCGCCATTAAGTATGCAAACCTGGCCATGACAACCAATGCAGACAATGCAGTTGTGAAAGTAGCCGGAGGCAATACATCACAGGTATTGAATTATTTCGGGCCATTCCGGGGTAACCTGAATACTACTACCAGCACCATTCGGCAGGGTGCATACATTGCCGATCTGATGTCGGGCGCCAATCCGGGCGCGTTTACAGGTGTTGCGGATCCGAGAAGGTGGTATATGCTGCGCGAGAACCTCAATAAAACCTTCAAGGGCGTTACTGTCTGGGCCGGTCTTAATGGCCTTTCAGCTAACGATCTTCCACAGCATTTTTATGGCAATCCTAACCCCACCTTAGCCACAGTTGGCAACCCCGACAGCACCCGCTATCTTTTCCAGAACACCAGCCCCTGGCCACTAATGACTGCTTCGGAAATGCAATTCATTATAGCAGAGGCGGCACTGCGCAAAGGCGATAATGCAACAGCGCTTACCGCTTACACCAATGCCATCAGCCTTAATTTCGATATGCTCACCACAACATACAATCAAAATATACCGGCCGCTGCTGTGATTACGCCCGCTACTAAAGCAGCTTATCTTGCCAATCCGGCGATAGTACCTGTAACACCTGCGGGACTTACGCTGACGCATATTATGCTGCAAAAATATATCGCCCTGTATGCCTGGGGCGTACAGCAGACCTGGACAGACATGCGTAAATTTCATTACACGGATCCTGACCCGTCAACTGGCGGACAGGTATACGCTAATTTTACACCCCCTACAGGAAACAATTTGATTTCCACCAATAATAACAAATGGGTGTACAGGTGCAGGCCAAGGTATAATTCAGAATACCTGTACGATGTACCTGAACTGACCAGGATCGGCGCATTCCAAAACCTCGATTACACAACAAATGAAATGTGGTTTTCACAAAAATAATTATCAATAAAAACCAGCATGATGAAAAAATTTATTCCGGTAATAATGATAGCCGCATTCTGTACAGCGGGACTGATGTGGTCCTGCTCTAAAAAGCAAGATCTTCTTGCAAGTACGACCGGTACAGATGGATTCGCTTTTGTTAAAATAGCGCAGTTTGCACCTAATTTCAGGGGAGCACTTAATACCAAGGATAGTTTCAACATATACGTTAACAACGCTAAATTGAATGGGCCATTCCTGACATATGGCTTGCTCTTCCCTACCGTCTCAAACCTGTATGCCGCAGTGCCGGCTGGCGCTGTTACATTTAAGATCAGTGTCGTAAATGCACTTTCTGTAGATTCTATTGTTGTGAAATCTTTTGACAAAACCCTAACAGCGGGCGGTTATTATTCGTTTTTCATGACAGATTCACTGGTAAATGCAAACGACAGCAAACAGATATTTGTGCAGGATAATTTTACCAGGACCGATACTACACACTATAACATCAGGTTTGCGCATACCATACTAGCTGACACGGCAGGAAAAAATGTCGATGTCTATTCGAACAGGCTGGCCGCTAATATATTCAGCAATATCAGCCCGGGAACAGTTACAAATTTTATGTCCGAGCCCTATAACTTTGTGGCGGATACTTTAATTGTAAGAAGAGCAGGTACGGCTTTTGAACTGGCAAGAATTTCGACTGTTGCAACGCCAATAGCAAGGGAGAGAGCCTACACGCTGGTGTACAAGGGTACCCCCGTGGCTACCGGTACCAAACCACGTTCTTTAACATATTATCCTAACCAGTAGAAAACTGTAAGTCATAAAACAGCAGGCCGTTTCAAATGAAACGGCCTCTTTTTGATATCACTTCACTATGAAAAGGAAATACCTGCCGTTGTTGGGTTTCTTATTGTGCATCTCCGTTATACATGCCCAAAATGCACCAATGATTTTTGTGCATCTCTCAGACACACATGTAGGAAGCGGAACGGGCGCCGATGATCTAAGAAGAACCATAGCTGATATCAATGCAGATAACAGCATTCAATTCGTTGTCATTACCGGCGATATCACAGAATTTGGCGCAGACGAAGAACTGAAACTGGCCAAACAGATTCTTGACAGTTTAAACAAACCCTGGCATATTATACCCGGTAACCACGATAGCAACTGGTCTGAATGCGGCGCCAATACATTTAAAAAAATCTTTGGCAGCGAAACCTTTCAATTCAAAGCAGGTAAATATATTTTCATGGGCACCGCCTGCGGTCCAAACATGCATATGGGACCAGGACAAATTCCGCGCGAAAATATTGGCTGGCTCGATAGCTCGCTTAAAAAAATCCCCGATCGCACACCGGTCATTTTTGTGAATCACTATCCGCTCGATGATGGCCTCAATAATTGGTATGAAGCCATCGACCTGCTGAAACAAAAAAACATACAACTAATATTATGCGGTCATGGACATAGTAATCATCAATTGAATTTCGAAGGTATCCCCGCAATCATGGGGCGCTCCAACCTGCGAGCAAAAGACTCAGTGGGTGGTTATAATATAGTTACCATAAAAAATGATTCTGTAATATACCAAGAACGGACACCGGGCCTGTTTACCAAACCCGCCTGGGCGAAACTACTGATAAAAAATCTCCCTCCTGGCTCATCCGCAGCACCTTATTCCAGGCCTTCTTATGCAGTTAATGACAGCTTTCCCGCCGTGAAGGACAAATGGGTATACCGCGATGAAAATGATATTGGCTCCGGTACCGCTGTCAATAGTCAATTTGTTTTTACCTCCGACACCCACGGTGAAATATTGGCCCTGAATAAAAAGGATGGAAGACCGGTATGGAAGTTTGCAACGAAGGGTAAGGTTTATTCCATTCCTGCTGTAGATGATCACGTGGTGGTTACCGGCTCAACAGACAGTTATGTATATGGCCTGGATGCTGCCAATGGAAAACTAATATGGAAATTTCAAACAGGAAAAGCGGTACTGGCGCATCCCATTATTTATAACCATATCGTCTATACGGGATCGTCAGACGGACATTTCCGGGCCATCCATATTCAAAACGGCAGGCTTGCCTGGGATTTTGACGGTGTAAAGGGTTTCGTAGCAGATAAACCGCTGATCTATAACAACCATATTTATTTTGGCTGCTGGAACAATGATTTCTATTGTCTCGATCTGTTAACCGGCAAACTGAAATGGATATGGAACAATGGTAGTTCCAACCGCATGTTCTCTCCTGCTGCCTGTTTTCCTGTTGCAGCAAATAACCGGATTTTTATTGTTGCGCCCGACAGGTTCATGACGGCCCTGGATGCAGGTACTGGTGCTGTGCTATGGAGAAAGCAAATACCCGATGTCAGGGTGCGCGAATCGATGGGATTGTCGACCGACAGCAGCCTGGTGTTTGTAAAAACGATGGATGGAAACCTGTACGGCATTTCCACTGCAGCCAATGATATGTCGATTGCCTGGAGATCCACAGTATCGCTCGGGTATGAAATATGTCCCACCGCCATTGCAGAAAAAAACAATATTATTTTTGTGCCTGGTCAATCGGGTATAACAACGGCGCTCAAACGAAGCAACGGTGAATTAATATGGAAGCATAAAATTTCCAATTGCCTGGTAACACATTTATTACCGTTGACAGATCATCAATTGCTGGCAACCACTATGGATGGAAGAATTTCTTTATTGGAATTTTGAAGAATTAAACCAACGTAGTCTTTAAAGACGACGGTAATTCAGTGTCTCCAAACACAACGGTAGTCTTAAAAGACTACCGTTGTGTTTAAAAAAACATTTATCCAAAAAACAAATAAGCCAGTAGTATCGCGGTAATAATTCCCACCAAATC
>Ga0157378_10004948_pt1 | contig 11684 bp, 9 predicted proteins | sample M65metaG_FD_115309 | JGI IMG/M metagenome (GOLD analysis project Ga0157378, IMG submission 115309) | Miscanthus rhizosphere microbial communities from Kellogg Biological Station, Michigan, USA - M6-5 metaG | ecosystem: Host-associated > Plants > Roots > Rhizosphere > Soil | place: USA: Michigan...
ACGAGGCTGGTCGTGACAAGATGGTTGGCAAGCGATCGCATGAATTCCCTCCTTGATCCGTCGTCAGGACGGCGGCGCGTGAAAGCCCATCACCCCTGGTGATGAGACGCGGCGAGGAAGGAACCGGTTCGATTGGGGTTTCGGTATGGCTTACCGATGGCGATGCGGCGGCGAAGGGACGCGATAGCTGGACTGCTGGCCGCTGCAGGGGGCCTCAGGCCGCCCGCACCGTGTCGAGAAACTTGCCGACCTCGAGCCTGAGGCGGTTGCTGTCGCCGGACAGCGACTGCGCAGCCGAAAGCACCTGGGCGGAGGCCGAACCGGTCTCGGTCGCGCCCTGCTTGACGTCGGAGATATGCGCGCTGACCTCGGTGGTGCCGAGTGCCGCCTGCTGTACGTTGCGCGAGATCTCCTGCGTGGCGGCGCCCTGCTGTTCCACGGCGGCGGCAATGGTCGAGGAGATTTCCGACAGCCTCGCAATGGTGCCGCTGATGCCGCGGATCGAGCTGACGGAATGCTCGGTCGCCGACTGAATGTCGGCGATCTGACGGCCGATATCGCCGGTTGCCTTCGCGGTCTGCTCGGCCAGCGCCTTGACCTCGGAGGCCACCACCGCAAAGCCGCGACCGGCCTCGCCGGCGCGGGCGGCCTCGATCGTTGCGTTGAGCGCCAAGAGGTTGGTCTGCCCGGCGATGGTGTTGATGAGCTCGACGACGTCGCCGATCCGTGCCGCGGCCTGCGACAACTCGCCGACGCGGTCGTTGGTGTGTTGCGCCTGGTCGACCGCCTCATTGGCGATCCGCGCCGATTCCTGCACCTGGCGGCTGATCTCGTTGACCGAGGACGACAGCTCCTCGGTCGCCGACGCCACCGACTGCACGTTGGTCGAGGCCTCTTCGGAGGCCGCCGCCACGATGGTAGCAAGCTGCTGCGAGCGGTTCGCGGTCGATGTCAACGCGTCGGCGGAGGCTTCCAGTTCGGTGGAGGCGGACGACACCGTCTTGACGATCTCGCCGACAGCGCCTTCGAAACTGTCCGCCATCTTGATCATGTCGGCCTTGCGCTGTTCGGCCAGCAGCCGTTCCTGCCGGCTTTTTTCTTCGGCTTCGGCCCGCGCCTTCTTCTCGGCATTGACCTTGAAGGTCTCGACCGCCTGCGCGATCTCGCCGATCTCGTCCCGGCGTCCAAGGCCGGGCAACACCACGGCGAAATTGCCGTTGGCGAGTTCGATCATGGCCGCGGTCATGGCCTTCAACGGCTTCGACACCGAGCGGCCGATGAACAGGCCGGCGCCCATCACCAGAACCGCGATCACGGCAATGGCAATGCCGATCAGACGCTGGATATCCTCGCGCTGCGCCCGATCGGACTGTTCGGCCTCGGACCTGATTGCGTTGACCGACTTCGATACCGCGTCGATCACGGGCTCGACGGCCGCAAACGCCTCCGACATCGACTTGAGTTCGGCGGCGAGTTTCAGCGCCTGCGCCATCCAGGCCTGGAAGTCGCGCTGATAATCGGCGAGCTTCTGCTTCAGTTCGCCCTTGACGGCTTCGGGAATGTCCGCACGCTCGACGCCGGCGAGGAATTCGGCATTACGCTTCTTCATGTCCTCGCCATATTTGGCGTCGCGCCGCAGCATGAAATCCTTCTCATGGCGGCGCATCGTCAACATGGTGATCATCAGCGGCTGCTCGTGCAACGCTTCGACCCGCGCTTCAATGTCGTGGACCGAGGCGCGCAACCGCCCTTCGAGGCCGGACTTTTCGTCGAGGCCGAGTTCGCGCTTCTGCTCGACGACGGCGGCAAAATTCGACTGGTATTTCTTTAGCGATGCCTGCATCGCTTCGATCTGGCGGGCCAGATCGGATTTGCCGATCGCGGCAACCTTGCCGCGCAGCATGTCGATGTCGGCAGCCACCACCTTGCTGATCTCGACCTGACTGTCCGCCTTCTTCATGTCGTTGCGCAGCAGAAAATCCTTTTCGGCGCGGCGTCCTTCCAGCAACTGCACCTCGATCTGCCGATTCAGTTCGGCGATACTGCGCGCGCTTTCCGCCGCATTGCGATACACCGCCACCGCACCCTCGCCGTAGAGATGGATGCCGCCGACGAGGATGACGCCCATCAACCCGATGACGCCGATCGCAGTGATCTTGTGGGTAAGACGCAAGGAAAGAGACCGCATAACGATATCCCGAAAAGCGAATCAGGAGGAAAACCTGTCATGCAGCTCTAGCGTGCAACCTCGCAACTTTCAGTAAAATACAACTCCCGTAAGATTACGTGCTGTCGCCGAAAATTCAGGCATCCCTCTCCGCGAAGAGAGGGATCTGAATCGAAATGCCGAAAAACAAAGCAGCAAAGGCGCTGTTAGAACGTCAGCGCCTTCTCAGAAAGTAAGCGCCTTGGCTTGCTTGACCTGCGGCAACGTCTGCACCTTGGTAAGCACGTCAGCGGGCACAGCGCCGTCGACCTCGACCAGCGCGATGGCATCGCCACCCTGCTTGGTGCGGCCGAGGTGGAAGGTCGCGATGTTGAGCTTGGCGTCGCCGAGCAGCCCGGCGAAGGCGCCGATGAAGCCGGGCTTGTCCTCGTTGGTGACGTAGATCATCGACTTGCCGAATTCGGCGTCGACCCGGATGCCCTTGATGTCGACCAGACGCGGCTTGCCGTCGGCATAGACCGTGCCCGACACCGAGCGTTCCTGCCGTTCGGTCGAGACCGTGACCGTGATCAGGCTCTCGTAGTCGCTGTGCGCCGCGCGCACGATCTCGTCCACGACCATGCCGCGCTCCTTGGCGACGACGGGCGCCGAGACCACGTTGACCTCGCCCAGCATCGGCCGCAGCAGGCCGGACAGCACCGCGGAGGTGATCGCCTTGATCTTCATTTCGGCGACGTGGCCCTCATAGGTGATCTGCACCTTGGCGATGCCGGTCTCGGTGAGCTGGCCGGCGAACGAGCCGAGCTTTTCGGCGAGTTCGATGAACGGCTTCAGCTTCGGCGCTTCTTCTGCCGTGATCGACGGGAAATTCACCGCATTCGAGATCGCGCCGGTCAGAAGATAATCCGACATCTGCTCGGCGACCTGTAGCGCGACGTTTTCCTGCGCTTCGGTGGTGGAAGCGCCGAGATGCGGCGTGCAGATCACGTTGGGATGGCCGAACAGCACGTTCTTGGTGGCGGGCTCCTCGACGAACACGTCGAAGGCGGCGCCGGCGACGTGCTTGGAATTGAGCGCATCGACCAGCGCCTGCTCGTCGACCAGGCCGCCGCGGGCGCAATTGATGACGCGCACGCCCGGCTTCATCTTGGCGATCGCTGCCGCGTCGATGATGTTCCTGGTCTTGTCGGTCAGCGGCGTATGCAGCGTGATGAAGTCGGCGCGCTTGAGCAGTTCGTCGAGTTCAACCTTCTCGACGCCGATGTCCTTGGCGCGCTCCGGCGAAAGGAACGGATCGAACGCGATCACCTTCATGCGCAGGCCGAGCGCGCGGTCGGCGACGATGGCGCCGATGTTGCCGCAGCCGATCACGCCGAGCGTCTTGGCGGTGATCTCGACGCCCATGAAGCGGTTCTTTTCCCACTTGCCGGCCTGGGTCGAGGCGTCGGCCTGCGGAATTTCACGCGCCAAGGCCAGCATCAGCGTGATCGCGTGTTCGGCGGTCGTGATCGAATTGCCGAACGGCGTGTTCATCACGATGATGCCCTTGGCGGTGGCGGCCGGAATTTCGACGTTGTCGACGCCGATGCCGGCGCGGCCGATCACCTTCAGCCTCGTCGCCTTCTCGAGGATCTTGGCGGTCGCCTTGGTCGCCGAGCGGATCGCAAGGCCGTCATAGTTGCCGATGATCTCGGCAAGCTTGTCCTTGTCCTTGCCGAGATTGGGCTGGAAGTCGACCTCGACGCCGCGATCCTTGAAAATCTGCACGGCAGCGGGAGAGAGCGCGTCGGAAATGAGAACCTTGGGCTTGGACATGTGAAATCTTCCTTTGGGAAATCGGAACGTCGTCATGGCCGAAGCGCCATTTGGCGCGAAGAGCCGGGACCCATACTGTGGTTATGGGTCCCGGCTAGCGCTTTGCCTGGCCGGGACGACAGAGGATGAATTACGCCGCCTTGGCGAGCGTCGCCTTCATCTCGGCGAACGCCCAGTCGATCCACTGCGTCAGCAGCGCGACGTCGGAGGCTTCCACGGTTGCGCCGCACCAGATCCGCAAGCCCGCCGGCGCATCGCGGTAATACGCGAAGTCGTAGCCGGCGCCTTCCTTCTCCACCAGCGCGACCAGCTTCTTGGAGAAGTCGGCCTGCGCGTCAGCGGTGAGCGAGGTGATCGCGGGATCGACGATCTTCAGGCACACCGAGGTGTTGGAGCGGATCGAGGCATCCTTCGCCAGGAAGTCGATCCACGGCGTCTTCGCCTTCCAGTCGGCCAGCGCCTTGGTGTTGGCGTCGGCGCGCGCGATCAGGGCCTTGAGGCCGCCGATCGACTTCGCCCAGTTCAGCGCATCGAGATAATCTTCGACGCACAGCATCGACGGCGTGTTGATGGTCTCGCCTTCGAAGATGCCTTCGTTGAGCTTGCCGCCCTTGGTCATGCGGAAGATTTTCGGCAGCGGCCACGCCGGCTTGTAGGTTTCGAGCCGCTCCACCGCACGCGGCGACAGGATCAGCATGCCATGCGCAGCTTCGCCGCCCAGCGCCTTCTGCCAGGAGAAGGTGACGACATCGAGCTTTGGCCAGTCCAGCGGCTGCGCGAACGCGGCCGAGGTGGCGTCGCAAATCGTAAGCCCCGCACGATCCGCCTTGATCCAGTCCGCGTTCGGCACGCGCACGCCCGAGGTGGTGCCGTTCCAGGTGAAGACGATGTCGGACGCCGGATCGGCCTTGGAAAGATCCGGGATATCGCCATAGCCGGCATGCAGCTTGGTGACGTCCTTGAGCTTCAATTCCTTGACGATGTCGCTGACCCAGCCCTCGCCGAACGATTCCCAGGCAATGGTGGTGACGGGGCGCGCCCCGAGCAGCGACCACAGCGCCATTTCGACCGCCCCGGTATCGGACGCCGGCACGATGCCGATCCTGTAGCCATCAGGCACTTCAAGCACTTCGCGCGTCAGGTCGATCGCGAGCTTGAGCTTGGCCTTGCCGACCTTCGCGCGATGCGAACGGCCGAGGGCTGCGTCGTTGAGATTTTGGGGGGCCCAGCCGGGGCGCTTGGCGCAGGGGCCGGAGGAAAAATGCGGCACGTTGGGCCGCGAAGCGGGCTTCGCTACGGTCATGATCTATCCTTCCAGATAGTAAGCCTCCCGTTGGGGGGAGGTGTCCCGCAGCGGTACATAAGGTAACCGTGCCCGACCGTCAAGGAAGGCGCTACTCCGTAATTGCTCCGAGATCGGGCACAATTGACGTGGCTTCTTCGGCGGACAGAACCGGTTGCCGCTGCAACAACTCGGCGGCATCGGTAACAAGCTTGGCCGCACGTCGCCGGCTGGAAATTTTCAGAACGCTTTTCTCGCCGGCGCGCACGACATAGTCGCTGCCGTCCCGCACGATCGTATAATCGTTCATCGGAAATCCCCGTATTGCCCACGCCCCATGGGAGACGCCGGCTTAGCCGAGACGTTCCTGTCAGTAAATTTACGGACGTCCGCGTAGTTTATCGGTTATTAACCCGATCGCAGAGCGAGCACTACCGCAGGCGTTGGTGCACCCTGCCGCTCAACCACGCGCTTAGTGCGCTAAAATCGTATCGTCATGCCGACATGGCTGCGGGCAAAGCCGAGCCGTTCGTAAAACCGCTGCGCATCGACGCGGGTCTGGTGCGTGAGCAGTTCGACCAGCCTGCAACCCCTGCCGCGCGCTTCCGCGAGCGCCCATTGCACCAGTTGTTCGCCGATGCCGCGGCTGCGGCAACGGCTGGCGACGCGCACGTCCTCGATCAGGCCGCGCGAGGCGCCCTGCGAACTCAGCCCCGGCAGAATGCATAATTGAAGGCAGCCGACGACCCCGCCCTCGCCGTCCTCAGCGACCACGAGCTGGATGTTCGGATCGCGTTCGACGGTCCCGAACGCGTCGTAATAGGATGACGGCAACGGGTCCTCGATCCGCTCGCGGCTGCCGCCGAGCGCATCATCGGCGAGCATGCCGACGATGACGGCGACATCTTCCCGGCGAGCATGGCGGACGGTGACGTGCAGAATTTCGGCCATGGGTGCTTCCGGATCGGATTTCAGCGTGCCGGCGGCAAGCCGAGAAACTTCTCGGTCTCGCCGATCCAGCGGCGTACGGCAGCGTAGCCGTCGAGATGAAAGCCGCCTTCATGCGCGAGGCGCGTATAGGCCAGCAGCGAGACGTCGGCGAGCGAAACCGTGGGGCCGGCGAGATGCGGCGTCACGGCAAGCTGACGCTCCATCTTCGCCAGCGCCGCATAACCGCGCTTGACCTTGTCCGGATCGAGATCGGACGCCGGCTTGCCAAGATAGAACATCTGGAAGCGGCACACTGCGATATAGGGTTCGTGGCTGTATTGTTCCCAGAACAGCCACTCGTCCATCTTGGCCTGCGCAAAGGCGTCCGACGGGATGAGGTCGCTGCCGCGGGCAAGATAGCGGATAATGGCGTTGGACTGCGCCAGCGTGCGGCCGTCGTCGAAGGCGACCGCAGGCACCTGGCCGGCGTCGTTGAGCTTGAGAAACTCCGGCGTGCGGGTTTCCTGCTTGAGCGTATCGATCGCGACCCATTCGTAGGGCAGCGCGAGACGATCGCACACCCATTTCACTTTCAGGCAATTACCCGAATTGATATCGCCGTAGATTTTCATGCTGCCGCCTCGTGAGAGGCGACAGAGCAGCAGGCGGAAGCAATCCTGTCAACCGCAGGCGGCAAACCGCGTTGCCGCAGGACGACCGGTCAGAATTTGTAGCCGAGGCCGGCGCGAACGGTGTTGATGCTGGTGTCGACCGACGATGTGAACCGGGCGTATTCCCACTCTGCACGCATGAAGAGGCCGCCGATCAGACTGATGTCGACGCCGAGACCGCCCGAGTAGCCGTAGACGAGATGATTGTGCTGAACTTGCGATGCGCTCGTGGTGGAACAGAAGGGCGGCCCTGGATTTGGCGCAACCGGACAGGCCGCAATTGCGCCTGCGAAGGTGGGCGCGAAGTTGTCGTGAAGAGTGACGGTACGCGTGATGTCCGCGTTTCCGAGCGCAATGCCGGCAAACGCATATGGCAGGAAGATTCCGGCGGCGTAACCAGCCCGTGCGCGCAAGGTCGCCATGTCCGAGATCGAGATCGCCGACGATGAATTCACCACGACGTCATGGTACATGCCGTCGCTCAGCGGTGCCCCGCTCACCAGGCCTCTGGATGCCTGGGCCATGCCGCCGAACGTTCCGTGTAGGTAGCTTCCTTCAAATCCGACGACGACGTCGGTCCACTGCCAATTGTAACCCACGAAGCCGCCATAGGCTGCGGAGCGCGACGACTGCTTTCCGAGGCCGAGATTCCAGTTGGCGACGTCCATCTCCTGGATGTTTCGATGGTCGAGCAAGGCCGCGAGCATATTTGCGTTCGAGTTGGCGAAATTCTCGTCCGACGAGCCGTAGCCGCCCTGCCCGCCGACATAGAAGCCCTGCCAGTTGACCCGGGTGGTGGTCAGGCCGTCGGAAACGGCGCCGCGCAGGATCGGCAGATCGGCGAGATCGGCAGCCTGGGCACCGGCCGCTACGGTGCACATCATCGCTGCCAGCAAGAAACGACGCATCACGAAACTCCATCGCATACTCTGAACCTTGCGCCGATCATCGCCTGTTAACCTTAACCAATCGTTCCCGCGGGCCCCGATTGGCGCGATCTTGCTGTAAAAGCCGTGCGACGGTTCGCACTCGCGCGCAAAAGCAAAACGGCGCGGGAAGATCCCGCGCCGTCTGCAATCGTTAACCGATGAGGGTTGGAATTAACCCTTGCGGACCAGCGGAGCCTGGTAGACCGGCTGCGGCTGATCGAAGTTCCAGCGCACGCCGAGCTTGAGGTCGTGCGAAGTGATGCTCTTGAAGGTCATCGGGTTGTTGATGTTGTTGGTGCCATCGAAGCTCTTGAGGTCGCCGGTCAGGCCGTCGCCCATGTCGAGGTAGCGGTAGGCGAGTTCGACGGTGAAGTTCGGCGAAACCTTGTAGGCGACACCGGCGTGCAGCGCCCAGGCCAGGTTCCACTTCGAGACGTTGTCGCCGTAGGCCATGCTGGGCAGTGCGCCGGCACCCTGGTTGCCGAGACCGACATCAGTGAAGCCATTGATGGCAACCCGTGCGCCGCCGACGCCGGCGCCGATGAACGGGGTCATGCACCACCAGGTGCCGAGATCGACGTAGGCGTTGGCGAGAACGACCCACTCGTTCTTGGTGGCATGATAGGTGTCCATGCCGACGCCGCCCGGGAAGGTGATGCGGTCGGAACCGTTGAACTGCGAATTGCCGCGATATTCACCGGTGAGGTCCGCGCGGAACCAGTTGTTGACCTTGTAACCGACGCCGAGGCCGTAGATGCCGGCGGTGTTGAAGTTCAGGTTCTGCACCGAGGACGTCGTGGTGGCATCGAGCGCGTTGTTGAGGCGATCGACGCGCTGGTTGCTGAAGCCGATGTCGCCGCGCAGGTACCAGCCACCGAAGTCTTCGACCACCGGGGGCGGCGCGTACATCTGCGGGGGCGGCGCGATCGCCATGTCGGCAGCAACCGCCGCCTGGGACAACAGAGAGGCCGCTCCGGCGGCGATGATCAACTTAACGCTACGCATTGTCTTCGTCCTTTTGTCCGGTGAGGGCCGACTGCGGAGGCCTCACTTCAAAAACTCACGGTCGGACGATGCCACCAAATACTTAAGCGGCGCTTAACCCTAATTTTTAAGGTTGATAATCTCTGACGATTTTTTCGTCTGCGTGTTTGCAGCCCGTTATTTGCTGCATTTCAGACACACAAGACAGCGAAACCGCCATACATCCTAACGATGTATTGATGAAACGCGGCGCGCGCCGACGCGTTAAGATTTTGTTGAGAGGAACCCGCGCGCGCTCAGCGCGCGTGTCTGGGCATCTTCGGCAGAAACACCGCCAGCAGACCCAGCGCCGGCAGGAAGGCGCAGAGGTGATAGACGAAGGCGATGCCGGTGTGATCGGCAAGCCGGCCGAGCACCGCAGCCCCCAACCCGCCGATCCCGAAAGCGACGCCAAAGAACACGCCGGAGATCATGCCGAAACGGTGCGGCATCAGTTCCTGCGCGAACACGATGATGGAGGATGTCGCCGACGACAGGATCAGGCCGATGATCACGCTCAGCACCGCCGAGCCGAACAGCCCGGCATAGGGCAGCGCCAGCGTGAACGGCAGCGCGCCGAGGATCGAGAACCAGATGATGTATTTGCGGCCATAGCGATCGCCGAGCGGGCCACCGAAGAAGGCGCCGGCCGCGTTGGCGGCAAGGAAGATGAACAGATACATCTGCGCGGCCTGGGTCGAGACGCCGAACTTGTCGATCAGATAGAAGATGTAATAGCTCGACAGGCTCGACACGTAGAGCTGCTTGGAGAATAGCAGCGCGACCAGCACCACCAGCGAGATTATCACGCGGCGCGAATCCGGATGGTCGGGATGACGCTCGATCACGGCGGCCTTCTTCGCGCCGATCTGCGGCTTGTACCAGACGCCGATCCGCCACAGGATCACGATCGCCAGGAACGCGATCGAGGAAAACCAGGCGATGCTGGGCTGACCGAACGGCACCACGATCAAGGCGGCCAGCACCGGCCCCATCGAGGTGCCGAAACTGCCGCCGAGCTGAAACACCGACTGCGCGAAGCCGTAGCGCCCGCCCGAGGCGAGGCGCGCGATCCGCGCCGACTCCGGATGAAACACCGCGGAGCCGAGGCCGACCAGCGATGCCGCGATCAGGATCATGCCGTAAGTGCCGGCAATGCTCAGCAGCACCAGACCGACGAAGGTGGAGCCCATGCCGATGGCCAGCGAGAACGGCTGCGCCTTCTTGTCGGTGAAATGCCCGACCAGCGGCTGCAGCAGCGACGCGGTGAACTGGAACGCCAGCGTGATCATGCCGATCTGCGCGTAGTCCAGCGCGTAGGCGCTCTTCAGGATCGGATAGACCGAGGCGATCAGCGACTGCATGGTGTCGTTGAGGAAGTGCGAGAAGCTGATGCCCGCCAGCACGACATAGGCCGGTCCCGCCGCCTTGGCCGTAAGGCCCGGTGCCACGTCAGAGACGACGACCGGCGCGACCAGCGCTTCTTCGGAGACGGTGACGGGCTTGTTCAAGGGCGCATTCCCTCAAGATCGATGCAGAGCGCAATATAATGCCTTACTACGCGGCGCACGCAGATCGGACTACCGGCAATAGCCGATAGCTGCGATGCGCCGGATGAACCATCCGCCGTCATGGCCGGGTTTATCCCGGCCATCCACGTCTTTTGTGCTGCAAGAAAAGCAAGACGTCGATGCCCGGGACAAGCCCGGGCATGACGAAGAGTGAGGTCCGATACTGTCAGACTATCTTAGGGCTCAGGCCGCCGCGGCGTGACCGAGCGCGTCGCAGATCTGGTCGACGACCTCCTCGACCAGGATGCGGTCGTCGCCCTCGCCCATCACCCGGATCACAGGCTCGGTGCCGGAGGAACGGACCAGCAGGCGGCCGTGGCCATTGAGGCGTTTTTCGGCGTCGACGATCGCCGACTTCACGTTGGGCTGATCGAGCGGCTTGCCGCTGCGGTAGCGCACGTTCTTCAGGATCTGCGGCAGCGGATCGAAACGGTGGCAGACTTCCGACACCGGGCGGCGCAACTTCTGCACCACCGCCAGCACCTGCAGCGCGGCAACGAAGCCGTCGCCGGTCGTGGCATAGTCGGACAGGATGATGTGGCCGGACGGTTCGCCGCCGAGATTGTAGCCCTGCTTCATCATCTGCTCGAGCACGTAGCGATCGCCGACCGGCGTACGCACCATGCCGAGCCCCTGGCCTTCGAGGAAACGTTCGAGCCCGAGGTTGGACATCACGGTGGCGACGATGCCCGTTTTAGAGAGACGGCCGTCTTCCTTCCAGCTCTGCGCGATGACAGCCAGAACTGGTCGCCGTCGACCACATGGCCGCGCGCGTCGACCAGGATGACGCGATCGGCGTCGCCGTCGAGCGCGATGCCGATATCGGCGCGCATCTCGCGCACCTTCTTGCTCAGCGCTTCCGGCGAGGTCGAGCCGCATTCCTTGTTGATGTTGAAACCGTCGGGTTCGACACCCATCGCGATGACGTCGGCGCCGAGCTCCCACAGCGCTTCCGGCACCACCTTGTAGGCGGCGCCGTGGGCGCAATCGATCACGACGCGCAGGCCGTCGAGCGAGAGTTCGCGCGGCAGCGTGCGCTTGGCGAATTCGATGTAGCGGTCATGGACGCCGTCGATACGGCGGGCGCGGCCGAGGCTGGCGCTCTGCGCCAGATGCCGGTCGATCGGCTCGTCGAGCAGTTGCTCGATCTGCTTCTCGACGTCGTCGGACAGTTTGAAGCCCTGCGGGCCGAACAGCTTGATGCCGGTGTCCTCGAACAGGTTGTGCGAGGCGGAGATCATGACGCCTATATCGGCGCGCATCGACTTGGTCAGCATCGCGACCGCCGGCGTCGGC
>Ga0157378_10004950_pt1 | contig 11683 bp, 9 predicted proteins | sample M65metaG_FD_115309 | JGI IMG/M metagenome (GOLD analysis project Ga0157378, IMG submission 115309) | Miscanthus rhizosphere microbial communities from Kellogg Biological Station, Michigan, USA - M6-5 metaG | ecosystem: Host-associated > Plants > Roots > Rhizosphere > Soil | place: USA: Michigan...
CCCTGGCCTAGCTCCACGGTGGCGAAGTTGCCAGAGATTTCGGCCACGCGGCCGCTGACGACGTCTCCCACCTTCCGCTCTGCCAGATACTCGTCGATGCTGGTGGGGACCATCTGCTTGATTCCCAGCTTGAGTCGGCGCTTTTCGACATCCACGGCGAGCACCTGTGCCTTGACCACCTGGCCGACTTTGAAAACGTCAGAAGGATGGTTGACCCGCTTTTCGGCACTGATGTCGCTTACGTGGACCATGCCTTCGACGCCCTCCCCCACCTGTACAAAGACGCCGAACTTCTGCAGGCTGACCACCGGGCCTTCGACGATCGAGTCCAGAGGAAATTTATGTTGTGCATCCGCCCAGGGATCTCCGAGCGCCTGCTTCAGGCCAAGGGAGATGCGTTTTTCCCCGGGATTGATCCCCAGAATGATGGCTTCAACGATCTCGCCCACCTTGACCAGGTCGCCCGGCGTGCGAACCTTCTTCACCCAAGACATCTCGGAGATGTGAATCAGTCCTTCGACCCCGGGTTCCAGTTCCACAAAGGCACCGAAGTCCGCTAGACGACTCACGCTCCCGCGCACGCGCTCGCCGATTTTGTATTTGCCGGGAACCGCATCCCAGGGATGAGGCTGGAGCTGTTTCAGTCCAATGGAGGTTTTTTGCTTGGCCGCGTCGAGCTTGAGGATCTTGGCCTCGAGTTCCTGGCCAACGGAGAGCACATCTGCGGGCGAGTTCACGCGAGCCCAGGAAATGTCGCTCACGTGCAGGAGCGCGTCTACCCCACCGATGTCCACGAAGGCGCCATAGTCGGTGAGGCTGCGGACAGTTCCAGAGACCGTGTCGCCTTCCTTCAGCTCCGAGTACCGCTGGCGTTTGACCGTCCGTTCTTCTTCTTCGAGGATGGCGCGACGGTCGACAACGATGTCTTCATCGGCCACATCAAGCTTGATGATCCGGCAGCGGATCTCCTGCTCGACCAGTTTTTCAAGTTCCGCGGCATCCTGAACACCGCTCCGCGAAGCCGGCATGAACGCCCGAACGCCGACATCCACGCTGACGCCACCTTTCACAACGCCCGTAACTGTTCCGAGAATGGTGGACTTCTCCTTGAAGGCCTTCTCGAAGGCATCCCAGTCGGTGGGACGCGCAATCTTGGCGCGCGTGAGAAGGTAGTAGCCCTCGGGATCGCGGCCCTTGATGGAGACCTTCAGCTTGTCGCCAGGCTGTACGGTTTCCCCGCGCAATTCCGCGATGGAAAGAATACCCTCCGTCTTGAATCCGACGTCAAGAACGAGGGAATCGGCGGTCACCGAGATGACTGTGGCCTCGCGGGAGCCCTCCGATTTTTGCGGCGAGTGATTGCGTTCAAATTGTTGAAGGATATCGCCGAAAGACTCATTGGAGCGCGTTTCGCGAGACGGTTCCGGTGCGGTTTGATTGGACATCATTGCTTATGACCCTGAAGGATGGGAGTGAGTCAAGAATACAACAGGAACAGGTTTGTTCGTTTCCTCGATCGGAGTCGGTAAGCGGCAAGCCTCCTTCACACCGACGATCGGCAGCCATACGCCAGAAGCGCTGTTTGCGGCGCTGCCGCTACCCGGATCGGATCTCAGTTCCGTTGGGAAGGTCTCCTTCAGTGTAGAGCTGCACACTTACGCGGCTCGGGAAATGCGGGTGTCCTCGATACCATCCAGGGCGTTCCATAATGCTTTCGCTGCCTTCTCGGCAGCCGCAAGCGCGTGCTGTTCGGCCCCAGGATTGTCTTCGACGATCCGCTCGAGCTGACGGCGCCACACGTTCGAGTGATAAACGTCAGCCGTAGCATGAAGCGTGAAGTAACCGCAGGTCCTCTCATCCGCGCCGTAGATTTCGCGAAGTCCACGAGCCTTTTCTTGCGCCACACGCGGCACCTGCGATTCGTAGGCGTAGAAGGCAGCCAGAGCTTCCTCGGGCGCTCCCTCACGAGCAACTTCGTGGAACTGGGAGATCAGATTTTTGACTGCAGCGACGCGCGGCGCCTCGGGGTTGCGGCTTCCCCCCATGCCCTCGGCGAAATCAAGCCAAAGCTCGGCGTGGCAACGCGAGCCATCAGCGCCGGATTCTTCATCACGGTTGGCGAGAACGGCGTGGCGCAGATGCCCGTGGGGCAGGCGGGCGGCAAACTCATCGAGGTAGGAAGGAAACGCGTCCACGTGGTGGTAGTACTGGTGCGCGTATTCGCGGAGATCGTTGTGAGTCAGCTTGCCTTCCGACCAAGCCTTATAGAAAGGATGGCAAAGCAGGTCGTACTTGGCGATGCGCGCGTCCAATTGATCGGCAAATTCCTGCGAAGTCATGTTGTCCTCCGGATGAGTGAGTTCATAGTACGAGGGGTGTAGGTTTCCGTGCAAGGCGCCCACGCCGGCCTGTAATTCCCCGGTGTGCTTTCCAGTAGAGTGTTAGGCCAGGGCCGAGTTGTTAGAATTATAAGGAGTGGGTTGAGGTCAGTCAGAGGTTTCCAGGCGGCCTCGAAAAATCGGCGAGAAGTTGTCCTGCGGTTCATTCGCATGCCATTTACCGAACAATTCGATGTAGTTGTGGTCGGAGCCGGACACGCCGGTTGCGAGGCGGCGGTGGCCTGCGCGCGCATGGGATTGAAGACCGCGCTCTACACACTCAATGTGGACTTGATCGCGCAGATGTCGTGTAATCCGGCGGTCGGCGGAATCGCCAAAGGACATCTGGTGCGCGAAGTCGATGCCCTGGGTGGAATTATGGGCGAGGTGACGGAGGCGGTCGGCATCCAGTTCCGGTTGCTGAATACCTCGCGCGGGCCCGCCGTTTGGTCACCGCGTGCGCAGTGCGACAAACAGGCCTACCGGCTGAAGATGCGCGAGGTGCTGGAATCGCAGCCCAATCTCCAAATCAAGCAGGCGGAAGTGGCGGAACTGATGGTGGAGGAGAATGGGGATCGGCCAAATCCAGACACCGGTACGGCTCGTTACCTGCAGCCGGCGGACGACAACAGTGTTTTTTCGCGGCAAGCCCTCGGAATCAAGCTTCGCGATGGACGAACGGTCGGTGCGAAAGCCGTCATTATTACCACCGGGACTTTTCTCAATGGGCTCATTCATTGCGGTGAGCAGCAGTATCCAGCCGGAAGATCCGGTGAGCCGCCAGCCATCCTGCTGGGCGAGGCGCTGAAAAAGCTGGGATTGCGTGGTTGCCGATTGAAGACCGGCACCCCGCCGCGCCTCGATGGGCGCACGATCGACTGGTCGAGGTTCCAGGCGCAACCTGGCGATTCCGATCCGACACCGTTCAGCTTCCGCACGAAGCAAGTGGCCCACCACGATTCGCAGGTTCCCTGCTACATCGCCTGGACCAGCGAAGAGACGCACCGGGTGATTCGCGAGAACGTTCACCGATCGCCGATGTACAGCGGGCAAATCCAATCGATTGGGCCAAGGTATTGCCCTTCGATTGAAGACAAGATAGTGAAGTTTCCGGACAAGACCACCCACCAGCTTTTTTTGGAGCCAGAAGGCCTGAACACGTATGAGATCTACGTGAACGGGATGAGCACGTCGTTGCCAGTCGAGGTGCAGCTGGCAGTTCTCAAGTCAGTGCCGGGGCTGGAGACGGCGGAGATGCTGCGGCCGGGGTACGCGATCGAGTACGACGCGATTGATCCAACCGAGTTGGAACGAACGCTCGAAACGAAAAAGATTGCTGGCCTCTTCCTGGCAGGACAGATCAACGGCACCTCGGGCTACGAGGAAGCCGCCTGTCAGGGTCTGATGGCCGGAATCAATGCCGGATTGAAAGTCAAGGATCAAGCACCGCTGATTCTTGACAGGACTGAAGGATACACGGCGATCCTCATCGACGATTTGATTTCGAAAGGCACCAACGAGCCCTACCGGATGTTTACTTCCCGGGCGGAGTTCCGATTGCACTTGCGTATCGACAACGCTGATCGGCGTTTGACGCCACACGGCCGGCGCGTGGGCCTGATTTCCGACGAAGCCTGGGCGAATTATCTGGCGAAGCAAGATCGCCAAACGCGCATGAAGCAGGTGCTTGAAAAGGCGCGACTGAGTTCAGAGATGGCGCAAGAACTTCAGCGCTCAGCCTCCTCCATTCCCCGGGGCGAAGAGCCAACGTCGGTCGAGGGTCCTAACCCGCACTGGGAAACAGGAGCTGATCAGCCAGTTGAGTGCACCTCATCACAAGCTTTCGATTTCGCTGGAGCTGCCGGGCAAACGCTCGCCCAGCTTTTGAAGCGGCCCGAGATCACAATTGAATATCTGGTGCCGGTTCTAAGGAAGTTAGCTGCTGATTTCTTTCAGGGGGAACTTTCAGGTGGCGACCGACCGAAAACCGCCGACGCCGTTCTCCCCTCTTCCGTTCGCAACGAACTGAAGGCGGTCGAGACCGAGATCAAATACGAGGGCTACTTGCAGCAACAGCAGCGCGCGATCGAAAGGTTGAAGAAGGCCGAACAGCGGAACATTCCTGACTGGTTCGACTATCGCTCGGTGAGTGGACTTTCGCGGGAGATGCAGGAGAAGCTGATCAAGATCCGGCCGCGGACCCTGGGGCATGCTTCGCGGATTCCGGGAGTGACACCGGCTGCCGTATCCCTGGTCAATGTCTACATCGAAATCCAGGGGAAACGGCGGGAGCAGGCGGCAGCCCATATCTAGAGGCTACTACCCACTTCAGTCCTCGTTCCGAGGTCAACTGGTTGGCATGCGTCCCAGTTTGGGCGGCGCTATCCCACTTTTTGTCATGGTGATTCGTATCGTTCTAGGTTCCTCGCGTGCAATCGCCCAATCACCGCGTCTCTTCTCTGAACCGGGTGACCGACTTGAGTAAATCCGGAGATTTTCGCCTCGGAATCACCCTGTCCTAAGCCCTTGGGCCCACCTGGGGCCCCAGCCAAGGAGCGCCATCCCACTTTTTCTAAGAATGATTCGTGTCGGTCTAGGTTCCCCCCGGGCAGCCGGGGAATCGAGCGTTCCTATCTCAACCGGGGTTACTCGGCTTGGTAAAACCTTGACGTCCCGCCAGCGGTGCATAGGATCGCCCTGGCACAGCGCAAACAGTAGGGCGAACTGCCTGCCGCAGGTCTTGTCGCCTCAGAAACACCGTGTGCGAAGCCATTTTGGTCCACTGGCGCAGCTCCCGAGGGGCGCAGGTCCCACTTTTGTGAACGTGATTCGTATCGTTCGAGGTCCCCCCTAGCTAGCGAAGATTCCAGCTACTGCTGAAAAAGACGAATGCCAACCATGAGTCGCAAAAGCATCAGCCCGAGGTTGGTGAAGCGGGCCAGTTGAGGGAACATGGACTCTGCTGAACCGTAAACGATTCATGAGCGAAAAAAGTTGCATCGGCCTCGGCAAAGCCGGGACTCCCGGCTTGTCCGCGCAGGGTTGTGGTGGCAGAATTCAGGCACCATGCTCGACCCTGGTCTTGCCATCAGGATTGCCGTAGGGCTGTGGCGCATCTTGCTGCGTCGAATTCGGGTCATCGGGAGCACTTCCTGGCCCATGGCTGATGGCAAGATTTTCGATGGACGGGTCAAACCAAGCGAGATTTCAGGCTGGGCCGTTGAGCTTACCTATTCCTATTCGGCATTTGGAGAATATTATTCCGGGTCTTTCGTCAAAGCATTCACCCGGAAGAAACACGCCGAAGCCTTTCTTGAACGCTTCCCGCGCGGCACGCCGCTACCTGTTCGTTACAAGGCGGAGAATGCTGCAGTTTCGACGCTATTACTGTCAGACATTGGACTGCTCGTAGCTGCCTTGTAGCCCCTCTGCGGCCCGCTTCCTGAGTTGAGCCTGCCATATCGCTGTGGTAGAGTTTGTGGCTTCCTCGAAAGGAGATTCCGTGAAGGTCTATACAGGAGAAAATGTTAGGAATGTTGCGGTTGTAGGGCATGGGCACGCAGGCAAAACTTCACTGATCTCCGCCGCTCTCTATACCGCCGGGGCAACGCAGCGGCTGGGCCGCGTGGACGACGGCACCGCCACCACCGATTACGACGACGAGGAAGTCGCGCGGAAAATGTCGATCTCCGCGGGTCTGGCGTGCGCTGAATGGGGGCAGAGCAAGATCAATTTTCTTGACACGCCCGGGTTCAACATGTTCGTCCATGAGGCGAAGATGGTGTTGCCGGTTATCGATGCCGCCGTCGTGGTCGTCGATGGCGTATCCGGGGTCGAAGTCGTTACCCAGAAGGTCTGGAACGACTGTGAAGAATACAAAACTCCGCGGGTGATTGTCGCCAGCCGCATGGACCGCGAACGGGCGGACGCGGAGCGTGTGCTGCAATCGGTGCAAGGTGCTTTCGGACGCAACGTCATTCCTCTGGAATTGCCCATTGGGAAGGAAAAGAGTTTTTCCGGCGTGGTGGATCTGGTGCGGATGAAGGCTTACAACTACGAGCTCGGCGGCGATGGCAAAGGCAAGGAATCCGAAATTCCAGCCAACCTGAAACAGGCAGCGCAGGAAGCCCACGAAAAATTGGTTGAGTTGGTCGCAGAGGGCGATGACGCCCTCATGGAAAAGTTCTTCGAGGCGGGCACGCTGTCTGAACAAGACTTGATTCCGGCTCTGCACAACGCCATCCGTGAGGACAGGATTTTCCCTGTGCTGTTCGCCTCAGGCCTGGGCAACGTCAGCGCCGACCGGGTGATGGATTTCATTGTCGAATTCACGCCCACTGCGATCGAGCACGATGCCATCCGCGGCGAAGGAACCTCTGGCAACGGTGAGCCGCCCTCGAGAAAAGAATCTGACACGGAGCCGGTTTCTTTATACGTCTTCAAAACTGTTTCCGATCCTTTCGCGGGACGCATTTCTTACTTCAAAGTCTTTTCTGGCGTACTGAGGAACGATGCAACCCTGGTGAACTACGCGCGGGGGACGCAGGAAAAGCTGTCGCGCATTGCGGTGATGCAGGGCAAAGAAGCGCTTCCGGTTCCCGAGCTCCATGCCGGAGATGTCGGAGCCGTGGCGAAGCTGAAAGAGACGCTAACCGGCGACACCCTGGGCGATAAATCGTCCCCAATTCAGTATCCGCATGTGAAGCTAGCGGAGCCGGCGATCACCTTCGCCATCGAGCCCAAGAGCCGGGCTGATGAAGATAAGCTTGGTCCGGGCATCCACAAGTTGATGGAAGAAGATGCCATGCTGCGCTTTTTCCGCGATGCCCAAACCAAGGAATTCCTGATTGCCGGCACGGGTCAGCAGCATATCGAGGTCACGGTTTCCAAGCTCAAGAAGCGCTATCACACCGAAGTGAACCTGAAAGCCCCGAAAGTGCCCTATCGCGAGACCATTCGCGGACGCGCCTATGTGCAGGGCCGTCATAAGAAGCAGACCGGCGGTCATGGCCAGTACGGTGACTGCAAGATCAAGATGGAGCCGCTCGCCCGCGGTGGTCAATTTGAGTTTGTGAATGAGATCTTCGGCGGCGCGATTCCCAAGAACTTTATTCCGGCCGTGGAGAAGGGAATCAAAGACGCAGCCGGTCGCGGATATCTCGCCGGATATCCGGTGGTTGACTTCAAGGTCGTCCTCTATGACGGTTCCTACCACGACGTGGACTCAAACGACCTGTCCTTCCAGATGGCGGGACGCATCGCCTTTAAAAAAGCCATGGAACAAGCCAAGCCCACGCTGCTAGAACCGATCATGCACGTGGAGATCACGGTGCCCGACGAATTTGCCGGTTCGATCATGGGCGACTTGAACTCGCGTCGTGGCCGCATCCAGGGTATGGACAACAAGGGCGGAAATACCATCGTGAAAGCCGAAGTGCCGATGGCAGAAATGTTGACCTACGGAGCCGATTTGACATCGATGACCCAGGGACGCGGAAGCTTCAGCATGGAGATGCACCACTACGATATCGTCCCTTCCCAGATTCAGGAGAAGATCGTTGAAAAGGCCAAAGCCGAGCGCGGCGAGGTGAAGGAAGAAGAGGAATAGGCAATCGCAGAGAAGGGAACGTTTCAGAGATTTTCCTGATTGTTCTCATTGAAAATTGCTGCGATTCCTGAACTCAGGTCCCAAAATGAGGGGCTCCCTGGTCGACCGAACGGCGGAAATTTCTTCGACCGGGCTCTCCGGGGAAACTTGCTGGGAGTACAGTCGATGATTCGAATTTCTTTCACCCTTGCCTTGCTGTTGCTGAGCCTTCCTGCCATTGCCCAAAACGATAAAGACCGCACGAGCGACCGTGAAGCAATCACCCAGCTAGAGAACGAGTGGCTCCACGCCAAGGATGCTGCCACGCTTGATCGCATCCTGGCGCCCGACTTTGTTCATGTAATTCCCGCGGATCACCTTTTGACCAAGCCGGAGCACATCAACTGGTTCTTGAAGCATCCGCAACCCGCCGATCGCCATACAAAGTTCGACAAATTTCAGGTGCGGTTTTACGGCGATGTAGCGATCGTCAACGGCTCGGTCATCGCGACCGGCAATGGCGGAAAGGAACTGGACCGCACCATGTTCACCGACGTCTTCATCCTGCGACAAGGGCGCTGGCAGGCAGTGAATGGGCAAGAGAATGCTGTGCAGCCGCGGTAGTCAGCCGAGGTCGGACAGAAATGGGTCCGACCTTCGCTTCCTACATGGTTTGGTTGGCTTCGGCGATCTGGTGGATGGAGCTTTGTGCGGCACGCAGGGGCACCGAGACGTGCACGATGTCATCGTGGTCGTTGACGTCGATTACAACCGATCCTCCCGATTTTTGAATCAGCACGTGTTCGCCGGGGTCTTTGACTTCCACCAGGATTCCGTCCGGGCAGTCTTCTAGGGCCGGGATGGCCGCATCGATGATCGGCAAGTAGGGCCGAATTTCGCGGCCGGCGTCCTGAAGTTTCATCTTGGGCACGAAGTGCAGGGTCGCCGGGACCAAAGCCGCGGGGACAATAAGATTCAGGTGCGTGCCGTCAGCCTGCTTTTCCTGAACTTTGACCGCGATGAAGCCTTCGCTAGAAAGGGCAGCACCTGCAACCATCGCCGTCCCTAAGACGCCAACCCCGATTTTCGCGAGAAGAATCATAAAGTCCCTCTGTCCCGGCCGCTCGAGCGGACCTGGTTTCTTTTATTTGCCTACCCGAGGTGCCCTGCTCATCGCCAGCATTTACTTTGCGTCCGTGTTATTCGAGTCGATCCAGATGCGGACAGATTCGTCCTCGCCGGCAACCGTCACCAGGGTCATGTCGCCAATATTCTGCAGGGCCTTGATGGCAGCTGAGAGGTTCAGTTGATTGTCGGTTGTCTCAGAGATCAGGGCTTGCGCCACTTCCCATGGAATGGTCACGTCCACGCGTTCCTTGCCACCTTTGTCCCTTACATGCGCGACCAGTTGCCCACGCTCCTTGGCCACGTGCACTTCTTCGTCGGGTCTCTGCACACTGACGAACTCACCTTCGGGGGCTGACTTTACAGCTTGGAGCAGTGCCCGCAAATTGATGTCGTCGGCATTAAAGTTCCCCACATGGATCTTCCCGTTCTTAAGATCGCCGTGGTTGATGGCAGGAACGACCTGCTCCGCCAGCGAGAGAGGCACGTTTACGCGTACCAGTTCCTGCGTTTTCGGATTGTTGACCTTAATGTGCAGATAGCGCTCCGGGGAGGCGGCCCACAATGCCGTTCCCGCTACGACCATCGCCACGAGCAAAACAACTTTAGAGGTTTTCATTGGTGGCTTCCTTAAGGTGAATTCGATCTCTCTCCCCGGTCCGCGAAATGGTTCCCCGGTTCTCAAAGACCAGGCCAGAACTGGGCATCCCTGCTGGGAATCAGATACGCACCCCGCCGCTTGAAAGTTCCGCCCTTCTGCCCCATTTTTACGGGCTCGAGCGGCCGAGCCCCCAGCTCTCCTGGTCGCGTCAGGTTTCGAACTTTCGCAATTCTTTCGCATGGGAATGGTGAGCGATCGTGCTAACATCCGGGCAGTGGCCACCCTGAGAAATACCCCTAAACTGCCCGACCGCGAACGGCTGGTTTCGGCGGCCTCGGTCGAGGATGATTCGTCGTTTGAGTTAAAGCTGCGGCCGCAGCGGCTCGGCGAGTTCATCGGACAAGCCAAAGTCAAGGAAAATCTGGCGGTTGCGATAGAGGCAGCGCGGTCCCGGGGCGAGGCCCTCGATCACGTCCTCTTGTACGGGCCTCCGGGACTGGGGAAGACGACCTTGGCCACCATCATCGCCAACGAACTCGGCGCCACCTTCCAGCAGACCTCCGGACCGACGCTGCAGATCAAAGGGGACCTTACTGCAATTCTGACCAACCTTCGCGAAAAACAGGTTCTCTTTATCGACGAAGTCCACCGCCTGCAACCTACACTCGAGGAGTTGCTGTACTCGGCCCTGGAGGATTACAAACTCGACATTTTGATCGGCCAGGGACCTGCCGCGCGCACACACACGATGGACGTAAAGCCATTCACCTTTGTGGGTGCGACCACGCGGGCGGGATTGCTTTCGGCACCTCTGCGATCGCGCTTCGGGATCGTGCTGCGGCTGGAGTTCTATAGCCATGACGACCTGCGCATTATCGTCGAGCGTTCGGCTGAAATTTTGGGCGTCGAGATCAATCTAGAAGGCGCGCTTGAAATTGCCAGCCGCTGCGGGGAACCCCGAGAATTGCCAACCGATTACTTCGGCGGGTTCGCGACTATGCCCAGGTGCGGAGTGCAGGCAAGATCGATCTACCCACCGCGCAAGCAGCGCTGCAGATGCTCGAGGTGGATCGTTATGGGTTCGATGAAGTAGATCGCCGTCTTCTTCTGGCGATCATTGAGAAGTATCAAGGTGGGCCCGTGGGCGTGAACACGCTGGCCGCCGCGCTCGCCGAAGAACCCGATGCCATAGAAGAGATATACGAGCCATTTCTCATTCAGATCGGGTTTCTCAACCGCACTCCGCGGGGGCGGGTGGCAACGCAGCTGGCCTACGAGCACTTCGGCATGACGCCCAATCGCAGGCAGAGTTCCCTGTTCTAAACCTCGTCCCGGTCCCTTGCCTTGGCCAGGTCCTCCGTCCGCCCCCTTGAGCTTGCGCCGGCTTAGCCGGGAGCAAGGCCGACGTCGTCAATCTTTAAGCTCTTTTTGCCAAAGATCCCGCCCACAATGCCCAGGACAAAACTTCCCGTGCCGCTCGCGGCGGGAATGTTCTCCTGCTGAAATACTCGACCCCATGCAGACCCGCGGCCACGCTCCCCGGGCCGTATTGAATGGGCAAGCAAAATCCGTGTGTGGCCGGCATGACCGGGTAGAATGCCTAGAATGATCGCCTACCTTCGGGGAAGATTGATTTCACGGCATCCAAATCAGGCAGTCGTCGAGACCGGCGGTGTGGGCTACGACGTCACCATTTCCGTCCCGACCTTCTCGGATTTGCCGCCCTTAGGGGGCGATGTTGCGCTCCACATCCACACCCATGTTCGCGAAGACCAGCTGGCGCTCTATGGATTTCTCAAGGCTGAGGAGAAACAACTGTTTGAAAAGCTGATCACCGTAAGCGGGATCGGGCCGAAGCTGGCAATAACTATTCTCAGCGGGATGGCGGCACAGGAACTGGGCAATGCGATTCGCGGCAATGATGTCGCCCGGCTTACGAAAATCCCCGGCATCGGCCGGAAAACGGCGGAACGCCTGGTGTTGGAATTGCGG
>Ga0157378_10004952_pt1 | contig 11680 bp, 13 predicted proteins | sample M65metaG_FD_115309 | JGI IMG/M metagenome (GOLD analysis project Ga0157378, IMG submission 115309) | Miscanthus rhizosphere microbial communities from Kellogg Biological Station, Michigan, USA - M6-5 metaG | ecosystem: Host-associated > Plants > Roots > Rhizosphere > Soil | place: USA: Michigan...
CAATTCTAAATCCAGCCGGTGTTTGCTGCCATGAATTAGCAACCACAATCCATATGGCAGAAAACATCGAACCAAGAAATACAAGAATGGTGGATATAAAATGAACCATTGGCGAAACTCTTTTCCATCCAAAGATTAAAATTCCGAGAAAGCCTGACTCAAGTGCGAATGCGAATATTCCTTCTGATGCAAGTGCGCTACCAAAAACATCGCCTACATATTTCGAATAGGTGGCCCAGTTAGTGCCGAATTCAAATTCCATGATGATACCGGTGGCCACGCCAATTCCAAAAATGAGCGCGAATATTTTAATCCAAAATCGCGTTGCCTGTTCATATATTTTTTTCCCGGTCCTCAAATACATTCCTTCGAAAATTACGAGCATCATTCCCAATCCAATGCTCAGCGGAGGATATATGTAATGAAAGGAGATCGTGAACGCAAACTGTATTCGTGCAAGGATTTCGGCAGTCATGTTTGGTCAATTCGTGTAATATCCCGCCGGCGCAGGAAATTGATATTAAAAAAAAGGGACGAACCGGATGGCCGTCCCTTCGCTTACTTCTTTTTGAAAATAGGAACCGTGCTACATGGTTCACCATACATAATACTTTTAGCAACGGGTCTTAATTTCTTTGTGACCTCCAGGTAAGCCTTGTCGCTAATCGGAACTTCACCACATCCTTTCACAACAACCCTTTTGTCTGCATAAGCTGAAACATCCAGCTCACTTAGATTTTTCATCATTACCTGATTCTTTAATTCATCCTGTGTTCCATATACCACATCCTTCGCGAAGGGCTGAAGATAAGAGGCCACCAACATATACGCCCAAACCGGAATAATAGCATCAGCAGTACAAGCCACTGCTACATATTTATCCTGGTACTGCGTCCAATCATGTTCTTGCAATGCAGCTCTAAAATCTTTTTCTTTCAATATGAGGCCCATGAACAAATAGTCCTTCAGGTCAAACAACAGAATTTCATGAGCAGGAAGAAACTGCTCCAGGTCCAGCGTGATCAATCCACTTTCGGCAACCTTGTTTACAATACCGTCACTCATATTGCAAAGTTAACTGGAGAAACGTTATCCTCATAGGCATGAAAAAACCCCGATAAAATCGGGGTTCATATTTATGATATACTTAAATCAGAATTTTTCCCTGTAATCCTTAATGGTGGCGGCCCTCTTAATGGCATCCAGTGCGCGGAAGCCAACTCCTTTTAACTGTTGCTCCATCGTAAGCCTGGTAGATTCAAGTGTGGCATTCGGATTGGGCTTTGCAGAAATTGATTCTGGCTTCAATACAAATACTCCAGTGGTTCCTTCTACAGGAGGAGTCACCTTGCCTTGCCATTGCTTGTTAAAGCTTGCTCCAATCACTGATAGTTCTTGCCCTACGTTCGGAATGAAAGGCGACATAAAGCTCAAGCTGTCTGCACGTTGAATGGGTTGTTTATTGGCAGAAGCAACGGCATCGAGATTATTCGGAGTACCCAATTTCTCAATGATCTGCTTTGCCTTCTTATGATTGCGGACGAAAGATTCCACCATCGGGCGCGCTTTCTGTGCGGACATAACGCCTTCGTCATTGATTTCCGTTACTTCCGCAACAATATACTTATCTCCAATTGAAAACGGCTGGTCAGATACATCACCTTTGTCTGCTTCATATAGCCATTTCACCAGGTCTCTTCCTGGGCCAAGATCTCCTACGTTATAATCGCCGGGATGGATATCGCTAACAATTAATTTTTGTAACTCGGGCCGCTTCGTCAGCGTTTCATCAAACTGTTTGGCACTTCGGTTTTCCGCTGCGAACTGGCTGGCCAATCCTGACGCGGTGTTATCGGTTAAGGGGCTTGTCACAATAGGCAATGCGAGATACGCAATTTTATATGCAGGGGCACTTCCTTTTTGTGAAAGGATTTCTATATAATGATATCCAAAATCTGTTAGAATAACGCCTTTGGTGCCAACGGGATTACCAAAAATGAAGTCGTTGAAAGCCGGAACCATCTGACCAGATGGAATACTATCGTATACACCGCCCTTTTCTTTGCTACCCGGGTCGTCCGAATATTTTACAACCAATGAATCGAAATTAGCTCCGTTGCGAATAGCGAGCTGGATACTATCAGCAATTCTTTTGGCAGTGCTATCTTCTCTCACTCTGTAGCGCTGACCAGACTGCGGATCCTGTTGTTCGGTACCAATTAATATGTGGCGAACCTTTACGGTATCGGGCAATTGTTTTGCTGCCACAATTTTTGCCATTACATAATTTCCCTGATCGAGATACGGTCCATACAATCCGCCGACTGGCACCTTTAATATTGAATCTTTAAAAGGCACCTGTATCCTTGCTTTACTTATATAACCCTCATAAAAAGGAATCTGGCTGCTAGTTCTCAGCAAAAAGCTTTTGATATCGTCTGTTGATTTGAATTCATCAGCCAGGGAATTCAATTTGTCTCTAACAGCAGCCGAGTCAGCAGCGCTCGGAGCCGCGCTGAACGCAACGTATGCGATACTTCTCGATTTTTCTTGCTTATATTCTTCTTCGTGTTTCTTGACGAATTCGTTAATATCATCGTCGGTAACTTTTATCGCGCTATCTGGCACCGTAGTATAAGGAATACGTACATATGAAAACGCCGAGATCTGACTATTTTCAGCAAGCGTTTTTTCTGCCATCCATTTTGGAACGTACGCGGTGTTTGATATCATTGACAGATACTTGTCGCGTTGCCTCGTCTCAATAATAGATGTAATGAATGATTCGTATTGTTGTGGACTTCTCTTCTTAAATTCTTTAATAGCGCGGTCTGCAGCTGCTACGTCGTACTGACCGGTTTGAGGATCGGTAAATTGTTGCCTTAGTTGTTCGGGTGGATTACTTCCGTATAACGCATCATTAATCTCTTTATCTGTTATATAAAGACCAAGCGAATTGTAAACTTTTCCAAGCAGGATCTCTTCTACCATTTGATTCCACACATTCTCCTGCGTTCTTTGGCGCATGTAATCGTTTAATTGCCCGCGGTACTGATCTTCCAACAGCTTCACTCGCTTTTGGTAGTCCATATAATCGATCTTCTTACCATTGACTCTTCCGAGTGTGGTGCTGGAGCCGCTGAACAAACCGCGCCCTCTCCCTTGGAATGCATCCGTAACAATGAAGCCGATCATGGCAAGGGCAATGGCACCGAAGATCAACCAGGCCGCCTTGTCGCGGATACGCTGAATAACAGACATACTTTTCTTATTAGTTTTTTTGCAGGCGGCAAAAATAGGTGTAAAAGCCCTTTTCAACAAATTGTGGAAAAGGGTCTGAAATCGAAATCCCTACTGCATTTGAATGGTGGATATTTAACAATTTAGAAATGATCCGGATCATATAACGTCTCCAGATTTCCGGACCATGAAATTCATCCACATTCTGTGTTTGAAAAATTTTTTTTCGGTGGAAAACGCAAGGATTCCTTCCTCCGCGGAGGGGGAAACTTTGGGGCAAGATAAACGAGCGAGTCAAACTAATAATTGTTAGTGTTGAAAACAGAAGGTTTGTTCAGTACCCGCCAACAGCATATTGTTCGACTGGATGAAAAAAGTTTTCCCGTTGATTGTTTAATCCACTTACGTTGATAATTCAGCAAAACATCGGGCTGTAGGGCAAAACGGCTGTGGAAATGATGGTGGTGCGGTGTGAACAACCTCCTAACTTAACTTTGCCAAAAATTCTACACTGTAAATTATACCCAAATCCACAGTCGTAATAGTAATAGAGTTTTTTAAAAAAATATTAATTAATATAAATACTATGGCTGATATCAACATTGCAGTTGCGAAGAGCCAGGTGGAGCAGAAAGGTTTTTTGGATGTCGAAATTGATCCTACCTTGGACCTGTTCCACGAAATTGAAAGACTGAAAAAAGAAAAAAATGCAATCATACTCGCACACTATTACCAGGAGCCCGATATTCAGGATGTGGCAGATTACATTGGGGATAGTCTCGGCCTGGCGCAACAAGCGGAGAAGACTGATGCGGACATGATTGTTTTTGCCGGCGTGCATTTCATGGCGGAGACGGCCAAAATTCTCAATCCTCATAAAAAAGTGGTGATACCAGATCTAAAGGCTGGTTGTTCACTTTCAGATTCTGCACCGGCGCCCTTGTTCAAAGCATTTAAGGAAAAGCATCCCAATCACATTGTAATTTCTTATATCAATTGTTCCGCCGCAATAAAGGCACTGAGTGATATCATTTGTACGAGCAGCAATGCGGCATACATAGTGGAAAGTGTTCCAAAAGATCAACCGATCATTTTCGCTCCAGATAAAAATCTGGGTTCTTATTTGATCAAGAAAACAGGAAGAGATATGTTGCTGTGGAATGGTAGCTGTATGGTCCATGAAATTTTTAGTCGGGAGAAAATTACAAAACTCAAAGTCCGACATCCAAAAGCAAAAGTTATAGCACATCCTGAATGTGAGCAACCAATTTTAGAACTGGCAGATTTTATTGGATCCACAACAGGCTTATTGAAATATACATTGCAGGATAATTCCCAGGAGTACATTGTAGCTACTGAAACAGGAATACTTCACCAGATGCAGAAATCTGCGCCGCACAAGACGTTTATCGCCGCACCACCCAATAATAGTTGCGCATGTAATGATTGTCCTCATATGAAATTAAATACGCTGGAAAAATTATATCTCGCGATGGAATATGAGGAGCCAGAAATCTTAATGGACGATCAAGTGATTAATGCTGCGCGCAAACCGATTGAGCGGATGTTGCAAATAAGTAAGCAGGCAGGGTTGTAGTCATTTAAATTGACAAAGCAACCGCCGTCAAAATCCACTTATATTATTGGATAGATACCCCGAAAAATAAATCACTTGATTTTGAAGATGTTAGTATTTTCTTCCAATTACTAGCGCAATTACTTCGTAATTCTACGAATCTGTTTTCTACGTTTTTTACGAAAAATTTTCGTTGAGCATCAATAAAGTATCGATGAACGAACTCATATTTTCGACGAATGGACGAAAAACGCTTGCAAGAATAAAAGCCGGAGTATACTTTTACTTCAGCATTTGAGACGTACCAATTAGAAAACATTTAAAAACTAGTATATGAAAACGCTTACTTCAAAGATCAACAACACCGCTAAAGTAGCTTTACTTGCTACCTCTTTCCTTTCAGTAGTTATGTTCTTCAATTATATCGCCTGGTTATAATATCCGGCAGTAGAACTAACCTACCTCTTATTTAAAAACAAAATAGAAACTCAAAACACCTGATATATGAAAACGATTAACGTATTTACCCAGAACGCCCGCGTAGCAGTTAACGCTTTTGGTTTGATTTCAGTGGTATTGTTCTTTATCAACATTGCCTTATAAGAAATCACATCGCACGACGATTTTCCAAATCGTGTTAATTAGCTTCCATTCGCGATAATTCGCGCTTCAAAAATCCTCACTTTAATTCCTGTGAAGAATCGTTATCAAACGTATCAACAACAAAACAAAACGTATGAAAACGATCACTTCAATCAAACTGACCGAAAATCTGAGAGTAGCTTTAGCCGCATCCGGATTTATCTCCATCGTAATGTTCTTTAATTACATTACGTGGTTCTAAAGTGAAAGAGCAAAAGCTCTATAACTCCCCCAATTCCCGAAATCTTGAATTTGATATAATCCTTCCTGTGAAGAGTCTTTTTCCAACGTACAATTAATCGAAAAAACGTAACGTATGAAAACGACAACTTCATCAAAAATTGCCGAAGGCTTAAAGGTTGCCTTAGCAGCTACAGGGTTCATTTCACTTGTAATGATCATCTGCTACATTAGCTGGTTTGCATAAGAAACCAAACCGTCCCCACGACTTACCGTTCGTGTCTCCTAATTCCTGTGAAGAGTCTTTTCAAGCAGCAGTAGACAATTTAAAAAGTAAGTATGAAAACGACGACTTCAAGAAGACTCCCAGAGCATGTTCGCGCTCTTTTGACCGCTGGTGGTTATATAGTGTTAGTAATGACACTTACCTATGTCAGCTGGTTCGCCGGACATTAATCATGAGTTCAACAACTACCTAATTACCGCTGCCAGGTGAAGAAATTCGCCGGGCCATACCTCTTTTGTGTTGACGCCATCGTCTATTCCGGAATTTTCCTAACTTAAAGTATGAAAACGATGGAAGGGTTTTCGGAGAAGGTGACACGTAGGCGGAGTTTGTTTCTTCTGCCTGTAGGCGTGGTGGTGCTTCTTTTTTCCTCATTATTTTCCTTTGCACAAAAAAGAGATTGGAGAACTCAAATTGATGAGAAGGTCCAAAAGGCAGATAGCCTCTCACTTAAATCTCAAAAAGTCTTTTACTTAAATAAATTTCTGAAAGATAATCGGCCGGTTAAAGAAACCTGGTATTATACTTTGTATGATGGCAAGCTTCTCATCTTTGAAGTGAAGTATGTGGCCGATTCTATTGAATACAGTGAAATCTATTATCTGGATAACGGCCGCTTGATTTGCATGGAAGAATACGAAGTGCCTTATCTTTCTGTATATGCGGATCAGGTGAAGCGAGGCGCCGCAATGTTTTTTGATAATGAAAATCTCAGGCAATACGTTATAACCGGTCCCAGGAAGAGTAATTATCAATGGAGTCGTTCATACGAATCCTTGCACCGCTTCGAAGAACGGTTTACAGAGCTGAAAAAAACTATTCAGTACGATCCGCGTCGATAAAAGCAGAGCCTACTTTCAAATTTCATTTCATTCACATAATTTATTTGGCATGTTTCTTTTTATTTAGAAAATAAAAAGAGATGGCGAAGTGGTGGATTGGTTGCTCCGGATTTCATTACAAGGGATGGCGGGGTTATTTCTATCCGCAAGATCTTGCGATGAAAAACTGGTTCGATTTCTATTGCCAACATTTTAACACCGTTGAATTAAATGTAACCTTCTATCGGTTTCCTCGTGTTCCATTTCTTAAGAGTTGGTATGAGCGGAGTCCGGAGGAATTTCGATTTTCTGTGAAAGCACCAAAGGCAATTACCCACTATAAAAAATTTAAGGACAGTGCAAAATTTCTGACTAGCTTTTACGATGTGGTAAATCGAGGATTGAAGGATAAGGTGGGTAGTATATTATTTCAACTTCCTCCAACATTAGTTTACTCGGAAGAAAAGTTGGCGCAGATTATAGAAAGTCTCGACCCTGCTTTTCCTAACGTTATCGAATTTCGTGATGAAAGCTGGTGGAGGAATGAAGTATATCGTGAATTGTCAAAACACAACATTACATTTTGCGGAATTAGCCATCCGACTCTTCCCGATGACATAATTGTAAACACGCCACTAGTGTATTATCGTTTTCACGGCCGGGTAGAATTGTATAAGACACCTTATACCCGACAGTTTCTGAGTAAGGTAGCCGACACAATTAAAAGTAAGCGCAAGCCGAAAGAAGTGTTTTGTTATTTCAACAATGATATTGATGTCAATGCGCCGAAGGACGCGCAGAAATTGGAAAAAATAATCGAGCGGGTTTCTGGTTATGCCGTTCATTGATTGCCTAGCGCGAGTTGCTTTTTGGAAACATAACTTTATCGGGTTCTTTCAATAACGCGGGCACTGCGGCCTTAATGATGCTTGTTCTAATGGAGGCCGCGCGCTTTGGTTCCACCAGATACGTTACAGATGCCTCAACCCAAGTATTTGCGTTAATTCTAAATGTAACGAAAGGATACTCCTTGATTTCAAGTTCGTCCACCGGCGTTTGCTCAATGAGTTCTTTCAATCGTTTCACATTCTCCGCCATGTTTTCACCCAGGATGCTTTTGGTTACTTCTTTAAGCGTTCGTTCTACAAACGAAAGATCACTTTCATATGCAATGTGAAAAGGAATTTCATTCCATATGTATGGAAATTTTTTCCACGAATAATTGAACACCGCAGAATTTAGTGCGAGACTATTTGGAAACCGAATCAATCTGCCGCTCGGAAGGTCATTCGATAAATAATCGCCGTGGAATTCCCACAGCGTGGTATCCAGGTAGCCAATTTCTACTACATCTCCGGTGAACTCCTCGATTTGAATGCGATCTCCAACTTTGTATGGCGTTCTGAATACAATGTAGAACCAACCGATCAAGGACGAGATCGGAGTTTGTAAGGCGAATCCTAGTATTAGGGAGATTAGTCCGAGCGATACAGCGGCAGTATACCAGTTTGCGAATAGAAAGGAAACAGCCACGAAACTTACCAGTAACACACCCAGAAATCGCATGAGTCGCACCAGGTTGTACCGAATTCCTTTTGTGTGTGATTTTCTGACGACGATGAGCTCGATGAGGGTTGTAATCGCCAGTGCAAGGAAAGCGAAGAAAATAGCGAGTGAAAAACGATTGATGAAGTTGGTCCAGCTCGTGGGGATTTGCAACAGCTTGAGCCTTGATACAAAATGAAAGACAAGAGCCGCCACCGCAATGAGCGAGTAAGTTACCAATACCCACTGTCGACTTCGCCCCATCTTTTTGGGCGCCGCCTTTGCGGGCGCCTGTTTCTTGGCCGGCGTTACATCCATACAATCATTTCAAATCACTGCATGATCAAAAAAAATCATACCGCTTCCTTATTGTACATCTGAAATCATTAAAGGATCCAACCCATAAGAAGACAAAAGACCACGATCACCGGCGCGGGTAAGCGAGTAAATACCAGCAATAAGGTTGTTGCGAGAATGATTAGGATATTAAGAAGACTTACTGTGTTGAGCTCAATGAGCGACACATCTTTCATCATGTAAAAACTAGCCGCGAACATAATTCCAACCACCACAGCATTGATGCCTTCAATTGCACGGTATACCACGACATACTTTTTCAGGTTATGCCAAATAGGAAAGAAAAATAGAACCATCAATGCGCTTGGCAGAAAGATAGCGATTGAACCTATCAAACAGCCTAGAACCTGGTAAGGCCAACCCATATCTTTCATCGCCATTCCGCCCGCAAATGATGCGATCGAAAAAACAGGGCCTGGAATAGCGCGCACAATCCCCGCGCCGTTATAAAAATCTTGTTTATCGATTCTGATAATATTGGGATTCCGCTGCAACACTTTTTGTGATTGCGGTCGCGCAACAAATTGCTCATACATGATTGGAATAAGTACTTGTCCGCCGCCGAACACGAGACTTCCAAAACGATATGTGTTTTCAAATAGATTGATGGGGCGTCGGTTTGGCCAATTTTGTTTTCTTGCAAGCTCACTCGTTACACCCGCGGCAATGAAGATGAAAGCAAATAGCCAAATGTTCCACCACTTAATTTTTTTTGGCCGCTGATCTTTTTCAGGGATACGCTTGTCGCTAAGGTTTGTAACAAACCCGCCGGCAAGTATCAGTATCGGAAAAATCCACGGTGTTCTAAAAAGTAAGTAGGTGGCAACAGTGCTCACGATAAGAATCACGAACGTGATAGTGTTGTGTATAGCTATGCGTAACCCTTTTACTGCGGCGAATAACAGAAAGCCCACGGCCATGGGCGGGATGAATCTGAAAATGTTTTTATGAAGTGCGTCCTGGTCGATGTATTCAAGAAAAAATGAAAATGCACCCATGAGGATACACGCAGGTAAAATCCAAATCAGTAGCGTGAGAACAGCGAGAACAACGCCGCCTCTTTTGTAGCCGATGAGCGTGAGTACCTGCGTGGATGATGCACCTGGTAATAATTGACAGAAGGAATTGTATTCAATGAGTTCTTCCTTTGTCACGTCTCGTCTTTTTTCAGAAAATGTTTTTAACATCATTCCAAAATGACCTTGGGGTCCGCCAAATGCGGTTAGGCTATGTAGTAAAACAGCACGGAGGAATGGAATGTGTCTTATTAATACCATTTAAGAGAGAAAGGTTCATTGGCACACAATGAGTCAAATTAGTCATTGTTCAAAATATGAACAAGCCGAATTGAATATTTTGAAAGATTAATCACCTCAAAGTTTATCTTAGAAGGATGAAAAAAATTCTACTCAGCATTTTCGCGGTCGCCATACACGCGACGGTTTTTTGTCAGAAGCAGACCGTGGCGGACCAAATTCATGCAGCAGCAACGAAGCTGGAGCCCAAAACTATTTCCTGGAGGAGAGATTTTCATGAGCACCCGGAATTAGGTAACAGGGAATTTAGGACTGCGAAAATAATTGCTGATCATTTACGATCATTGGGGATCGAAGTGAGGGAGGGTGTCGGCAAGACTGGAGTAGTAGGTTTGCTGAAAGGATCTAAGCCCGGACCTTGCGTGGGGCTTCGTGCCGATATTGATGCGCTGCCAATTGTTGAGCGCACTGGATTGCCCTTTGCGTCCAAGGTGAAGGCGGAATATAATGGACAAGAAGTAGGAGTGATGCACGCGTGCGGGCATGATTCGCATATTGCTATTATGATGACGGTGGCGGAAGTGTTGGCGGGAATAAAGAATGAATTGAGCGGTTCGGTGAAATTTGTTTTTCAACCTGCCGAGGAGGGTCCGCCCGCAGGAGAAGAGGGCGGCGCTCCACTGATGATAAAAGATGGGGCACTTGAAAATCCCAAAGTAGATGTGATGTTCGGCTTGCATATTAATTCCAAGACTGAAGTTGGTGTTATTAAATATAGAAGCGGCAGCATGATGGCGGCTTCCGATTGGTTTACGATTAAAGTCAAGGGAAAGGGCTCACATGGTTCCGAACCCTGGCTCTCGGTTGATCCGATCACGGTGTCCTCGCAGATTATTAATGCGCTTCAAACGGTGGTGAGCCGACAGATTGATCTCACCAAATATCCTGCTGTGCTTTCTGTTTGTGTGGTAAATGCTGGTGTGCGCGCAAATATTATTCCTGAGGAGGCTGAACTTATTGGAACAATCAGAACTTTCGACAAAGGCATGCAGAAAGAGATTCACGAAAAGTTGATATCGACAGCTACTCACATTGCGGAAGCATCTGGCGCGAAGGCAGAAGTAAAGATTGATAATAAAACACTCGTTACTTATAACGATCCTGCGCTTATGAGTAAAATGTTACCGACCATGAGGAAGGTGGCCGGTGAGGGAAATGTCCGCGAGATGAATCCTGTTACCGGTGCGGAGGATTTTTCTTTCTTCGCAGAAAAAGTTCCATCTATATTCTTTTATCTCGGGGGAATGAAGAAGGGCCAGGATCCCGCTACTGCGTTTCCACATCACACTGCGGATTTTGTAATTGATGAAAGTGGTTTTAGTCTTGGCGTGGAAACGTTTTGCAATATGGTTTACGATTACCTAACAACTAGCACGAAGAAAACCACAACTAAATAGCGGATCATTTATAATATCCGTTTCTTTCTATTTCTTCTTTCACCACTTCTGGCACAAGGTAGCGGATGGACTTTCCTTCTTTAATTGACTTTCGGATGTGCGTGGCCGATAGTTCCAGAAGAGGTGCTATCAAAAAGTGTGTTTTTGATTTTGGAAACGCCTGGGGAGGAGTTGCGGTCGCGCGGTTGTATACATAGATTTCCCAGTTTGAAATCAAGGCTTCGAAATTTTTCCACTTCGGTAAATTGGTATAGCTGTCGCTGCCCATCACCAAGGCGAATTCCATCTTCGGATATTTTTCCTGTAGATAAATGAGCGTG
>Ga0157378_10004956_pt1 | contig 11674 bp, 7 predicted proteins | sample M65metaG_FD_115309 | JGI IMG/M metagenome (GOLD analysis project Ga0157378, IMG submission 115309) | Miscanthus rhizosphere microbial communities from Kellogg Biological Station, Michigan, USA - M6-5 metaG | ecosystem: Host-associated > Plants > Roots > Rhizosphere > Soil | place: USA: Michigan...
GAGGAAGCGCGGGAGAAAGGCGAAAGCCTGGAGGATGCGCTGCTGGACGCCGGGATCCTGCGGCTCCGCCCGGTCCTCATCACGGTAGGGGCGACGGTCTTCGCCCTGGTGCCGCTCGCCTTACATGGTGGACCGCTGTGGGAACCGCTCTGTTATGCCCAGATCGGCGGACTCACCTTCGCGACGGTGATCACCCTGCTGCTGGTCCCGGTGTTCTACTCGATTTCAGTCTTGGATCTCAAGATCGTGAAGTGGGAGCCGGGGAAGCTCTAGCTCCTGGTCAGGGAACGTGCGGTAGTGTGGTGAGAAGCTCTGCAAAGCCGCTCCACAGCACCTGGATCCCGATGCAGAACAGGAGGAAGGCGGAGAGACGCGCGATGATTGATGTCCCCGTGGGCCCTACGGCCTTCGCCAACCGGCTCGACCCCGCGTAAAACCAGTAGACCAGAAGGCAGATGAGAGCCGCAGTGGCGAACGCCTCGAGGGCGAACAGGACCGGGCGTCGCGCGCTCCCGGTGCCGAGGGCGATCGCGACCGAAATGGTCCCCGGCCCGGTCGTCACCGGCATCGTAAGCGGATAGAAGGCCATGTGCTCGGCCTCGCGCCCGCTCGCGTCCTCAAGCGCCGCCTTCTGCTTTTCGCCCTCGTCATCCGCGGTCAACATCTTCCAAGCCGAAAGCGCGATCACGATCCCGCCCGCCACCCGAAGTACTGGCATCGAAATCCCGAACACCTTGAGCACATACGCTCCGATGAGCATGGAAACGACGAGGGTGACGAAGCTGTAGAAGGCAATCTTCCGCGCCATCTTGTTCCGGACCCGCGGCGCAAGGTGGCTGGTGGCGGCCAGGAAAATGAAGGCTCCGCCCAGCGGGTTGATGATCGAGAAGAGCGCGGGGAACGCGAGGAGGAAGAAGCCGAAGGCTTCGGCGATCAGGCTCTGCATCACGGCGGGGTCACGTCAGTTGAGCACTCCGTCAGCGGGTGAGTGGGAAGGCGAGTCCACCGGGACCCGGCTCCTATTTAACCGGGAACAGGGTCTGAGGGAATCCGGTAGGGAAGGCCACACAAGACCAGGTCACTTCGGATCCTAGAACGAATACCGTGCGGCGATCTGGATCCGCCACGGAGAGAACTCGGTGTCCGGGTGGTTGCGATTGGGAAGCGCCAAGCGATAGATGCCTCGATCCTTCACCGAGTCGAACCCCACAAGTTTCAGCATCCCGACCGCCTCCAGGCCGAAATCCGTCGTCTGTCGCACGACGCCCCAGTCGCTGTCGAGAAAGTTGGGGAGGTTGAAGAGGTCCGCAATTAGCTCCATCGAGCGGCCCGCCCCCGTGGCGAAGGATCGCGAGAGACGCAGATCCAGCTCGCTGCGCCACGAATTCCGGCAACTGTTCCGTGGCAGCAGCTTCCCCACGTTGTTTCGCAGGCAGGGCTCGGACTGGATGAACTGGTCCAGTCTGGCATACTCGTCCGGTGGCGCCGGCACGTACGCGCCCGACGGATCAAGCGTGACGAGGTTGATGTCATGATCGGGGGCCGTCATCCTCGGCACGTACACCGGGTCATCGTCGAATCCGTCGGCGTTGATGTCTCCACTGGTCTGATCTCCATTGGTCTGATAGGTGAATGGCGTACCCGATTGTCCCTGATAAATCGTCGTGAGCTGGATCTGTCCCGGGAGGGTGGCTGACAGCGCGACGCGGAGCTTGTGAGGCACGTCGAAGACAGAAGGTCGAAGTCGCCGATCATCGAGCGTGCCGTCCAGGGGCGTGTCGTTGAGGTGGTCGGCGGCAACGCCCAACCCGGACAGTGAGACGCCGAGACCGACCTGGTCCATCACGTCCCGGGTGGAAGACCAGGTGTAGGCTGCATCCAGTTCCAGGTTTGGTCCGAACCGTTTCCGCAGTTCGGTGGCGAGGCTCACATAGCGCGTCTCTCCGCCGTCGCGCTGCTGCACCACCGAAGTGAAACGCGGGCTCACCCGGGCAGGCGTCGAGAACCCGGTCGCGGGGTCAATGGTGCCGTAGAGGAGGCGGCCCCCTTCGCCCGTGACCGCGTTGGTGGGAGGCAGCAAGTTCAGGTCATTGAAATAGCCGACGTGCACGCCCCTGCTGTAGAGCAGGTCGAACGTTGCGCCGATGCGGCCCGGGAGAATGGCGTCGAGTCCGAGCGAAGCCCTGAGCTCCTGGGGAAATTCGTACCCGGGAGCAAACAAGGCCACGCGCGGAGTTGGCGCGGGCCCCCCAGTGCGGCAGGCGGTGGGCTGAGCCGTAACATCGAGCGTGAACGGAGGCACGTCGGCCCCTTGGCAGAAGAGCGTGAACTGCTCGAGCCCGGTTGAGCGGTAGACGTCGCCCGCGTCGTAGTATGCAGGCTGGCCGGAAAACATTCCGATGCCGCCTCGCAAGACCGTCTGCCGGCCTGAGCCCGGACGGAAGTTGAATCCGAACCGTGGAGAGATCTGAAGATTGCCGGATGGGAATATCCGGCTATCGAGACCCAGGTCGGCGTACAGGTCCGGATTGTAGGCCGGCTTGTCGGGAAAGTACGGTACGTCAAGCCGGGCTCCGAGGGTGAAGGTGACGCGATCCGATGGACTCCAGTCGTCCTGGAGATAGGCACCCAGTTGCTGGACCCTGAAATCGGCCACCCGCCCCTCCGGCCGGAGCGGTCCGCTAAGGAGCCGCACATACTCGACCGGCACCCCTTGCTCGAGCGCGTTGAGGCTGCGAAAGGCCAACTGGCCGTTGCCGAGGAAAACCAGGGAGTCCTGTAACTTGAGCAGCTCGTCGTGAGTACCCGCCGTGAGGCGATGAGTCCCCAGAGCGATGGTTCCATTTGCGGTCAGCTGCAAGGCATCCTGGGCCAGCGGAGTCCCAGGGCAGATGGGCTTCCACCCGGCGCCGAGAAGGCCGGCGTCGGCGTTCACCACCACCATGGAAAAGTCCCCCGTGGGTTGGCAGACATCCCGGATCCGCAGGTAGGCCGCAGTGACTTCGGTAAAAGTCTTGGAACCGAGTACGCCGGTCCAGGTAGCGCGGGTACCGAAGGTCTTGCTCGTGATCCTGCTGTCGCCTGAGGTGAGGTCGTACTCGCCGTAGGGAATTCGGTCGAGCAACACGCTCTGCTCCGCACCGTGAACGAAGTTCTGGGAAATCTCGAGCCGGTGATTGGTGCCGAGCTGCAACGACAGCTTGCCGAAGAGGCTCTGGGCGGGGTTCCTGCCGTTGACGGCCCCGTAGCTCCCGGCGTCCACTCCGTAGGTATCGTGCAGAATCTGCTGGAAACGCTCCGCACTCTCGCGTCGAATCCCGACGCCGGCAGAGTCGGCTCCTCCCGCGGTGTCGGTGCCAATGAGCGGGCCGCCATAGGGCACGCCGCTCTCCTGGAGGTCGGCGGCCAGGAAATAGTGTAGTCGTCCACGGATTAACGGCCCTGAAGCGGTAGCGCCGAACTGCCACGTCCTGAAGTCAGCAATCGGCTGGCCCATCGGGTCCTCTCCCGCCAGCCAGTCGTCCTGCAAGTTGACGAAGGCGGAGCCCTGGAAGCGGTCGGCTCCCGAACGGGTGACCGCGTTGATGAGCCCTCCTGAGAAGCTGCCGAATCGCACGTCGTAGGGTGCCACGAGGACCTGTATCTCCTGCACCGCATCGAGCGGAACGCTCCTCAATCCGCCGCCGCCAGGTAGAGATATCAGGTTGATCAATCCGCCCGGTGTGGAGGCGAACTGCCCGTAGGGACTATTGTTGATGCCGCCGTCAATCTGAAAGCTGTTGTGCCGAGGACTCTGGCCGGCAATCGAGATTCCCATTACCCCGTCTACCGCCTGTGGAGACTCGACCACGGCGCCGAGCACGTCGCGATTGAGCAGCGGCCGGCGAGCGAGGAGCGAGTCGGAAATAGTCGTGGCCGGACCGGTTCGACCGGCGTCCCGTGGGGATTGCGCAAGGGTTGTGATCTCTTCCAGCTGTACAGCGGCGGGCGTCAGGACGAAGTCGAGGCTCAGGCGCCGGTTGAGGGTGAGCGCAATCCCGGTGCGGCGGGTAGGCCCGTATCCGATTGCTCGCGCCTCAACCGTGTAGGGGCCTCCCGGCGGCAGGTGTTCGACCAGGTAGCGCCCGCCCGCATCGGACGTTGCCTGCCAGCGTTGCCCGTTAGCCTCCTGCACTACCACTACCACCCCTCCCTGCACGGGCTGACCATCGCCATCGCGGAGCCGGCCGTCGAGCGCGGCGGTAGTGATCCCCTGCGCAGCGAGAGTCGCGGGTAGGAACGCCGCCAGGAAAGCGCCCTGGATCCGGTCGGTCCAGCGGCGCGGCTGGCTCATTCCGAGGATTGGAATAACGCGGTGTAGGGAGGGTACTCGCGGAGCGACTGGAGGTCCGGGTCAAGGTGAACGAACATCGCGAGATCCATCCCCTGGGACCTTGCCTCGCGGAGTAATTCCACGGCGCGGTCGCGGTCACCCAGCAGCAAGGCGATGCGCGCACGCCCGGAGAGTGCGAACGGACCGGGACGGGCTGAGAGCCAAACCTCCATTCGTTCTGCCTCGGCGCGATCGCCCCGCCGCGCGGCCAAGGCGCCGAGTCCAGCACGAGCAGTCACGTTTGCCGAATCGTCGCGGGCCCGACGCTCGAACGTGGCCTGGGCCTGCGCCACACGACCTGCGTCAAACGCCGCCCCGAGGTCGTGCCATAGGCAGGGCACGTGTAGGTCATCGAGGGGATCGACCGCGGGGTGGGCGTCGAACCAGTCGGCCGCCATCTCGAGAAGTTCCTGCCGCAGCATACGGTCGCCGTGTGCTCCGGCTTCGAGTGCAGTACAGCTGGCGAAGGAGGTCCCCGCGTCCGCTTCAGAGGTCAGCCTTCCTTTGGGGAACCATTCAGGGATATGCGTTCGGATCTCGTCCATCCTGCCGAGCCCGGCCAGAGCTGGGATCCTACCGTCCAAAGTCGGCGGGTCATGCGGAAAGGCCTGGATCCCCCGGCTCGCCGCCTCGAGCTCCTGCTGGTAGTCATGCAAGGCGTGATAGTTCATCGCTAGGAACGTCCAGTAGAACCGCTGCGGATTCTCCGAAAGCGAGGCGGGATCGAGCCGCTGAATTACCGCCAGCGCGTCTCGCGGACTTCCGAGAGTCTGCAGGCCTGCGTTGGTGAGAATTGCGAACAAGACGGAACGTGGGGCAGAACCCAGGACCGCCATACCCGCCGCTACCTTGCCGTACTCGTCGAACCTGCAACTGGCGACCGCCCACTCCAGCATCCCGTGTTCAATCGGCGGGAGCGTCGCGACCTGCTGCCGGAGCGATTCACTGATGGAGTCCACCGAATGGCACTCCGAGCCAAGGGCGAAGGCCACCGCGGCTGCGGCACGGGGTGACGGGTAGGTCGGGTCGAGATCAGAGGCACGCCGGTAGTGGGCTAGGGCGATGTCGAACTGAAATCCCCAGGCTGCATCAAGACCTGTAAGAAATTCACGATACGCTTCATAACTAGGCGGGACGGCCTGGGCTTCCCATGGTTCGAATCTCGGACCGTAGATCGCCCCCATCCCCCCCATTACCCGTTGCCGGAGCAACTCCACGACGGCCCCTTGCCGAGTCCGAAGGCCGACCGCCGGCTCAAACGCCAGGATCAAATGGCCATCGCGGGTCCCGATCAGTTGGGTTTCGAGATGGAGACTGTCGCCTTCGAGGTAATAGCGGCCCTGAAGCATGGTCCCGGCGCCAAGCCGACGGGCCCGCGCGAGTGCTGCCCCGACGCCGCCGCGGGGGTTCACGCCGGCGATCAGTGCCTCGGCTCGTCCATCGTACACTTCCTCGAGGAGTCGGGTCGCGGCGAGGCCCCGCGCGATGTAGTCGGCGGCCACGTCACCCAGCGGGTCGAGGGTGGAGTCGCCGGTCCGGTTCTCGATGACGCTCACATACACTCGTTTCGCATTCGGGTCCGCGCGACGATAGTGCGCGGCGAGGGCCGCGCCGGCGAGCGCCAAGGACATAACGACGACCGCGGGCACGAGACGACGTTTCATCACCAAGGCGCGCGGACGCATCGTTTCAACGGTCTCGGCGCCCTTTTCCAGTGCTTCACGGAATTGGGTGGCGTTCTGATACCGCTCGGCGGGGGCAGTCGCCGTGGCCCGTGTAATCACAGCGTCAAGCCACACCGGCGTTCCGGGAACGATGGAGCTGACGGGTGGCAGCGTGGTGGTGAATCGTTCTGCGAGCAGCTGCTCCCCGTCGGGCGAGCCTGAGCCGCGGGGACCGACCAATAGCTCGAACAGCACACAGCCCAGGCTGTACACATCACTCCTGGCATCAACTGCGCGGCTCCCCGCCGCCTGCTCCGGGCTCGAATGCGATCGCGTCCCGAGCGCCATCCCACTGTCGGTGATCCGTTCAGTCTCGATCGCGTCAGTCGCGATGGCCACGCCGAAGTCAGCCAGCAGCGCGTGGTCATCAGCCAGAAGGATGTTGGCCGGCTTTACATCGCGGTGGACCACGCCTTGAGCGTGGGCGTATGACAGCGCGTCGGCGACCTCGCGGGTCAGCCGGACCGCCTCTGCAGGCGGCAGGCGGCCCTCTCGCTTGAGCCGTGCGTCGAGCGAGCCGCCGGTCACGAACGGGGTGACATAGTACGGCACCCCGGCGGCATGGCCGGAGTCGTGGAGCGGAAGAATGTGTGGGTGGCTCAGACGGGAGACGATCTCGATCTCCCTCAGGAAGCGCTCCGGTCCCAGCGCCATGGCCAGATCGGGGGTCAGGACCTTGAGCGCGACCTTACGGCCGTGCTTGCGGTCAACCGCCAGGTACACGGTGCCCATACCCCCGCTCCCCAGCTCCTTTTCGATGGCATATCGGCGGGCGAGCGCACTGCTGACTCGGTCGAGCGGGTCGGGCATGGGCCGGCCGCACCTTCCGGGATGTATCGGGTCCCGGGAAGGTGCGGCTCGGCGGGGGACCCCGCAAGCGGGCGGGGCTGCCTCCTAATTAAGGCACAGGACACTAAACCTTACAGCGGCTGAGCCACCGGCCGGTACAACTACGGCCTGGTCAAGCGGCGGCGTGCCAAGAAAACCGCCAAAGCAGTACGAAGGGACACGCAGCTGTACCCGGTGAATTCCGACCGGGACGTCGGTAAGCGTCACACTTCCATTGGACGGGATGGTGTCCACCAGATTGCCATCGAGCGACACGAGGTAAGAGGATGGCGCAGGCACGACAACCGCCGTGGTGGACACCACGACCCTGATCTGGCCCACCCCACCGGATGGGGGAGGCGCGGCGCATTGGACATTGATGCCCAAGGAGGTAGTCGCCCCTGAATCGATCTGGACACGGGAGCTTGTGCTCGCCTGACAGTTGGACGCCACTCCTGTCACTGCCACCGACCAGACGCCGGGCCTCAGCGCTGGCACTGTTACCGTGCCGCTCGAGGGGAGTGCGACAACCGCGGTCTCGCGCCGCCCCCTTAGCGTGAGGCTGTAACCGTCTGAATCTGCAGGGGCGCCGGAGGTCGCAATCGTGATGACCAGGTCCCCTGGCGGCTGGCAGATCACTTGGAACGGCACCGGCGATACCTGACTTGGATGTACGGCCACCATGTAAGGATTCGTTCCCATGAGCTCGCAGCTGGAGGCCAGGTCGCCAAGACGAACTGAATGCGGCCCCTCGCTTAGGTCGTTGAGAGTGAGAGAGTCGTGAATTCCCAAACTTCTCGGGCCGGATGAGTCCAGGACTACGGTATAGCCGTCTGGGTCGAGCGCTGAGCCCAGGGTCACGATTTCCACTCTGATCGCTCCCGGCTCGGTTGGACCTTCCCGGGGTGCCGTGGGGGTGGCATCGCCACAAGCGGCGGCCCCGAGCAGGAATAGGAACAGGCGAGACTCGTGGGACATGGTAGACCTCCGCGACACTGATCGACTCGGCATCTCCCTTGTGACCTTATCTGACCACAATGCGCCCCCGCATTCCTACCCACCCCAAGTAGTAGTTATAGAACGTGTGAACCGTGCAGCGATATTGAAACACGCCGGCCCTGTTGAACGTGATCGGGCCAAAGGCGTAAGGCTGCGCGTGGCTACCGCTGGTCTGAAATGGAAGGGGAGGAGCGTTGGGAAGTGCAGTTACATTGTGGACCGACCCCTCCCAGATCCACGTCATGCTCCCGCCAACCGGCAGCGTGTCATACGCTGCACCTAGAAGCGGCTGGTCATTTCCAGTTCCGTTCTGGGCGGAGTGGAAGTGGTTGGACCGGACCAGAACCGTGAAGGCGTTGGTCGCGCTCGTGGCGTGGAAGGTGATCGGAGATCCTGCGAGAGCCGGTGCGGTGGCGGTGAGTGTATAGGGCCCCGGGGGGCCCAGAGTCCAAGAAGCCAGTCTCGCAACTCCATCAACATCTGTCACCTGCGTTGGCCCCACGATCTGCCCACCACCGGACGTGATTCGGAATGTGACCCCAACCCCACTGATCCCGTTGCCGTAGGTGTCGGTGACTCGGACAGCTGGAGGCACGGGCACGGGTTGCCCAGGTCGGGCTTGAAATCCGTCGCCCTCGAATAGCTCCAGCAAGGCCGCCGGGCCCGATAGGGCTGTCGCAGCAAAGACAATCCGGCCTGTCAAGCTTGGTGATTCAGCTACCAGATCGTTGTTGATTGGTCCCGACACGGTTCCTAGTCGCCATGCGTCGATGGTTGCGGTGCCGGTGTTGTCGGTCGTCTGATTGGGTCCGCTTACGCTGCCTCCTCCGGCAGTCACTCTGAACTGAACGCTCACGCCCGCCACCGGATCACCGAAGCGGTCCGTCACTTTCACTGACGGGCTGGGAGAGACGACTTCCCCGACCATGCCGCGCAGACCCGGTGTCAGTCCGGCCATCGCTGCTGCTATGCCCCGACTGGCAACTTCGAACGTCGCCGTGGTCGCGCTCGTCAAACCCGCTGCTGTCGCCTTGAGCGTGTAGCTGCCCGGAGTGTTCAGCCCCAGATCCGAGAACGTCGCAACCCCGTTGACGGCTTCTACCCTGAGCGTACCGCTCAGGGCCGCGGCCTGAGGGCCATGGTCCAGCGCCACCGCTATCGCATTGGTCGCTTCGGAGACGAGCCGGCCGTTCGCATCGTGGACCGACACTTCCAGGTGGGGCTTGATCAATTCACCCGTCGCGCTGAGACCAGGTTCGACCGTGACTGACAGCAGTCTTGGAACGTGGGTCGGCTCCGGGGTCTCCCGGGTACTCTCGCTGCCGCAACCGAAGACCGTCGCAACCAAGCCGATGAGCAGGTGTCGCATGGCAGGAACCTCCGTGCCTCAAACTGATACTCGGTGGGGGAGCGCACGACGCTCCCTTTGCGCATCCTCTCGAGGTCCAGGTTAGGCAGCACCCGTCAGACCGGAATCAACCGCGAGTCAAATGGTGCAGGAGTCTGGTGGAGAGAGGTCGCGTGGAGGGAACCGGCGTGTACCTTAGATAACGAAATGCTGCGACTCAGAACCCTCGGCGGGCTCACGCTGTATCGCGGAGACGAAGCGCTGACTGGGGCGGCAACCCAGCGGCGGCGGCTTGCCGTGCTGGCTCTCCTGGCCGGGGTCCGCGCTGCAGGCATGAGCCGGGACAAACTCATGGCCTACCTCTGGCCCGAGAGCGACGACGAGCGGGCCCGGCACGTACTCAACCAGTTGCTCTATGCCCAGCGAAGGCAGTTCGGGGAGGATGGACTCTTCCTGGGCCAGAAAACGCTTCGACTGAACCCCGCCGTGGTCTGGAGCGACCTCGACGCCTTCGAAGCCGCGCTCGACGGCGACCAACCCGCGAAGGCAGTGTCGCTCTACCTCGGTCCCTTCCTCGATGGTTTCTTCCTCAAGGGCGCCCCTGAATTCGACCGCTGGGCCGAGGCACAGCGTGACCGCTTGGCTCGCCGGTTCCAAAGCGCGATCTCGTCACTGGCACGCCGCTCCGCCGCGGCGGGTGAATGGGAGTCGGCGATCGACTGGTGGCGACGCGGGATAGATGCCAACCCACTCGATCCCCAGGCCGCCCTTGGCTTACTGGAAGCACTGATTGAATCCGGAGACCGGCCGGCAGCCATTCGGTATGCCCGGGAGTACGAGGAGCGGCTCCGCAGTGAATTGGAGGTCGCTCCCGATCCGGCCTTTACCTCCTTGGTCGATCGGACCCGTTGATGAACCTCGGCTGGCCCCTCTCTCTGCAGCACGGAAGTCTCCCCAGACCTTCAATCCTGAACCTCCCCAGTTGACCGTTGTCTGATCACAGGTTGACTCGCTCTGCGTAATCATGACCGCCGATACCAGAGTCTCGTCAGCTCCTTGGATCAGGAGGCTCCATGTCGTACGGTCGCCGTGCTTTCCCATTATTGGTTCTCGCAGCCGTCGCGTGCTCAGGCTCGGATGCGTTCACTCCACACCCGACAGCCTCCGTGCGTGAGCAGCCAGCGAAGAAGTACACGATGCTCCTCGGCAACTCGTTGTCATTCGGCTTCCAGCCAGACAAGGATGTGTTCAATCCCGCGCAGTTCAATACCGGCTTCGGCACCCTGTTTGTGGAGCGCCTGAACGCCCGTGTGGGACGGCCTCGCGCAATCGAAGTCAACCTGGCATGCCCCGGGGAAACCACCGAGACCTTCGTGGTCGGGGGCTGTTTCTATACCGACTTGTTCGGCCTCCCACTCCACACCTACTACACCGGCCCACAACTGGAGGCGGCCGTCGCATTCCTGAAGGCCCACCCGGGGCAGGTGAATCCGATCATCCTGGCAATCGGTGTGAATGAGCTGTATCGGCCCTACCTTCTCGACTGCCAGGGCGACGAGTCATGCGTAACCGAACGCATCCCCAAAGCGATCCAGTCGGTCACCGATAACTACGACATCATCCTGAGCCGGCTCCGGGAACTGGCTCCCCAAGCCCGACTCCTCATTTTGGTCGAATACAGGTTTCCGAGATTTCCGGAGAGCTTTAACGATGGACTCGCGGCCATCTTTGAGCGGATACGGGTCGCGGGGGCGGCGTACGGTGCGATCCTGGTCGAGACGGATCCGATCATCCAGTCGGACCAATGCGCCATGCTCTTTGTCTGCCGCGAGAACGCAGACATCCATCCGACTGATTCGGGCTACCGCGCTCTAAGCGACGCATTGTGGGCGGCATTTAGGCGCCCTCTACGAGAGAGGGGTTCTCTCGTCGTCGATCCTAACGCCGGGCTACCAGAGCCGGGGCCTTCCGGTGAGTCCGATCGAGGCTCCGATACTGAATCGCTTCGCTGATCTGAGGAACGCCGATCTCCCCGGCGCCAGCCAGATCCGCAATCGTCCGCGCCAGCTTGAGCACCCGGTGATAGGCCCGGGCCGAGAGTCCCAGTCGGGTGATGGCGGTGCGGAGCAGGTTCTCGACCGGCTCTGTCAGGCGACAGTAACGCCGGATGTCGCGCGAGGCCATGTGGGCATTGGCGAAGAGGCCAGGCTGGTCGCGGAACCTGGCTTGCTGCCTCCCCCGCGCTTCTTCCACTCTCGCGCGGACCGCGGCACTCGGCTCTTCCGATCGTTCGCCCGCCAGCTCCGCGCACGGCACTGCGGGCACCGCGAGATGAATGTCGATCCGGTCCAGCAAAGGCCCGGAGACTCGCCCCAGGTAGCGCTCGACCGCGATAGGATCACA
>Ga0157378_10004957_pt1 | contig 11674 bp, 14 predicted proteins | sample M65metaG_FD_115309 | JGI IMG/M metagenome (GOLD analysis project Ga0157378, IMG submission 115309) | Miscanthus rhizosphere microbial communities from Kellogg Biological Station, Michigan, USA - M6-5 metaG | ecosystem: Host-associated > Plants > Roots > Rhizosphere > Soil | place: USA: Michigan...
GGTCGTGAGATCGCTGATTGAAACAACCTTGTAGTACACATTGTTTTCTACCCGTTCAATGTGGTGTCCTTCGCGTCTGGCAAACGAATCCACTTCTGAGCCGATCTCCGGGTTTATGCATACCGTGTCGAAGAAGTATATCCGCAGCTGTGGCGATTCAATGAATACTTTGTCCAAATCAAATGACCAATTGTTCATCATCAGATCAATGTTTTTCTGAATTGCGTGATCATTCTCATGAAGCGAGCTAATGTTTATGAGCAATGTGACAATGAGGCCCACAAACCCCAAAAAGGATATTCCACTCGAAAGAAATTCATAGAATCTCAACGTAAAATAGCCCTCCGGCAGCCGGAACATTCGTCGGGCTGGCACACTCTTTGTTTCTGGTTGGTTCGAGGATTCCATACACTCATTTAATTTTTAATAATTGCAACAACATCGACAATAGCGACAATGCGATTGATCGCCGATGGATTTCTAAGCGCGATAAAGACCTTGTTCATCTGCGGTGAGACTCGCACCATTCTCTTGCACCCGAGCGAACTTTCGCAGGCGTAGTCGGTGTATTGAACCCAAACTCCGTCCTTCTTATTAAGAAAGTTGTACAGGTTGGTATCGTCACCCGGCAATACGAAAACATCGATAACAGCATTGCTTGGGGGCAGGTTAACGCGATCAATTGCGTTGGCGATGCCCACATGTCCCGACAGTGCTGCAGTCACTTCTGCAGCCAGCTTGATGTTCTGGCCAACATCGGCACTTACGGAGCTTTTGACCGTGTACAATAGAGCCACTGTACCTTCGGGAATGGGTACAGAAATGTAGGTGCGGCTCTTACCACCAAGCAACGATCTGCCGCCCGAGTTCAGTTGAAAAGCCTCGTTCTGAAAAATAGTTCGAATCGATCCCGATTGAGCAACGGCGACAGTAGCCGTAAGAATAGAGATGAGTATTGTGACAATGCTCTTCATGGGCAATATTTTTGCAGCACGCTGGGGTGCGCGGGTTGAAGTGAGGCGAACTTTGAGAGTCTTGAAACTTATTTATGCCGTCCGTAGGTATTGTTAGTCCTGGAATTACGGTAATGTCCGCCTTTGTGCGAGCTTCCGTGACCTCCGCTGTAATGTCCGCCATGACTAGTGGTGTGGTGACCTCCGCCATAATAAGGATGGCTACGGCTATGACTACTGGAAGAATGATGTCCACTGCCTCGATTGCCTCGGGCTGATGCTAATTGCGGAGTTATAAAAAGAGCAAATGACAATAACAGAATACAGATTTTGCTTCTCATTGGGTGTTGTTTTAGGCGTGAAAAAGAATTGTATGAACAGATATTCGCAATGCGTGGAATTTGCCAACGTTTTCTTTTCTTATTTTTGTAGATTTCCCTACCGCTCGTACCCAGCACCCGCAGACCTTTTGCATCTAAATTCCCAACACCTCGCACCGCAGGCAATTTTCTATATATAATACAAAGATAGAGACCAAAATATCCGTGTCAAGTGGGAAAAACACCCAATTTTATACGGGGAAAACACCCTCCCAACGTACGGGAGAAATACCCCTATCTATCAAAAGAAGCCGGATAGAAAGCCTAGGTATTTCGTTAATAATTTTTCCTGATTGTTGTTTTTCGATTCCCAAATGGACAGTTATTCGATTTTCAAAACATAGGGTAAAACACCGATACCGCATTGGGGCAATCAATAGTAATTTTGAAAAAAATGCATATGCCCACTTTTGAAGAAAGAGCGCATGTCCCAAATACTCCAAGGAAATCTGCTCAATACTCCATGCTACCGCAAAAACCGGGTGCCATTCACACTGGCGAACACAAAAGCAATTCGATGATTCCTAACGGACACGGAGGCGGCCAGACCGGGATTTCGCGGGTTCAAACCAAACTGACAGTTAATACACCTAGCGACAAATATGAGCAGGAGGCTGATAGGATGGCAGAAAGCGTAGTTGGTACACTTGGTAGGTCGAATGGTGCATCTGCCCCAAGTGACACAGGCAATGCCGTCATTCAACGTTTCAGTACGCCGACTAGCAGGGTGGCCTCTGCGGAAGTTGCAGAGAATTTGCAAAACGTAAATGGTGGAGTTCAGCTGCCGCAAGATGTGAGGCATAATTTAGAGCCACGATTCGGCCACGATTTCAGTGCTACTAAGATACACACGGGAACTAAAGCGGTGCAAATGAACCGTGAGCTCAACAGCAATGCCTTTACCCATGGAGACAACATCTATTTCAACGAAGGACGATATGCTCCAGGCACGACCTCAGGGGATAAATTGCTGGCGCATGAGCTAACCCATGTCGTACAGCAAAGAGGTGGCAACTCCACGGTAATGCGGCAAACTACCCAGAAACCCACGCCTCATATATCCCCAAGATTTACCCAAAATGAACAGCTTGCGCCATTTCGTATAGATGATCCAAGTGCTGCGCTGAAATTGAACGATAACGGTACTGGCGTAGCAATACTTCAACAGGCATTGCTTGATGCAGGATTCGGAAAGAATTTAAAAGTGAACGAAAAATTTGACAAGGCTACAGCCGATGCAGTAAGGGCTTTTCAGAATAAATACAAATTGTCTGCAAATGGAATTTTCAACAAACAAACATTTGATAAGCTCAACGAAATACATCTGACATTTCAGCCGGTTGCGGCAAGTTTAAGATCTCATGGCGAGCAAAAAATGAGGCCGGTCAGTCCTGAGGAAATCGCTCGCATAAACAAAACGCTTGGATACTCACGGAAGGGTACGGAAGGCGCCATGGGTGATTTCGAACCGATTAACAAGTATGGCGATTACAAATCGAATTTGTATAAGTCCCTGGAATTTGTACTACATCACTACGCTGATCTCGCGCGGGAGACTGAAAAAGATCGGAAGCCCGAAACCCCAACTCAAAAGAGTGACAGAATTAAATTGCTTGGCGCCATAGCGACAGTCGCCCAAAAGAGTACCGATGCTATTTTTGATAGATTTTACGTCACCAAAAAAACGGAGCCCCTAGAGTACAATAAGAACTATGTGGATTTGTATGAAAAGGAAAGCCAGAATTTACAGGATAAAGCTTTTGATCGAAACGGCATATTCAAATTTATTCTCGACATGTACTTTATCTACCAAGAAGTTGTACAGGTTAATAAGAATCACCAAGCTGATCGGGCACGCCAACAGGAGGGGAAAATAATTGAAGAAGTCAAAAATGAATTAATCTCAAACCATGTCGAAGACCTGAGTGCAGTTTGGAAAAATTGGATCGGTTTCGAAAAAAATAAAGTTATGGAGACGCAACTTATGATGACCAGCGACAAAAAAAGAAATAGAGAACGGTTGTGGAATATCCTGCTCACAATGATCCACGAATATATCCATACAAAAGCGAGCATAAATTTCGAGTCTTTTATTAGTGATAAATCTGCTTCAAGACAACGAAAACTCAATGAAGGAACAACGGATTATTTTACGAAAATTGTTTGGTACACTCTGCCACTGGAAAAGCTTCGGAAGACGGTAGAAGGGCCAAATTATGAAAATGAAAAAGACCCTGTAGTTATCGCTCCAGAGCGTTTTTATGTGGAAAGTGTCGTTGCTGAAAGAATTGCCGGAATCATCGGTGTTAACAACCTTGCCTCCGCATATTTCTCTGGTAATACGCAATATCTTGGCGATAAATTTTGACGAAAAATATACCAGGTAGCTTTCACTCAAAAGTGAAAATAAGATTAGAAAGGATTTATGACCAAACCCTGCATTTATTTGGTTTAAACCTTCTTACTTTACAAAATATCGTTTATGATGAAAGGTAGATTTCAAAATTGGAGAGACAAAAATCAGACTGCAAAGTCATACCGAAATTATTTAAACAAATCAATTAGCGTGTCGGAGAAAAGTCTGGTATTGCCAGTATCTAATCACCCAGGAAGGCTATTATTTTACTGCCCGGGGTGCAAAAGTACTCATACCATAAATATCGATCCCTCTATTAAGTGGCCCTGCCATAAATTTTCAGGCACATTTGACAATCCAACCATTAGAGCTTCGATACTAGTAGACGACCATCGGAGCTATCGATGTCATAGTTTTATTACTGAAGGTAATATTGAATTTCTATTTGACTGTTCGCACAATTTAGCTGGAACTACTGTCCCTTTGCAACCGCTTTGATTCTGCCTGTCGTTTCCTGGCGCCTACTGCGGCATGGTCTACTCCAACTGGGGCAGGAAATAACGAATCAGCTGCAGATATTGACTGATTATATAGACAATGTTCCGAACATTTTCTATGATCTATACGAATTATTCCATGATTGTAAGAGTATCGTTGGCTTCCGTAGTCACCCTCAATTTCTCCAATTGAAGTAATCATTTCAATAAACTGTAATATCTCCAATGAGGCAAGGTTCATACTAAAGGGAAATACGTTTTCATTCTGCTTAAACGAGTGATCAATTTCTAACCCATCCAAATACGACGGATCTTCCAAAAGACCCGCTCTCTCGGTTTCCACGTCGCTTGACTCAAATTGCCCAAGGCACTGCAAGCAAGCTTTATGAGGAGTAGCAATATGCGCCTGCCACTCTGCTCCATCGAATAGTCTCGTGTTTTTATCAAAACGCACTCTAATTCCTCCATCTATAACAGGGATTAGATGGGCGTACGCAATATGATTTAATACTTGCCGTGCCCAGGGTCGGTCTACACAACTAAAAACAACATCACAGTCTAACGAGCTTAAGTAACCAGATTCTTCAGTTACAGCGTAAGCCATTTTTCTCACCTCAATTACTTTCCCAGTAGCTGCGGAGGTAATAGTTCGCGCTGCAACATCAATTTTTAATTTACCAATATCGTCATAAAATGCACCCGTTATTCGGTCTAAATTGTGGACTTGAACTTCGTCAAAGTCGACTAGAACAAATCGCTGAATTCCCATGCGCGCAAGGCATTCGGCCACCAAACTACCTACGCTCCCTAAGCCCACAATGCCTATACGTAAACGAGCAAGCTGATCATGATTTTGTTTACCCCATACGGTTACGGTTCGTTTGTATTGTTCTCTATATTCAGGTTTCGGTCGCTGCTCATCATCGAATGTCGCATTCAACCTTGACCCAACAATTCGATTAATTGCGCCAGCACTAATCCCAGTCCATCCATTCTGGAATTGCAAGAAAGTCGACTTCCAGATACTGTCGCCGATTACTTCTATCTCAATCAATGGCAGACTAATAGAACCAACGTTCTTACCCACAGGAATATTTAAACCCATGGGCAAGATGTTAGTATCGTTTGGTATCGCAACGCGAATGATCACGATTCCGGCCGAGCGAGTAACAGCATTTTCGATAATTTGATCGACTCTATTATTTTCTTCCGAAAACAGTTGCGTGCATGAACTCAACTCAAACTCAAAATGACAAATGACAGCGGTAAAGCGATGTGTACCAATGGATGGATTATAATACCCGACTAGGTATCCGGAATTATCACCAGGATTTTGCAACCATCTCAAGGCGTTAGCAAAAAGCTGGCTTGAGATCGCGACGCTATACTCGTCAATTTTAGTTTCTTTTGAATATCCCATGTATTTGTGACATTAGTTCAGCTGCAGGGTTAGCTTGCACCAAGACGAACCGGTAACTCCAATATTGCCAGTCACCACCAAGCGCGCTATCACATACGTTTCGCACATCTTGAACTTGCCCTTTCTCTACCAAGATTGGCTCTGCTTTTATGTGAACGGACGCCCCGATTCCTTGAGGGTAATTTGCCGGAGCCGGAATTGCCAGAGAGATTCTCCGGCCGGCAAAACTGCCGACCGGAATCTCAAAATCTGGGATAATTGCATAACAAACTCCGTTGGCGTCCCTGGCCTGTTGCACATCATCATACCCTAATTCAAGGAAGTCACTTTGTAGTCTGTCAACTCCGATTTTCATGATACGCCGACAGGTTGGTTATCGAATAATGTAAAATGCGGACAACCTTCCAGAGAAACCGACTCATTCAGGTCTGTGTATTCGTGAACACCAGTTTCGGTCTTAATTCCAAGAGACTTCTGTATTGGATTAACCTTTGCAAAGTCCTCAAGTATTTGTCGAACCGTGAGTCTTGAAGATTGTGTGTGGTAGATCATTTTGCCGATAAAAAAATCATACTCATGCACGATAGATTTTGTGATGAACCTCTCTATTCCTGGGGCCTTAAAATCAACTGATACATCCGCGAGTATGTGCATACATACGGTCTGTCCGTCTTCCGCTTTCCAACATTGTTCCAGTTTAAAATCCTTTGGGGATTTTGATTCCAATGCAAGAATTTGTTCGCCAGTTCGATGGCGGTGTTGTAGGTAATGATAGTGATCATCCACCTTTATTTTGTACATCACAACTTCACCATCATCTTGCGACGGGTGCTCGGCTCCAGTATGATACAGGTGCTCGAGATCAACGGTAATAATGTTCTTCTCTGCGTCATTATTCCGCTCATTTAAATTTTCCATATAAAGCTAAATTGAAAACGTTAAGAAAATAATTCTACAATTTTTTGCGCTTTAGCTGAATTGCAGCCATCAGCGCCAGTTTGAAGTAGTGTTCTCTAGCATCTATAGTTTAGAAGTACGGGATCACCGAAGGGGAATTAAGGCCCTATTGCAGGAATCAAAAAAGTGCCTATATTTGAACCGCGAATAAAAATACAGGATGGCGGGCAGCTAAAACCAGCTCGACTATTTTAAGACCTGAATGCTGGGCAGTTTTCTGTTCGGCATTTAGTTTTTTCGCACAAACCCATTTCACATCGCAAAGCTATAAATTCAAAATGTAAAATCAAAATAATTTTTTTAACACACCGGGTAAGTGTTACTTACATATTTTGTTACTTTATTTCAAAGTAATGTTGTATCTTTGCACGAACATTCAATATCTTGCTGACGAGCGAACAAGAGCAGTACTTTTATAGAAGGCTTGGCGAACTTATCAAGACTGCCCGGTCTCACGCGGGAATGACGCAATTGGATTTGGCAACTTTCCTGGGAATGAGCCGAATCTCGATCGTCAATATTGAAGCTGGCAAACAGAAGGTGCAGATGCATACGTTAATGGAGATCGCTAACTACTTAAAGCTCTCCGTGGAGTTTTTTGAATCCGCAAGGAATGCCGTTCGGTTAAATGTCAGTCCCGAGCTTGAACAATCGATAAAAAGTAAGGTTGATTCGTCAAATATAGACGAAGTAAATATTCTGAAAGAATTTGTTCAGTTTACATTCTCGATCACTAAAAAATAGTGCGCTATGCATTTGAACAGAACTAATTTTCGAAAAAGTGAGACTTGTGCTTCGGACATTTTATCCCGTTATAACATTGAAAAAGCTCCTATTCCAGTTGAACAGATAATTAAGTGGGAGGGATTGCAACTAGTTGAATACAACTTAGGGGAAGATATATCCGGCATCCTAATGATAAATGAGACTTTTAGTGCTATTGGGGTAAATCCGAAAAATCATCCAAATCGACAGAGATTTAGCATGGCGCATGAACTTGGTCACTACCTATTGCATAAAGATCGAAGCAACTTGTTTATTGATAAGGATTTCATCGTAATGTTTCGACATTCAACCCATCATTATTCAGTAGATGAGAAAAGGCAAGAACAAGAAGCCAATGCATTTGCTGCAGCACTTTTGATGCCGACTAGAATCATCGAAAATGAAGTGGACAGACTCAAAATTTATAGCCACAACGAGACTGAACTGATTTCTGAGTTAGCAAAGAACTTTAAGGTTAGCGAAGTTGCAATGTCTTATCGATTCAGTACCCTGAATAATTTCTTTTGATCCGTAGCCAAGGGGTTTTCATTCACGTTGTTTTGCTTTTCCAGTAGAACACACAAAGCCCGTCAATGATGCCTTCTCCCGTTTGCTCTAAAGCCGAACCGTCTACCGTACATAGCCCTGCCCGCTGTCGGGAAAGCCGAAGGGATTACCCCGTCGGCTCATATAAACTGGTAGCCCGCCGCGAAGGTGTCGGTATGCTAGGGAGCTACACAGTTAAACGATCCTACAACCTTTGTTGAGTCATGAGCGGTAAAGCTAAATGTCCCTGACAACCTCGCCCCGCGGTCAATCATGGTGATTGAACCGTACAGAGCCCGGACAGTGTCAATTGCAGTGCCGTATGCCGCGATGTACAAGGCATTCGGTATGTTTGGCCACAAGTCGAAGTTAACCACTATAGGCATATCTTCTGAAAATGGGAAATACAGAACGATGTATTGATTCGGTGATTCTCCAAAGGCGGTGATTGTAAGGTATTCAGTCTTATTATCGAATGTTTTTGAGGCCATACAACGGCCTTCCCACGGTCCGCCGTTGACTGAGCCGATAAGGCTGTCGGCTTTATAGATTACGCCGCCCTGGGTGCCTTTTGAGCAGGAAAAATAGGTGGTGATGGATACCAATACAGTGACCGCAAGGAGGACTTTTTTCATATTGTCAGTTTTGTTTGGCGAAATAATTGCTTAGTTCGGACACATTCAATTATTGCGACTTGTGTTTTACAAGAATTTCCTTGTATTTTACAAGCTCCAAAACAGAGGCATGCATTTAGGTCGAAATATATCGCGATTACGGAGCTACAGAGGCATGAAGCAAGGGGACATGGCGAAGCAGCTGAAGATGACCCAGCAGAATTATTCACGCATAGAAAATTCTGAAGAGGTCAGTGACGCGGTGCTTGCGAAGATTGCAGGTGTTCTGGACTACGATGTGGATTTCATCAGGCAAATGCCTGATGCGCCCTATGTGTACAGCAATAACCAGCAGGGTGGGAATGTTGTCAACTATGAATTCAACCCGCTTGATAAGATCGTTCAGCTTTATGAAGCACTTTTAGCCAACGAGCGCAATAGGGTTGCTCAGCTGGAATCGCAGCTAGCTCTTGCTCAAGATAAACTCTCAGCACTTGAAGGCAGCGGTGTTAAGAAAGACACTGGCAGAACAAAAGAGCGATAAATATAAATCTGTTCTCGACGCGAGCCACACCTCCTTTTTTATTCGTTTGTCTTCCTGCTCCCCGACAGCAAAGGTATCGGCCTGTTCCAAAAAGGACAAGGTCGGCACTTTCGCTCCTGCTTCGTTTGTGAATTTGCAAAACAAAATCTCCACACGGTAACAGCTTTGGACTTCGGCCGCTATTCCGGTCGTATTTTCTTCTGCAAAACCTTGCTCCTTTCCTCCACAGTCCATATGGCTTGTCGCTATCGGTAAGCATTTAGCTTTTTAGCCGAATTAGGCTTTATCAGAAGCGAGTAAAACGCAAGCACATGGCAACTAACACTAGACTTTCCCGCCTCATGAAAATATCGTGGGACATACAGCGCACCAAACACAAGACCCGCAGTAAGTCACTACAGGCGGCATGGGCCATGCTAAGTAACGAGGACATAGCCATCCAGTACCTCTCGCTTCGATTGAACCACAACCGGGCCGTGAGACCCGCCGCGCTCAACCAGATGAGCATATTCAACCAGTAACCAATTTTTCAAACATAAACACAGAGTATGGAACAGATCACAGGAAGAATCGTACGAGACGCAGTCGTAAGGACGACAAAGGGCGGCATAGAACTGGTGGCCTTCACCGTAGCAGTGAATGACCGATACAAGCAGAAAGGCAAGGATGAAGTTAAAGAGACGCGGTACTTCAATTGCGCCTACTTTCTATCGGCGAAAATAAAGTCTGCATTGAAGCAGGGAGCCATCGTTTCCGTGTTCGGCCGGGTAAACGTCAATGCCTACAAAGGCACGGATGGAGAGTATCACGCACACCTGACCTTTCACGCCAAATTCATTGAAATTCTGGCAGCAGTAAAGAAGGACGCAACAAAAGCGGAGGCGGCAGGCAAACCCACCCACTCCTCAACACCCGAGACAGTAGACGACCTACCATTTTAACCAGTTTCATTTCGTAATCTTTAAAAACAGACAGGCATATGGCACACAACATCAATTTCAACGAACAGACAGGAACACATAGCTTTTTCTCAGTCCAAGAGAAGGCATGGCACGGATTAGGCAAGATTGTCAAAGAATACCCGACCAGCAAAGAGGCGCTGCAGTTTGCAGGGCTTGACTACACCGTCGAGAAGCGACCGGTATTCACGTATGACACGGAGAATTTCAAGGCAGACGAGGAGGCCGGTATTAAGATTCCCGAGATTGAGGTACCTGGATATTTCGCAACGGTGCGGACCGACACTGACCAGGTACTTGGCATGGTGGGCAAGGACTACAGGATCGTGCAGAACGTGGATGCGTTTACCTTCTTTGATTCCATCGTAGGCGGGGACGGCATCATGTATGAGACCGCCGGAGCGCTTGGCAATGGCGAACGGATATTCATTACAGCGAAGTTGCCGGAGTATATCCGCGTTGGCAGTGATGACCTCATAGAAAAATACATCTTTCTCACCACGTCTCATGATGGCTCAGGAAGCATAACGGCGGCCTTCACGCCGGTTCGGATCGTGTGCCAGAATACGCTGAGCATGGCGCTTGGCAACTGTTCAAACGTGGTGAAAATTCGCCACACGGACAGCGCACAGGAGCGGCTCAAACAGGCGCATAAGATCATGGGCATATCCAATACGCTGACAGCCCAACTGGATGCCATTTTCAACCAGTGGGCAAAGGTTCGCATAACAGATAAGCAGGTACTCAGGCTCATCCAGGAGGCCATGAGTCCGAGCAGGGAAGTGCTGGAGAATATCCGGATGGGTGCAGATGATAAGCTCTCCACGATATTCAAGAACGTTTGCGACAACACCTTTTTGTATGCCATGACAAGCCCCACACAGCAGACGGACACAACCAAGGGCACGCTCTTTGGAGCCTATAATGCAATAACAGGATATTACCAGAACGTGCGACAGTACAAGACGGAAGAGGACAAGCTAGACTCGATTCTAAGTGGTACCGGCTTGCTTCGCTCACAGACTGCTTTCAGACTGTGCGAGCAGTTCGAGCGGCACGGAGAAGATATTTTTCGCATGAACTAAAGAATACAGAGATACAGGCGGGAGTTAGCCCGCCTGTATTCTATTGGAGCTGCAATAGCCTATAGTAAGCGGTACACAATGCCAAAAAGCGCCCGTCTGAAATACGACGGGCGCTCCTTTTTTGGGTTTCTTGTTTGAGTCTAAAAGAGCTCGCGCAGATAAAAAATGCGAATATGATTATACTGGAAAAAACGTATTATTTTCAAATCGCTTTCGAAAGAAAGTTTGGTTAACCATTTGGATTTATCACTTTTGGTTATTAAGTTTGGTTAAAGGTACAGATTTGTAATTTATGAGCCACTGACTAAAAGCCGATAGTACGCATGATGTGATCACCTTGAAAACTAACGCTGAATGTACCCCCGTCTCACCGTCTTTCTTCTCGCGTTATTGGCATTGCACTTTTCTCCGTGCATGGGGGCGCCGGTCAGGGATTCCATAGAGCTTCACGCTGATCTTCCGGTTACTGATAAGAGTGGTAACATTGTACTGGATGTGTTCTATGTTTCAGACACAATACATACCGGCGATCTCCATTTTGTTTTAGTGAAGCAGAATGCCGGCGACAGTTTGATCGTTCTTGAAAAGCGATTAAAAA
>Ga0157378_10004961_pt1 | contig 11667 bp, 10 predicted proteins | sample M65metaG_FD_115309 | JGI IMG/M metagenome (GOLD analysis project Ga0157378, IMG submission 115309) | Miscanthus rhizosphere microbial communities from Kellogg Biological Station, Michigan, USA - M6-5 metaG | ecosystem: Host-associated > Plants > Roots > Rhizosphere > Soil | place: USA: Michigan...
CGCAGGTTCCAGAACGCGCGCTGCGCGAAGATCGCCATCGCCTTGAGGCCGACGACGTCGCGGGGGCGGCCGGGCATGTGGACTTCGCCGGCCGAGATCATGGTGGTGACGCCGCCATGCAGATAGCTGTCGATCCAGCTGATCTGGTTCTGCCGCGGCGTCCAGTCGCCGGCGACCGGGTGCACATGGCTGTCGATCAGGCCGGGTGCGACGGTGGTGCCGTTGGCATTGACGACGGTGGTGGCGCCTTCGGTGTCGACGTCCTTGAGCCGGCCGATCGCCGAGATCTTGCCGTTCACGGCGACGATCGTGTCGGCATCCAGGATCGGCTTCTCCAGCGCCCCTGACAGCAATAGCCCGATGTTGCGGATCACCAGCTTGCTCGGACCGGTTGCCAAAGGTGCGTCATGGGCCATGGTTTTGTCCTTGTTGTTCAATGCCTTCAGGGCGCCGCGGGGCATCTTGCCCGCGGCTTGACGCCGGGATCAAGAAGGATTATTCATTCGTATACGAATGATCGTGTGCAAACGATTTTGCCGCCGATCCGGCCCCCGCGTCAAGGAAACTGACGATGAGCAATTTCAACCAGGAAAGCGTCTTGAGCGTCCACCACTGGACCGACACGCTGTTCTCCTTCACCACCACCCGCGATCCCTCGTTCCGGTTTCGGAACGGCGAGTTCACGATGATCGGGCTCAAGGTCGGCGAGAAGCCGCTGCTGCGCGCCTACAGCGTCGCCAGCGCCAACTATGAAGACCGGCTGGAATTCTTCTCGATCAAGGTCGCCGATGGCCCGCTGACTTCGCGGCTGCAGCACCTCAAGCAGGGCGACGAGATCATCGTCAGCCGCAAGGCGACCGGCACGCTGGTGATCGACAACCTCGAAGATGGCCGCAATCTCTATTTGATCGGCACCGGCACTGGCCTCGCGCCGTTCCTCAGCGTGATCAAGGATCCGGAGACCTATGAGCGGTTCGAGAAGGTGGTGCTGCTGCACGGCTGCCGCCACGTCAAGGAACTGGCTTACGGCGAGATGATCACTGAGAAGCTGCCGAACGACGAGCTGATCGGCGACTACATCCGCAACCAGTTGATCTATTACCCGACCGTGACCCGCGACCCCTTCCGCAACCGCGGCCGCATCACTGACCTGATCAACTCGGGCAAGCTGTTCGGCGACATCGGACTGGCCAACCTCGATCCCGCCCATGACCGCGTCATGATCTGCGGCAGCCCGGCGCTGGTCACCGACACCCGCGCGCTGCTCAACGGCCGCGGCTTCGTCGAAGGCAACCACGGCGAGCCGGCCCAGTTCGTGGTCGAGAAAGCCTTCGCGGAACGGTGATTGCTCGCAATCCTCATCCTGAGGAGCCGCGAAGCGGCGTCTCGAAGGATGGCCCCACCCGGGCTCTCATGGTTCGAGACGCGCTTCGCGCTCCTCACCATGAGGGGTAACCAGTCACCTCCAAACGCACCCATTTCTACTTTGCATGGGGTTGTTTTCGATATTTTGAGTCCGGCCTGCCTCAAGGCCGTACCGCCGGTGCTTCCATCGGCATCCCGCGCGCCCGCGACTTCAGATACAATTCCAGTTCCACCAGCTCCGGCGAACCGAAGTCATAGGCCTGCGCCCGGATGCCGGTGATGCACGCCCGCAGCCGCCGTTGCAGCGATCCCAGCGATTGCCACTCGAGCCGGTACAGCGGATAGCCCGTCGGGTGTGCCTGCGTGATCGCCGATCCGGCCAGCCGCTTGTCCCAGTTATCGTCATGGCAATTGGCGCAGCCGAGGTTGAGCTGGCCCTGGCGCTGCATGAACAGCTCGCGGCCCTTGGCGATGAACGGTTCGAGTTGCGGATCGGCCGGAGTCTCGATCGCATCGCCCTTCGACTGTCGCGCGACGAAAGCGGCCAGCGCCAGCAGGTCGCGGCTCTCGTAAGGAAGCGGCGACGCCTGCTGGTGGTTGGCCTTGCACAGGTTGATGCGCTGTTCGAGGTTGACGGGGCGGCCGAGCGTCTTGTCGTAAGCCGGATAGTGCGCGGCGACGCCCTTCATGCTGCCGTCAGCGTGGCAATCGGCGCAGGCCTTGTTCGCCGACCCCACCTTGCGCTTCCACAGCGCCTCACCGTCGAGCACCCAGAGCATGCCCGGATTGGACGTGTCGTCGTCCTGCATCGCCTGGGTCTCAGGCGTCATGAAGCTGTAGCCGGAGCGGCGCTCGCCTTGCGGAATCTCGGTGGCGCTGATGGCGCCCGCCATCAGCAGCATCGCGACGATGGCGCTGGCCAGCCTCATTCGACCGTGATCGTGGCGGAGGCGGTTTCGGAAAAGCCGTTGTCGCCGATCCATTCAAACTCGAACTTGCCGCTCTCGGTCGCTGTGGTGAAGAAGCTGATGAACGGGTTGGCGGCGATCGCCGGATAGAGATCGGCGCGGAAGATCTCGGCGCCGTTATAGCGGCATGTGAAGCCGGTGATGATGTCGCGAGGCACGATTTCGCCCGACGCCATATGGCGATACCCGGTCTCCATGATGTGCGACATCAGCGTCTTGATCTCGATGATATCGCCGCGCTTCGCCTTTTTGGGAACGTTGATCAGGGCTGCCGCCATCAGATCACCTCCTCGGTGCAGGCCGCCAGCGTCACGATGATATCGACGCTGGCCGACCAGAACGAGCCGTCGGAGAGCTTTGCGATCGCCGTGATCTTCTGGCTGTCGGCAAGCCTGATCCGGGTTGCCACCTGGGCGCGGCCGGCGTTCGGGCCGAGGTAGAAATTGCCGACATTGGGTTGCGGGTTCTTCTCGTTGAAGACGTGGATGCTCTTGACGTGATTATCTGGCGTCATCGGGTTGTCGACGACAACCGTCATCGGCACAGTGTTGCCGTTCTCGACCAGCGGCGGAATGTCGAGCTTGACCTTGCCGGCGCGCACCACGGCTTCGCCGACGACCTGGCGGATCGCGGAAGACTGCATCGCCGGCGTGGCCTCGGCCGGCCGCAGCGTTACCATCAGGGCGCCGCTGGCGAAGCCGAGAAATTGGCGGCGGGTCGTAGGGGGTGGTCGGTGCATCGTCACGTCCTAGTCTCTTAGGCTCGCAAGATAAGCCACGATATCCTCGATTTGTTCAGCCGACAGGATCGGCTTGCCGCGCCAGGACGGCCCGACGCGGTCGAGCCCGTCGACGCGGTAGTAGGACGGCATGATCGTTGCGGCATTGAGGTGGGGGGCGTCGACCAGGCGGAGCCGAAGCTGTCCCTCAGACCAGCGGCTGCCGGAACCGGCGAGGTTCGGCGCCAGATCGCCCTGGAACCTGAGTTCCGGAAACGGGCCGCTGTGGCAGAGGATGCAGGTGCTGGTGCGCTCGACGACCAGCGCGCGCCCGCGCGCGGCATCACCCGGCGCAGGCGTGAGCCGATCCGGAATGGCGTCACCGACGATGGCGTAGGGCAGCAAGGCCTGCGCGCTTGTCGGCGACGGCAGCGCCAGCAGCACTATCCCGAGGCTCATTGCGATCTGGTTTGTCCTAGCCAAAGATGTCCGCCGTGATCGTCTTGAACCAGTTGTCGGCGCGCTCCGCCTCGCGCTGTCGCTCCTCGCGCGGCGCGTTGAGGGGGCTCGTTGCGCTCTCGCTTTCGGCGAATTGCCCGTCTTTCGGCAGATAAACCCCGGACAATGAGAACGCATAGCCGGGTTCGACCGTGTTGTAGCAGGCCCCCGTCAGCCGCGGCGTCTCGGGCGGCTTGCTGGCGATCACGTTCACGATCACCGCGGCGCACGCCTTGCCTTGGGCATGGGCGGCTGAGGCCGACTTCGGCAGTTGTCCGGCGATACAGGCGTCACCGATGACATGGATGTTCGGCACCAGTTTCGAGGCAAAGCTTGTCGGACCGATCGGGCACCAGCCGGTATTGTCGGCAGCGCCTGCCATCTCGGCGACGCGGCCGGCTTTCTGCGGCGGGATCACGCTGGCGACATCTGCGGTGTAATTGCCGAAATCGGTGACGATGGTGTTGGTCGCCGCATCCACCGACGTCACCCGGCCGCCTTGCGACAGCGCGATCCGCTCGATCATGCCGGGATAGAGTTCCTTCCAGGCCGCCTCGAACAGTTTTTGCTGCGAGAAGCCGTCCTTGGCGTCGAGGATCAGGATCTTCGAACGCGGCTTCTTGTTCTTGAAGTAATGCGCGATCAGGCTGGCACGCTCGTAGGGTGCGGGCGGGCAGCGCAGCGGCGCGGCGGGTACCGCCAGCACGAAGGTGCCGCCGTCGGCCATGGCTTCGATTTGCTTGCGCAGCAGCGTCGTCTGTTCGCCGGCCTTCCACGCGTGCGGCATCTTGAGGGAAGCCGCTTCGTCATAACCGGGCAAGGCGTCAAAGCGCAGGTCGATGCCCGGCGCCAGCACCAGGCGGTCGTAGGGAAGCGTTTTGCCGTCAGCCAAAGTGACACTGCGCGCTTGAGGATCGATCTTCGTTGCGGCCTGCGCCACGACGGTCACGCCGGCGGCAGCGATCTTGTCGTAGGTGAATTGCTGCACCGGCAGCTCGCGCAAACCCGCGATTACCTCGTTGCTGAAAGGGCAAGCGGTAAACACTTGATTTGGCTCAACCAGCGTCACCTGCAGCTTTGGATCAAGCTGCCGCAGTGCCCGCGCGCAACTCGCGCCGCCAAAGCCGCCGCCGATCACGACGATGCGCGCCGCGCCCTGCGCCAGCGACGGTCGCGCGAAAGCTGAAGCGGCGACAGCCGAGGCGATGCCGCGAGCGACATCCCGGCGCGTGACGTCCATGCCTAATATCCGCGAAAGAGCGAGCGGCGGCCGCGACGGGCCGCCGCTCCGGTTGTCAGGCGAAGGTGATGTTCTGGTCCCGCAGGGGAACCGAACGGATGCGCTTGCCGGTGGCGGCGAAGTAGGCATTGAGCACCGCCGGTCCCGCCACGCAGATGGTGGGTTCGCCGACGCCGCCCCAGAAGCCGCCGCTTGGCATCACGATCGATTCCACCTTCGGCATCTCATTGATCCGCATCGAGTTGTAGGTGTCGAAGTTGGTCTGTTCGATGGCGCCGTTCTTCACGGTGCAACCGCCATAGAACAGGCCGGACAGGCCGTAGACGAAGGAGCCCGCGATCTGCCGTTCGATCTGCGCCGGGTTGACGGCGTAGCCGGGATCGGTGGCGGCAACGATGCGGTGCACCTTGATCTTGTTGCCGTCGGTCACGGAGATTTCCGCGGCGCCGGCGACATAGCTGCCATAGCCCATGTGCTGGGCGAGGCCGCGATAGACGCCCTTCGGCGCCGGCGAGCCCCAGCCGATCTTCTCGGCGACCGCATTGAGCACGGCCAGATGCTTCGGATGTTTCGACATCAGCTTGCGGCGGAACGCGAGCGGATCCTGGCCAACCGACTGTGCCAGTTCATCCATGAAGCATTCGAGGTAGATGGCGTTGTGGTTGACGTTGACGCCACGCCAGAAGCCCGGCGGGACGTGCGGATTGCGCATCGCATGCTCGACCAGCAGGTTCGGCACGGTGTAGCCGATCGCAGCTTCGCCGGATGCGTTGAGGCCCTGGAACGCCGCCGGATCCTTGCCGTTCTCCAGCGCCGCGGGACGCAGGGCGAACAGGATCGATTGGCCGGACAGTCGGACATGCAATGCCGTCAGGTTGTTGTCGGCATCGAAGGCGCCGGTCAGCTTGCACTGCGTGATCGGGTGATACATGCCGTGCTGCATGTCCTCCTCGCGCGACCACAACAGCTTGACCGGCGTGCCCGGCATCTGCTTGGCAATCAGAACAGCCTGCCGGACATAGTCGGTCTGGCCGCGCCGGCCGAAACCGCCGCCGAGCATCTGCTTGTGCACGTCGCATTTGTCGGCTGACAGGCCGGAAGCCTCCAGCGTCGCCGCAAACGCGGCTTCGCCGTTCTGGGTGCCGCACCAGACCTCGCATTTGTCCGCGGTCCAGAGCACGGTGGCGTTGAGCGGCTCCATCGTGGCGTGGTTCTGGTAGGGATAGTTGTAGACCGCCTCGACCTTTTTGGCGGCGCCGGCGATGGCGGCCTTGGCATCGCCGTTGCTGTTGCCGATGTAGGCCGGCTGCGCATTGTCGAGGCCTTCGGCGAGCCACTTGCCGATCGACTCGCTGGAGACCTTAACGTTGTCACCTTCGTCCCAGACGATCGGCAAGGCTTCCAGCGCGGTCTTGGCGTGCCACCAGGTATCGGCGACGACGGCTACCGCCGTATCGTCAACCTTCACCACCTTCTTGACGCCCTTCATGCCCATGACCTTGGCTTCGTCGTAGCTCTTGAGCTTGCCGCCGAACACAGGACAGGCCTTGACCGCGGCGTTGAGCATGCCCGGCAGCTTGACGTCGATGCCGTACATCATCTTGCCGGTGGTCTTGTCGACGGTATCGAGCCGCTTCAAGCCCTTGCCGGCGATCTTCCAGTCCTTGGGATCCTTCAGCTTGATCTCGGCATCCGCCGGCGGCGTCAGTTTCGCCGCGGCTTCCACCACCTTGCCGTAGGTCGTGGTCTTGCCGGAAGCTGCATGGGTGATGGTGCTGTTGGATGCCGTGCATTCCGAAGCCGGCACCTTCCACTCGTTCGCCGCCGCCTGCACCAGCATCATGCGCGCGGTGGCGCCGCCCTTGCGGACGTATTCCTGGCTGGTGCGGATGCCGCGGCTGCCGCCGGTCGAGAAATCGCCCCAGGCGCGCTTGCGGGCGACGCTTTGGCCGGGCGTCGGGAATTCGGTCGTGACCTTCGACCAGTCGCATTCCAGTTCTTCGGCGACGAGCTGGGCCAGACCCGTGAGCGTGCCTTGTCCCATCTCGGAGCGGGCGATGCGGATCACGACGGTGTCGTCGGGACGGATCACCACCCAGGCGTTGACTTCGGGCGAGCCGTCGGCGGCGCGAACCACGGTCGGTCCGCCAAAGGGAAGATCGAGGCCGAGCGAAAGTCCGGCGCCCGCAGCAGCGGTGCCGATGACGAAGGCGCGACGGTTGAGTTTGACGTGCTGATTCATGACATCCCCCTTAAGCGTTCGCGGCGGCGTGGATCGCCTCGCGAACCTGCTGGAAGGTCCCGCAACGGCAGATGTTGGTGATGGCTTCGTCGATGTCCTGATCGGTCGGCTTCGGCTTTTCCTTGAGAAGGGCCGCGACCGCCATGATCATGCCGCTCTGGCAATAGCCGCATTGCGGCACGTCGTTGGCGACCCATGCCTGCTGCACCTTGTGCAGCGCGCCATTGTCGGCGAGGCCTTCGATGGTTGTGATCTGCTTGCCGACCGCTTCAGAGACGACGACGCCACAGGAGCGCATCGCGACGCCGTCGATATGGACCGTACAGGCGCCGCATTGTGCAATGCCGCAACCGTATTTGGTCCCGGTCAATCCGACGTTTTCTCGAATCGCCCAGAGCAGTGGTGTGTCGTCTTCGACGTCCACGGTTATTGATTTACCGTTGATAGTGAGGTTTGCCATCGCGTTTCCCCTGTTAGCTCAATCCATCGAGAGAGCTGCGGGGCGATGTTGGCCTGCAATCTGGAACAGTTCAAATCAACAATACGCGTCTGCGAAATGGAAGAAAATTGATCAGCCGGGGTTGCGTGATGGCGTCATGACTCGACCGTCATGGTTTCGATGCTGGCACCGCAAGGCGCAGGAAGCTCATCAGGCTGCCGAGCCCGGCAAAGCCGGCGCCGAGCGCCAGCGCGATCGTCGCACCATCGTGGCCGCCAAGCGCAAAACACAATGCAGCCATGGCCGCACCGAGGGTCTGTCCGGTCAGGCGGGAGGTCGCGACGATGCTACTGGCGCTGCCGCTGCGGTGCGGCGGCGCGCTCGACATCAATGCCCGCAGATTGGGCGTTTGAAAGAAGCCGAAGCCGATGCCGCACACCACCATGCGCCAGACGATGTTGGCGGTGCCGGGATCGGCGGGAAGCGTGGCCAGCAGCACCATGCCGATGCCGAGCAGCGCGAGGCCGAGCCCGCCGAGAATGCCGACCGGAAAACGGTCCGACAGCCGGCCGCCGACCGGCGCCATGATCGTCACCACCAGCGGCCACGGCGTCATGAAGAAGCCGGTCTCGACCTGCGAGCGCATCAGGACATCCTCGAAGTAGAACGGCAGCGCCACCATCGCGAGGCCCTGGACCGAGAACGAGCAGACCGAGGTCGCCGACGACAAGGCGAACATCGGCCGCTTGAACAGGTCGATCGGCAACATCGGCGCCGGATGATTGGCATTGCGGCGCGCCAGGAACCAGCCGATCAGGAAGGCGCCGACCAGCTCAGCCGCCACCAGTGCGGGCGGCGACCCGTGCGCGGCACTGCCGATGCCAATGATGAACAGACCGAGGCAACTCGTGGTTAACGCCGCGCTCACGAAGTCGAACGCGTGCGCTGCGCGCGGTGTTTTGGGCAAGGTCCGCAAGCCGATCACGACGGCAATCACACCGAAGGGAAGGTTGATCGCGAACAGCCATGGCCAGCTTCCGACCGCCAGGACGGCGGAGGCGATCGTCGGCCCCAGCGTCATCGCGGTTCCCACCACCAGCGCGTTATGGCCGAAGCCGCGGCCCATCATCCGGGTCGGGTAGACGAAACGCACCAGCGCCGCGTTCACACTCATGATGCCGCTGGCGCCGAGCCCTTGCAGCGCCCGCGCTGCGGTCAGGCTGGGCAGCGACCAGGCCAGGGCGCAGCCGAGCGAGGCCAGCGTGAACAGCACAACGCCGCCGATATAGATCCGCTCATGGCCGACGATTTCGCCGAGGGCGCCGAGCGGCAACAGGGTCGCGACCAGTGCAATTTGATAGACGTTGACGACCCAGACAACATCGGCCGCGCTGACACGGAGGTCGGCGGCCATCGCCGGCAGGGCAATGTTGGCAATCGCGGTATCCAGCGAGGCCAGCGCCAGCGTGGTGAAGATCGCCGCCACCGCCCAGCGCCGCAGTTCCGGGGGCAGGCCGTCCATCGGCGGCGCGGCCGGCTTTGCGGTGGTTGGATCCAGCATCGTGGTCAGGTTCTCAGCGCCGGGGTGGCAGTTCGGCGTGTACTACGGACGCGGGACCAGCCACAGGGGCAAGGCTGCATGATGCATATGCGAAGGGACCGGCTGGATCGGTTGGTTTCGCGATACGAGAACGCCTTTCTGCGCAAGTTTCGCGCAATCCGCGCCATTTCCGCGCGGCGACTTTCGGCTAACTTCCCGCCGCCGGTATGATCGACTAGGCTTGCCCCCGCACAGCGGCCGCAATTCCAAAAAAGACGGTCACGGCGAGGGGAAGCGTTTGCACGGACCTGCGGGACGGCGCACCGACATCACGCACAGCGCCAGCAACGGCGCGCGCCGGGGCGTGTGGAGCGGGCTCTGGGTCACGTTGCTGCTGGCGATCCTCGGTTTCCTCGTCATCTATCCCGTCATGATGCTGCTGCTCGGCGCGCTCACCGACACCAATCCGGTGGTCGACGGGCTTTCGCTGAGCCATCTTTCGATCGCCAATTTCCTCACCGTGCTGGCGAACCCGAATGTCGCCGAGGCCTTGCTCAACACGCTGATCGCCTGCGGCGGCGGCACCCTGATCGCGGTCGCAATCGGCTTGCTGTTCTCCTGGATCGTGGTTCGCACCAACACGCCGTTCAAGAGCTTCATCGCCGCCGCCAGCATCCTGCCATTGTTCGCGCCGCCGCTGGTCGCCGGCGTTGCCTGGGCCATCCTCGGCTCGCCGAAAACCGGGCTGATCAACACCCTGTTCAAATGGATCGGGCTCGACTGGCGCGTCGATCTTTATTCGCTGGCGGGGCTCGTGTTCGTGTTCGGCATCTACTACGCGCCCTATGTCTACATGTTCACATCGTCGGCGCTGCGCAACATGGATCCGAGTCTGGAAGAGGCCGCGGAGATTTCCGGCGCCAGCGCGTTTGCGACGCTGTTCACGGTGACGTTTCCGCTGATCATGCCCGCGATCATCTCGGGCATGCTGCTGTCGTTCATTGTGATGCTCGGCATCTACGGCAGTCCAGCCGTGCTCGGCGCCCCGACCAATCTGGCCGTGCTGACGACCTACATCTTCAAGCTCACCAACTGGTCGCCGCCGCTCTACAACACCGCCGCCGCAGTCGCGATCATCCTGATGGTCGTCACCGGCGGGCTGGTATTCCTGCAGCAGAAAGTCCTGAGCGGCCGCAGCTACACCACAGTGGCCGGCAAGGCGTTCCGTCCACGCAGCCTCGACCTCGGACGGTGGCGCTGGTTCACCTTCGGTCTCGGCATCGTCTATCTCGTGGTCGTGGTGGTGCTGCCCTCGCTGGCGCTGATCGTCGCGGCGTTCCGGAAATTCATGTTCATCCGCGACGCCGCCAGCCTGTTCGACATGCGGCAATATTCGCTGATGCACTTCAACGCGATCTTCGACAATCCGCTGACGCTGCGTTCGATCTATAACGCGGTCGAGGTCGGCGTGATCACGGCGGTGATTGGCGGCGCGCTCGCTTTTGCCATCGGCTACACCATTCATCGGACGCAGGTGACCGGACGGCGCTGGATCGACCTGATCTCGACCGTGCCGGTCGCGATCCCCGGTCTCGTGGTCGGTGTCGCCTATCTCTGGGCCTGGATCGGGATTCCCGGCGGGCTCTATGGCACGATCTGGATTCTGGCGCTGGCGTTCATCGCGCGCTTCATGCCGGACACCGTGAAGGCGCTGTCGACCTCGTTCCTGCAAATTCATCGCGAACTGGAAGAGGCGGCCTGGGTCTGCGGCAAGGGCATGCTCGGCACCATCCGGACCATTGTGCTGCCGCTGGCGCGACCGGGCGTGATTGCCTCGATGACGCTGCTGTTCGTGCTGGCGGTGCGCGAACTCGGTTCGTCGCTGTTCCTCTATACCAGCAACACCATGGTGATGTCGGTGCTGCTGCTCGACTATTACGAAGGCGGCAATATCGGCAAGACCGCCGCGTTCAGCATCGTGCAGACGATCCTGCTCGGCGTTCTCATCGGCGGCGCCAACTGGCTGTCGCGCGGTGCGGCGCAAGGCAGCGTCGCGCGCACGGGATAACAAGAATAAAGGGAGGATTGGCGATGGATAGACGAATTTTAATTGGCGCCGCCGCGCTGGCCAGCGTCGCACTGATATCGATCCCTTCCGCGCGAGCGGAAGAATTCGCTTCACCTGAATTGATCGCTGCCGCAAAGGCCGAGGGCAAACTGGTGTTTTACACGGCGAATTTTGCCGAAATCGAACAGGTCAACATCAAGGCGTTCAACAAGCGCTATCCCGAGATCAAGGTCGAGATGGTGCGTGCGCCCGGTGGCCAGCTCATCACCCGCGTCAAGACTGAAGCTGCGGCCGGCAAGCTGATCGCCGACGTGGTCGACCATTCCGATCGCGCTTTGATGCAGCCGCTGGAAGACCTGTTCCAGGATTACGCGCCGCCGAACGCCGCCGACTACAATCCGGAGGCGCTGATCTCGCCGAAGTTCTGGCCGCGCGCCACCATCGCCTGGTCGATTGCCTACAATACGGAGCTGGTGAAGGACGCGCCGAAGACCTGGAAGGATCTCACCAAGCCCGAATACGACAAGATGATCGGACAGGTGTTCGCGCAATCAGGCGGTACCACCTGGACCCGGATCATGTTCGAGCG
>Ga0157378_10004965_pt1 | contig 11664 bp, 16 predicted proteins | sample M65metaG_FD_115309 | JGI IMG/M metagenome (GOLD analysis project Ga0157378, IMG submission 115309) | Miscanthus rhizosphere microbial communities from Kellogg Biological Station, Michigan, USA - M6-5 metaG | ecosystem: Host-associated > Plants > Roots > Rhizosphere > Soil | place: USA: Michigan...
AGGAATAGTGAAACCCTGCGGCAAAGCCTCGCCGTAGATAATCATCAATTCGGTCCGGCGATCCGCAGAGGGCACATGAAACATACGGACCCAGGCAGTGTTATGCGGCAACGAAATGTGCCGTTTCGCTAGCAGCTGTACCATGGCGGCGCCGTCCGATCCTTTATCTTCCAGGAGCAAGGCTCCAAGATCGGGCAAGCTCTTCACGTCATAGTTGACGGGAAGATTACCTATTTGGGTCGTAGGCATAGAAGCATAGTCGTAAGTGAAGTTGTTGGTCGGCAGGAAATGTTCGAACTGTATGAGGAAGAATTGCTTCGCAGTGTTCTCGCGGTCCGGCCTGGCAAAAACGTACTGTTCGGCCTCGGCGTTTCCATGGAGATTCACTTGTTGCTTACCCACGAAGAGGAATCCTCTCCCAATAGTCAGCCGCACCTTAGGGAGCTTCTCTGAAACGATTGTCCTGCATTTTAAATGACGTAGCGCATTTGCGTTGGCCTCGACCGCTCCCTGGGCAAACGCTGTACTCAGGAGAACGAAGCAGATTGCCGCAACGATCACTGTCCTGCCGCTCGGAGGGTCGATCGCTTTTGAATACATTTTGCCTCCCCCGAGTTCAGTACGTACGATAAGCAGGGAGAGTTCCTGCGAACTGATGCCCGGCGTAACTCCCTAAACGCGGATCTCGCCTGGAATTCATCCGGATTTAGGCATCATCGCCGAGTCACTGATTGACGCCGAAGATAAGCCATCCATCAGGCAGTTTGACGTGTAACGGGCGACGCGCTCTCTTGGTCCAGATTGGCAGCCGGCTTTGGCATAAGAGCGTGTTGGCGACTTTTCGGGCCATATGGTTGCGAACCTCTGCTGTGACAGCACAGAGGCGAGCAGTAACCTATTGAAACTACGCGTCACGGATGGCTTCTTTTGGCGCTCTGAGGTACCCACTGCAACCCTTATCGGACCCCCGACCTCTGCCCTACAGACTTCTGCCCCATGCGGAACCACTCAGGAGAGCGCGGGATAGGTGATGTATCCAGCAGCACCTCCTCCGTAGAAAGTCTTTGGGTCCGGCTCATTGAGAGCAACTCCGAGTTGCAGGCGCCGGGGAAGATCTGGGTTGGCCAGAAACGCTCGGCCATATGCGACAGCGTCAGCATGCCCGGTTCGTAGCGCTTCCTCTCCTCTCAACCGGTCGTATCCTCCATTCACAACGTAGAGACCTTTCCAGAGTGTTCTCAAGTGAGCCGACATGGCGAGATCCTCTCCGCAGCTTCCTTTGCTGTTCTGCGCCGTTTCAACGACATGGAGGTACCCGAGCTGATAGCCATTGAGTCTGGTAACCACCACTGAAAAGGTTTCAGTTGGGTTCTCGTCCGACATGTCGTTGAACCCGCCTGTTGGAGAGATTCGCACGCCCACCTGCCCGCTGTCCCAGACCTCCAACACGCGTTCAACCGTTTCAGTGAGAAAGCGGGATCGGTTCCACGCAGTGCCTCCGTATTCATCGGTTCGCAGATTCGATCCTGTGCGAAGAAATTGGTCGATCAAATATCCATTTGCCGCATGGATCTCGACCCCATCAAATCCTGCTTCCTTCGCGTTGGTGGCTGCCCGCCAGTAGTCGTCCAGGGTCTCTTTTATCCCGCTGGCTGTCAAGGCAATTGGCTCCGCAACCTCTGCCAGCCCCGTGGCAATCAGCGTTTGACTGTTGGCACGGATTGCTGAGGGAGCAAAGGGGGCGCACGTTGTTCGGCAACAAGGACGAATGAGAGATTCGGCCAACATGCCACAACTGAAGGAATATCCGGCCCCCACTCTTATGAACGGATTCCACAATTCGGCTCCAGGCTCGCACCTGCTCGACGGAATGGATCCCTGGAGTATTGATGTACCCTTTGCCCATGGGCGAAATCTGCGTCGCCTCGGTCACGATGAGTCCAGCCGAAGCACGCTGCGAGTAATAAGTTGCCGCCAGTTCGCCGGGCACCCCATCCGCATCAGCGCGGTTGCGCGTAAGTGGGGCCATGAAGATGCGATTTGCCAGGACCAAAGACCCAAGCCGAACAGCTTCGAAGAGATTCGACATCGTTGTTCTCCAGTTATCCAACCAATGGTGTGCTGTTGAGGAAAGTTGAACCCCAGGGCGTTCGCGGTTCTCGCGTCCTGCCACTTATGGCGCTCAATCAGCTGGAAATGAGCGAGGAACGCCTCAGGCTTCCTCTGCTCTTAGCTGCTTCAAAACATCGAAAGCAGTGACCAATCCAAGAAGGAGAACGATTGCGGGGATAATAGGTAGTTTGATACCAAGAGGAAGCACAGCAGCAGGCACCCCAGGCTGCAGGTGGACATAGATAGCCACGGACATCTGACTAAAGAGTATGAGACACGCGGTCAGCAAGATTTGATCTTTGCTTTTGGCGGTCAGCGATCTCCAAACCCATGGCAGCAAGAACAGGATGCCAGTGAGCATTTCTGTCAGCTTGCCCGCCAAAATCGCTTGGTGGGGTAGATGACTCTGTTGAATCTGGACATCGAACCAGCCACGGATCGGCTGGAAGAATTTCAGGAAACCGAACGTGAACATCCAAACACCCAGGAGCAGCGATAAGCCCCTACTAAGGCGGGTAGACATTTTCTTGCCAACTTTCGATTTCTGATTTTCGAAACAAGACAGACGAGTCTGTCTTGGTGCATTTCGTAGTATAGACAGACTAGTCTGTCTCGTGTCAACATGGATTTGGATGAAGACAGCCGAAAAATCCGATCCGCGAGAGAGAATTCTCGCGGTAGCCGACCGCCTCTTCTACTCCGAGGGGGTCCGTGCGACTGGCACCGAGAAGATCATGTCCGTCGCTGAAGTCGCAAAAGCGACGTTCTATCGGCACTTTGAGAGCAAGGATGCTCTCGTGCTCGCGTACCTGGAAAATCGCGATCGGGCTCTATGGGATTATCTCCGTCAGCCCACTCCCCCAAAGGATCTACGGGAGGCGCTGACCAAATTCGAACAAATGGCGAACTGGCCCGAAATAGTCGGGTGCCCGTTCCTGCGGATCGCATCCGAATTCCCGGATACTTCTCACCCGTTCCACCGTCTTGCGATCGATCACCAAAACAAGATTGTGGACTATCTAACCGACCTGCTCGAGCCCTTCGCAATCGACAAAAGAGCAGTGGCGGCGGCGATACTGAGCGTCATCGATGGTGCTTTCTCCCTTCGAATGCTCTATGGAAATTCGAAGGTGGTTCCGATTGTCTCCCCAGCAGAGGCAGTGCTCAAGAGTTTTAAGAATGCGCGCACTCAAAGCCGCAGATGATTCACGGTAACTGGGAAGCCTCTGTCTAGTGCAAAGAACAACTCTGCCTCGGGAATCATGAACTTCATGTGGAACCTTGGACAAAGCGTTGGAACTTCAATCGTGGCACGTTGATTGCTCGGCGTACTCAATATCGCCAAACGATCCTGTCTGAACACACTGCCTCGGATCATTTTTGAGTACGCGGTAACAATTCGTGAGGCATGTATTTCTTCGAAGCAACGCCACTCTTATCTGACCTTGACGACGACCTTACCTTTTGCACGTCCTGACTCAACGTAAGCCAGAGCGTCGTTGGTCGACTCGAATGAGAAGACTCGATCTACAACCGGGCGTATGACCTCGGCATCGATAAGAGACGTGATCTCATCCAACTGTTCGCCGCTTGCTCTCATAAATAGAAACGAATAGCTGACGCGATGGCGTTTGGCTTTTTTCCTGATTCGGAAACTTAAGAGACTCACGACCAATTTCAAGAACCAACTCGCTCCCTGATCTTTCGCGAAATCGGGATCGGGAGGACCAGAGATGGAAATGAGCTTGCCGCCCGGCTTCACCACCTCAAGAGATTTGTTGAGCGTCTCCGCTCCAAGGCTATTGAGAACGACATCGTAATCACTCAGGACGTTTGTGAAATCGGTCGTCTTGTAGTCGATCGCAATGTCGGCGCCCAGGCTCTTGACCAGATCAAGGTTTGGCGTGCTCGTTGTTGTGGCCACGGTCGCATCGAGGTGCTTGGCCAGTTGAATCGCAATCGTTCCGACACCGCCGGAACCAGCGTGGATGAGAACTTTCTGCCCCTTCTTCACGCCCGCCTTTTCGACCAGCGCTTGCCATGCGGTCAAAGCGACGAGAGGAATGGAAGCCGCCTCTTCCATCACGAGTTTTTTAGGCATCAGCGCGACGGCATCCTCATTGATCGCGATGAGTTCAGCGAAAGAACCGATTCGATCCTCCGGTGGTCGCGCATAGACCTGGTCGCCGACTTTGAAGCGCCGTACTTGGCGTCCGACCTGAACTACGACTCCTGCCACATCATTACCCAAAATTAGAGGTAAACGATAAGGCAAAATGAGTTTGAACTCGCCGCTTCTGATCTTGGAATCCAGGGGGTTTACACCCGCGGCGTAGACCTGGACCAACACATCGTTCTCCCGCAGCTCTGGATCCGGCATTTCGCCCATCCGGCCGCGCTCTTTCTTGCCATAGCGATCAACGATGAATGCCTTCACAATATCTCCATCATTTCTCCCGCACCGCTCATGCAGGGAGTTTGAATTGTTTACGCAGAATAGTGTTGAAGATCCCCTCAGGAACGATCTTTCGCATCAACGCGAGCTGACGTGCGGCAGGTCCGGCCGGGTAACGAAGCCTGGGCTTGGCAGCCTGCGCCGCCTCGAGCACCACTTGGGCTACTACCTCCGGCTCATCACCTTTCTCCACCTGCTGTCTTGATGTCTCGATCATGGATTGGCGTGCGGATTCGTAGATCGCAAGAGGCCGATCCGGGGCCACGAGATTTGTCTCGAACGAAGTTCGTGTGAAGGCCGGCTCGATGGAGATGACTCGAACGCCGAAGCCGCGCACTTCATGATCGAGCGTCTGGGAATACCCGTCGATTGCATGTTTCGTCGCACCGTAGATGGCATAATACGGAGCCGGGAGAAAGCCGACGACGGAACTGATATTGATCACGCGGCCTTTTCCTTGCTGGCGCATCACCGGCAGAACGTGATTGGTCATTCGCATGACGCCAAAGACGTTTACCTCGAATATCGACTTTGCCTGCTCGATGGATGATTCTTCCGCTCCGGCGATCAGACCGAAACCGGCGTTGTTCACGAGCACGTCAATGCGTCCGCTTCGCCTCAAGACCTCTTCGATAACGGAAGAGACCGACTCGTCGCTGGTCACGTCGCACGCGAGCATCGTGATTCCCTTCTGGCTCTCGCTTTGTGGACGACGGCTGGTTCCGTAGACGGTGTACCCTTCGTTTTTCAGCAGGTTGGCCGTTGCGAGCCCGATCCCCGCAGTAGCGCCTGTGACGATTGCAATAGGATTAACCCTTTCGTTCATGGATGATCCGTACCTCGCCTTTCTCTTACGAACGTAATATGCTATTACGATCATAAGATAAGGAAGAAGAGATCGAGGTCGCAAAGAATTATGAGATACGAGAAGGGCCGCAAGGACATCACCCACGACCGCATCCTGGAAGTTGCGGCGCGAAAGCTCCGAAAAGACGGTATTGCTGGGTCAGGTCTGGCGGGCATCATGTCCGATGCTGGACTGACCAACGGGGCCTTCTACGCCCACTTTTCTTCGAAGAACAAGCTGGTCGAGAAAAGCCTTGAGCGGGCTACCGATGAGCAATGGCATCAGTTTGAGAAGGAAATTGCTTCGGGAGAGTTGCTCAAAGTCGTCCGTGCCTATCTATCGGAGCAACATCGGGATCACCCCGAGGCCGGATGCGCGTCAGCCGCGCTTCTCCCTGAAATCTCGCGCCAGGATCCGGATACACGGCGCGTCTACACCGAGAGCGTGAAAAGGCTTTTAAATGCCGTGGCAAAACAATTGGAAGATGTGCCAAAGGGACCCAAGGCACGTGAGATCGCCATTGGTACGTTGGGTCTGCTGATCGGAACATTGCAACTGGCTCGGGCCGTGGATGATCCGTCGCTCTCCAAGGCTATGCTGGACGCCGGTGCTCATGTCACTGGAACTCTTGTGCAGTTCAGCAAGAGAAGAAGATAGGCGGTTCGTGAGTTCAGCCAATCCGCTATAACGTTGTGACAACGAATTGAAAGCCAGACGGCGGTTGTCTTATTGGGCGAGCTTGCCACCATCCACGAGAAGCGAGGCGCCGGTGATGAATGACGCATTGTCGGAGGCGATAAAAAGGACCGCGTAGGAGACTTCCTGTGGAGTCGCCAGTCGCTTTAGCGGCACTTTGTCAATCATTCGCTGCATGGCTTCGTCGGAACCCGCGAACCGACCAATCATGTCGGTATCCGTTGCCCCTGGGGCAACGATGTTCACACGGACGTTCGAAGACGCACCCTCCAAAGCCGCCGATTTGGTCAGGCCTTCGACAGTGTGTTTGCTCGCGACCTAGAGCGAGGCGCCGGAGGCCCCCACTCGGCCCATCGTCGAAGAAATATTGATAATGCTCCCCGACTTCTGCGCCGTCATGACGCGCAACTCGTGCTTTAGACTGAAAATCGTGCCGAGAACATTCGTATCGAAGGTTGCGGCGTATGTCTCAGCGGTCTGATCGGTCAGGAGGCTGCGTTTCCCTTCGGTCCCGGCGTTATTCACGGCGACGTCAAGACGTCCGTACTTTTTCACTGTCTCGTCCACCAAGTTCTTAACTTCATCATCGTGCCGGACATCCGCACGAATGAACGTCGCTTCGGCGCCGAGCGCTTTGAGATCCTTCTTCAGGGCGTCCCCCTTGGCCTCATCGCGTCCGGAGATGACTATCGTTGCCCCATTCTTCGCAAAGCCTTCGGCGATGGGCCTTTGCACCCTTCGATACTGGTGGTGTGTGCCTTGCGAGGATGTGATTTTCCAATTCCGGCCTGAAGGTATATGTCCCGATGACCTTGCCTTCCGAAGAACCAGCACTGGTCGTGGAGGCGGACCATGTGCCTTGGAGAAACAGGAGTGTATGCCAAGGGTCTGGGGATATTGGCGCCGCACTTTGCGCGAAGAGGGGAAGGGTCAGAACTAAGGGAAGAAGCCCTGCGAATATGCCCGGCTTGCATTCCACGCAGCTTGTACAGCCGCCGAAACTACGAGCTTGACGGCCATTTCTGTTAGTGATAGCTTACGTTAGTGTTGACTAACGCAGAACTAGCTCTCGATGTCCTGGGAGATCCTACACGGCGGGCGGTGCTAAAGCGCCTGCGCGGCGGCGGGCTATCCGTCGGCGAGATTGCGGAAGGGATGAAGGTGACGCGCCCCGCTGTCTCCCAGCATCTGCAAGTTCTCAAGGCAGCGCGTCTGGTCACTGTTCACGCGGTTGGTACGCGACGGGTCTACGCAATCGATGCCAGCGGAATAAGGACATTGCGGGATTGGTTTGACGGATTCTGGAACGAAGCTCTTATGGCCTTTAAGGAGGCCGCCGAACGGGAAGCGTCCAAGCAGATCAGGACAAGAAAGAACCACTGAAGATCCAGCGGGACGATGAGGGTCAGATTATGCAGAAGCGTTTGCGGCAATCGTCGTCAAGGGATCTGCTAAGGCAAAGGAGATTACGCGTATGAGGAATCGGTATCTGAATTACATGTTGATCCCGATGCTGGCTGTGATTGCAGTCTCGGCGAGCTCAGCCCAAGAACTGATGCCTGCAGATAAGGAGCACGCGCTCCAATATCTCGAGGCCACCAAGAAGGAAGTGTTGGACGCAACAAAAGGACTGTCCGTGGCGCAATGGAATTTCAAACCAGCGCCGGATCGATGGTCCGTGGCACAGGTGATGGAGCACATTGCAGCATCGGAGGACTTTATTCGCGACGGCTTGATCAAAGGAAAGGTCATGGCCTCACCGCCGGGAGAGCCGGGGCGCGATATGAAGAAAATCGACGCTGATGTAGAAGCGACGATTCCCGACCGTTCTCACAAGGCGCAGGCACCAGATCCTCTTGTGCCCAATAACCGGTTTGGCTCTCCGGATGGCTCGATCAAACACTTTCTCGAGAGCCGCGAGACTACAGAACAATATCTCCGCACAACTCCCGGTTTGCGCGATCACGTCATGGACGGGCCGGTTGGCAAAATGGACGGCTACGAGTTTATCCTTTTCATCGCCGCACACAGCGAACGACATACGAAGCAAATCAACGAAGTCAAAGCAGACCCCAATTTTCCGAAGAGTTAGTTCATAGCGGCGGACGACCGTTGGCAAGAGCACTAATTTCGCGTGGCGAGGGAGTAGATGGAGACAGAAGGCATAGGGGTCGCCGGATTCGATCCGAATAGTGTGCGGAAGGTCGTGAGCGTTCACGCGCCGCAGGCGATAGCGTGGCGAGTGTTCACCGAAAAGATGGGCGTGTGGTGGCCGCTCGCATATTACAAAATTGGCAAAGCCAACGCAGTTGACGCAGTCATCGAGCCGCACGTCGGAGGCCGCTGGTACGAGCGTGGCGACGATGGGAGCATGTGTCAGTGGGGCAGCGTGCTCGCTTGGGAACCGCACTCGCGCCTGGTCCTCTCGTGGGATATCAACGCCGATTGGCAGTATGACCCAACGCTCAAGACTGAAAGCGAGGTGCGCTTCAATGTCGATGGTGCCGATCGCACACGCGTTGAATTAGAGCATCGGCATCTTGATCGTTATGGGGCGCGTCGCGACGAGATGCGTCGTATCTACGACACCGAAGGCGACTGGGGCAAGATCCTCGAAATGTTCGCTCGTGTTGCCATCGAGGGCTAGGAGAGAAGCATGTCGGATATCAGGCTGGCGAGAAAAGCACTGGCGCGTCGAATCCTGGAAGGAGACGGCAAGGCCTCGCGCTCCGAACGCAGGGCCGCGTTTGACAACAGTGGCCTCGCCGAACCCCTCTCTTCGCTAGTCGACAAAGTTGCCAGGCATGCCTATCGGGTCACCGAGGACGATTTTGCTGCCGTGGGGGCATCCAACCTCAGCGAGGACCAGATCTTCGAGGTCGTGGTGTGCGCTGCGATTGGCGAGGCCGCTCGGCAGTACGATAACGCATTCGCGGCCCTTGAGGCCGCACTTGGGAACGAAACAAGGAAGGATTGAACATTGCGGCTCGGAATCCTCGACAGCGGCCACAGTTTCGGTACGAAGGCACTGTTCGCGCTCATCCGAACGGTCTCGCGGCAGCCGGTGCTCGACGTCATCAAACTGGTCAAGTACCGTCCCGACTTCTACGGCGAGCCGATGGGGGTAATTACGCAGGACGCAATGCGCGGACCCTCCACTTGGTCGGTCGGTGATCGCGAATTAATGGCTGCGTTCGTAGCGAAAGCCAACCAGTGCGAGTTCTGTACGAAGGCGCACTCTGCGGTTGCAGAAGGGGCCTATCGGGACGGGGAAAAAGTCTCCGCAGCGTTGTCCGATTTGGACACCGCATCTGTTGAGGAACCATTGAGGGCAACCCTGCTCATGTTGGGCAAGCTGACGCGCGAGCACGCCGTGGATATGAATGACATGCGAGCCGTCCTTGCCGCCGGCGCTTCGCGTCAACAGATAGAGGATGCGCTCGGGGTCTGTTTCTCGTTCAATGTGATTGGACGATTGGCCGATGCCTTCGGGTTCTTCGTGCCTGGACCCAAGGCCTTCGAGGCTGGTGCGAAATACTTGCTCGCTCGCGGATACCGCTGATTCCATCTGAGGCCAATTGTGGCATCTGGGGCGCCAGAATTCAGGCTCTCAGCAGCATGCGCAACCTTGGCCTTCCCATGCCGACTTGCCCTCTTTGATGAGCATGGGGATGGCCAGTAAGGCGGCGATTGGGTCGAACCATGGGATGTGGAATGCTGCATTGAGTGCGAGGCCCGCTAAGGTGATCAGCGCGATGTAGGCACACGTTGCGGACTGAACAGCATCGGCGGCGAGGGCCGCATTCTGGCTGCGGTGAGCCTCGCGACGCTTGAGAGCGGCCAGCCCTGGCATTGCCATGAGCGCAGCAATGGTGATCCCGATTCCTGCGCGACTCGTCTCCGGCTGCAAGTGAAGAACCAACGACCCGAGGGCAATCAGTCCAACCACAGAAGCGAGCACAAAGAGCAACACTGCGGCCGCTCGGTGTGCTTTGCGTTCAGAGATCGTCAGCTTCGGCGTCCACTGCAGCAGCACGACGACGGCTGAAAGCAGCTCCACGAGGCTGTCGGAGCCGAACGCCATGATCGCCGGACTCCGAGCGGTCATGGCTGCGTACACTGAGACGACGAGTTCCACGAGCATCCATGCCAGTGTGACGCTCTGCAACCGGAGGGCTGTCGCACTGGGCTTCGCGGGCCGACCGAACGCGGTCGGCTGTGATTGCACGCCACCGAGTTGTATCAATTCCGACATCCTGCTCCACTCATGGTTTCAGGCTCCGACGGAGATCGCAAGCCGGGACTGGACCGAACGACCAGCGAGACCTTCTGAAGTTGAACGTTCATACGTGAGTTCCGAAGAGACTATCCTGAAGAAGACAGAGGTACTGGCTCGATATGAATTCGCAGAGTCATTGGGAAAGAATCTACGAGGAAAAAGCTCCAGACGCAGTTAGCTGGTATCGCCCTCACCTTGAGAAGTCGCTCAGCTTCATAGAACAGGTCGCTCAGGGGACGTCGGCGGCGATTATCGACGTGGGTGGCGGTGGATCCACACTGGTAGACGACCTTCTTACGCGGGGCTACCAGAACATCACCGTTCTTGATATCTCGCAGGCGGCTATCGATGCATGTCGAAAGCGGCTAGGCTCGGCATCGGAGCGCATTTCCTGGCTTGTCCGGGACATCACCAGAGTCGATCTCGATGTCGCAACCTACGACGTGTGGCATGACCGAGCCGTGTTTCATTTTCTCACCGAAGAGAGCGACCGCGCCGCTTACGTGCGCCAGGTGGCGCGCGCAGTTCGGCCCGGGGGACATGTAATAGTGAGCACATTTGCTCTCGACGGCCCAATCAAATGCAGTGGCCTCGACGTCATCCGCTACGATACCGATTCCCTGCACAGGGAGTTTGGAGTGCGCTTCCAATTGCTGGAGAGCTCGAAGGAACTCCACAAAACTCCATTCGGAACAATCCAGCAGTTTCTCTATTGTCATTGCAAAGTTGAATAGCTTGTAAGGATCGTGGCGAGCCAATCAATTAAGCGCATCCAGCCAACCGGACCAAATCAATGATTCCCTGCATGCTTACCAGATATCGAAGCGTGGCAACTCCCTGCGCGTGATCGCGGAGGCTGTCCGATGGGGAAAGCGCGGCGCGCGGGTTGCCCGTCTCGTTTGTGGCTTCATGTCTGTCATAGGCCCCTCTCTCTGGTCGCTTTATGGGTGGTTGAAGATGGTTGGCGGGGACGACGGGACTCGAACCCGCGACCTCTGCCGTGACAGGCAAAGGCGGGCAGTAACCTATCGAAACTAAGCGTCACGGATGGCTTCTTTTGGCGCTCTCAGGTACCCAAGGCACCCTTTATTGGACCCTTAACGGACCCCCGACCTCTGCCCTGTCGACCTCTGCCCAAACCTGTGCCCGTTTTCGATAGGCGTTCCGAATCGAGTCTTTGAGCTTTACTGGATTCGCACCAACTTTACCTTCAACATCCCGACTTTAGCTATGGGAAGACCTGATTGAAACAGTTCATCTCCGTTGATTCTGCGG
>Ga0157378_10004969_pt1 | contig 11661 bp, 10 predicted proteins | sample M65metaG_FD_115309 | JGI IMG/M metagenome (GOLD analysis project Ga0157378, IMG submission 115309) | Miscanthus rhizosphere microbial communities from Kellogg Biological Station, Michigan, USA - M6-5 metaG | ecosystem: Host-associated > Plants > Roots > Rhizosphere > Soil | place: USA: Michigan...
GAGTCTGAGGGGTTGAATGGGGCCGCCAGTCTGTTCCGTGCGGCCGCCAGGGCAGAGCAGATCCACGCCGGCAATCATGCCCGCGTCATTCGCCACATGGGTGGAGAGATCGAAGCGGAGATCCAGCCGTTCGGCGTGAAATCAACTTTGGAAAACCTGAAGGCCGCCCTTGGCGGTGAGCAGCGCGAGATCGACTCCCTGTATCCGGAGTTCATGGTCCACGCGACTTCCCAAGTCGATACGCATGCGATGCGCTCGTTCCAATGGGCGATTGAAGCGGAAAAGACTCACGCGCGTTTGTATGAAGATGCTGTGGCTACGGCGGAAACTGGCCTGGGATGGACTCAGGAACAACTGGACTTCTACGTATGCACCTTATGTGGCTATACGGCCAAAACGCAGGAAGCAGACAACTGCCCGGCCTGCAATTTTGTCTGGGATCGGTTTGAAGTGATCCGCTGAGCGCCCCGCGCCGGCAATATTCATTCGCGGGACATCAAGCACCTTTCGCCCTGCATCCAAGCTTCTGGGAGCAAGGCGATGGCTGCGGATTCGATTCTGGCTCGGGCGGTTGGCGTTGAAGACCTGACGGTGATCAGGCACCTTGAGACCGCGTTCGAGGAAGAAAACAAGAACACCGCGAGATGCAGGGCCTACGCGGCCCAGGCTAACGAGGAAGGCTTCCACGGGATCGCCAGCCTTTTCCGGGCCGTTGCCCGGGCTGAGCAGATCCACGCAGCCAATCACGCGCGCGTGCTGCACCAGTTGAGCGGCCCGGCAGCAGTGGAGATCCCGATGCCGCATGTGGAGGGCTCTCTGGAGAATCTGCGTACGGCGTTAGCGGATCAGAGATTCGAAGTGGATTATTTGTATCCCGCCTTTCTCACCGCTGCCGTTCCCCTGGTGGATTCGACGGCCATCCGTACCTTTCACTGGGCTCTGGAGGCGGACAAGTCTCACGTTCGGCTATTCTGGCAATTGCTCCCACGCGTTGGTGCTGACAAAGCGGGATGGGCATACTCTCCGCATAGCTTCTTCGTGTGCGCGCTCTGCGGCTATGTGGCGCAGGATACAGAGTCGGAAAACTGCCCGAGTTGTAACTACCTTTGGAAGAAATTCGAAACCATTCAGTAGGCGGTTTGCGTCAGGCGTATTGGGACCACGGCCCCCGTGTGAAAAAGTGTGTCTGGCCGGGGCAGATCGCCTGATTGCCTCGATAAAAACAAATTCTGCCGCAAACGCACCCGAATGAGTTGGGCGCGTCTGCGACCAGAGGCTGATCAATCAGCGGCTTTTCTTTCCAGACTTAGACGAGCCCGATTTGGAGGTCTTCGACTTCAAAGAACTCGAGCTGCGGCCATCACTGCTGCTCTCGTTCTCGTCCTCTTCCTCGCCGCCTTCACTCAAAGCTTCTGAGTTTACGGACTGCGAGACCTGGGTCAACCGCTCATCGGTTTCCTTTTCTTCTTCCAGAGTTTCACCCAGGAGTTCCTTGACTTCGTCCTTGCCCATGGCTTCAGCCAGCGTTGCCGCTGTGCCATATGCCGCGATCTCATAGTGTTCTATGCGCTGTAGAGCCCCGATCATCGCGCAATCGAGTACGGGACCCTTCTCAATCTCTTCCACTTGCGACTGAGCTTCTTCCACCAGACCCTTCATACCCTGGCATGTCTTGCCTGTGGAGCGCTTATCGAGAATTTCAAAAATACGATCAAGCCGTTCGATCTGGCCCTTGGTCTGTTCCAGGTGGTCCTGCATGGCCTGCTTCAGTTCTTCCGACTGCACGGCCTTCGCAAGCCTGGGAAAGGCTTTCACTGCCTGTTTCTCGGCCGAATAGATATCTTTCAGTTCATCTACAAAGAGTTCTTCAGCTGTTCCTACACTCATATGTACTCCTCCGATACGTGATCGATTCCGATCGCGTTTCGACGGCTTAGATGCACGAATCTGTGTGGCGCCTGCTTGCAATGTCCCATTTGCGAAGAAGCCGCAGATCTGTCCGTCGCATCATCTCATCGGCCTGCCCGAGCACGACGCGGCTCCCAGAGCCCGAGGCAGCTATCGCTCCGAAGTGAACGGCGATGCCGGGAGCGCCTCACTGTTGAACAGATCGCAGTCCGGGCTGTTCGCCCATCCATAACGGACCGAGACCGGCGCCGCCACGTCGGGACTGGAAGCCACGACGGCGCTTCCATCGATGGTTGCTGTCGCAGGTACGAACTTGCCATCCCTTCCGGCAACTTCGAATCCCGTCACCGTCCCGCCTTTGGCGTTGAGGCCCCTGGCGTGTTCGAACCATGCACGAATCGAGCCCGACTCCGTTGTCGCCTGGCGGAACATGGGGCCGGAATACTCGATGTTTTCCCCGTACGTCAGCGCCCGCGCAGCCCGTGCGAGACGCAGACCGACGTTGAGTTTGTCTGTCGGGTGAACGTCGTCCGGATTGCCAATATCGATCGTGACCGCCATCGCGGTATTTCGCATCGCCAGAGTGCGCACCTGCTGCTCGCGAAGCTCGGCCCAGTCTTCTCGCGGAGTCGATTTGAAATTCGAGATCTGCACGTAAAGGAACGGGAAATCGCCGATTCCCCATTGACTTCGCCAATCCCCGATCAGCGTGCGCATCACGCGATCGTAGGAGTGCACGCGGGCCAGCGCGCTGTTGCTTTCGCCCTGGTACCAGAGCGCGCCGCGGATAGGTAGGGGCGAGAGCGGTGCGATCATTCCATTCCACAGAAGGCCCGGTCCCCAGCTGTTCAGCGGCGGGTGCCATGCAAACTGCGGGATCGGCTTGCCGGCTGCCTTGGCCTCATCCAGTTGACGCTTCTCGTCTGCCTGCTCGGCCACAGCGTCGGCAGCGTCATCCGTCATCTTGCCGCGCGAGACAAAAATGGGAGCGAGTGAGGCGTCTTCTCCCAGCGCGGTGAGACGAACCCACGATTCTCCCACGGTTCCACCCCACGTCGCATCGATGAGGCCGATGGCTACATGCTGGCGTGCGGCGATGTCTCGCGCGAAATACCAAGCCACCGCCGAAAATTCCTTCGCCGTTTCTGGATTTGAAAGAGTCCAGCCATCGGTGTCGGCATCCCACATGGCGTAATCAGCCGTGCGCTTGCGAATCATGAGCAGCCTTATAAGGGGATTCGTCGCATTTGGCAGATCCTGCGCCGCGGTGCTGGCCCGGCTCAGGGGGAACTCCATGTTGGACTGTCCGGAGGCTACCCAGACATCGCCGACCATGATGTCATCGAGGCTGATTGCCTCCTGAGTCGCGGTCTGGTTCGGCGCAGGACCGGGTGTCACCTTCAACGTGAAGGGCCCGCCGGCGGCACCCGGCTTGAGGAACGCATTCCAGTGCCCGAGTGGGTCAGCGTTAACGTTCCGTGATTCGCCGCGGAAGGCTACTGCGACGCTCTGGCCCGGCGCCGCCATGCCCCATACGTGCACCGGCAGGTCGCGCTGCATGACCATGTGGCTGGACAGAATCTTTGGCAGACTCACCTGCGCGGAGAGTGCCGCTGAACAAGCAAGGGCAAGGACGGACAGGAATTCACTTCGCACGAAAGGCCTCATCAAGGATGGTCCCAATGTTCACATTACGGCCGCATTGGTTTTTTTCTGAAGGAGAACGTTATCAGAGGAGCCCTTTTTGCGTCATTTCCATTGCGAAGGGTCGTATTTACTCGACTTAGCGCGACAATTCGGATAGATGCGTGTCTATTCAGGAAAGGCAGCAGACCCCGGAACGTGTCACATCATTTCTGTAGCAAAAGGGACTACAGTCGTTACCGGCGACTAGGACAGATTCACAATCTGACACAATCCTTGTTTCTTTTTGTTGTGCTTTCGCGATACTTGAAGAAGAAATTAGCCAGGAGTTGAAGTACCCGATGATGCGCGCCCCCCGCAGAATCGTAGTGCTGTTGAGTGCCCTTGCGTTCTTGCTTATCGCTTCGACGCGTTCGCAGGGGCAGGCCGCGTTGCTGCTCGAAGAGCCTTACGGCTTCTTCGGCACTCTCAACCCGACAGGACACACGGCCATCTATTTCGCGCGCATCTGCGCTGACGGTCCTACAAAGCTGCGCCGCTGCGAGCCCGGTGAAATGGGATCGGTCATCTCGCGTTACAGCGACGTTGCTCATCACGATTGGGTTATCATTCCGCTTGTCCCCTACCTCTACTCAGTCGAAGATCTCTCCCAGGTTCCCGACCGCGTCAACCCCGAGACGGTGCACAGGCTCCGCAATCAGTATCACGAAGCACACCTTCTAAGTCTGGGCAAGGATGTGCGCAGGGGCGATTTCTGGCACGGCGGCTGGACGCAGCTCGTTGGTGTCTCCTATGAGCGCCGGATGTATGCCTTCCGGTTCGATACGACCGAAGAGCAGGATGACGCGCTGATTGAGCGCATGAATAAGGATAAGAACAGGTCTCACTTCGAGTTGTTCTTCAATAACTGCGCCGATTTTTCGCGCAAGGTGATGAACCAGTACTTTCCGCGAAATTTCCGCCGCAGTTTCTTCCCCGACGCGGGCATGACGACTCCGAAACAGATCACGTTCAAGCTGGTTCGCTATGCGAAGAAGCACCCGGAGCTCCATCTCGAGGTGTACGAGATTCCGCAGGTTCCCGGGTACCGCCACAAGAGCCGCTCGAACAAGAGCATTTCAGAGTCACTGATTACGACTGGGTACGCATTGCCCATTGCTCTTCTGAACCCCTACCTGGCTGGTGGTCTGTTCGCCGACTATGTGGTGCACGGGCGCTATCACCTCATTCCCAAGAACCCTGAGAAGCTGATGCCGGATGACCTTGCCGTATTGACAGTGTCCGGCGCAGCAAAAGAGAATTCCCTCACCGCCAGTGAACAGGTCCACAGCGTCGCTCCTTCAAGTGCAGTAGAGGATGTCCCTGCCGATGCAGCAGCAAATTCCGGCCTGAAAGAAATCGTGGCCGCACATGAGTGAGACACAGTCCCTCAAGAATCACGCACGTTTGGATCCCGCCTACCACGTTCTGCTCCTCGTGATTTACGTTCTCAACCTTGTTTACGCAGGATTTCACGTGTATCGGCAGCCCAGCCTCTCTTCGGGTTGGTACGTTGTTCTGTCGCTGGTGGCGATCGTACCGCTGCTGAAGATTCGAAGCTATTCGCTGAAGGTGCAGGATCGCGTGATCCGTCTGGAAGAGCGGCTGCGTTTGCAGGCCCTTGCGCCGCAGGAGTGGCATACGCATCTGTACCGTCTTACCGAGGACCAGTTGATTGCTCTTCGCTTCGCCGCGGATGATGAGGTTGTCGGCCTCGCAAAGCAAGCAGTCGAGCAGAATCTGAATCGCAAGCAGATCAAGGAGCGCATCCGCACCTGGCGTCCGGATAATTGGCGCGTATAACTGCCTCCCTCACAGCCGGGTAGATCGCTGCCAAGGTCCTCAGCCGCTTTTCGCTCAGGCAACTCCATTCCTCTGATGTGCTTCCGACCACAAGAGGTCGGACAACATGAGCGCAGAAGAGCAGAAGACGACAGAGCAGGATATTCCGGCGATCCGTGACGTCGGCAAAACCGTTGAATCGACTTCGGAATACTACGCGGTTGCATCACCGGGGTATTCGACTCCCGAGGGACGGATCGCCGCAGAGGCTGGGCCTGTCAACCTCGACTAGCGCAGAATGCGCGATGCGCAGCCCGAACAGCCGACGACGCGTCTACCCGCAGACACAGATTTTTGCCCGCACCTTTTGGGCACGATAGCCCGTCCAATCCTCAGGTGCGCCGATGACTGCGTTAGCGGATCGGCGGTAGAATTGCCATGATGAGATTCCGGGCTGCATTTGCGTTGGCCGTAGCGATGTCTGTACCCACCTGGGCGCAGCACCAGGCTGGACATAGCGGCGGATTCTCCGGGAGCAGCGGCGGAGCGGGTCACGCTGGCGGAGCCGTTCACGGCGGCGCAATCAGTCACGGTGGCAGCCATGGCGGCTTTCCGGGACGCGCAGGTTCACCGAGCTACTCAGGCCTGGTTGGAATGCGGGCCCCTTCGAGTTTCTCGCAGCCGGGCATGTTTCCCATGCCGGGCCGTCTGCAGCCGCCAACCAGGGCCGGGGCACCTCTTCCCTACCGCGGACGCGAATTTACCGGCGGAGGGTATTCTCGAGGTCCTGGAGATCCAGGACGTGGCCCACACCGGGGACCCTATCGAGGCCATGACCACGACCGTCGTCATCGAGACAGGGGCTCTTACGGATACGTGCCGGGGTACGTTTATGCCTATCCGTACGTAGTTGATCCCGGCTTTTATGACTGGGGAGCTACAGATTATTCCGAAAACGAGCAGGGACAGTACGCAAATCCTGCCCCCGACCAGGGCCCGGATTATAGATATGGCGCCGAACCACCGTACCCGGGAGCCGGCGATGCTCCCAACCCGGAGCAACAGGAATATGTTCAGCCGGGTCCGGTTGCTGCTCCAGTTGGACCGCAGCGGCAGGAGTATCACTTTGCAGCGTCCACTCCTTCAAGTCCGTCGCCCGTCTCTTCCAGGCCGTTGACTGTGATCTTCAAGGGCGGTCGCACACCGGAAAAGATGCAGAACTACATGGTCACATCCTCTGCGCTCACCAATCTCGACGGCGAGCATTTTGAGAAGATCCCTCTCGATCAGATCGACGTTGCCGCGACCCAGCAAGCAAACCGTTCGAGCGGAATCGATTTCGAAGTTCCGGTGCCATCGCGCGACTAGTTTCTGCCGCGCATTCCCGATTCGTTTGATCGCAATCGTTCCTTCTCACCCGCGCAACAGATCCGTTTGTCCCTCTATCTCGCTATTCAGCCCATTCCCCATCTGACAGTCGTTCCGCCGTATAATGTGCCAGCCATGCACCTTCCAGGTCCTGACGGCTTCCTGCTCGCGCCCGATGATCCGCTGCGCACTGCCCATCTGCGCTTGAATGACTTTCTTGTCGCTGAAGAACAGCGCGGTCCCGGTCCTACCGCGATTGATGCAGGCCCATGGCGAAAACTGCCGAAACGAGAACTGCCCAGCCTCACGCTCGCCGTGTTGCGCCGGATGTTGTGGCTCGACCAGCATGACGCCGAATTGGACACAGCTCATCTGAGTCGCATGAGGCTGGTACGGCTTCTTCGCGTCCTGTATACGATCAAGGCGCAATTCAGCGAGCCGGAACTCATAGCAATCGTCGATTTGACTACGCCGCTGCTGCACCGTATCGCGCCATTTGGTCCCGTAGAGCGAGTGGGTGAGTATCTGAAGACCAACAATCTTACTCCTGAGCTTTGCCGGGCCTTGCGCGTGTTTCAGACGGCTTTACGCGATGAGAACTCAGGAAGCCAAACAAGCATGCAGTCGCTGCGACAGCAATTGCACATGCTTCTCTGGATGGATGAATGGGATCCGCTCGACCCGGCGCGGTGCTGGAGCGAGTGCGTCCGCCGCGACTTCCGTGAGATGACCGGCGAGCGACGAATGAAGTGGCGCGCTCTGCTGAAGCAGCTGCGCGGCAATGCACCTGTTCGAATGCCGAAGGGATGGGCGCGCGATGCCGAGCCGTTGCTAGCCGCAGTCGGACTCGACGACTTCCGGAACAAGGCAGCCGAATGGTTTGCACCCTTCAGGTCTGGGAAGCCTCTACCCCTTTCCGTTCCTGGGAGCCACGTACTGAAGGGACTGATATGGTATTGCGCCATCGCGAAGGACGAAGAAACCCGTGGCATAGCCCTCTGGCTGCTCGATGTGAAGTGGAGACAGAAGCGGAATACCGAGAAGTCCCTCGTGGCGCTGACTGAACTCGGGATTACTCGCGAGGAGCTTGCATCCCGCAACCTGATCAAAGAACGAGTTCCAGATCCAATGCCCAATTACCTTGAACGCTTGGAGCGGAGTCTGGCCTTGACTACAGCAAATCGCATGATTGCTACACCTGAAGAAGACCTGCTCATTGTTCAGGGCCAGCTTCACTTTTACCGAATATCGCGCTCCACGGGACGGATCGAGCGCGCGAGCGACAACGCCGTGTTGGAGTTGGACTGGCATTCCCTTCCTGATCAGTTCAGGATGATCGTAGGCGCGAAAAGCGACTCGCTTCACGAGGTGCAGATGCGCGCGTTCCTGCTGATGAATGATGGAGTCTTTGCGCGTCACTTCAAAGAAGTGCCGGGCCAGAAAGCCAGGAGCTGACAAGCGACATATCGGCAATCAGAGATTGAACAGCGCAAACGGATGCGGCTCTCCGAGCTGGCGCAGGACAGGGAGCGCCACATTGCACACCCTGACACCTGACTTGGTTTCCGCGGAGAATGTGCCTTTGTGTGCATGTCCGTGCACAGCAAGTACCGGCCTGTGCACTTCAAGAGCGCGTTCCAGCCGGGAGCTGCCCAGAAACGGAAAGATGGGCTCCGGCTCGCCGACGATAGTCTCCTTAATGGGCGAGTAATGAGTGATGCTGACCTTTTTTGCAGCGTGGGTTTGGGCCAGGCCGTAATCAAGCTTGATGGCTTCACGCTCTGCAACTTCAACGAAGGTCTTGATTCCCTGCTCGCCGAAAGGCATCAGTTCGTAGGGAGCGAATCCGCCGCAAAACCCTTTTGTCCCCGCGAAACCGATTCCGTCCACTTCGAAACAATGGCCATCGAGCAGGTGAACACCCGCAACGCGCAGCATGCCCGCGATCTCGTCCTGGTGACCGCTTTCGTGGTCATGGTTCCCGAGCACCGCGATTACGGGTATTCGAATGTGCTCGAGCACTCCGAGCACGACCTTCATCTCCTCAGGATTGCCATGATTGGTTAGGTCACCAGCGATCACCAGCGCGTCAGCGAGGTCGTTCACCACTGAGAACTGCTTGATGTCTCGCTCGTGGTTCTCAGCTTTGAGGTGGACGTCGGCTACAGCTGCCAGCCTCATTCCCTGCTCCTGGTCGTGTTGATCTCTTCGAGCGGATGCGGATAATTCTGCCAGAGGTCGCGATAAGCATCCCGCTCGCCCCACTCATTGACATCGATCGCGAACATCTTGGGATCGATCAGCGTCCCGCGAAATGAATCGTCGCCCGTAGGCGCCGCTACCGAATGGTTAAAGCGCTCGGTCAGTTCGCGCCAGACTCCCGCCGGAACATCGCTCGTGTTTGCGGGATATATGTAAGCAAAAAGCACCAAATGCCAATAGAGCATTTGCCAATGCGGCTCGGTAAGCTTGCGAAGGCGATCCCAGTCGAGATCTGCTGCGCAGGCTCTGAGCAGATGCGCTGTATCGGCGCCGTCAAAACGCTCACGTCGCGTGACGAATAGTTTCGAGGCAATCATCTCTTCGGCGGGCAAAACCTTGCAGCGCATTCCAAGAACACGGTCTTCCTGTGCGCGGTCAATCCACGATTGATCGACAGTAAGGGTTGCATTGCCGACCCCGGTGATCAGGTCCACGAAGTATTCGCCGCGCCGGGCCTTCGCCAGCCAGACGGGATCCTGCACGTAGGTCTCAAAGCCCTCCTGAACCAGCACCTCGAATGCGCGCGGCACAGAGGCTGGAGCGACGACAAGGTCAAGATCCTTGGTGGTGCGCCAGATGCCGGTGTGGTGATGAAAGGCGAATCCGCCGCTGACGGCAAAGGGGACGTCAGCCGCCAACAGGCCTTTTAAAACGCCTTGATAGCACTCATACGCTTCGGGAGCCCATACTGGCTCCTCCGAAGATGTGATGGGTAATTCTGTGCCACCGTCCGACATAAGTAACTTCGATGCAGAGTTGCAGCGAAAGAGAATCGGAAAATTTGTGTCATTCGCCGACTAGTCCGACGTCAGCCGACCCAGACTATTTCTTTTCGATCTTCTGAATTTCTGGGTTCTGCACCGATTCCACATCGAGTTCGTGTTCGTGTTTATAGTGCTCGGCAGGCATTTTGCCGTCCCACCAGGCCCAGTTCATCGGATAGACATCGGGATCGCCGAAGACCTGGTAGAAGTGCCAGACAATGATCGCCAGCGTCGCGAGGATCGCTTCATAGAAGTGAACAGCGGTAGCGATATCGACCCACCAGCGCGCCAGCAGGTTGCCCACCCACACCTTGGCCCACATCATCACGCCGGTGACGCCCATCAGCGCAGTACCCCAGACCAGGGCCCAGTATTCCGCCTTCTCGCCGTAAGTGAAGCGGCCGAATTTCGGCTTTGTCCCGCCCAGGCCCAGGTAATACCTCATTGTCCCGAACGCATCGCCTAAGTCCTTGGGCCTCGGCGCGATGTCGCGCAGCATCCGTCGGCCTTCATTGGCAATCGCGATATAGAAGACGTGATAGAAACCCGCCGCGATCAGCACAACACCTGCGATACGATGGACGACGCTGCGAACGTGCTCACCCATGCCCAGCAGGTCGGCGAACCACGACTCCGGAAACTTCAGCGCAAATCCTGTCAGCACAAGGATGATGAAACTGCTGAGCAGCACCAGGTGCTGCCAGCGCTGATTCGTTGACATCCGCTGCATCATCGGGTTCTGCATGTGACGGCGCGCGACGGCCTTGGCCCGCCAGATGATGAAGTTGTGCACGAACATGCCGCCGATGATGCCAAGAATCAGGGCAATGTAAATGAGACGCACCCAATGGGTGATCTTCGAGCCAATATCGCGCGGATGAACCCCATCTGCGAGGTGCACCAGAGTCAGCGTGAACTTCTGGGTGGCTCCCTTGTGGCACTTGCCGCAGGTTGCATCGAGGTTGGCGTGATTGATCGTCGATCGCCGATCACTTGACGGCAGTATGTCGTGTACTCCGTGACAACTCGAACAGTTTGCCGCAACGATGGAACCGCCTTCGGCAGCAAGGCCGTGATAGCTATCCAGGTAGGTGGATACCCGGTTTCCCGGTACTCCAAACTCGCTGGAAAGCCGAACGCCCTCATGGCAGCGCGCACAGGTATCGCGCGAGACATTCTGTTCGGCTACGGGCGAATTCGGATCCGTGTGCGATTTGATTGAGTGAATTCCATGGCAGTCAGTGCAGACCGGTGAAAGCAGGTTGCCGCGGGTAATCGCCTGGCCGTGGATGCTGGCATTGAAGGTGTTCTGAATATCGTTGTGACACCGGCCGCAGGTAGCGGGTACGCTGAACTTATAGATGGGCGATTGCGGGTCATTCGGAGGAAGGATTGCATGAGAGCCATGGCAATCTGTGCAGACTGCTGCTTTCGTTGAGCCGCTCTCAACGGCGCGCCCGTGCACGCTCTCCTGATAAGAGACAAAGGGCTGTGTGGTCATGCCTTTCGACTCCATCAGAAACTTTTGCCCGTGGCAGCGGCCGCAAGTGGCAGGAATATGCGCGTGATTGACAGGGGAATCGGGGTGGCCGCCGGCCAGTACTTCATGGGCGTTCCCGTGACAGTCCTGGCAGCCGGCGCTGACAAGGCCGGCATGCGTGACCTTCGTGTGCATACTGTGCGCGTATGCGTTTGCGGCGTCGGCATGACAACTGGCGCACAGGACCTTCTGCGGAGCCGTCTCGTGCGCGAGACTTTTCACGTCCTTGTGGCAATCAACGCAGGCGAGCGTCATTGACCCGTGGATCGAGTGCTGAAGCTTCTTGCCATCGACGAATAACGAGACCGGTTTGCCGTTGACGTCCTTGGTTAGCGACGCATCTCCGTGGCACGA
>Ga0157378_10004973_pt1 | contig 11659 bp, 8 predicted proteins | sample M65metaG_FD_115309 | JGI IMG/M metagenome (GOLD analysis project Ga0157378, IMG submission 115309) | Miscanthus rhizosphere microbial communities from Kellogg Biological Station, Michigan, USA - M6-5 metaG | ecosystem: Host-associated > Plants > Roots > Rhizosphere > Soil | place: USA: Michigan...
AGGGATGGGGCTGACCGGGGTCATGATCGACGCGACGATCCGGCTGTTACCGATCGAGACCAGCCGCATGCGGGTCGATACGAGTCGGGTTGCCGACCTCGATCCGCTGCTGGCGACGATGAGCAGTGATGACGACGACAACGCCCGCTACAGCGTGGCCTGGATCGACCTCGTCGCCAAAGGCCGCAACCTCGGTCGCAGCGTGCTGAGCCGCGGCGATCACGCTCGCTTCACCGAGCTCGATGCGGCAGCCGCCGTGTCGCCATTCGCCTACGGGCCGCACCAACTCGTGGCGGTCCCACCGGTCGTGCCGCCGATCGGTGTGCTCAACCATGCGTCGATCGCCGCGTTCAACGAGTTCTGGTTCCGCAGGGCACCGGTGCGTCGCGTCGGGGAGATCCAGGGAATCGCCGCCTTCTTCCATCCGCTCGACTTCGTCGGTTCGTGGAACCGTCTGTACGGCAGCCGCGGCATGCTGCAGTACCAGTTCGTGGTTCCGTTCGGCGAGGAGCAGGCGATGCGGACCGTGGTCGAACGTCTGTCGGCCAGCGGTGCGCCGAGCTTCCTCGCCGTGCTGAAACGGTTCGGAGCCGCCAATCCGGCGCCACTGAGCTTTCCGCGCGCCGGCTGGACGTTGGCCCTCGACCTGCCCGGTGCCTCACACGGTCTCGGCGACCTGTTGCACGGTCTCGACAAGGTGGTGCTCGACGCCGGTGGACGTCACTACTTCGCCAAGGACGCGCACATGACGCCCGACGCCGTGCGCCGCGGCTATCCACGCCTCGACGAGTGGAAGGCAGTCCGCCATGAGGTGGACCCGCACGGCGTCTGGCAAAGTGACCTCGGTCGGCGCCTCGGCTTGCTCTGAACACGCGTCACCCATCAACACACTGGAGCTTCATGGAGAACGCACTCGGTCAGCCACAAACCATCGTCCTGATCGGCGGCACGAGCGACATCGGTCTGGCCATCGTTCGTCGACTGCTCAATCCGACGACGACGTCCGTCGTTCTGGCGTGCCGCGACGTCGAGCGTGGCGAGCGCGCTGCCACCGGGCTGCGCCATCGTGATCTCTCGGTCGACGTCGTCCATTTCGAGGCGACGGAGACTGCCGCTCACGAGGCCTTTGCCAGGTCGCTGTCGGAGAAGTACGGCGACATCGACGTTGCGATCATCGCGTTCGGTCTGCTGGGTGACGGATCGGTCACCTCGGTGGACCCGGAAGCTGCGGTCGAGATCGCCGACGTCAACTTCACCGGTGTCGTGTCGTGCACCATCGCGATCGCCAACGAGATGCGCCAACAGGGTCACGGCTCGATCGTGATGCTCAGCAGTGTGGCCGGCGAACGGGTACGCCGGGTCAACCCGGTCTACGGCGGAACGAAGGCAGGAATCGACGGCTTCGCCCAGGGCCTCGGCGACGTCATCGCCGCCGACGGCGTGCACATGCTGATCGTGCGTCCGGGTTTCGTCGAGTCGGCGATGACGACGGGCCACGAGCCGGCGCCATTCGCCACGACGCCCGAGAAGGTCGCCGACGCGACTGCGAAGGCGTTGCGAGCAAGGCGTCGCACAGTTTGGGTGCCGGGGATCCTCCGATACGTGTTCTCCGTCTTGCGCCACCTGCCCGGCGCGGTGTGGAGACGTCTGCCCCTTGGCTGACGCCACCGCGCCCACCATCGACGAGCTCGCCGGCGAAATGATCGCCCGCGGTGTTCGGCGCGTGCACGTGCTTGCGTGGCGCGACCTCGACGACCCTGACGCGGGCGGCTCGGAGATCCACGCCGACGAGTTCATGCGTCGGTGGGTGGATGCCGGGTTGGAGATCACGCATCGCACCTCGGCCGCGCTCGGCCAGCCGTCGACCGCGGAACGCAACGGCTATCGCGTCGTCCGGCGCGGCAGTCGCTACTCGGTGTTTCCCCGCGCCGTCGGCAGCGAGTGGGTCGGCAGGATGGGGGGCTACGACGCCCTGGTCGAGGTGTGGAACGGCGTGCCGTGGATGAGCCCGTTGTGGTGCCGCAAGCCGCACATCACTTTTCTGCACCACGTGCACGGACCGATGTGGGACCAGCTGCTGCCGCGGCCGCTGGCCGGTGTCGGTAGAGCGCTGGAGGCTCGGATCGCGCCGCCGTTCTATCGGAAGAGCCTGACCCTGACGCCTTCGGAGGCGACACGCGATGATCTCCTCGCGCTCGGGTTCCGCGCCGATCGGGTCGTCGCGGTCAACAACGGAGTCGACCCGATGTTCCAACCCGGTGGCCGGCGCAGCCCGACGCCACTGGTGCTGTGCGTGGCCCGTCTTGCACCCGTCAAACGGCAGGTCGAGCTGATCGAGGCCGCGGTCGTTGCCCGACAGCGGGTGCCCGACTTGCAGCTGACGATCGTGGGTGACGGCCCGTTGCGACCCGCGCTCGAGGCCAGAGTGGCCGTCCACGGCGCGCAGGAGTGGGTGCGGTTCGCCGGCCGCCTGAGCCACGCCGAGCTCGTCGCCGAATACCAGCGGGCCTGGCTGGTCAGCAGCGCCTCGTTGGCCGAGGGCTGGGGGTTGACGTTGACCGAGGCCGCAGCCTGCGGCACTCCGGCGGTCGCCACCGACGTCAGCGGCCACCGCAGCAGCGTGGTCAACGGGGTGACCGGCATTCTGGTACCGCTCGATCGCCTCGGCGAGACGATGGCCGACGTTCTACTCGACCACGACCGGCGTGCGGCGATGGCGGCCGCAGCACTGGACCGTGCACGCACGCTGACGTGGGACGAATCGGCCAGAGGGATCCTCGCCGGCCTGCACAGTCAACTGCGCGTCGCCGCGCCGGCCCCGGCCGCAGCCCGCAACTAGCCCGGCAGAAGTTTGGTGCCCGCCTTCAGCAGGCGCAGCGCGCCCTGTTTGGCGGTGGTGCGGTGCAGCGACCGGCCGGGCTGTTCGGTGTCGACACGATGGGCGACGAACCAGTCGTAGCTTTCGGCGAGCATCTCCTCGTTCGACCACCTCGGTTGCCAACCCAACGCATCGCGCACGTGGTCGATGTCGAACCACAGCGACTTCGAGTACATCAGCCAGTGGTACGGCGCGAACGGCGCGAGATGCGCGGCAGCGGCGGCCCTCATCATCAGCGCCGCCGCACCTACCGGCAGCGACCTGACGTGGGAACCGGTGCCGGCGTGCGCGCAGAGCGATTCCAATGACTCGCGCATCGTGCCGAAGCGGTCGGTGCCGGCGTTGAACACTGCCGGCCCGGCGACGTCCGCGGCGAGCACGCACACCTGGGCGAGATCGTCCGCATGGATGAACTGGTAGCGGTTGTCGCCGTTGCCGAGCACGAACACGTCGGCGCCGTCGGCGATCCAGTCGAAGAGGATCCCGAAGATCCCGAGGCGACCGTGGCCCAGGATCGTGCGCGGGCGAACGATGGTGACATCGAGACCTCGCGCCACTGCTTCGAGGCATGCCCACTCGGCCGCCAGCTTGGCGTGACCGTAGGCCTCGGCAGGGGAGGGGATCGTCGTCGGCAGCACAGGATTGGCGGCCGGCACGCCGAACACGGCGCTGGAAGAGATATGAACCACCTTGCGTACTCCATGCCGCAATGCCGCATTGACCAGCGCTGCGGTGCCGTCGGTGTTGACCGTACGCAGAAGGCGCTCGTCGTGGGCCAGCGGAACCTGGGCGACGCTGTTGAACACGACGTCGCAACCGTGCACCGCTCGATCGACCGCGACCGCGTCGCGGATGTCGCCGTGCACGAACTCGGCACCGTCGGGCAGATCGTCGGCGTCGTGGATGTCGAGCACTCGTACGCGATGACCCGCGTCGACGAGATGCCGTACGAGCAACGACCCGAAATATCCGCTGCCTCCGGCCACCAGACTCGATGTCACAACTCGACGCCTTCGTCGAGGCACCAGCGGACGCTGGCCCGCATTCCGTCGTAGAGCTCGACCCTCGGGTCGTAGCCGAGCTCATTCATCGCCCTCGAGATGTCGCACGCGATCGTGTGGTTCATCTCGCCGAGCACGTGCAGTTGTTGCTGATACCTGCCGAGGCGTTGGACGATGCGATCGCCGAACTCGGCCGTGCGTCCGGCGATCGCCGGAACGTGGACATTGTTGGGTTTCACTTCGAGTCCCTCGTCGGCGAGCGCGCGACCGACGGTCTCGACGATCTCGTTGACCGTGTACGGGCGGCGATCGGCGATCCAGTACGCGTTGCCGCTGGCGGCGGGTGTCAGCTCGGCGGCGACCACGCCGTCGACGAGATTGTCGATGTAGACCATCGAACGCCGTTGCTCGCCGTCGCCCACGACAGGGAACCTGCCCGCCCGGATCATGCGGAAGAAAACGGTTTGCCGCGGCGGTTGGAACGGTCCGTAGAACCACGGCGGCCGCACGATCGTCGCGTCGAGTCCGCGGTCGACCGCCTCGAACACGGCCAGCTCGGCTTGCATCTTCGACACGCCGTACCCGTAGTACGGGTTGTAGGGCTCGTTGGCGCGGAACGTGTCGTTGGCATGGGGATTGGTGCCGAAGGGGCTGTTCGAGGAGACGTGGACGAGCCGGCGGACACCGTGTTCGGCGGCGGCCTCGACGAGATGCCTTGTGCCGTTGGCGTTGATCTCGAAGAACTCCCGCGTCAGTCGCGGGTGGATGATGCCGGCGGTGTGGATCACGTCGCAGTCCGTGCCAGCGCCGTGCAACAGCCGACGCGCCGTGTCAGGTCGGCCGATGTCGCCGATCACGATCTCGACATCGCCGAGCGAGGCGAGCGCGTGAGCCTCCGCGGTGCTGTGGGCCAGCAGCTTCACATGGCGTCGCGCCGGGTCGTGGAGAAAGCGGTGCACCAGTCCTCGACCCAGCCATCCGCCGGCACCGGTGACGACGGTCGTACGCGGCGCGGCGAATTGCTCAGCCACGGTGCCGCCCACTTGCCGCGAATCGTCGAGCGTTGCGGATGGCGAGCGCCATGACCGTGCCCTGCGGGTTCACCCCTGGGGCGGTCGGCAGCAGCGAAGCGTCGTTCACCCACACGTTGTCCGTCCCGTGAACACGTCCGAACGAGTCCGCGCCGCACTGCGCCCTGTCCTGTCCCATGGGGATGGTCGAACACAGATGCACCGTCATCACGCTGGCCTTGCTCGCCGAGAACGAACCGTTCATGGTGGCCACGTCCTTCGGCGTGCGCACGATCTGAGCACCACGGAACGACGGGGAGACCTCCTCGGCGCCGGCTTCGAGCATCAGCAGGGTGAGGCGCGCCAAGCCGCTGCCGAGCAGCGCCCGATCCCGCCGAGTCAACCCGTACGTCACGATCGGGTCGTGCAGCCCGCGGACCGTTCGCACGCGACCCCGGCCCTCACTGGTGATGGCCGCGTAGTACAGGCTGATCCTGCGCCAGTCGGTGATCGCCTTGGAGAATGTGGCCCACTGATCGCTGAGCGCCAACGCCACGAGTCCCGGCTGGCTCGCCGAACCTCCGAAGGAGAGCTCCGGCGCGAACTCCTTGACCTGGTGCACGGCGACATCGTCGGGCACGTTGAGCTCGTCGGCGAAGCGTGCCGCCAACTTGACGGTGGGATGCACCGCGAGAGAACGCCCGATGGGGCCGTCGATGCGCGACCGCTGCAGCAACGCGGGGGACTGAATGGCACCGCCGCACACGAAGACGTCGCCGAAGCGAATCGTTCCCCGCCGCCCGTCCGGCAACGTCGTCGACGCCGATCGGGCCGTGCGGCCGCCCATCTCGAGTGAGTCGATGCGACAGCCGGTGGCGATGCGCGCCCCGGCAGCCATGGCCCGTGGGAGGTACGTCCGCGTCATGCTCTGACGTTGCCCCGACCCGCCGTTCGTGTACTTCATCCACCGCGGGATCTCACTGTGCTGCCAGCCCAACCGCTCCGCGCCGCGACGCAGCACATCGCTCGGCGCCGTTGACGGGCCAGGGACAACTCCGACGTCGAGCGCCTCTTCAACGTCACCGGCGATGCTCACCACTTCGTCGTAGTCGAGGTCGGCGATGTCGAAGTCGCGTGTCCATCGTTCGATGACGTCGGCAGGCGGGCGGCGGTAGAGGCCGCTGTTGATCTCCGTGCCACCGCCGGCGCACCGGCCCTCGGTGTAGGCAATCGACGGAAGGCCGAGTGCGACGGTGACACCGCCGGCCCGGTACTGGCGGTCCATCTGCTCGAGTGAGAACGGCACGATCGAACCCTGCTCGATCCATTCGCCCTCCTCGACGACCAGCACGTCGAGGCCCGCCTCGGCGAGCACCGCGGCGGTTGTGGCACCGCCCGCGCCGGAACCGATCACAAGTACATCGGCGTCCATTCGAGGCGTTGCCGGGACGATGGTCATCGCCGGCCGCCGGTCGACGTCGTGTCGGGCCAACGATCCCAGATGTAGGCGTAGCCGAGTGAGCGGACGAGGCGCGGGTAGTCGCCAACGATCGGAATCGGTCTCGCCGCGAGGGTGCAGGCGATCCGTCCACCACCGGGCGCTGCCATCAACATCCGGTAGAGCGCGCCGATCACGAATACGCCGAAGCGCGTGAAACTGGGCAGCGTCACCGCCCGGCGCTCGATGAAGCGGACCACCTCGGCGCGCCTGTCCGGAGGCAGATCGGGGAAGTCGTCCGCCAGCAGCACGTCGGCGAAAGGTGCGACGATCCTGCCGACTTGCCGGCAGCCGAACCCTGCGAATGAAGATGGAGACGGCACCGACACCATGCGAGCCGGTCAGGTTAGCCCACGGCCCAACAGCGCCCATTGGCGACAGTCGGTGGCCGACAGTCGGCGGCTACGCTCGCTGCCCGTGCGTACCGTCGTCGTGCTGCCGACCTACAACGAGGCGGAGAACATCGTGCGGTTCCTGCACGCCGTGCGCGAGGCTGCGCCCGACGCCGATGTGCTGGTCGTGGACGACAACAGCCCCGATGGAACCGCCGCGCTCGCCGAGGAGACAGCCTCGGAACTGGGTCGCATCAAGGTTCTGCACCGCGGCGGCAAGCAGGGTCTCGGTGCGGCGTATCGGCACGGATTCACCACGGCGTTCGACGAGGGCTACGAGGCGATCGTCTCGATGGACTCCGACTTCTCCCACGACCCGACGGTGATCCCGTCCATGCTCGCCCTGCTGGCGGGCGGCGCGGACGTGGTGATCGGCTCGCGGTACGTGCCGGGCGGCGCCACGGTCGACTGGCCGCTGCGCCGCCGGGTCCTGTCGAAATGGGGCAATCGCTACACGGCCGCCGTTCTGCGCCTGCCGGTGAGCGACTGCACGTCGGGATTTCGGGCCTACCGGGCAGATGCCTTGCGGGGGATCGACCCGGCGTCGACCACGGCCGAGGGTTACGCGTTCCTCACCGAACTGGTACGGAAGTTGAGCGCCGACGGAGCGAACATCGTCGAGACGCCGATCGTTTTCCGCGACCGCCAGTTCGGCACGTCGAAGATGTCGGGCCGGATCATCGTCGAATCGATGCTGCTCGTCACGAAGTGGGGTGTGTTCGACCGCACCGGTAGATCCGGGGCGTGAGCATCTCGTCAGTGCCCGTGCGGAACTCGGGTCGCACGATTGCGTCGTAACGGATCGGTCCTTCGTGCTTGCGTCCGCGCAACGGCAATGTGAACGCGGTCGTCAGGACGCGTCCGGCGACGGTCTCGCCGCCGCGGTGGTGGGCGTCGGCGGACTGCGCCGCGGCAATCAGCTCGGGTGGCGGTGTGCCGACGACACGACAGGTGATGTCGCCCTGCCACGCCAACTCGATGACGCGGTCGTCGAGGTTCTTGTCGAGCAGATCGGCCACCTGTTGGCGCATCCCGCTCGTCGTGAGGTAGCGGTCGATGTCGGCGTCGAAGTAGGGCGTGGTCTTCGCGGTAAAGACAAGGATCCCGTCCTCTTCGGTGACCCACCACAGATGACTCGGGAAGTCGACGATCTTCGCGCTTGCTGCCTCGGGTACTTCGACGTACCCCGCCTTGGCGACGCGGCTCAGTTCGGCGACCACGCGATCCGGGTGCTCGACGTGCTCCAGGACGTGCGAGCAGATCACGTAGTCGAACACCTTGTCGGCGAACGGCATGTCGGCCGCGTCGGCATCGAACATCGGGCGATCGACGCGCGCTGCGGCGGCGCCGGACCTCTGTCCGCCATGGGTGTCGTCGATGAAGCGATCGAGCAGCACGTCGGCGCGCCAATGGGGTTTGTCGCCGCTCCCGACGTCGAGCACGATCGCCGAGGCGTCGGCAGGGATCGTGATGCGGCGGCGGCGGAAGGAGCGCAGCTGATCGACGATGCTCACGCCGCACACCGGTGGAACAGGTGCACCAGCCCATTCTGGTAGCTGCGCACCTCGCAGAAGTCCTTGGCCAGCACCTGGTTCGGGGCATCGGACCCGTAGTCCATCGAGCTGTTCGGTTCACGCCATCCGTCCCAGAACCCGGTGGTGATCACCCAGTCCGACGATGCGACCTCGGCCGCCAACGGTGAATCGGTGGCATTCGCCAGACCCGGATCCATCTCGATGAAGTAGGTCGCCGGCGTCAGTTCCGGGAACAGGTAGTAGAAGAACGCATCGCTGTACCAGGTTCGCCGGAGGTCGTTCGGACCCACCAGCAACCGCTCGCCGGGTTTCGCCAGCGCGTTCAGGTCGGTGATCACATCGCGCGTCGCGAGATATGGACCGAAATCGCCGAGATAGAACCGGCGTCCGTCACGAGAGACCGGGAACGGCGTCTGCACATTGCCGAGGCTGACGCGAGTGTGCAGCAGGTAGTAGCGGAACGTGAACAACGGGGCGACGAACAACGTGAGGGCGAGCGTGGCCGCAACGCCCGCCGCGAGACCTTGCCGGGCAGTCGTCGTCGGCCGGCGCTCGGCGAGGTACTCGATGATCGCGAGGATGAGGAACGGGAACGAGACACACGTGACCCACGACAGGTGGGTGGAGTCCGGTCGCTGCAACGCCTGCGGCACCAGCCCGAGGCTCAACAATCCGCCGGCCACCAACGTCGTCGCTCGCACCGATGGTGCGCGTCGCGTCGCACGAATGCCGATCCACAGCACGACGACCGGGACGATCAGCATCGCGAAGAACCAGAAGAACAGCGACTTGTCGGCGGCGAGGTGCGGCACCTTCCACCACGGCGGTACGAGCTCGGCGATCGCCTGCAGCGAGCCGTCGAGATGACTCCACGACGGTGGTCGGGGGAGAGCCCGCCCGGCGCGCAGTTTGAAGACCGGGTCGATGACCATGCCGCGGAATGCCGTGCTCGGCCCGACCAGGGCGACGTGCACCCAGATCGGCAACAGGCCGACGACGCCGGCGAGCACGACGGTGAACCACCGCGGGTTGCGCCACAGGTACCAGGCGTAGACGACCACCAAGGCGAACGCGAGGTCGGGCCGGTAGGTCAACGAGAGACCGGCCAGGAGCCCGGCGGCGATCAGCGACCAAGTGGGTTTGGCCACAGCGCGGGCGCGCAACGCGAACACCACGCTCCACAGGCACAGTGCCAGCCCGCCGTTCCAGGCCATCGCCGTCAGCCCGATCGGCGTCAGCACGTAGAACACGGCCAGGCCGGCGACACATGCCGCGGCAACACGACCCCACGGCCGGGCCAGCACGAAGAGGGCGAAGATGATCGCGAGGTGCTGGATGAGGCCGAAGGTGCGTTCGGACTCGAGCGACAGGCCGAACAGCTTGTACCAACCGACGAGCACCTGCAGCGATCCGGGGCCGTAGAGATGCAGGAAGTCGCGGTTCGGCAGGTCGCCCTTCATCATCCGTTCGGGGAACACCATCATGAAGGCTTCCTCCATGGTGCCCCCGGTCGTGTGGTACAGCCCGCGCAACGGCAGCGCGATCAGCGCCAGCACCGATCCGATCGCGGCCCACGTCGCCAGGGCACCACGCTGCCAGGCGCCGCCGAGTCGCGGTCGGAGGCCCTTCGATCCACCGGCCACGAACGGTGCTCCGATGACAGCGTCGACAACGTCCCTGGGAGGCGAGGGGCGGGCGAGCCATCCTCGGGCGAGAGCGACGACCGGCACGAGGCCCATGGCACCCAGCACGCACAGTGCAGGTTCGGCGGGAGCGCGGAATCGAACAGTGCCGTACGTGTACGCCGCGGTGATGGTGACACCGAGGAACTGCACGCCGAGTGGCAGCAACGGAATGCGGCGCCGCCACATGGAGACCGCACCGACAATGGACAACGCCCCGAGGCCGTAGAACATCAGCAGCCCCATCGTGCTGGCGTCGACGTTGCGCCCCTCGATCCCGGCCAACCTGACGTTCTGCAACGGACGGAACAGCTCCCATTGTCGCAGCACGCGCAGCGTGACCACTCGGGGCAACTCGCCGACGTGGTCACGCGCGTAGTCGAACCCGAGCGACCGCCAGTACAACGCGGTCTGGGATTCGTCGCCGGGCGGATCACCGATCGCCTCGCGGATGCGTTCCTGGCACTGGAAGTCCCAGTAGCCGACGTTCGGCCCGTTGTACGCGGTCGGGCAGTTGGCGTAGACCATGACCTCGTTGCCGTTGGTGGACAGCGGCACGAAGTCCGCGAACGTGGTGGCGTTGCGGATCATCCACGGGGCGAGCACGGCGCCGCACGCCACAACCACGACGACGAGATGTCGCCATCGCGCCCGCCACGTCAGCGACCGGGTCAGAAGGATCCACGGAATCGCCAGCAGAGGGATCAACAGGATCGCTTCACCGCGTGCCAGCGCTGCGAGGGCGATCATGGCTCCGAGCCACGCCGCAGTCGACCAGCGCGGCCGGTCACGCCATCGATACGCCAGGATGATCGTGATGGTGACCAGCAGGGCCATGAGACCCTCCGGGTACAGCAAGCTGTCGATCTGCCACAGGTTCGGATAGATCGCGGCGAGGCCGGCGGCGACCAGCCCCACGACCGTCCCACCGAGCTGTCGACCGAGGATCGCTGCCGCCAGCACGACGGCGGTGCCGATGACGATCGACATCATCTTGTGGTCGAAGTAGCTCGTGCCGCCGAAGCGTGAGCTGATCGACAGGACGACCGGGTACAGCGGCCCGTGGAACGCACTCGGCCGGTGGATCCCGAACTCCCTCCAGTTCAACGGCTCCGGAAAGCCACGGCCTCGAGCCAGGACGTTGGCAGTGGTGTGGTAGAAGAGCGGGTCGCCGCCGTCGGTGCGTTCGGGAGCAACGGTCAGCAACGTGACGACACGGACGAAGAACCCCGTGGCGACAACGGTCGGTAGCGCGAGCCGCGATTGCATGATCGCTCGCCACTGGCGGTCGCGCAGCAGACCGACGGTACCTACCACCGCAACGACGACCACGCCGAACGCGCAACTCATCAGAAACGACCAGATGAACGGGGCGACGATGTTGCCCTGCAGGAAAACTCCGCCGTCGAACTCGAGGACCCGTTCGTGATACTGATGGGCGACGAGGGTGAACGCCGGTCCGCCGACGAGAAGAATGCCCGGAGCCGCGATCGCCAATGCGCATGCGGTCCGCGGCATCGTCCGACGTGTGAAGACGGGCGGGAACAGACACGTAGCGCAGAGCACCGCTGCCGAGAAGACCAAAGCGACAAGTGCGAAGAGGTAAATGTCCGCCGACGAGCTGAGCAGTGGTGACCTCGGCAGTCCGAGCGCGAACGCCGCG
>Ga0157378_10004974_pt1 | contig 11657 bp, 11 predicted proteins | sample M65metaG_FD_115309 | JGI IMG/M metagenome (GOLD analysis project Ga0157378, IMG submission 115309) | Miscanthus rhizosphere microbial communities from Kellogg Biological Station, Michigan, USA - M6-5 metaG | ecosystem: Host-associated > Plants > Roots > Rhizosphere > Soil | place: USA: Michigan...
CTGCGGCCATTTTGGGCATCTTGAGCGCCATGACGTGCTCCCCGATACGTTGCGGCTAGACGCCGACCTGCAAAAAAGCCGGCGTGCGCGCGAGCTTCGCCAGATCGATTTCCTGCCATGCGTTGCCGTCGCCGTCCATCCAGCGCTGCGCATACCACGGCGCGGCGTCGCCGTCCGCGGGCACCGGCGCCAGGTCGGCCAGGTTGCGCAAGCCGAGCACCCGCGTGACGACGATGCCGGCGTTGAGCTCGCCCACCCGCGCGCCGAACAGCACGAGCCGCGTGGCCGCTGCCGCAGGCGCCAGCGCGTGGCCGAGGAATCCGCCGAAGTCGACGACCGAATACAGGTTGCCGCGAATGTTCGCCACGCCGAGAAACCAGTCGCGCGTCATCGGCACCTTGACGATCGCCGGCATCGCAATCACCTCACCGGCGTCGGCCAGCCGCACGAGCCATCGCTCGGTGCCCGTCGACAACCCGAGCCGCGACGACTCGACCTGCGCCGTCGTCTTCGTCGCGAGCCGCGTCGCCAGCTCCTGCTGGAACGTGCGCAGATCGACGCGGGGGGCGCGGGCCATGGACGAGGCGGCGGCAGGACTCAAGCGGCCGTCAGCTGACGGAATTGATCTTGGCGAGGAGCTCCTCGCGCTTGACCGGCTTGACGATGTAGTCGCGGGCGCCCTGGCGCAGGCCCCAGATCTTGTCGGTCTCCTGGCTCTTCGACGTGCACAGGATGATCGGGATCGACTTGGTCTCCGGGTCGCGGCTGATGGCGCGCGTGGCCTGGAAGCCGTTGAGTCCCGGCATCACCACGTCCATCAGGATCAGGTCGGGCTTCGCCTGCTTGGACTTGTGGATCGCGTCCTCGCCGCTGTCGCTCGCCACGACTTCGAATCCCGCCTTGGTCAGCAGGTCGTTCAGCACGTGGCGCTCGGTGGGCGAGTCGTCGACGATCAGGATGCGCTTGATGGACATGTCGGGGTTCCCGGGTGCGTCAGGCCGCTGCCTTGACGTGCGTGGCAACGGCCTTCAGCAGGCTTTCCTTGGTGAACGGTTTGGTCAGGTATTGGTCCGAGCCGACCATACGGCCCCGGGCACGGTCGAACAGGCCGTCCTTCGACGAGAGCATGATGACCGGCGTGTCGTGGAATTTGGTGTTCTTCTTGATGAGCGCGCACGTCGCGTAGCCGTCGAGGCGCGGCATCATGATGTCGACGAACACGATGTCCGGCTGATGATCGGTGATTTTGGCGAGCGCGTCGAAGCCATCCTCGGCGAGGATGACCGTGCACCCCGCCTGCAGCAGGAAGATTTCGGCGCTGCGGCGAATGGTGTTCGAGTCGTCGATCACCAGCACTTTCACGCCCTGCAATGCATTTCGTTCGGACACTTCACCCCCCGTGTGCCGACCTCGATGGTCGCGCGGCACGCGCGCCGCGGCTCGCAACCGAGTCTGCCACGGCACCCCAGGATTTGCCTAGAGCATAAAGCTTGCCGGAATCGGCACTTGCAGCGGAAACTTCATGAAAAGCAACACACGGTGAAGTTTTCCCGGCGCGCGTGTGCCGCGCAGCGTCAGGGGATGCCGCGATGCGGCTGTCCGATACAACTCTAGTCCGATACGCCAGGCCCGCAAAGGAGGCTCGGGATTCAGGCCGTGCGCGTCAGCGGCCGAGGAACAGCCGGTACGCGGGATTCGCCGTCTCGTCGACGTAGTCGTACCCGAGCCGGTCGAGGAAGCGCCGGAACTCGGCCTTGCCCGACGCGGGCACCTGCATGCCGACCAGCACGCGGCCGTAGTCGGCGCCGTGGTTGCGGTAGTGAAACAGGCTGATGTTCCAGCCGGCGCTCATGCTGTCGAGAAAGCGCATCAGCGCGCCGGGGCGTTCGGGGAACTCGAAGCGGTACAGGATCTCGTCCGTAGCGTTGGGCGCGTGGCCGCCCACGAGGTGGCGCACGTGGAGCTTCGCCATCTCGTTGTCCGACAGGTCCGAGGCCTCGATGCGGCGTTTCCGAAGCTCGCCCAGCAGGCGCTCGGTCTCGTGGCGATTGCGCACCTCGATGCCGACGAACAGGTGCGCCGCCGCCGGATCGGCGTAGCGGTAGTTGAACTCCGTCACGTTGCGGTTGCCGAGCAGCGCGCAGAAATCGCGGAAGCTGCCGGGCCGCTCCGGGATCGTCACCGCGAGGATCGCCTCGCGCGCCTCGCCCAGCTCCGCCCGCTCGGCGACGAAGCGCAGCCGGTCGAAGTTCATGTTGGCGCCGCAGGCGATCGCCGCGTACGTGCGGTCCTTCGTCCGGTGACGCTCGACCCACGCCTTGACGCCCGCGACGGACAATGCGCCCGCGGGCTCCAGGATCGAGCGCGTGTCCTCGAACACGTCCTTCAGCGCCGCGCAGATCGCGTCGGTGTCCACGCGGATCACCTCGTCGACGTATTGCTTCGCGAGCCGGAACGTCTCCTTGCCCACCTGCTTGACCGCGACACCGTCGGCGAAGAGGCCGACGTGCGGCAGCGTCACGCGGCGCCCGGCTTCCAGCGAGCGCGCCATCGCGTCGGAGTCCGCCGGCTGCACGCCGACGATGCGGATCTCCGGCCGCACGCGCTTCACGTAGGCCGCGATGCCGCCGATCAGCCCGCCGCCGCCGATGGCGACGAAGATCGCGTCGAGATCGCCCGGGCACTGGCGCAGGATCTCCATCCCGATCGTGCCCTGTCCCGCGATCACGTCCGGGTCGTCGTACGGATGCACGAACGCCGCGCCCGATTTCTTCTGCAGCGCGATGGCGCGCGCGTAGGCGTCCGAGTACGAGTCGCCGTGAAGGACGACCGCCGCGCCGCGCGCCCCGACGGCGGCCACCTTGATGTGCGGCGTGGTCACCGGCATGACGATCGTCGCGGCGCAGCGCAGCTTCTGCGCGGCCAGCGCGACGCCCTGCGCATGGTTGCCGGCCGACGCCGCGATGACGCCGCGCGCGCGCTCCCCGGGCGTGAGGTGCGCCATCTTGTTGTACGCGCCGCGCAGCTTGAACGAGAACACCGGCTGCTCGTCCTCGCGCTTCAGCAGGATCCGGTTGCGCAGCCGCGCCGACAGCGTCGGCGCGAGCTCGAGCGGCGTCTCGACGGCAACGTCGTACACCTTCGCGGTGAGGATCTTCTGCAGGTAGTCGACGGGCATGCGGCGGAGGCGTAGCTCGGGAGCGGGCGAACCGGCGAGTTTACATGCGGCGCGCCGCCCGGGTGCCCGGGTACGCCGGCGGCACGCGCCAGTTCTGCTACTCTGGCCCGCGCATGCCGTCCCGATCGAAACCGCCGTCGCCGTCGACGCTGGCCGTCGTCGACCTGGGGTCGAACAGCTTCCGGCTGGAGCTCGGGCGCGTCGAGGGCGACCAGATCTTCCGTCTGGACACGTGGCGCGAGAACCTGCGGATGGGCGCCGCGCTCGACGACCTCAACCGCATCGTTCCCGCAGCGCAGCGCGCGGCGTTGGCCTGCCTCGCGCGCTTCGGCGAGCGGCTGCGCGGCTTCGACCCGTCGACGGTCCGCGCCGTCGCGACCAACACGTTCCGCGTCGCCGCGAACGCGCCGCAGTTCCTTGCGCAGGCGGAGGCGGCGCTCGGCTTCCCCATCGACATCGTCTCCGGGCACGAGGAGGCGCGCCTCATCTACCTCGGCGTCGCGCACGTGCTGCCGCCGTCCGTGCTGCCGCGCCTGGTCATCGACATCGGCGGCGGGTCCACCGAGTTCATCATCGGCCGCGGGCTCGATCCCGAGCGTCTCGAGTCGCTGAAGATCGGGTGCGTCAGCTTCACACGGCGCTTCTTCCACGACGGCGCGCTCCGCGCCGAGGCGTTCGCGAGGGCGGAGATGGAGGCGCGCGCCGAGATCGAGGCGATCGCGCGCGAGTTCGGCCGCGCGCACTGGCGCGAGGCCTATGCGTCCTCCGGGACGGCGCTCGCGCTGGCGGAGATCCTCGAGCAGAACGGCCTGTCCGCCGGCGGCATCACGCCGCAGGGGCTCGCGCGGCTGCGCAAGCGGATGGTCGGCGCGGGGCACGTCAAGCGGCTGGGCCTCGCCGGCCTCAAGCCGGAACGCGTGCCGGTGCTGGCCGGCGGCCTCGCCATCATGGCGGGCGCGCTCGCGCTGCTCGACGTGCCGCGGATCAACCCGGTCGGCGGCGCGATGCGCCTCGGCGTCCTCTACGACCTCCTCGGCCGCAGCGTGCACCGCGACGTGCGCGCCGCGACCGTCGAGCGCTTCTGCGAGCGCTACCGCGTCGATCGCGACCACGCCGCGCGCGTGGCCGCGATGACGACGGCGCTGTACTCGCGGGCGCTCGCCAAACCCGTCGCCGAGTCGCGGCAGCGGCTCGAATGGGCCGCGCTGCTGCACGAGGTCGGGTACACGGTGTCGCACATCGGCTTCCACAAGCACGGCGCGTACATCCTGGAGAACGCGGACATGCCGGGGTTCTCGGCGCAGGAGCAGCGGCGCCTCGCGCACCTCGTGCTCGGCTGCCGCGGCGGGCTCGCCAAGATGGCGCCGCTGCTTCCCGATCCGGACATGCGGGCGCAGATCCTCGCGCTGCGTCTCGCCGTGCTGTTCCACCATTCGCGCGGACCGATCGCCGCGCCGCGGATCGTCGTGCGCGTCGACCGCGGCATCCGCGTCGACGTGCCGGCGCGGTGGCGCAAGGCGCATCCGCTGTCGTCGTACCTGATCGACCAGGAGCGCGAGGAGTGGCGCGCGCTCGGCTATCCGTGGAAGGCGTCGCGCTGACCTAGGGCGTCGCGGCGGCCGTGACGCCGCGCAGCGCCAGCGCCTCCAGCACGCCGGCCGCGATGCGCGCGGCGCGCTCGCCGATGCCGAAGCACAGCGCCGGATCGCCGCGCGGGTCGACCTCGACGAGCTTCTGGCCGGCGACGACGCGCGCGCCGCGCGCGGACACTCCGCGCAGCACGCCGGCGATGGGCGCCAGGACGTCCAGCGCATCGAGCGACGCGACCACGCCGCTCGCAGCAACGCGCTCGCCGATGCGCGCGTGCGTGTGGAAGCGGCCGGCGCGGGGCGCGAACGCGAACCGCTCGCGCCCCGCGCCGCCAAGCGCATGCGTCTGCCCGTCGAACGGCTGCGTTCCGCCCCGGTCGACGACCGTCCCGAGGTGCTCGCCCCATGCCGTCTCGACCGCGACGTCGACGTGCTCGCCGACGCGATACCCCGGTCCCGCGCCGACGGTGAGCAGCGACGACGGCTGGTGCGGCTTGAGACGCGCCGGCGCGCTACGCTTGGCGACGCGCGCGTCGACGAGCGCGACGGGCGCGAGCGCCGCGGCGACCCCGCGCCACGACCACGTCGTCGCCGCGATCATCTCCCGGCGCTCCAGCACCACGGGGATGCTGCGCACCGACGCGCAGAAGCACGCGTGCACGCCTGCGAGGTCGGCGCTGCCGACGTACCACGCGTCGACGAACGCCATGCCGCGGCGCGGCCACGGCGGGTCGGCCTCGTCGATCAGCACGGTCGCGAAGCCGGCAACGTGAAGCGTGTGCGCCACGGCCGAGCCGACGTCGCCGCAGCCGAGCACTACGACGACGGGGCGCGGATCGCGCGCATTGCGCGACAAGGCAGTGGGCCGCGCGGGAATGCCGCTCCGCGCGAGCAGCGAACGAAGGGCGAACGGCGAATCGAGCATGGCCCGCAGTGTGCCGGGCGCATGCGTCAGCGATATGAAACGACCTAGACGAAGTCGGGACCGATCACCGTCTTCAGCACGACCGCGGCGCCGTCCTCGCGGACGCGATTCGACAGCCACCAGACGGCGCCCTTGCGCACCGACCAGTACGCCTCCTCGCCGGACAGCAGGAACGACGCGACCATGCCGAGCGTCGGCTGATGCCCGACGACCAGCACCGGCTCGCGCGAGTCGGGCCAGTTGGCCGCGGCGAGGACCGCCGCGACGGTCGCGCCCGGCGCGAGCTCGGGCACCGTGCGAAATTTGCGCGGCAGCGCGCTCGCCGTCTGCTGTGCGCGGTCGGCGGGCGAGACCAGGATCCGGCACGTGTCGGGCAAATGGCGCTCCAGCCACTCGGCCATCCGCTCCGCCTGCTTCAAGCCCTTCGACGTCAGACGGCGCCCGAGGTCGGGCTCACCGGCGTCGGCCTCGCAGTGCCGCCACAGGATCAGGTCCATCAGCGCGCCTGCTGCCGGCCGGCCAGGCGCTCGAGCAGCGTCGCCTGCGCGGACATCGCGCGCTCGCCCTTCTTCGGCCGGCGCTTCACCCACGCGCCGTCCGCGTGCAGGTCCCACGCGTCGACGTTGTCGGCGAGGTAGACGTCCAGCCCCTCGTCGATCACGCGGCTGCGCAACTGCGGGTCGAGCACGGGGAATGCGACCTCGATCCGGCGGAACAGGTTGCGGCCCATCCAGTCGGCGGAGGCGAGCCACACGTCCGGCTCGCCGCCGTTCTCGAAGTACCAGACGCGATGGTGCTCGAGGAAGCGGCCGAGGATCGAGCGCACGCGGATGTTCTCGGAGAAGCCCGGCACGCCCGGGCGCAGTGCGCAGGCGCCGCGCACGATCAGGTCAATCTCGACGCCCGCCTGCGACGCCGCCTGCAGCGCGCGGATGACGCCTTCCTCGACCAGCGCGTTCATCTTCGCCTTGATGCGCGCCGGCTTGCCTTCCTTCGCGTGCTTCGTCTCGCGACGGATCATCTCGACGATGCGCCGGTGCATCGTGAACGGCGCCAGCAGCAGGCGCTTGAGCTTCGCCGCCTTCGCGAGGCTCGTGATGTGCAGGAACACCTCGTTCACGTCGGCGCAAATATCGGGGTCGGCCGTCAGCAAGCCGAAATCCGAGTACAGCGCCGTCGTGCGCGGATGGTAGTTGCCGGTGCCGAGGTGCGCGTATGACACGAGGCGGGCGGCGCCGGCGGCGTCGCGCTCGCGCCGCAAGAGCAGCGCGAGCTTCGCGTGCGTCTTGAGGCCGAACACCCCGTAGACGACCTGCGCGCCCGCGTGCTCGAGCTTCTCGGCCCAGTTGATGTTCGCCTCCTCGTCGAAGCGCGCCATCAGCTCGACGACGACGGTACCCTCCTTGCCGCGCTTCGCCGCGTGGATCAGCGCTTCCATCAGCACCGAGTTGACGCCGGTGCGGTACACGGTCTGCTTGATCGCGATGACGTCCGGGTCCTCCGCCGCGCGGCGGATGAACTCGACGACCGGCTCGAACGTCTGGTACGGGTGATGCAGCAGGATGTCGTGCTGGCGGATCGCGGCGAGGATGTCGGCGTCGCCGGTCAGGCGCTCGGGCTTGCCGGGGACGAACGGCGGATACTTGAGCGCGTCGATCTCGACCTGGTCGATCAGCGACGCGAGCCGCATGATGTTCACCGGCCCGTCGCAGCGATACAGATCGTCGTCGGCCAGCTCGAACTGCCGCAGCAGGAAGCTGGCGAGATGGCTCGGGCAGCTCTCCGCGACCTCGAGGCGCAGCGGGATGCCGAACTGCCGCTGCGGCAGCTCGCCCTGCAGCGCCTGGCGGAGGTTCTTCACCTCCTCCTCGTCGATCCACAGGTCCGCGTCGCGCGTCACCCGGAACTGCGAATACGCGATGATCTGGCGCCCGGGGAACAGGTCGGCCAGATGGGCGTGCATCACCGACGACAGCAGCAGGAACTCGTCGTCGGCCTCGCTGATCTCGCGCGGCAGCTTGATGACGCGCGGCACGAGCCGCGGCGCCTTCACCACGGCGATCGTCGTCTCGCGGCCGAACGCGTCGTGCCCCGACAGCTCGACGATGAAGTTGAGCGACTTGTTGACGATCTGCGGGAAGGGATGCGCGGGATCCAGGCCGATCGGCGTCAGCAGCGGGCGCACTTCGCGCTGGAAGAAGTCGGCGACCCACGCCCGCTCGGCCGGCGAGCGGTCGACGCGGCCGAGCAGGCGCACGCCGTGCGCGGCCAGCGCGGGGAAGATCTCCTTGTTGAGCAGCGTGTACTGGTCGTCGACGAGCGCGCGCGTCGCGGCGCAGACGTCGGCGAGCAGCGTGCGCAGCGCGCCGAGCGTCATTCCGGGCGGCGGCATCTTCGCGCGGAGCTGCTCCTTGAGCCCCGCGACGCGGATCTCGAAGAACTCGTCCAGGTTGCTGCCGACGATGCACAGGAACCGCAGCCGCTCGAGCAGCGGGACGCTCGGATCCGCGGCGAGCGCCAGCACGCGCCGGTTGAACGTCAGGAGCGACAGCTCGCGATTGATCGGCGAGGTGTCGATTGCGAGCGGCGGCGCGCCGTTCGCTAACTCCGGCGGGCGCGCTGCGCCGTCCGCGAGCGCGGAAGGCGGCGGCTCGGGATGCACCGGGGCGACTGTAGAAGCCGCCGATGACAGCAGCGTGACAGGCGGCGAAGCCGTCATGGGCGGTGCTTCACGCGGCCTGCGCTTCCTCGCGCGACAGTGCGAGCCAAACGCAGCGGCCCTTCGAGTCGCGCTCCAGCGCCTCGAGGTAGGCGACGTGCGCCGCGAGCTCGTCCGCTGTCGGCGCGACGACGCGCAACGGCGCGCGGCTGCCCGCGGCCAGTCCCGCCGCCGCCAGCGCGGCCGCGCCGGGCAGCGCGGGCGCCGCGATGTCCATCGTCAGCGTTTCCTGGCCGCGCGTCATCGCGAGATAGACGTCGGCGAGCAAGCCCGCGTCGAGCAGGGCGCCGTGCAGCGTGCGCTGGGCATTGGAGACGGCGAAGCGCTCGCACAGTGCATCCAGGTTGTTGCGCTTGCCCGGGAACGTCTCGCGCGCGAGCGCGAGCGTGTCGATGCACGTGTCGAAGATCTGCGCCGACGGCGGCAGGCCGGCGCGCTCGAATTCGTGGTCGAGGAACGCGACGTCGAACGGCGCGTTGTGGATGATCCAGTGGGCGCCGCGCGCGAACTCGACCAACTCGGCGGCGACGTCGGCGAAGCGCGGCTTGTCCTTGAGGTCGTCCCACGTCATTCCATGGACCTCGGTGGCGCCGGCATCGATTTCGCGCTCGGGGTTGAGGTAATAGTGGAGGTGGCGGCCCGTCGGGCGGCGGTGCTGCAGCTCGACGACGCCAATCTCGATGATCCGGTGGCCCTGCTTCGGGTCGAGGCCCGTCGTTTCGGTGTCGATGACCAGCAGGCGCATCGGGTGTCCTGGCTATTTGCGGTACTTCTGAATCGTGGATTGTATCTCCGCGATCGCCCGCTCGATCTCGTCGTCGGTGAGATCGCGCTGCGTGCCGCGGCGCTGCTTGAGCGTCATCGTGTGCTCGATCTCGGTGGCGAACTCGCCGAGGCCCAGGGTATCGGTGACCGTCGACTGCGCCTCGTCGGTGAGCGTCTCCGGTCCCCAGCGGACGACGATCGCCGACAGGTTGTCGCCGTCGGGGCCGTTGCGCTTCTCCGCCTGGTCCATCATCTTGGGCGCCGTGTTGAGGATCGGCGCCGACGTGAGCCACGTCGCCATCTCGCCCTGCGTCATCCCGCTCCAGACGCCGTCCGTGCACAGCACGAGGATGTCGCCGTTGCGCAGCGGCGTGCGCCGCGACAGGTCGATCACCGGGTCGACGAGCCCGCCCAGGCAGCTGAAGACCTTGTTGCGGTCGGGGTGCTCGGCCATGTCCGCGGTGTTGATCAGGCCCTGGTCGACGAGATACTGCACCTTCGAGTGGTCCTTGGTGGTGCCGATCAGGCTTCCCTGCCGGAACAGGTAGAAGCGCGAGTCGCCGGCGTGCGCCCAGTACGCATGGCTCGCCTGGACCACGCACGCGACGCACGTGGTGCGCGGCGTCTCGAGCATCGAGAACTGGTTGGCGTAGGAACCGAGCGCGGCGTGCGCGCGGAGCATCGTCTCCTGCAGGAACTTGAGCGGGTTGCGCAGCACCGGCTTGGCTTCCTGCTGGAAGCGCTCGATGAACAGCCGCACGCAGATCTGCGCGGCGATCTCGCCGCCGGCGTGGCCGCCCATGCCGTCGGCGACGACGAGCAGCAGCGTGTCGCGGCCGTACGTGTAGGCGAGGCGGTCCTGGTTGACCTTGCGCGAGCCTTTGCGGGATTCCTGGAAGATCGTGAAGCGCATGCGTGTCGTGCGGCGAGCGTTAGGGGTTATGCGCTCGCTTCGGAGAACAGGCGCCGCTTGATGCTGCCGAGCAGCGTGAGCTTGCGCTTCTTCGGCGGGATGTCGCGGATCGCCTTCTGCAGCGCGAACACGCTTTGCGGCCGCTCCAGCGGGTCGAGCCGCAGGCACCAGTCGATCACCTCGAGCAGATTGTCCGAGTACTGGCCGTTCCAGATCTTCTTCGCCGGCACCAGGTGGTCTTCCTGCACGCGCGCGTCGGCCGCCTGCGGGGCGAAGGCGGCGAGGCAGGCGAACATGGACGCGCCGGTGCCGTAGACGTCCGTCCACGGACCGAGGCGATCGGGATCGCGGTATTGCTCCGGCGCCGCGAAGCCGGGCGTGTACATCGGCGCCAGCTTCGGGCGATTGCTGGTGAGCGTCTGCCGCGCGGCGCCGAAGTCGAGCAGGACGGGACTGCCGTCGGTGCGCAAATAGATGTTCGCCGGCTTGATGTCGAGGTGCAGGAGCTTATGCGTGTGGACCTCGCGCAGGCCGTTCAGCAGATGCATGAACACGTGGCGCACGAAGCGCTCGGACATGTGGTCCTGCCGCATCTGGATCTGCTGCTGCAGCGTGCGCCCGCGCTCGTAGCGCATCACCATGTACACCGTCTCGTTCGCGCGGAAGAAGTTCAGCACGCGCACGACGTTCGGGTGGTTGATCTTGGCGAGCGCGCGGCCCTCCTCGAAGAAGCACTTCATGCCGTAGCGGAACGACGTCATGTTCTCGGCGGACGTCGCGCGCACGATGTCGCCCTCGGTGCGCAGCACCAGCGACGACGGCAGGTATTCCTTGATGGCGACCGGCGCGCCGGTCTCGTCGAAGGCCCGGTAGACGATCGAAAAGCCGCCCCGGCTGATCTGGCGGTCGATCCGGTAATTCAGCAGTTGATAACCGCCGGGGAGAGCCTGGTTGGGTACGGGCATCCTGGTCTTTGCAGTCCGGGCCGCGAGCGGGGTGCGCGTTGCCCGGTGATCCGTCAATGCGCCCGCAATTCGCGTGCCACGGTAAAGCCGTTCGCCTTGCGCGAGGACCCGATAACGCATACATTCTCCGGATGCCCGGCGCCAAAGTAAAGCCGGAATACCTGCAAATACCGGGACGAAGGCGCCGAAGTTGCCGATGATCCTCAGCATGACCGGCTTTGCGGCGGTCGCCGCCGAGCTGCCCGGCCTCTCCGTTGCCGTCGAGCTGCGCTCGGTCAATCACCGCTACCTCGACGTCACGGTCAAGCTGCCGGACGAACTGCGAGCGCTCGAAACGCCGCTGCGCGAGCGGCTGGCGGCGGCACTGTCCCGCGGCAAGGTCGAATGCCGGATCGGGCTGGCGCGTGCCGCGGTGTCGGCGTCGTCAATGGCCGTCGATCCGCAGCGCGTCGCGGCGCTGGCCGACGCCGCGACTCAAGTGCGGCACCTTGTGCCGGACGCGGCGCCGCTGTCCGCCGCCGAGATCCTGCGCTGGCCCGGCGTGCTGATCGAGCCCGCCGTCGCGCCGGAGCTGCTCAACACCTCGTTCCGCGAGATGGTCAA
>Ga0157378_10004978_pt1 | contig 11652 bp, 12 predicted proteins | sample M65metaG_FD_115309 | JGI IMG/M metagenome (GOLD analysis project Ga0157378, IMG submission 115309) | Miscanthus rhizosphere microbial communities from Kellogg Biological Station, Michigan, USA - M6-5 metaG | ecosystem: Host-associated > Plants > Roots > Rhizosphere > Soil | place: USA: Michigan...
ATCGTTGCGTTTGCCGGCCAAATCCAATGACCGCGCTGCGTACAGATAGGCCATGGTCGCTAATCCCTGCTGCGCGCCGGGCGCCTGGGCTGAAGCGATGAATTCCCGGGCGGCGCGCTCATGTTCACCCGCAGTCATCAAAGCCTCACCGTATTTGAAATGAATCAAGTCAAAAAAGCGTGCGGACGTCTCGCGCACCGCCTTGTCATTCAGCAACGCATCGAAGGCCGCAAAGGCTTCCTTTTCAGTTGCGGTGATTCCGGTGGAATGGTTCGTTTGCCGATCTAGCGCAGCTTGCGATACCAGGGCGTCCGCGGCCTCCAATCGATATAGATAGTTGCGCGGATACTTAGCAGCCAGTTCGCGCGCGTAGGCCGCTGCCTCAGCAAATCGTTTTTCTCTGGTGTACAAGACGATCAGCAACGTCTTGGCCTCGTCGTGGATCCAGTTTCCCTCCTTCGCCACGCGTTCGAGAGTAGCCAGTCCTCGCTTTTTCGATCCGCGAAAACCGAACATGCCGGCTGCGATCTTTACCGGCAATGGCAGCGAGCCAACCGTGTAGTCGTACAAGCCGATGGTAATCTCAGCGTCACGATAATTAGGATCGAGCTTTATGACCTCGCGATGCTTATCAACCGCATCCGACCCGTCCTTCAACGCTGCGAAGTGACGCCGCTCGACAGCCTCAGCAAACGAGGCCTTCAGACCCTGGATTGCTCCCAGGAAATAGAGCGCTTCGACGTCCTTTGGAGATTGTTTCAGTCGCGCCTCGGTCAAGACTCGCGCCTGACGAGTGAGCGCCCGAAACTCTTCGACGATTTTCGGATCGACCTTGTCATCGCTGGTCGAATAGAACGTGTCGTCATCGCCGTAAAGCGAAGACTGCAAGCGCCGTGTTTGATAAAGCGTTTCGGCCCAGAGCGTGTCCGCCAGAAACTGCGGCCCGGCAGGATAGTTCGGAAAGGCAGCCGCCATCTCTTTGAAATTCTTGCGAGCAGCTTCGTAATCGAGATTGAACAATGCCTCGGAACCCGCAAGACGCAGCTTTTCGAACTTCGCGCGCTCGGTTTCCGTGAGCCAGGGCGACGCAGGCGTCTGGCAATAGACCATCGCCGGCGCAACCAGCGCCAGCGTCAAAACGCATAACCCAATGCAACTTCGTAATTTCATTCTTCCCTCAGTTCCACTCCACGCACTTGCCCGGTGCTGGCCACGAATCGCTGATTCGCTTCCCAAAGTTTTCTAAGCTACGGCGCAACGTAAATCGCTTTCTTTCCCGGCTTGCGCGAAAATATTGAGCCGGTGGCTAAGCCTATTCCGCCACCGATGCCCCCGATTAAAACTTTGCCCAACCCAGGATCGTCGCTACCCGGATGATCATAGGTGTCACCTATGGCGACACCGACCGCGAGCCCGATTCCCAAGCCGATGAGTTGGTAGAACCATTTCGATTTGAGCTTACTTACTTCCGCAATCTCATCCTTCGACAGGCTAATCGTGCGATTTCCCTGGATTGCGAAGTTCGTTTCCATGAACAAGCTGTCGTGCGTCGATTGTCGTTTGGTGCCAACGAATTCACGGCCATTTTTCGTGACTACGACGATCTTTGTCCCATGCTTAAGCTTCTCAACATTAGTCCAATTTGAGTTTGGGTTTTGCGCAAACGCCGATACACTCGACAGCATCACCACGATCATCAGCGAGCAAAGTTTGTGTTTCATCCTCTCCTCCTTTGCTCGCCGGGCTGGCCCGTCGAGCGTTTAAGTTGAAAAACTCTCCAGATACTTCACACCACTTCCGGTGTTGAAGAGCACTACTCTTTCATTCGATCTCACCAAACCGTCGTTCATTAATTTCTTGAGCGCCGGTAAACACGCCGCGCCCTCAGGCGCACAGAACACTCCTTCCGCTGCGCCAATTTCCTTCGTCGCGGCAATCAACTCTTCATCGGTCACGGAAACCGCCGTTCCGCCGGAGGCGCGCAACGCATCGATAATCAAGAAGTCGCCGATCGCCTTTGGCACCCGCAGGCCCGAAGCTGTCGTGTGCGCGTTTTGAAATTCCTCGGCAAAGCGTTCTCCCTTTTCAAACGCGCGGACGATCGGAGCGCAACCCGCGGCTTGTACCGTCACCATCTTTGGCCGCTTCGATCCGATCCAGCCCATCTGCTCCATCTCATCAAATGCCTTCCACATCCCAATCAAACCTGTGCCGCCGCCAGTGGGATAGATAATCACATCGGGCAGTTCCCATTCGAATTGCTCGGCCAGTTCGTAACCCATCGTCTTCTTGCCTTCGATCCGATACGGCTCTTTCAGAGTCGAAACGTCGAACCAACCTTCAGCTCCTTTGCGCCGTCCTACTTCAGCTCCGCAGTCGGTGATCAATCCATCCATCAGGGTCACGTGCGCGCCGGTCTGCTCACATTCGATCACGTTTGCGCGCGGCGTGTCCTTTGGCATGAAGATGTGCGCTTCCATTCCTGCACGCGCGGCGTAGGCTGCCAACGCGCCGGCGGCATTCCCCGCTGAGGGCACCGCGAGCTTCTTCACGCCCAGTTCCTTCGCCATGGAAACCGCGGCCGTCATCCCGCGCGCTTTAAAACTTTGCGTCGGATTCTGGCCCTCGTCCTTTATGTAAAGTTCCGGCAAACCAATCTGAGATGCGAGTCGCGAGGCATGCAGTAGCGGCGTGAATCCTTCGCCGAAAGTGACAATGTTCTCGTCATTTTCAACCGGCAGTACTTCTCGGTACCGCCACAGATCAGGCTGACGTTCCTTCAGAGCCTCTTTTGTCAAAGACCTCGCGGCAGTCTCAAAATCGTAGCGAACAAGGAGCGGCTTGCCGCATTGAGAGAAGAGATTGTGCAAGCGTTGTGCATCGTGGCGCAGTCCACAGGCGCCGCATTCCAGATGGGTAACATTCATGGTTTTCAGCCTTTCTAACGAAGGTTGCAGGGCCAGACATGATAACTGCTCAAAGGCGATTGCGTCAGGTGGAGCCCGAATCTGGCAGTGTCAGAACGGGGAGCGGTAGCGACCGGATTAAGAACGAAGCAGGATTTGATCCGGTCAACTCAATAATTTTGTATTTGTCATTTGACATTTCTCACTGGTCATTTGAAGCTTACCCTCTAAATCCAAATGTCATTTAGGAGACTGAAACCCAATGCCGAATCGCACTGCGACCATTCAAACCAACAAAGGCACAATCAAATTTGAATTGCTGGAAGCCGATGCTCCGAAGACCACCGAGAATTTTCGCTTACTCGCTGAGAAGGGTTTTTACGACGGCGTGATTTTCCATCGCTGCATAAACGGCTTCATGATTCAGGGCGGCGATCCGACGGGAACCGGCCGCGGCGGCGCCTCGGCGTGGGGCGGACGATTTGCTGACGAGATTGATTCTTCTTCCGAAGTTTACCAGCGCGGTTACAAAGCCGGCACAGTCGCCATGGCCAACGCCGGCCCCAACACGAACGGCTCGCAGTTTTTCATCATGCACGTCGATTATCCACTGCCTCCGAGCTACACAATCTTCGGCCGCGTGATTGAAGGCCAGGACGTCGTGAACGCAATCGCTACCTCAAAGACCGATCCAAGTGATCGACCAATGTCGGAAGTCAAGATGGAAAAGGTTACGGTCGAGTAACGATCAACCTTGAGATTTGAATTTTGAGTTTTGAATTTCTGTTGCCACGTATTCCTTGGCAGCCGTAACCGCGGCGACTAAGTCCCAGCCGTGGGCCAGCAACGCTGCAATTGCCGAAGACATCATGCAGCCTGTACCGCGGACCGGCGGGGCATCAATCCATTCACCTTCGAGGACGGAGACCTCGCCTTCGTCATTGAGCAAGTCAACGGCTTCTGCTAACCCTGACTCCTGACTCCCGGCTCCCAACTCCTGCTTTAAGTGCCCGCCTTTAATTAGCACCGAACGCGCGCCCATTTCGCGCAGTTTCGCGGCGGCGCTTCGCATTTCTCTTTCACCGGATATCTGTGCGCCGGTCAGGACCTCAGCCTCAGGAATATTGGGAGTGATGAGGCGCACAAGCGGCAGCAGCTGGTGCACCAAACTTTGAATGGCCTCCGGTTCCATCAACTCGTCTCCGGCGGATGATTTGAGAACGGGATCGAGAACCGGCGCCGGCAAGTGATTTTCGCGGACGAGTCTGGCGACTTCAGAAACCAATTCCGCTGTCGGCAGCATGCCGATTTTGACCGCGACGATATTCTGTTCAGCAATGACCGGTATGATTTGCGCGAGCAATGATTTGGCGGTTTCATGGGTCGCGCCGAATACACCCGCCGCATTCTGAAACGTCAGCGAAGTCATCGCCGCCGCCGCCCGACAACCAAATTGGGCGATCGTTCTTATGTCGGCAATTATTCCCGCTCCGCCCGAAGGGTCGAAGCCGGCAATCGTCAAAACCACGGGTGGCTGCGAACTCACTTGAAAGTAATCAGGTTTCTTTCGAATTCCTTGACGACGCGGCCGGTCTTTCCCTTACGCGTCACGGTAAATCCTTCCGCGCGCAGGTTACGCGCCTGAGACTCGACTCCGCCGGGATATTTTGGATTCAGGCTGCCGTCATCTTTAATCACTCGCCAGTAAGGTGTGAGTCGCCGCTTACTGTTGGTGCGATCCTCTTCAGCAGTCTCCGCAGCGATACGCACGAAAATGCCGGTCGTCAGCGGACAGGTGACATCCGCTCCAAAGTCTGCGGCGAGTTTGCGGCGCAACTCGCCGCCAGTGACCAATTTTCCGTTCGGCACTTTGCGAATCAAATCATCGACCAGCCTCGGAGTTGGGATGAGCATCGTTCCTTCGCCGAAACGAGACATGGTTGGCGGAATCTGCACCACCTTCGGCTCCTGAGGCTTCTCGAGCTTCTCACGCCAACGCGTGCGACTCGTGAATTTGCTCTTCACTTACGCGCTCCTTTCTTTTTGCCGAGCTGCGCGCATAGCTTATCGAAACTCGCGGGATTGTCGAACAGACTAATTGCGGCAACCCCGTGGGCCCCGGCTTTGAGACAGTCCTGCGCATTGGACAGAGCGATTCCGCCGAGTGCCAATACCGGAAAATCGCTTAACTCGTGCACCACATCCGACAAGGCATTCGTTCCCTTGGCCGGCCCGAACCCGCGCTTCGATTCGGTTTCAAAGACCGGTCCGAACACGGCGAAGTCTGCTCCTTGCTCGCGCGCTGTGCGGGCTTCCTGAAGCGTATGCGTTGAGGCTCCGATCAGGAAGTCTGCGCCAAACGTTCGTCGGACGGTAGCAGCATCCAGCGACTGAGTCGTCAGATGGACTCCGTCTGCGCCCGCCCCGGCAGCAACGTCCGCTCGGTCGTTAACCAACAATTGCGTGGTACTGCCTTGCGTTAGCCTGGCGGCCTCGGCCACCAATTCGAAGAGCACACGCGTCGTCGCCTGCTTCTCTCTTATTTGAATCAGACCGATGCCGGCAGCTACTGCTTCCGCAATTTGCTTGAGAATCTGGGCGAACTCGGGAGCGTTCGCAGTCGTGACTTCAGTGGTTGCGCCGCGGGTAATCAGATAAAGGATCGGTGGTGACAGTTTGAGCGGCATTAGTGATTGGCGCTTTACTCTGCGGCGAGCTTTCCACAAAGGCCCGTCCTTCGTCCAGCGACCGGACGGCGAGTCGAAAATTGATCAACTCCCACAATCCCATGCCCAGCGTCAGAATTCCGACGCCCGAGACCGCCCCGCGCATCCAGCCAGACGCTACAAACCGTTGCATGCCAAAGCCAAGCTTGCGCGAAGCGAGGATGAGAAAATAGTTATTGCCCCAATCGCTGAGGCCGAGCAAGCCATGCGGCCACCACGGCGCCAGCGTCAGCACCACGCCGATTTCAAAGCAAAGGATGATAAAAAAGATGACTGTTAGCCGTGACGACATTCAGAAGGTGTCCCTCAAAAACAAAAATACCACAAGGCAGAGTCTTTCTCAGCCTTGTGGTAGCTAGTCGCACAGACTAGACTCTGTGACTTCATTCCCTACATCATGCGCGATTCAAGCTGCTTGAGACGCTCGTTTACGCCACGATACGAAACATTAGTTCCATATATTTCGGTAAACAGATTTTTGGCCTGGTTCAAGTCGCCGGCTTGCTCATAGGCCGCCGCCAGATCAAAACGCAGAGCTTGCCGTTCATCGTCGGAGGTATTCGGCGCACTCAGACCCTTGTTGAACCACTTCACCGCCAGTTGCGGCACTCCCTTTTTCATGAAGCAATGCCCCAGCAAATTGCAGCACTGCAAGTACCGCGGCGTGCCGTCTTCAGGAGAAATGAGTCCGATAGCGATTTGAAATTCTTCCAACGCTTCTTCGAACAAATCCATCTCCTGATAGGCAAGACCAAGATTGTAATGCGTCTCATAATCGCCGTTGCCGTTGGTCTCTGCTTCTGCGGAAACACGGTACTCTTCGAAAATCTCGGCCAAACCCGCATCGATGGCGGCAACACTCACTTGCGGCTCGTGCTGCTGGACAGGATGGGAATCGACGTTCTCTGGTACGAACGAAAATTCAGCCATTGGCTCAGGGATCTTCGGTTCAGCGACAGCTTCAGGTTCATTGACAAGCCCGGAACTACCGTTGCCCTGCGCAAGTCGCTGACGACGCAATTCGATGTCGGGATGAGTCCCGAACTGGCTTTCCAACAAATTAAGTGTGTCGATTGCGATATCCGCGTAACCTTGCGCGATGTAGAAATCCACGCTTTCCAGTTCCTGCGCGCGGAGCGTTGACTTCCGCTCGTCATCGTCGCCGTTCAGCTCTGCGTGTTGCTCGGCCAACTCTTCCGCGACGACGTCTTCAAAAGTGAAGCCGCGCTCGATATCCATGTCGGCGTGCGTCTGGGGATCTGCTGGTTCAGTCTCGTCCGCAGAATTCCATTCAAATGTGCCAAAGTCCTGCGTGGTTGCCGCATCATCCTGAATCTCAAACTCACCAAAGACCGTCGAGCCCGTATTGTCGAACGCCTCTGCCGCGCTTTCGAACGCAGGTAGTGTTTCCGCCGCTGCCTCCTCAACCGCGCCGCCGAGTTCTTTAAGACGTTCAGCATACGCCGCGTCCTCGGGCGCCAGACGGGTCAATTGCGTTAACGCATAGCGCTCGTCATCGACAAGTCCCGCAGCCTGCGCTGCTTCAGCCAGACGATCCAGCGCCGCCCTCAAGTTCTCAGCATCGCGCTGCCACCAGTGAACGCGCACGAGCAAACGCAGCGCGTGAACGTTATCGGCATCGCGCGTGAGAAACTCATTGACCAAATCAAGCAACTGCTTGTCTTCTCGCTCGGACAGCATCTTTTCAGAGATCCGGGCAACCACCTCAACAGCCGCGTCGATGTTTTCCAGCGACAGATGCAGCCGAGCCACGTCAACGAATCGCAAGTACGCCGACGAGTCTGCTTCTACCAGGACGGCCGTGGCGGATTCTGCTTGTTGAGGATCTTCTGCCTGAATGTATGCAGTCACGAGGAGTGACCTGAGCTCCGCACTATCGGGCTTGTCGCTGGCTGCGCGCGCAATTATCTCCGCCGCCTCATCAGCCGTACCTCGCGCCGTGTGCGCATTCAGAAATCCATACAAGGTCGCGGTGTCGTCAGTCTGTATGTCGAGAGACTTCCTGAATGCCTCCAACGCTTCATCGAGCGCGCCCCGCGCATAGAGATTGTTTCCGGCTTCACTGAAAGCACCAGCAGCCTCACTCCACATGCCTTCGCTGAGATAACCCTCGGCAAGCTTCAGCCGAATGTTCGTATTCTGTGGATCAAGATCCGCAATCTTCGAGAGTACTTCGAGGCCGGCTTGCCTGGCGCCTGATTTTGCATGAGCTTCGGCGACGACTAGATAATGGGCGCGGGCTTCGACCACCAGCTCCTGCTGGGAATACAGTTCGGCCAGGTTGGTCGCGATTTCGATATCGTGCGGATGCAGGCGATCGATCTTCTTGAACATCGCGATCGCCTTAAGCGTGAAGTCCTGTGAGCGATAATGTTCAGCAATACGACGGAAGCACGAAATTGCCGCCGCCTGATTTCCCACACGGACATGGAGGTCGCCGAGAGTATTCAGCGTAGCGAAGTCGTTCGGCTCGTCCTCGACGATTTTGCAGTATTCTTTTATCGCCGCCGAAATTTTACCCATTTCCAGGTACTTCTCGGCTGCGCGCAGAGTCTTTACCTTTTCCAACGGCATGTTCCTTGAGAATCGCGGAATGAATTAATGGCGATGACGATTGCAGTCGCCCAAAGGAGCACTGTAGGGCTCAGTACACGCTACCGCTTCGGAGCAGAGCGGCACTCTAAAACTAACATGCTCCGCAAGGGAGTGTCAACGTTGTTTTGCTTCGGCCAACCTGGACAAATTTCTCGATTTTGCGGGTGTTTGGCTAGATTACGTCGGCAAAATTCCTGCGCGTTCGGGCAAACCACCAGTATCCAAAGAGGAATGTAACCATGGCAAAAGCCAGGAAAAACGCGAGACCTTGCCAGTCGGGCGGCTGCCCCTCAAGAATTACCCGCCGGTAGCTGCGCACCAAAGGCGTAAAGGGGTTGAGGTTGATTAGCGGACGATAATTCGCGGGCACAATCGATTCAGGATAAATAATAGGCGTGAGATACATCCAGGCCATCAGGATCAGGCCGATGCCCTGCACGATGTCGCGAACAAATACTCCGAGCGAGGCCACGAGCCAGGCAGCTCCGAAGGTCGCCAGCAGCTGCGGAATCAGAATTAGCGGCAGGTAGATCACGGTGGGATGAAATTCATGTCTGAGGAGGCCGACCGCGACGACCAGCACCAGCGTTCCGAACAACTGATTTACGACCGCGGCCAGCGATAACGAAACGGGCAGAGTCTCAAGCGGAAAGACGACGCGCTTCACCAGATTCGCATGGCCAACTATCGTAGTCGACGAAAGTTGGACTGCTTCCTGAAAGGCGGTCCACGGAAGCAATCCGCAAAAAAGGTAAAGTGCGTAATCCCACTGTGAATTGCTGGCGCCGAATTTCGCTTTGAAGATTCCCGCAAAGATGATCGTAAAGATGGCGATCATCACCATGGGCGTCACCAGCGTCCAAAGGAAACCGAGAAAGGAACCGCGGTATCGCGCAGCCAATTCGCGTTTGGTTAACGAAAGAATCAGATCGATTCGTCGAGGAAGTTGCCACAGCGGCTGCCACACCGCCCGTCGGATTGCTTGCGCGGAAGTCATGCGTCTGTCTTAGAGCTGATTGGCAGTGGGAGCTGACGAAGTCATGGTTTTGCGGAAAGCGCTCACAAACGCTTCCATTTCATTTTGTTTTCCGATGGTGACGCGTATGTGGTTCGGCAGAGATGGAAAAGCGCGGACAACTCGAACACCGAGACTGTTCATCGACTCGATCAGGGGACGCACCGGGCGCTTTGTGTCAATCATTATGAAGTTCGCTTGCGAGGGTATGTGGTCAAGACCCAACTTCCTGATTTCATCAAATACATATTGTCTGGTTTGAATATTCATCCGGCGGCCGTTCGTCACCTGGCCGGGGTCATTTAGACTGCCAATCGCCGCTGCCAAACCGAGGATGTTGACGCTGTCCCAGGTTAGGTGTGGTCGCATTCGCCGGATGGTCTCGGGTTGGGTAATGCAGTAACCGCAGCGGAGTCCGGCCATCCCGTAAATCTTCGAAAATGTTCGCGCCACGATTAGATTCGCGTGATCTTTCACTAAAGGAATGACAGATTCGTAGTCCGCGCTGTCCGCATAATGAAAGTAAGCTTCGTCAACCAGAATCATAGTAGTAGGCGGCACTTTGTTAATGAACTCGCGCAGCTCGCTCCTGGGAGTGATGCTCGCCGTGGGGTTGTTCGGGTTGCAGATGTAAATCAATCCATCTTCAGCAGCAGCCAACATCTTCGAGAGGTCGTGTGCGTACTTCTTATTGAGCGGAACCTTAACGACTTCGGCACGATTGACGCGCGCATGATTGACGATCGCCTCATAAGTAGGATCAGCGACGACTAATTTTCCGCGCCCCGGCACAAAGACCAGGGCCGGTCCTCGCGTAGGTTTGGATAGTTCAATGGGCCTCGCGTCGTTAGTCATGGGTCCGGTAAACGCTTCCGCGCAGACCTTGAGAATCTCACCGGAGCCATCACCCAGCACAATCTGATCGCGATTGACTCCGTTAAGTTTCGCGATGGCGGCGAGCAGCGTATCCGCGTGTTCGTCGGGATATCGCCACACTAACGAAAACGCGTCCGTCATTGCTTTCAGCGCCAACGGAGACGGACCATAGGGGTTCTCGTTCGAATTCAGACGCACTAACCCCGACGCAAGTGAAGGCGACGTAACGGCGTCAGGCCATGCAAAGCTGGGACGCACCACGGCCGTTGCCGCCCCTACGCCCATTAAACTCGCAAAGCTGCGTCGAGAAATCGAAGCCAGGTTGCTCATGGTTGAACCTCCGCGGAAAGTTGCGCTGCATTATGACGCCAGCGTGCAACCGCGGCAACCGTTTGGGCGCGGAAAGTCGTGACCTCTTCAAATTCGGCATAGGCCGTTTAGACGCCGGACTTGTCCGGCGCGGCGGCGCGATTGCCGCCTCTAAAACGAAGCGTCAGGTTGTGTTAGGCTGTTCTCAAGACGATGCCGGATCACAGTTCAACCGCGCTCTTTCCCGAGATGCGCGATGCATCTGATCGCGATGCGCGATCGAAGACCGCTGCGCCGCTCGCGGACCGCATGCGCCCACGCACTCTGGCAGAGTTCGTCGGGCAGGAGCAGCTCGTCGGCGAAGGCCGGGTTCTGCGGCGCTTGATCGAGGGCGGCGCTACGATGCCGTCGCTAATCCTTTGGGGGCCGCCCGGTACCGGGAAGACTACGCTGGCGCGCTTGCTGGCCGACAAAACCGATGCTCGATTCATCGCTTTGTCCGCGGTCTTTTCCGGGGTGAAAGAACTCCGCGGCGCTATTGCCGAGGCACGTCTCAATCGACAGCGCGGCCATCGCACAATTCTCTTCATCGACGAAATCCACCGTTTCAATAAAGCGCAGCAGGACGCGCTTCTGCCCGCGGTTGAAGACGGAACGGTCGTTCTCATCGGTGCTACTACTGAGAATCCTTCATTCGAAGTAATCAGTGCCTTGCTTTCTCGCTCGCGCGTATTGGTCCTGAATCAACTCGACGAAACAGAGATTGAGCAGATCGTGCGTAATGCCTTGTCAGACGATCAGCGAGGTTTGGCCAGCTTTCATCCTGAAGTACCTGAGGTATTGATTGAGCGGCTGGCCCACATGTCAGGCGGTGACGCCCGCGTTGCGCTGGCCGCGCTGGAAGCCGCCGTCGCAGCGACAGAACCGGATGATCAGGGTGTCAGAATTATCACGCCGGAAATTCTAACGGACGCGTTTGGTCGTGCGCAGTTCGCCTACGATAAGGGCGGTGAAGAGCATTACAACCTTATCTCTGCGCTCATCAAGTCTCTGCGTAATTCAGACGTCAACGCTTCGCTTTACTGGTTGGCGCGAATGATTGAAGGCGGCGCCGATCCGGTCTTCATCGTAAGGCGACTCTGCATCCTTGCGTCAGAGGACATCGGACTAGCCGATCCGAATGCGATGGTCCAGGCAGCTGCCG
>Ga0157378_10004980_pt1 | contig 11648 bp, 7 predicted proteins | sample M65metaG_FD_115309 | JGI IMG/M metagenome (GOLD analysis project Ga0157378, IMG submission 115309) | Miscanthus rhizosphere microbial communities from Kellogg Biological Station, Michigan, USA - M6-5 metaG | ecosystem: Host-associated > Plants > Roots > Rhizosphere > Soil | place: USA: Michigan...
ACAAACGTGCGCGAGGGCACAGGGCACAGAGTCTTCAAAGGAGAGAAGGGAATCGGAAGCCCGGATCGGCCGATCAATCGACGCGATAAAAACGTCCGCGGATTTCCCATGACGTGCATTCGCATGTTCCTGTACCTGGTAGACGCAGTGTCGACACGCAACGCATTCAAGCGCGCGATGCAGGGCGATACCGAGTTCGTGATCTTCGACCGATATACCTACGACGAACTGGCCAACCTGAATCTGCGGAACATAGCGGTTCAAGGCTATGTTCGTTTCATCATGGCTCTGGTTCCGCGTCCCGATATCAGTTTTCTACTCGACGCCGATCCTGACGCGGCCCGCGCCAGAAAGCCCGAATATCCTGTTGATTTCATCCGTATAAATCGCCAGGCTTACTTCGATCTCAATCGCATAATTGGTGGCCTGACCATCGTTGAGCCCATGGCGATTGAAGATGCAAAAAAACAGGTTGTGAGCCGCGTCGCCTCCATACTGGAACCTGCGAACACGGGAGGGCTTGAGAGGAATGCAGGATACGAGCGCACAAGCTCCACGAAGACTGATCCCGCACTCTCTTAGCAAGCCAGAATGATCCCACAGGCAGTGAGCCCGCAGGACAGCATCCCGCGGGCTCGTTTTCTTTTGCGTGGATGCAGATCACCATCTGTGAATCGTCAGGTTGTCCATGATCAATGATGCTGATCCGCTGCCGCTTGTCGCTCCATCGAGCTGAACATTCACCAGCAGAGTAGGTCTCCAGCCGAGCATGAACGCCCCGAGGACGGTCTTGTTGATTGAGTGTGACACTCCGTCTACTGCCGCTGATTTGTAAGTGATCCAGCCCGTATCGTTCCGCGAATAGGTGAGCTGGATGTGGTGCCACTGATTCTTGCCCCAGCTCTGAACGTTGCACGGCGCCGCGGTGTGAGCCCAGGTGTTCCACGGCTTGGTCGTCGTTCCCTTATTGACCGAGACATCCCACGTACCCGTCCAGCCGTCGCACTGCATGCCGTAAAGGACCGTCTGCCCGCCGGAGATCACTTGGTTCAAATCCAGTTCCAGATTCTTGAGGCCAGTGTCTCCGGCCGGAAGGTAGACCCACGTATCGAAGATGAAGTTTGTAGCTGCCTCATCATCCCCGAATGAAATGCTGTACCGCTGGCCGCCAAAATACTTGTAAGTCATAGCGAATTTGCGTGCGGCGCCGGTTCGTGAAGGCGAACTGACTAGTGCCGACCAACCGCTCGAACTTCCCGGTGTTCCGCCGTCGTGGATCGAAAACCATCCGCCAAATGTCTGAATGCTGCTCACGCTCGATGCGCTTGTGGGAACTACTGACGACGAGGAAACGGTGATGGCCACGTCTGTGACGCAGTGTGCGCCTGAGGCACCCCATGCTTTCACGTGAAGAGTGTGTCCACCCGCCGACGCCGATACCGAGGTTGTGATTGCCGGCGAGTTGAAGATCCTGGTATCCGGGCTGCTGTCGACCGAATAGCCCGTAGCCGTGACCTGCTGCCCCGAGCAGAGCGACGTATATGCGGACAGGCCGAATGGCGATTTAACGGTACTGCCGTTCGCAGGGGAGTTAATGACGACGCCTGCGAATGATGGGACTGTTGTCGAGACAAACAGGAGGATAGCGAATAAAAAACTGTGCGGGATTTTCATCAGTCCTTCTCGTCGAATCAGTGGTTCAGTTCGGTTTTGGTTGGCAGGTCCTCGTCGGTCGCAGACCTGGGCTTCACGATTTGCTTTAGCTCGTACTGTTCGGGTTCAGACAAGGGAACCATTTGGAATTCAGCAAGTTTCGAAGTCCTTCTGGCGGGTGCGACCATGCTTTCGAAACAGCACAGAGCTTCCCTGTGCGGTTTTGAGCGTCAAAACCTGCTCGCGTTCTCTTGAAGAAGAACGTTGAAAATGGAATGTGAAGGGCTGTTCTGAGAGACCGAGAGTACTACCCAGCAACCTCTGGTTCAACTTACCGGCAGAGCCGGAATTTCCCGGCGATCTGCCGTAGCACGGTCAAACACTTTGAGTCAGGCAGCCAATGCCACACCTTTCGAAGTGGTTGTGTGCACCCTCAAAATTTGACGCGTTAGGCAACCAATTTCTTAAAAGCTTTCAAGAAATATTGCACGTTTGAGGCAGTCCTACAACCCGTTCAGGAAGCTAATTTTGAGTCACCGCGTGCGGGCGGGGCCGACAGGGAATTTCCTACGCAATTCAGGTAGAATTTACGCATAAAACCAGTATTTCTAATGGCTTATTGAAGGTCTAAGTTCATAATCTGAGATCCCGGGAACCGTCGTTCTGCTCCATGGAAACGTCTCTGAACGAGCCAAGATGAAGCAGCGTTGTACCCCTGTGGCCGTCGGGGAATTTCATGCCGCCATGGCTACGTTGCTCTGAAATCGCATCTTATGTAGATAGCGGTCCAAAAATCTTCACCCGCTGGACGATCAAACATGCTCGAAAGAAGGAAATTTCTGCGTCGCGCTCTCCTGTTGTCTACATGTGTGGCCCTTGTCGGCACTGCCTTGAATGCAAACGGCGCTACCTGTTCGACCCAATCGCAGATGAACCCTACGATGCGGTCCTCGTTTACGGGCGAGGCTCACACCATGGGCGCCATCGTGCAGAGCGGTGACACCCAGGCACTGCGCGCCAAAATCCTGCCCGCCATTGCATCCGACTTCGACGGCATCGCGGCAACCGTTACAAGCCTCAAGCCCCTTGTGCAGACGGCGACCATGACGGTCGACTCTCTCTATCTTCTCGACGCCTCAAAGGATGCGCCTGGCGCAGAGCGGACGCAATTCTTTTGCGGATCCCCAATCGTCGTGCTCACCTTTAATGGTTTGCCTCCGGGCACGTATGGCCTAGTGATTTTGCACGCCACTGGAGTGCCGCAGCCTCAGCAGATTTCTCTCATCCTTGCCAGCGCTCCAGGAAATCAATGGCAGCTTGCTGGCTTCTATGCCAAGCCCATGATTCACGCCGATCACGATGGCTTGTGGTACTGGGTCTCGGCCCGCAAATATGCGCAGACGAAAGACAACTGGACGGCCTGGCTCTACTATCACATAGCTGAAGGCCTGCTGAGCCCGGTAGATTTCCTCTCAAGTCCTAATCTGCAGAAGCTGCAGCAGGAGTCTCAACAAGCCCATCCGAAGGATTTTCCAGCGGAGAAGACGCAGGTCAGCCTGAACGCGCAGGGATCCTCTTACAGCCTCAGCGCGGTTGACACTACGACTCAGTTTGGCGGACTCGACCTCGATGTTCACTACATTCCCAACCCGACGCAGGCTGCTCAGCTGAGAACACCAACAGAAGCCCGTAGACAGGTGACTGAGGTGATGATGGCGCTGCTAGCCGAGCATCCTGGGTTGCGACCGGCGTTTCACGGGATGTGGGTGCACGCCGACCAGGGAGATTCCAGCCTTTTCGCGCTGGAGCTGCCTATGGATCAGATCGTTCCGGGAGCTCAGCCTCAAGCAGCGAGATAAATCCAGCGCTAAGCAGTGCGAAGTGTGAAGATTGTGATCTCGGGGCGGCAATCGAATCGGAACGGAACTCCCACGCTGCCTATGCCACGATTTACGTAGAGTTGCATCGACCCAACCTGGAACATTCCTTCCACATAGTTTCGCCCACCGGGGGGAAGATGGAGTGGTCCGACGAACGGCAGTCGAATCTGGCCCCCATGCGTGTGGCCACTTAGAACAAACGACACCGCGCGCCCTGCCGGGTGATCGCGAAGCTCATCCACGAAGTCCGGCGCGTGGCACATGAGAATGATCGGTTCGCCCGCCTTGTTTCGAATAGATGAAGGAATTGCCCGGTCGGGGTCGGGTTTGCCGCACACGGGATCATCGAGCCCCGCGAGCCATATCCTGGAACCCTCTCGCTCAAGCGGGAGATAAGAGTTCTTCAGCACAGTAATTCCGTTGCTGGTAAGCGCCTCGCCGACATGATCCTCACCCGCCCACACATCGTGATTGCCGAAAATCGCGTAGCGCTGTGGGCATTCGATCTGGCTCAACATGTTGCCACATTGCCAGGTCGCTTTCGCTGTCAGATTGCGCGGCAGTACCTCGGCACTGACGTAGTCCCCTGTGAGCAAGACCATATCCGGCTTCGCGCGATTGATCTCATCGATCGACTCGCGCAGTAAGAACGGCTCGGTGAATTCGTCCAGATGGATGTCGCTCAATTGCGCCACCCTCATGCCATCGAAAGCCGCCGGAAGGCCGTCAATCGCAACATCCTTGTAGACCATCTCAAGCCAGTGGCGTTCGAACACTCCGGCATAGAGCGCCAGGCCGCCCGCGCCAAACGTTGCCCCTTTAAGGAAAGAGCGCCTTGAGACCTGCTGTCCAACAGCAGTGATGGTTGTTTCCATTTATGTTTATCGACCCTTTTGAATAATCTCGATGACCGCGTATGACGGCTCGGCAAGAACAATCCAAACGCCTTTGCGATCGACTTCAATGACCATCGCCGTACAATTGCGCCTACTCATATGATGCAGTTGAACGGCCAGAATGCCCTTCCTGCTCAGCCGGGAACCTTGTCGGTTTTGCATATACCGGTACGAGACCGTATTCGGATGACAATTCAGTGAACTCAACGGACTCAAGGAGACGAGATAACGCTTCCCAATCCGCACCATGCTCGTAAACTGGAGTTCAAACCATGCGCATGCAACCGTTTCGCTTTCGTTCCTTAGCTTTGTCCGGAGTGGTTACTGCAGTGCTGAGCCTCGCGTCCGCAGAAGTTGTGGCGTCAAGCCCATCTGCGGCAGCCTCGGCTTCTCCCGAACGTGAGACGCGTGCATCCCGCGCATACCAGAGGGCGGTTCACCAGGGATCGCTCGCGGTACAGGTATTCTTAGCGGATTTCCCAAAGGGCGCAGACCTGCACTTTCATCTCAGCGCAGGTGTGTATGCGGAGACGCTGATCCGGGTTGCAGCTGAAGACAAGGTTTGTATCGACTCGGCAAAGGCACAGTTTGCACGCGATGAGCAGGGCAAGACCATGAAAGAACCTTGCGCAGCGCCTCTGGTAGCCGCGGCTGAATTGAATGGCAGCAGCCTTGCGCCCCGGGAGCAGGACCTCTACGATCGCATCGTTGACGCCTTCTCCATGCGTAATTACGTTCCGACTCCTGGTTTCAGCGGTCATGATCAGTTTTTCTCGACGTTCGACCGTTTTGGCGGTCTCGACAAAAGCCACACGGGTCAGTGGATTGACGAGATCACACGCCGGTCTGATGCCGAGAACAATCAGTATCTGGAGTTGATGCACACACCGGCCTTCGGACATGCAGCGCTTATAGCGCACGAAATCGGCTGGAACTCCGACTTCGCGCAAATGCGCCAGGCTCTGTTCGATCACGGTCTTCGCTATGAGATTTCCACTGATCGCGAAGAGATCCGAAAAGCGACTGCAATGCGCAACGACATTCAGAGATGCGGTACACCTCAAGCATCATCCGCGTGCAGGGTGCAGGTACGCTTCATTTATCAGATACTCCGCGCATTTTCTCCCGAGCAGGTTTTCGCGCAGACATTGCTGGGATTCGAGACGGTAGAGCAGGCAGTGGAGCAGGGCTCAGACGATTGGGTCGGCATCAACTTCGTGCAGCCGGAAGACTACATGGTTTCGATGCGAGACTACTCGCTGCACATGAGGATGATCGAGTATCTGCACGGCTTGTATCCCAGGGTGCACATCGCGCTCCACGCAGGAGAGCTCGCACCGGGCATGGTGCCGCCTGAGGGATTGAAGTTTCATGTCCGGCAGGCGGTCGAGATCGGCCATGCCGAACGCATCGGACACGGTACCGACGTGATGTACGAGGATGATGCTCCGGCATTGATCAAAGAAATGGCGCGGAAGCATGTCATGGTCGAGGTCAACCTCAGCTCGAACGAGGGCATACTCGGCATCACCGGCGACAGACACCCGTTTCAGTACTATCGCGCTGCCCACGTTCCTGTTGCGCTTTCCACCGACGATGAGGCTGTCAGCCGCATTGACTTGCAGCACGAGTATGTTCGCGCAGCCAACGACTACCACCTGAGCTATGCGGAACTGAAGCAACTGGCGCGCACCGGCATGGAACACAACTTCCTTCCCGGCGCGAGCCTCTGGGAGTTCCAGGATGTGTTCACTGCGCCGGCTGTCGCATGCAAAGGACAGGTCCTTGGTGGTTCGAAGCCTTCCTCGTCCTGCAAAGGCTTTCTTGATGCGAACGAGAAAGCAGCGGCCCAGTGGGAGTTGGAGAAGCGATTCCGCGACTTCGAAGCCAAGTTCTAGAGAATGCGATAGCGGTCTGTTCATCGCGCGTCGCTTGGTCCGGCTAAGCTGGTTAAGGAGTTCACCGATGCCGCCTATTGCCTATCTCGAGTGTGCCCGATGCCATGCACATGTCTCTGCTGATACGCCACAAACCGTGTGCCAGCAATGCCCGACCCAACCGGCTGGATCGCTTTTTGTGCGGTACGATCTTTCGCCTCTCAAGGGAACCAATCCGCGCGACGTGATCGCAAAGGATGCGGCAGGTCCCTGGACAGGGATGTGGCGGTATGGCTCGGTGCTGCCTGATGCAAAGCCGGTGAGGCTAGGAGAAGGCTGGACGCCCATGCTGAAGAGCAGGCGTCATGAAGGGGCGTGGCTCAAAGAAGAAGGCGCAAATCCAACCGGCAGCTTCAAGGCGCGCGGACTTTCCATGGCCGTAACGATGGCGAGGCACTATGGCCTCACTAAGCTTGCGGTGCCTTCTGCCGGGAATGCGGCCGGTGCATTGGCGGCCTATGCCGCTGCCGCCGGAATTGAAGCGCACATCTTCATGCCCCGCGATGTCCCATTTGCGAACTACGTCGAAGCCGTCGCGTATGGAGCGCACATTGAACTGGTGAATGGTTTGATCTCTGACTGCGCGCGCATCGTGCAGGAACGCAAGCAGCAGGAAGGCTGGTTCGACATCTCCACCCTGAAGGAGCCGTTCCGCGTGGAAGGCAAAAAGACCATGGGATACGAACTCGTCGAGCAACTCGGCTGGAAATATCCCGACGCAGTTTTTTATCCGACTGGCGGCGGCGTCGGCCTGATCGGCATGTGGAAGGCATTTGAGGAAATGGAAGAGCTCGGCTGGGTGCGCACCGGCAAGCGTCCAAGGATGATCGCAGTGCAATCGTCGGGATGTGCACCGGTAGCGCGGGCTTTCGAGCAGGGCGCGAAAAAAAGCACGATGTGGCAGGATGCGGCAACTTTCGCCGCGGGTCTCCGCGTTCCGAAACCCTATGGCGACTCGATCATTCTCGAAATCGTGCGTGCGTCGGAGGGTCTGGCCATGGCTGTGAGCGACGACGATATCCTGGCCTCAATACTCGATTGGGCTCGCAACGAGGGCATTTTTCTTTCCCCAGAAGGTGCAAGCGTGACGGTGGCCTATGACAAACTGCTCGCGAGCGGCTATCTGAAACCAAGTGATCGAGTTGTTCTGTTCAACACCGGGGCGGGCTTGAAGTACACCGATATGACGGCGGAGGCGATGAAGCTGAAGCGCCCCGCAGTGAATTAGCTCGCGATGGCGACGACTGAGACAACGCGCTCAGCTTCCAGGGACAGTGTGGCGAGAGTATCTCTCATCGCCGGCACCGCGATCTTGGCTGCAGGCATCGCACTCACCTTTATTCACGCGTCCACAGCAGCAGTTGCGCTTCGCTGGATAGGCATCGCCGCATTCTTGCTTTTTACCGTGCGCCGGCCGTCGCTCATGTCCTGGACGTTTCTTGCCATGCTCGCGGGGATCGAACTTGGCATCGACGCGCCGCATGTGGCCGCCCAGGTCCGTCTGCCGGGCGACCTGTTCCTCCGTCTGATTCGAATGATCGTCGCTCCACTTCTCTTCGCGACGATCACTACCGGCATCGCCGGTCACACCGAACTAAAATCCGTCGGCCGAGTGGCCGTCAAGGCTCTCATACTGTTCGAAGTGATCACTACCCTGGGCCTGATCATCGGCGTAATCGCGATGAATCTGTCCGGCGCTGGATGGGGCGTTGTCATTCCCGCCGCGCTCGAAACAGCGCCGCTGGCCGCTGCGCAGGCGCCGCAAACCTGGCAGCAGATTGTTCTCAATTTGTTTCCAAATAACGTCGCGGAAGCAGTCGCGCAGAACCAGATTCTTCAGGTCGCAATCTTTTCCATTCTCTTCGGGGCCGCGCTGGCGATGATCTCGGAGCACAAACGCGCTCCCCTGGTGAACGTGCTGCAATCGCTGGCGGATGTGATGTTTCAAATGACCCGCTTCATCATGTACCTCGCGCCGCTCGCTGCGGGCGCTGCCATCGCCTACACGGTCGGAAACACTGGAATCGCAACGCTCCTTCCCCTGGTCAAGCTGGTCGGCACCTACTACGTCGCGCTCGCAGCATTCAGTCTTTTCGTCTTGATTCCGACACTCGTGCTTTTTCGAGTGCCAGTTCGAAAGTTCATCGCCGCGGTTGGCGAACCGGCAGCGATCGGATTTGCAACTACGACTTCCGAAGCCGCACTTCCACTTGCGATGGAGCGGATGGAGGAATTCGGCGTTCCGCGCTGGATAGTTTCTTTTGTTATCCCGACCGGCTACAGCTTTAACATGACGGGAGGTAGTGTGTACCTCTCCATGGCGGCTATCTTCGTCGCCCAGGCTGCCGGGATGCAACTGGCGTTTGGGCGCCAACTCGCCATTGTGCTCATTCTGATGGCGGCCAGCAAAGGGATCGCGGGCGTCCCGCGAGCCTCATTGGTAGTCCTGCTTGCAACAGCGAGTGCAGTGCATCTGCCCACCGCCCCGATCCTGCTGATCTTGGGCGTAGACACGTTGATGGACATGGGCCGCACGATGATGAACGTGGTCGGCAACTGTGTCGCCGCTGCCGTGATTGGTCAGACAGAGACGTCTGTCCCTGCAGATTGAACGTGCTCGCACGCGATCATCGCAGAGACCGAGGTCTTTCGGCCAAGGCCGCTGCGCCAAACGCGATCCAATACACATCGAGATAAGAACGGTGACTCGTGTGTGCCCAAAAGGCAGCTGTCATCAGAACGAACGTTGCGAACACGAGATAGATCAGAGAGTCTTCCCGCCACTTAGCACGCCGTCGCCATATTCCCCAGAGGCCAATAAGCATTACCGAGCCATAAGAAGCCGCATAAAACAGGTTTTGGATCCGGCTGTGGCGTGGACTTGGCAGCCATGAGAATGCGGCAGCGTTCTTGCGAAGACCGTCTTCGATCGTTTGCCACGGATGTGCCCTGACATATAAGTAGCCTTTGCGCCAGAACCATCGATCTGTTCCCATAGCGTCGCTGGATAGCCGCTGTAGTTCCTCGTGATCTTCGGGGCTTAATGCCTTCAATGCTTCTTCTTTGCTGATATCGGAGCTTTCCCGAGGATAATGACTGAACAGGAAGCCATTGTTGCCTGTCCAGAAAAGCTCTCCAGCTTCCGAACTCAGTGTTGGAGCACCGATAAGTTTGTAGTTGCGCAAGATCCAGGGGGATATTACGAGTGTCAGGGTGATCGCACAGAGGATCGCAGCGCGTAGTCCTTTCTTCCAGAAAAGCCAGATTGGAACGAGTGCCGCAAATGGAGCGACGCTGGCACGCGTCAGCACGTTCAATCCCAGCATCACTCCCGCAACGATGGCAGGGAGTCTTCCTTTATCCGAATCGGCAGCTTTCATCAAGGCAATTACGGCAGCAATCGTGAGAAGAGTGAACAGGCTGGTTTCTTCAAGCGAAGTGTCATGAATTACGTAATAGGGATAGACCGTCGTTATTGCCGCGGCAAATGTTGCCGCTCGATCATGGGCCACGCCGGAAGATACTCGTCGTGCCAGCGTCGCTGCGAAAAGAACGGTCCCGGCGCCGAATGCCGCTTGCGCCACCACGATCGGCCAGACATATTTATGCCCAAACGTAAGGGCGGCCAGGACGAGCGGATATAACGGAACCCTGAAGGTCTCGGCCGCTCCGTCCATTGCGATACCTTGTCCGGCAGCGATGCTCTGAGCGATTTCAAAAAAGAATGTGTAGCCCTCGACAAAGAACTGGCCGCTCGAGGTGTAGAAGATCCTTGAAACGATGCGGAGCGCGAATGCAAGCGCCACGAACCACCATACGGCACGCGGAAATTTGAGTTTGAATGGCGCCAGCACCAAAGCAGGTTTCCAGGTGATCAAAATCTTTACGCGCTACTGCAAAATCGGAACGTTGGCGATTCGTTGCTGCCACTCGGCGGGACCAGTCTGGTGGAGGCTGGTACCCTTGGAATCGACAGCGACAGTGACGGGCATGTCCTTCACTTCAAATTCGTAGATGCCTTCCATGCCCAGGTCCTCAAATGCTAGCTGGCGTGAGGCGGTGATCGCCTTAGAGACGAGGTAAGCCGCGCCTCCGACAGCCATCAAGTAGACAGCACCGAATTCCCTGATGGCTTCTATCGCTACCGGCCCGCGCTCCGCTTTGCCGACCATGCCGAGAAGGCCGGTGGCTGCGAGCATTTGACGCGTGAACTTGTCCATGCGCGTGGCGGTGGTGGGGCCGGCTGGTCCGATGACCTCTTCGCGGACGGGATCAACGGGGCCGACGTAATAGATGAAGCGGTCTTTGAAGTCGACGGGGAGTTCTTCCCCGCGGTTGAGCATGTCGGTCATGCGCTTGTGCGCGGCATCGCGGCCGGTAAGAAGCTTGCCGTTGAGAAGGAGGACTTCGCCGGGTTTCCAGGTTGCGGCCTCGGCGCGCGTGACGGTGTCGAGATTGACGCGCTTCGCAGCGGAGACGTCGTAGGTGAGCTTAGGCCACGAATCGAGCGAAGGCGGATCGAGATATGCGGGGCCCGATCCGTCGAGGACAACGTGCGCGTGGCGCGTGGCGGCGCAGTTGGGAATCATGGCGACGGGCAGGTTGGCGGCGTGGCAGGCGACGTCGAGCACCTTGACGTCGAGGACAGTCGTGAGCCCGCCAAGTCCCTGTGCGCCGATGCCGAGGCGATTGACCTTGTCGTAGAGTTCAACGCGGAGTTTCTCGGCGGTGGTTTTGGGACCGCGTTCCAACAGTTCCTGGATATCGATGGGGTCCATGAGCGATTGCTTGGCGAGGAGCATAGCTTTTTCAGCCGTGCCGCCGATGCCAATGCCGAGCATGCCTGGAGGGCACCATCCTGCGCCCATGGTGGGAACGGTTTTCAAAACCCACTCGACGATGGAGTCGGATGGGTTGAGCATGACGAATTTGCTTTTGGCTTCGGAGCCTCCGCCCTTGGCAGCGACGGTGATTTCGACGGTGTTGCCGCGAACGAGTTCGACGTTGACGACGGCGGGTGTGTTGTCCCTGGTGTTCTTGCGGGTGCCGGCGGGATCGGCGAGCATGGAAGCGCGAAGGGTGTTATCAGGATCGGTGTAAGCGCGGCGAACGCCCTCGTCAACCATGCCCTGAATATCGAGAGTCGGAACGCCGCCGTCGGGACCTTCGAACCGGACATCCATACCCACCTTGACGAAGGCGTTGACGACGCCTGTGTCCTGGCAGATGGGGCGGTGGCCTTCAGCGCACATCCGGCTGTTGATGAGGATCTGGGCGATGGC
>Ga0157378_10004984_pt1 | contig 11646 bp, 10 predicted proteins | sample M65metaG_FD_115309 | JGI IMG/M metagenome (GOLD analysis project Ga0157378, IMG submission 115309) | Miscanthus rhizosphere microbial communities from Kellogg Biological Station, Michigan, USA - M6-5 metaG | ecosystem: Host-associated > Plants > Roots > Rhizosphere > Soil | place: USA: Michigan...
TCAAGAAGACTTGGGGCAACTTGTTGCACATTCCCTTCATTGTGAGCCGGACGAAGCGCGTGCCCTCGCAGAATTGGTCCATGAAAAAACGACTGGAAATCCATTTTTCGCAATCCAGTTCATTTCCGAGCTTGCCGATGAAGGATTGCTCGCTTTCAATCATGGCGAGGGGCGGTGGGCTTGGGATTTGAGTCGAATCCACGCCAAGAATTACACCGATAATGTAGTGGACTTGATGGTTGGCAAGTTGAACCGCATGCCCGCCAGCACCCAAAGCGCATTAAGGCAATTGGCTTGTCTCGGTAACTGTGCGGACTTCGACATGCTCGAGATGGTCTACCAGGACTCGAGTGAGGAAATTGACCGTCAACTCTGGGAAGCTGCGCTAGCAGGTCTTGTCTTCCGCTCGGAAGATTCCTATCGATTTCTTCATGACCGTGTGCAGGAAGCGGCTTATTCTCTGATCCCGCTTGAATCGCGCGCCGAGGCTCATCTCCGCATAGGTAGGCTTCTGGAGGCACACACCACGGCCGAAAAGCTAGAGGAGATGATCTTCGAAATCGTCAATCAACTGAATCGCGGCTCTGACCTGATTAAATCCGCTATAGATCGTGAGCGAGTTGCCCAATTGAACCTAATCGCCGCACGGCGCGCCAAGAGTTCGGCCGCGTATGCGTCGGCGCTGAGCTACCTTATCGTTGCACGCGGATTCTTGCCGGAAAAGACGTCGGATGACGACAGTTACGATCTCACCTTCTCGATTGAGAGTCTCTTGGCGGAGTGCGAGCTACTGACCGGAAATCTGGCGGCGTCCGAAGATCGCCTCTTGAAACTGGCACAACATGCCATGACCAGACACGATCTCGCGGTCGTCACGCGTCTTCAACTCACGGTTTATACGGCTTTGGATCGGAGCGACCGCGGCGTGGAAGTCTGTCTCGAATACCTGCGCCGGGACGGCAAGACATGGCCGCTGCATCCCACGATCGATGAAGTCCACAGCGAGTATGACCGAGTCTGGGCGCTGGTTGGAAGTCGTCAAATTGAGGACTTCGTGGAACTGCCCGTTATGACCGACGCGGAAGTCCTGGACGCCATGGACGTTCTGACCGAGGTTGTGACGCCAGCTGTGTTCTTCGATGAGAAATTGTCGTCGTTTCTTCTTTGCCGGATGGTGCTTCTGAGCCTCGAGCATGGCAACACGGACGCGTCGTCCTTCGCCTATGTCTGGTTTGCCGTCGTCGCTCGCTCTGGCTTCGGTAATTACAAAGACGCCTTTCGATTCGGTCGTCTGGGTTATGAACTCGTCGAAAAACGTGGGCTGAGGAGCTATGAGGCCCGAACGTTGATGTCGTTTGGAAATCTTGTCATTCCAACGGCAAAACACGCCCTGGAAGGGCGCGATATGGTACGCCGCGCCTTCGATGCCGCCTACCGAAACGGGGATCTGACCTTTGCCGCTTATAGCTGGAACCAGTTGATTACCAATTTCCTGGCGGTGGGGGACCCGCTGACGGAGGCCCTAGCCGAGGGAGAAAAGGGTCTCGCGTTCGCAGAGAACGCACACTTCGGTCTTGTGGTTGACCTATTGACTGCACAGGTCCAACTAATCCGCACCCTTCGTGGGTTGACTCCGAAATTTGGATGCTTCAACGATGACCATTTTGATGAACTGGAATTTGAACGGCATCTTGCAAGCAATCCGGTATTGGCCGATCCCGAATTCGGATACTGGGCTCTCAAGGTTCAAGCCCGGTACCTTTCCTTGGACTATGATGCGGCAGTCCATGCCTCAGCGAAGGCGCAGCCTCTTCTTTGGTCGGCACCGTCTCTGTTGGAGCCGTCAGCGTTCCGCTTTTACAGCGCCCTTTCACACGCGTCCGCATGGGATTCCGCTGCTCCCGACAAGAAACAAGAGCACCTAGAGGCTTTAGCGGCTCACCACAAACAGCTCGAAACATGGGCGGAGCATTGCCCGGCGAATTTTGAAAACCGTGTTGCATTGACAGGTGCCGAAATCGCACGCATAGAGGGCCGCCTGCTCGATGCCGAGGGTCTTTATGAAAAGGCCATGCGCTCGGCGCACGAAAACGGATTCATTCACAATGAGGCGGTTGCGTGCGAGCTTGCCGCCCGCTTCTTTGCGGCGCGAGGCTTCGAAAAGATCGCGGATACATATTTGCGGGAGGCCCGGTATTGCTATTTCCGCTGGGGAGCTGACGGCAAAGTAAGGCGACTCGACCAGCTCTATCCCCAACTCAGGAAGGAGGAGCCAACTCGGGGCACGACCAGCACGATCGTGGCACCGGCTGAACTCCTGGATCTGGCGACCGTAACCAAAGTCTCCCAAGCAGTCTCGGGCGAGATGGTTTTGGAAAAACTGATTGAGAGAATCATGCGCGCGGGCATCGAGCACGCGGGCGCTGAGCGGGGTCTGCTGATCCGTCCGCTGGGTGATGAACCGCAAATAGAAGCCGAGGCCACGATCACAGGAAACGATGTCACAGTGCATCTGCGAGATAGCTCGGAGACCGCAGCAATGTTTCCAGAGTCCGTCGTTCGTTACGTGGCGCGCACTCGCAAGGACGTTATTCTTGACGATGCCACAGCAGGAAACCCGTTCTCAGGCGATCCGTACATTGCCCAGCGTCGCGCGCGTTCCATTGTGTGCCTGCCCTTGGTTAACCAGGGCAGGCTCAACGGAATCATCTTCCTCGAAAACAACCTAACCGCCCACGTTTTCACTGCCGAACGGGTCGCCATTCTGAAGGTGCTTGCGTCCCAAGCGGCCATCTCGCTCGAGAATACGCGACTTTACCGCGATCTCGAAAATCGTGAAGCGAAGATCCGGCGCTTTGTCGACGCCAACATTCTGGGAATCACGACCTGGAATGTCGATGGTGCCATCCTGGCGTCCAATGAAGCCTTTCTCCGCATGGTGCAATACGATCATGACGATGTCGCCGCGGGGCGCGTGCGCTGGAGGGACATGACACCTGCGGACTGGCGCGAGCGCGTTGAACGCGCCTTGGCAAAAGTAATGCAGACCGGGAGCGTACAGCCCTTTGAGTCGGAGTTGTTCCGGAAAGATGGCAGCCGCCTGCCTGTGCTGCTCGCCGGGGCGCTTTTCGAAGTAGGTGGTAACGAGGGCGTTGCCTTCGCCCTTGATTTGAGCGAGCAGAAGCGCGCCGAGGAAGCCCTGCGAGAAAGTGAAAACTACCTCGCCGAAGCGCAGAGGCTTACCCACACGGGCAGTTGTGCCATTGATGGCACAAGTCGCAAGACCCTGTACTGGTCCGAGGAAATGTTCCGACTTTTCGGCTTTGATCCACAACAGGGCCTACCGATGTGGGACCAATGGCTGCAGCGGATACACCCAGAAGACCGTGACAAGGTCAAGTTGGCAGGTGAGAGGACGTTCCTCAAGAAAGTAGATTGCGACGTTGAGTTCAAAATCGTGAAATCCGATGGAACAGTCAAGCAGATTCATGGCATCGGCCATCCAGTTTTGAACCGCAATGGAGAGCTTCTTCAAGTGGTTGGAACGATGGTCGATATCACGGAGCGCCGGCGTGCCGAAGAGGCTCTCCGGCGCAGTGAAGCCTATCTGGCCGAATCCCAGCGGTTGACGCGCACGGGCAGCTGGGCAAGCCATGGCACAACCCACGAAGCCCAGTACTGGTCCGAGGAAATGTTCCGAGTTTTCGGCTTCGATCCGCAACAGGGCCTCCCAATGCGGGCCCAATGGCTGCAGCGAATACACCCGGAAGATCGTGACAGGGTGAAGCGGGAGGCCAGTGACCGGATGTATGTTCAGAAGGTAGATTCCGACATCGAGTACAGAATCGTGCTACCTGATGGGACAATCAAACACATTCATGGCCTGGCCCATCCAGTTTTCAGTTCCAATGGAGAGCTTGTTGAAGTAGTCGGCACCGTTGTCGATATCACAGAACGCAAACGCGCAGAGAACGAGCGCGAAAGATTGCAGCAGCTCCAGGCAGATCTCGCGCACATCAACCGTGTGAGCATGATGGGCGAGCTGACCGCATCGCTGGCGCACGAAATTAAGCAGCCAATTTTCGCGGCGTCGGCGGATGCTGAAACTTGCCTGCGCTGGCTTGAACGTGATCAGCCCGACCTGGCGGAGGCGCAAGAAGCGGCGTTAAGACTCATGAAAGACGTAAGCCGCGCGTCTGACATTATTAATCGCATCGTTTCACTCTTCAAGAAGGAGGTTCCACAGCGAGAACTGGTTGACGTAAAGGGAGTCATTCAAGAGATGATAATCCTCCTGCGCGGCGAGGCGAGCCGCTACTCAATTTCGATTCATGAGGAGCTTATCGAAGGTCTACCTAAAATCGAGGCGGACAGAGTGGCATTACAACAGGTCTTGATGAACCTAATGCTGAACGCGATCGAAGCGATGAAGGAAATGTCTACTCCAGGCAAACTTACGATTACTACGCAGCAGGACGAGAATCGTCAAATTCTCGTCTCGGTTTCGGATACTGGTATGGGCCTACCGCCTGAACAGACAGAACAAATCTTCAATACGTTCTTTACGTCAAAATCCCAAGGCACCGGTATGGGATTGCCGATTAGCCGGTCGATTATCGAATCGCACGGCGGTCGCCTGTGGGCCACCTCTAACTCTGGGCCAGGCGCAACCTTTCGATTCACCTTGCCCGTCGAAGCCGCCGCAGCTGAATCCGCGTAATTGGCTGACGTAGCAAACGGCAGTGAGCGGACAGATGTAGAGTTACGCCCCGGTGGGCACTTCCTCGCCCTCACCGTTCTCAGTCAGGTCAATTGTTTCGGTTTGCTGCGCCGCCCGTGAGATCCCGAGCTTCTTCATTTTGGCAATCAGTGTAGTCCGCTTTAGTCCAAGCCGGGCGGCGGCGCCAGCGGCTCCTCCGATAACCCAACCTGTCGAGCGCAACGCGTGCAGAATCAGCGCTCGAGTGGAAGCCGCAAACGTATCCCGCGAAGGAGGCACCATCACGGGATTTTTGTCCGGCAAGGGATTGGGAAGCACTCCGTTGTTCGACCGAATCACCGCTCGTTCGATCAGATTCTGAAGCTCCCTCACGTTTCCGGGCCAGGAATATGAGACGAACGCATCGAGCACGCCTTCCGATATATGATCGATTCGCTTGTTCATCCGCCTGGCAAAGACTTCTACAAAATGCGTGGCCAACCGTGGAATATCTTCGCGACGCTCGCGTAGAGGTGGAACCAGAACAGGAAACACATTCAAACGGTAATACAGGTCACTGCGAAACTCTTTCCGCGAAACCATCTCCCCCAAATCTCGATGCGTTGCCGCAACTAGACGAACGTTGATGCGATGCGTACGGCCACTTCCCAGACGCTCAAACTCCTGCTCTTGCAGGACCCGTAGCAGCTTAGGCTGCAAAGCCAGGGGCAAATCTCCGATTTCATCCAGAAAGAGGGTCCCTGTATCGGCCATTTCGAAGCGCCCCATTTTCTGAGCGACAGCCCCAGTGAACGCGCCTTTCTCGTGCCCGAAGAGTTCGCTTTCTAATAGGTCAAAAGGAATGGCGGAGCAATTCAGCTTAATGAAAGGACGTCCGCAGCGTGCGCTGATGTTGTGAATGGCCCGGGCGATCAGCTCCTTACCCGTACCTGTCTCGCCGAGGATTAGGACAGTGGAATCCGTTGGCGCCACCCGCTCGACCTCAGCGAGCGCGAATTCCAAGGCAGGGCTGTTACCTATGATTTCGTCAAATCCGTTCTCGGGACGACCTTCTTCATATGACCGAACTGTCTTGGCGCCATCCACCGAGGACCTTCCTGCTTCAAGTGACCAGCTTAGCCATCCAATGCTGCGCGCACGCTGTCGAGTAAGATTCCCTTGTCCAAGGGTTTTGTCAGAAACTTGACTGCTCCGGTCCTTAAGGCTTGCATGCGCATTCTCTCGTCACCTTGTGCCGTAATAAAAATGACCGGAATTTTGTGACGGTCTTTACTTAGCTTGGCTTGGAGTTCCAACCCTGACATTCCCGGCATTCGGATGTCTGCAATCAAACAGGCGGTCCGCTCCAGTTCGCCGCTGTTTAGGAATTCTTCACCAGATGTGAACGCCAGAGCTGTGAAGCCAGCCGCTTTCATGAGCCCCTCTAGCGCGCTTCGGACCAACTCGTCATCGTCGACAATTGCAATCACGTTCGATTTTTCCCCTGAAGCCACCCTGCAAAGATAATCCGCATACAGCCCAGTGCAACCTATACCTTGGTCTAGGTGCCACACTCGTCGCCGCGGACGAACATCTAGGAACACAACCCGCAAATCGCCTCAGATTTGTACGCCAGGGGGAGATGAGTTGGCCCGTGGAGATAAGGCCGCCAACGGAATCATCCGACGAGCCAGAAAAAGCAAGAAACTACGAGCCTCGGACCGTACGGGCTACTAAGAAATCCGTTCTTGCCCTTATCGAACGATTCGAAGACGGAAACGCAAAAGGGGTGTCTAACGGCGTTTCTAAGTCGACGCGAAAAGCCGCAGCTTCTCTGCCATTCTCACTAGCTCCGCGAGAGACCGAGCCTGCATCTTACGCATCATTTGAGCGCGATGAAGCTTGACCGTGACCAGGGTAGTCCCAAGTTCCGATGCGATTTGTTTATTCAACTGCCCGGACACCACTAGCGCCATGACTTGGTGCTGGCGCCGACTTAGCGTGTCGTAGCGTTCTTTCAAAAGAGCAATATCTGCTTGCTCTTGACGACGGATGGAATCGCGAGCTAGGGCTTGCTGAATGGCATCCAGGAGCACGTTGCGTTTGAGCGGTTTGGTCAGGAATTCTACCGCGCCCGACTTCATAGCCTTCACTGACATCGGAATATCGCCATGGCCTGTAACGAAAATGATCGGAATCTGCCGACCGGCTTTCGTAAGTTGCTGCTGAAATTCCAGTCCATTGATTCCAGGAAGGCTCACATCCAATATCAGGCAACTGGGACTATCCGAAAGCTTTGTCTGCAGAAATTGTTCCGCCCTCTCGAAGCCTTCGGACCGCAAGCCCGCAGACTTCAGCAGCCCACGTATCGATGCGCGTATGTCTTCATCATCATCGATGACGAACACCGTGGGAATATTCGCGGATTCCATTCGCAGCCCTCGTGAAAATGTTTCCACTTCGCTGGACAGAGTCGGGACTCCTCGATCCCCAGCTTCATCATTTCGCTCTGCCACCGCATAGTGGTCCCCCATCCCTAGGCCATGGTATACGTCGACCCAAGTCCAAGAACACGCTAAACCCTAATCACTTTGCAACAGCATCATAACTCACCTGCTTGTGTCCGTGCGATCTCGGCCGGGGCCGGTGCAACCGGTGCCCATTCCTACTGCTCCGAAGTGCGGACATCGTTTCACAAGCTTTCCGGTAAAAATGCTGGCTGGTTTCTTCATTCTTGTTGGCGCTTTGGTTGTATTGCATCTGATTTCCTCTGACAGTTCCACTCATACAGCGTCCACACCGACTCCGGCCTCGAACACGCCTCCGGTTAGTTTGCCGGACAATAAGACAATCGCGCAGCGCGGCGACGAGGCAAAGAAGCTCATCGCGAAGTGTGGCAAGCCAGATAGGGACTTCACCAAAATTGAAGGCGGTCAACCGATTCGGCACTTAATCTACAGGAAACAAAACGTGGAGTTAATGTACTCGCGGGAGGGTGTTCCGTCGTGGGTTCTTACGGGAATCTTCCTGGCGAACGCGGATGAAAACATCGACAAAGACGAGGCAAATCGTCGTCTACCCTGCGCAGCTGGAAGCATTCGAACCGTTCTCGACTGACTCTATTTGAATCGCTTGATGCACGCCCGGAAAGCCGGGCCGTGTTCTTCCGGCTCTCGCCAATCCACAAATATGTGGCACGCCTCATGCCCCAGCGGCCGTCGTGGTTTAGACGATTAAACCTTTGCTGTTGCGGTCGGTGTCGGTCGCGAAAAGAATGTCCACCGACCGCTATGGGTTTTTCTTCATGCTTTTCAGCACGCTCGTACATTTTTGGGCTACTTCCGCGCCGTCCAGAGCCAGTTTTTCCTCGCCGCCGACGTACCTCGTATAAAGGGCACCTGCGTTCTCACTCACCGTGTAAATCAGCGTGGCCGCATCTGAGCAGCTTCTAGCAAGCTGCACCAAGTCCGTGGCTTTAGCTGCATTACCATCTAGCTGGTACGTCGTAGCCTCGGTCGCTGCTCCACTGGCGCACAACAAGGCGTTTCGGTCAGCATCATCTATCCATTCGAAGAACGAAAATCCGAGTGGGCTGTTGAAGCCTTGGGGATTTTTTCGAAATGCTTTTATCGCCATCTCCAAGGCTCGAACGACTTCGCGGTCCTTTTCCGCAGCGCCTTGAGCTTTCTTACCTAATAGCCGCTCGTGTTCATCAATCAGGGGTTTGTATTGCTGAACTGCACGTTCTGCCTGGGTAAGCATCAGATTTACTTCATCATTCGTCGGAAAACTCGGCTTATCCTGAGCATTGGCGACCGAGAAGCCTGTGATGAGAAGTAGTACGCCACATCCACATCGAAATAGGGGCACAGGCATCTCCTGCGGAGCGTTTCGGGCATCTTAGCACGAGCCAATAGCTCGTCGTGGTATGCTTCCGCCATCGTGACCGACGATATACTCCCGGAATATCCAGTCAACCCCAGCGCTGAGATGTTGGGCCTGTGAAGCTGCGAACGAAGGAGACATGCACGCTAATTGTCGTCTGCGCCGCAACTCTAGCTCTTGCGGCGTGTGAAAAGCGGAAAACTGTGGTGTTTGTCGATACAGCATGGAACCGCGACTACGCAAAGAACGCGTGCGAGATATATCAGAGAAATCTTAACGTCGCCTGCATCGAAACCCCCGAGCAGATAGCCACTAAATTGAAACTTAGATTCTCGTCGTCAGTTCGGCAGACTCCTGCGTGCAACGATGTGACGATAAGCTACGAACCCCTCGGGAAAAACAACTTGAAGGACTTCGAGGACGGATGGAGTCTCTCATTCAATGTCGGCATTGACGGTGGTGCGGTAGATTACTCGAATTCGGAGTGGCAGGTGATTGATAACAAGACTAGGAAAAGTTTCGGGGAAGGACCGCTCAAGGATGCTGTCGAAGCCGCAACACGAATTTGCGTTGTAGCGACTGGAAACGGCGGAAGCGTTCGGTGAATGGTGGAGGTTGAAAGATGAGGGTCACGACAGCTTTATTCTCGTCGGCTCTGTCTTTGCTGGTGTGCGCCGCACTCGGTTGCGATAGGCCGAACTCTTATCGCTTGGTGTCCGAGAGGTACGGCTTCTCCGTTGAGTTTCCAGAACAACCTGTTGAGCAGACAAGCACGAACGACGAAGGCTTGCCCAACAGTTCCTGGAAAGTGGAGCATGAGAAGGTCGTAGCGAAGGACTATTACACAGCGCGAGCCACGAGTTATAAAGAAATTCTCGACCCGGACAACGAATTGGTCTCGAACGAAGCTTTGTTGGCCCTCAACGGCGTGAAGATGATTGAGCATAGACGCTTCAAAATGCGAGCACCAGCAACAGGTAGAGAAGTAGACGCAATGGCGACTACTTCAAAAGAACTCTCGACAGGGGCAACGATTTCTTCGATTTACGTCGTGGATGGACACAACATGATTTCTGTGAGCGTCAGGACAAACGATGACCCGGGGAAGGCCGCGCTCTATTTGGGTTCGTTCACCCTGCTTCGGTAGCTTCGTACCCGGCGACGGCAAAATCGTTTCGACAACGTCGAGCGCCGGCGCAGGTGCGGCTTTTTCGCTTTTTGATTTGCCAATCATTATCCGCGTGACATCTTCAGAGTCTCGCCAGAGCGGAGAAGGTTTTGCGGAGTGGGAAGCTTTAGAAGCCGGAACGGCTAATGGTTCATCAAGGTCTGGCCTCGCGCTGAAAATTAAGTTGCCCAAGCATGGCGCCGATTTCGGAGCCCGTGGCAGTGTCACCTAAAACCCTACAAATTTGCTCCAGGTGAGTTTCGTCAAAACACGGAACTGAAGCCATTGCCACTCCTCTGATTCACGTTGACGTTACGTCGCAGTATTATATCATCCGTGTATATGGGTTTGGTCATTCCGTTGCGGAACGGACTTTGCACAGTCATCAGTCTTTAGGTTAGCATAAGTGAAGTATCCATATGTAAATATCCGCTTGCAAGCGCAATCGGGAGTGTCCATATGTCAGATCGTCAAAAAGCCGGCCTTCACGGCCTAGTCAGGGCGTGCATGGTAGAAAGCATTTTCCCCGATGGCAAGCCGTATTTGACTACGACCGAGTACGATCCTGACGGAAGGCTTCTTACATTTTACAGTACTAATCCGGACGGTACAGAGTGGAGCACGGCGCAGACCTACGATGCTGATGGCCGCTTGACAAAAACTATCTCCGCCAATTCGCAAGAGCCCGGCCTTGAGTCCGTTTACACCTATGATGGAGCCGGAAGGCTTGTAAGCATTACGAACAGCCCTTTTGAGGGCGATAGGATCGATTTCCATTTCGATGAGCAGGGTCGCAAAATCGCGACTCAAAGATTCGGCCTGAAAACTCTTCAGCGAGCGCGAACGACTGCGTACGCTATTTCCGCTTGGGACGCTGCTGGTTCAGGTGCGGGCGTTCCCATTGGTGGCAGCATCGTTTCAATCTACGACGGACACGATGAACCAGCAGAGGCGCGAGTTCTCGATCCAGCAGGGCAGACTGTCACTCGATTTGTCCGTACCTTCGATGCGAACGGACGCGTCGTCGAAGTAAATCAAGAACTAGAAAATCCTGGGTTGATGTTTGCAAAGATGTTCTCAGCCGAGGACCAAGCAAAAATCGACGACAAAGGGATGGAAGCTCTGAATAAGGGAGCAAAGGCAATGCTCAGTGGGCTGCGTGGCAGCGGATCATCGTACTCCTACGATGCCTACGGACGAATTGTTGAGTCTCGTGAACGCAATTTCGCTTTTGAAAAAATCACCACAATCCTCTACAACGCTCAAGGTGATAGAACCGAAGAGCGGAGAGCGATCACGAACAATTGCGCTTTTCCTGCAGGTGTTTCAATTGGAATCGACGAAAACGGTAGCTCGGTTTTCGAACAGCCCCAGGCTGGTGAGTCATCATCGGCCGGCTTCCCCAGCGAGGAGTCTAGAATTCACTACACCTATCAATACGACAGCTACGGCAACTGGGTGGAGCTGACCGTGAATCACAATTCCCGGGCGGACGAGCCGCTCAGCGTCAACCGGCGCCAGCTGACCTATTATTAGGGCCTCGGAAAGTAGTGTGAAATCATTACTGATTCGCTGCGGAACTCCCGACTGCGATTGGGGCCATAAGGTATCCGATCTAAGTGAAGAGCAACTGAATCTGTGCTACTCGGAGTTCCGCAAGCACCGCATGCAGCGACATGATCTCCAGGAGTGGGAAATTCCAACATCAATGGTGAATTTGGACTTGGAGCACTGGACGCTGACGCTGATCAAGGCTTAGAACGGATTCGAGCTAATAACGCTGACCGCCAGAGTCCGTCAAAAATTAGCGTGGTACCTTACTGGTATCCGCCCGAACTCTTGGAACTCGTGCCGGTAGCTGGAGCCGGGGGATTGAAGCCGGCGCACAAACAAA
>Ga0157378_10004985_pt1 | contig 11645 bp, 10 predicted proteins | sample M65metaG_FD_115309 | JGI IMG/M metagenome (GOLD analysis project Ga0157378, IMG submission 115309) | Miscanthus rhizosphere microbial communities from Kellogg Biological Station, Michigan, USA - M6-5 metaG | ecosystem: Host-associated > Plants > Roots > Rhizosphere > Soil | place: USA: Michigan...
GAAAAAAATAATTGCCGTTCTTATTAGTGCTATGATGATAGGTTATGTGGTGAAAGGTCAAAATATTTTGCTAAAGCATGATAGTGCTCCTATTGAATTTTCAAAATTAAAGGCTGCGGACGTGCATGATGCAGTAGACATGGTAATAAAGTCATCAGATAAAGCGATCAGGGAAATTACCGCAGCGGCAGGCAGGCAAACATTGAACAATACACTTGATGCTTACGATGCTTTACAGTATGAACTGGCAGACCTGGGTGCGAAATTGGGACTGATCAGTTCTACATATGCTGATGATAGTATCCGTAATGCAGCATTTGAAGAAGCGGATAAATTGCAGAATTACTCCAATAACCTGTACCTGAATGAGCCTTTGTATAAAGCTCTAAAAAAATTCAACACAGCTAATGGCACCACGCTTTCATCCACACAACAAAAATTCCTTTCCGATGCCATGGTGTCGTTCGAAAAAAATGGTATGAAACTGGACACTGCAGGAAGAAACCAGCTGGAAACGCTTACTAAAAAGATAGTGGAACTCGGTAACCAGTTCGACAGAAATATTGCAGAGAGTAAAGACAGTCTTGAATTTACAGCAGCAGCACTTACCGGTGTGCCTGCTGAAATAATGAACGCCTGGAAACGTGGTGATGATAAATATGTTGTGTACGTGAATGGCCCTAATTATATCAATATTACAGAAAATGCTTCTCACAGCGCTACCCGGAAAGCGATGTACCTGCACTATAACAACAGGGCCTACCCTAAAAATATTGCTGTGCTCGATAGCCTTTTGTATTACCGTAACAGCATGGCTAAAACCCTTGGATTTAGTAGTTATGCTGCTTATTCAGTGGTGGATAAAATGGCGGCTTCACCCGCTAATGTTTGGGCATTTGAAAATGACCTGGTAAAAAAGCTAACGCCGCTGGTTACTACTGAAATTAAAACAATGACGGTCTTAAAACAACAGTTGCTACCCGGGGAGCCCGACACTTTATACGCCTGGGACTATTCATACCTGCAAAAGAAATTGCTTAGCAGCAAATACCAGTTAAATACGGATGAGGTGAAGGAATATTTTGAAATGAATAATACGCTCAGGGGAATGTTTACTGTGTATGAAAATTTGCTGGGTATACAGATCAAAGAAAGCAGCCAGGTGCCGGTATGGAATAGTAAGATCAAAACATTTGAAATATGGAAAGATGGTGTGAAGTCAGGTAATTTTTATTTGGATCTTTTTCCCCGTCAGAATAAGTACACACATTTTGCCTGTTTTCCTATCAGCCAATACAGGAAAAGCAATGGAACAGAAGTATTGCCGGCGGCGGCGCTGGTTTGTAATTTCCCGGAAGGAAATGCGGAGCAACCATCATTGTTAAAGCATACAGATGTAATAACTATGTTTCATGAATTTGGACACCTGGTAGACTGGTTATTATGTCACCCGGCCATTGCTTCTCAAAATGCATTTGCCAATAAAGGTGATTTTATTGAAGCGCCTTCCCAGTTCCTCGAGAACTGGTGCTGGGAATACGATGCATTAAAATTATTCGCCAAAAATTATAAAACAGGAGAGCAGTTGCCGTTAACATTATTTACAAAAATGAAACAGGCGCAATTAGTAAACGCCGCCAGTTTTAATATGAGGCAGGTATCCCTGGGCACTACTGATTTTACTTTTGAAGACAGGTACGAAGAAACCAGGAGCAAGGGTATAATGCAGGTAGCCAAAGATAATTTTAAACTGAGCCAAATACCTTTCCCGGAAGGCAGTCATTTTATTTGCAGTTTTACCCACCTGAATGGTTATGCTGCTAACTACTACGGCTATCTTTGGTCAAAAGTATATGCCCAGGATATGTTTTCAGTATTTAAAAAAAATGGTGTGATGGATAAAGCCACCGGTATTCGCTATCGCAAAGAGATATTAGAAAAAGGCGCTACAGAACCTGAAATAAAAATGGTGGAAACATTTCTTGGCAGGAAGTCTAACTCCGATGCATTTTTAGAATCGCTTGGTATAAAGAAATAGGTAAACGGTCTTACTTTTTATTAATACCTAACCACAGCAATGCATCCGCGATAAGCTGGTTTTGCATGGCTCACTAAATGTAGAGGATAGCTGCTTATTGGTACGTTCTTCATGTATTGCTCAAAAGCTTTTCGTTGTGGTAAGGAGTCAGGCCTTGTGTCTAAAAATAGCACTACCTGGTATTTAGAGAGCAACGCGGTATTCATATTGTTCCAGTTATTGGTAGAGTCATAACTGAAATGATACTGTCGCCCCATTTTACTGAACCATTGATTTGCCTCATGGACAAAACTGATATGTGCAAGGTCATTTTTGGCAGTATAAAAGCCAACCACTTTAAAGGAAGACTGCTGTGCAGCTAAATTAACTGGATAGCAGTACAAGGCCAGCACAGCAAATATTTTTATTACTATTGTTTTGATGGTATGCATTATCCTATTGATGACAGGGTGCAAAGACTTTATCACAAAGTAAACTAAAAAACGAAGCAGCGCCCTTGTTAATAACAGAAGGTGCAAACAAGATAAGAACTAACTTAGAATGTCTTTTTCATGACTCAAAAAACGCACTAATGAAATATTTCTTTTCTCCATTGATCATTTTTGTATTTACTTCCTGTACTCAACAGAAAGATAATACTGTTATTTTACAAAATCGTATTGACAGCCTGGAGCATGAACTGGCCGATACTTATAAACCGGGCTTTGGCGAGTTTATGAGCAGCGTCCAGGTGCATCATGCCAAGCTTTGGTTTGCAGGGCAAAACCAAAATTGGAAACTGGCCGATTTTGAAATACATGAGATGATGGAAGCGATAGACAACATACAGAAATATCAAACAGAAAGAAAAGAGAGCAAGCAAATAACCATGATCAATCCTGCGCTGGACAGTGTGAATGCAGCCATTGAAAAAAAAGATCCTTCACTATTTAAAAGCAGTTTTATTTTAATGACAAATACCTGTAATAATTGTCACCATGCAGTTGACTTTGGATTTAACGTTGTAAAAATCCCGGACACGGCTCCCTTTAGTAACCAGGATTTCAAGGTAAGCAAGTAGCCTTCTTTGATTTACTAATGCTGCAGAACGGTTAGGTTACCCGATACAGTAAGTTTTACATTGGAAGGAATCACCAGGTTGGCGCCTGCAGCAATTGTTTGCGGCACATTCAAAATGCATTCGCCTCCGGTGATTGGACTGATAGTAATTGTAGCTTCTTTATCCAGCACTGCCGGCGGAATTAATTGGTTGGCCCAATTGTCCGCATTATTCCAGTTGCCACTGCCGGTGAAAGTGTAGTTGCATTTATAACCAAGGCTGTCTATTTTCCCCCATAACAGGTCATCAAAAGGAGAGAAAGCTAACGCCACACCATAAGCGCTTTCACCTGTTCTTACCACTACCAAATTTTGACTTGGGACCACGTAAATTTTTTGATCATTTTTTCCAAGGGCTGCAAACATATCTGCCGGCGCTTTGGGTATCAGGCTGCCATTAAAAACAAACTGTAATCCCGGGGACATAAAGGATGTCTTCCCATTTAGCCACCACAGGTAGCCGTAAGACTGGTTGTAAGGTTGTGATGTATTCACCATAGAGTTCCAGTAATTAGTATCGTGTAACAACGTGTCATTTGCCCATACACCTTTATTTAATGCTAATAAACCAAACCTTGCCATGGACCTGGTTTTGCTGTAATACACTCCATTGAACCATAAACCCGTCATCCCAATTTTATTGCCGATATTACTGTTGGTAAAGCTGTTGATATTGGCTCCGCTGACAGCGGTCAATACGCCAGCCAGTTGCTGGTAAGCGCCGGTATGGTAAGCCCAGCGCTGGCCGGTATCCGTTAGGTATTGCAGGCAACTGATATCTGTACTCTCATTGTCACAGGGTGATGCCGGTTTGTCATCAAAGCCGCTCGTCATGGTAAGTAAGTGTCTCAGCGTGATCACACTTTCTTTTGCAACCGGTGCTGAGGACCAGCCATTACCCAAATAACCGGATACAGGATTGTTGATGTTTACCAAACCTTTTTCCTGTGCAATACCAGTGAGCATACCAATTAAACTTTTGCCAGCGGAAGCCCAGTAATGAATAGAGTCAACAGTATAGTTTCCAAAATATTTTTCCAACACGATCTTTCCATCTTTCAAAATCATGAATGCTTTTGTATTGGTTTGCTCCAGGTAACTGTATAACGAATCAATAGCAGGCTGGCACCATCCTAAGGAGGCTGGAGCAATGGTATCCCAGGTGTTATTGGTTAAAGGAGGAAAATAGAGGGATTGAGATTTTGCCTGGATGGAAACAAAAATAAAAATTGCAGTGGTCCATTTTTTCATCGATGTAAAGTTAGTTTCCCTGGTTTGACTTTACAAAGACAAAAAGTTTAATAAGGCACTGCTGAATTTGTGATTGATAAAATCATTTACTTTGACTATAAATCAAAACCAACTGATTCGCATTTATGAAACAAAATACCCTTTTACTGTTAGTGATTGTATTGCTGTGCAGCGGACTAATATCCTGCCAGAAAGAGATTGTGACTGATATACCCGATCCAGCCCCGGGAAGTGTAAAGCTTAAAACATATATTGAAGATGCACGAAACACGCCGTTCAGTTCCATTGATACTTTTGACATTACTTATGATGTGCAGGATCGCATTTTGTCCGTAATAGGAAGGGCTACCGGCCTGAGATTTTTGTATTCTTATCAACAGGCCAGTTATGTAACGGATATCAAAGTGGTGGACCATTTGATTATACAAGATGTATCATTTCTAAACGCAGCAGGGTGGACAGACAGCACTTTTCAAACCAATGATGAAAAAGATTCATCAGCTACCCGGCTCATCTACAATATGAGCGGGCAGGTAGTGGAGGAGCGGCTTTACACTTATACTACCGAAACCGGCAGCATACCGGATGGGAATAGCTATTATGAATATGACGCTAATGGGAATGTGGTGAAATACACTGAGAAAGCAGCAACAGGACAAACCATTGCCGTTACTTCCTACACCTATAACGGTAATCTAAACACTGTTTTTTTAACCCCTACCAGCCGTCCGCTGCCCTATAAAAACTTACCTGTTACAAAAAGTATCTACTATCCCGGTTCTGGTACGGAGTCTTCCACATACGAATACACCTATGATAGTAACAACAATGTAACCAGTGAAAAAGAGACCGGGAGTGACGGCAGCTTTGTAATCAAGAAATACATTTATAATTAGCGGTGATCAGTAAGATTCATTTTCGTTAGGGAAATCCCTGTCTTTTACATCCGCAATATATTGCTTGATAGCACCGGTGACTTGTTCATCCATATTCAAATACCTGCGTAAAAATCTTGGCTTAAATTCTGTGTTGATGCCCAGCATATCATGCATTACCAATACCTGGCCGTCGCAAGCTCCGCCTGCGCCAATTCCGATAGTAGGTATGTGTAAACTTTCACTTACTTCTTTAGCGAGTGTGGCCGGAATCTTTTCCAGCACAATCGCAAAGCAGCCTGCTTCCTGCAGCAGCAATGCATCTTTTCTTAGTTTTTCCGCTTCTGTTTCTTCTGTAGCTCTTACTACGTAAGTACCAAATTTATTGATGGACTGTGGAGTTAATCCCAGGTGCCCCATCACGGGAATGCCTGCACTCACAATCTTCTTTACAGAGTCCAGTACTTCTTCACCGCCTTCTAATTTTACGGTATGGCCGCCGCTCTCTTTCATGATGCGAATGGCGGATGCCAAAGCGATTTCTGAATTGGATTGGTAGTAACCGAACGGGATATCAACAACAATCAATGCCCTTTCCCTGGCCCTTACCACGCTTTGTGCATGATAGATCATTTGATCCAGCGTGATCGGGAGCGTAGTAGTATGCCCTGCCATTACATTGCTGGCACTGTCACCCACTAAAATAATGTCGATGCCCGCAGCATCAAAAATTTTTGCAAAGGAAAAATCGTAAGCAGTGATCATGGAGATTTTTTCCCCGGCCGCTTTCATTTTCTGTATGGTGTTGGTGGTAACTTTTTTGTATTCTTTTTCGGGAGCCATAACGATGGTTTTGATGGTGAAAGCGAAGGGAGTAATGGTCCTGCATTAGAATAAAACAATACCCGAAAAAATAATCGCCGCCGTAAATGTAGAAAAGATTTTTAATTACAAAGAAAAACTATAGTAAAACATTCAGTAAATCGCAAAATGAGGAAACTGCTTCACTTTTTATTCACTTCTTCCCAAAGATGTCTTATTAAACCATCAACCAAACCAATTTTAGGCACATAGATTTCCAGAGCGTTGGCCCAACGCATAGTATTGATATAAATGAGTATCGCCGGTACAATCACATCGGCCCTATCTTCTCTTAAGCTATATTTAAGAATGCGGTCCGCTAAGGTGACACTACTTAGTTCTTTATAGTAATCTCTCAGCAGTTCCAGGCTCAATGGTTTGCCGTCTTTCTTTTTGCTCATGGAAAAAACCTTGTTGATGTTGCCACCACTTCCGATTGCCACCACTTCTTTATGTCCCTTGGTAACAGCGCGGATGGTTTCTTTCATTTCATCCCATTCTTTTTCTGTTACCATATTTTTAAGCAGCCTGATGGTGCCAATATTGAAAGATTTTTTATAGATCAAAATATTGTTGCTGAAAAAAGACAGTTCAGTGCTGCCACCGCCTACATCGATATACAGGTAGCTGTGATCTTTATCCATGCTTTCCGCTACATGATTTTCATAAATGAGATTGGCTTCCAGGTCGCCGCTGATGATCTCAATTGGTATCTCTGTCTCCAGCCTCACTTTTCGAATAATATCTCCAGAATTTTTAGCATCCCTCATCGCACTGGTGGCGCATGCTTTTATATGACTTACTTCGTAAGCATTGCATAGGTGTTTAAAAGCTTTCATAGTCTGCAGCATCATACCAAGTCTTTGTTTTGATATAAAACCTTGTTCAAACACATCGAAGCCAAGACGCAATGGTACCCTTACCAGGTTCATTTTATTAAATACAGCATTGCCATTGGCATCCTGCAATACTTCTGTTATCAAAAGTCTTGCTGCGTTACTTCCTATATCTATTGCTGCTAATCTCAATGTTATTTTGTTAGTTGAATAGTTAATAGCTAAAACAATATTTTGCAATCATTCAATTATCAATTGATGAATTGAAATTGGTTTTTACAAATTAACACTAACACCTGAACAAAGATAGGTTTGTAACCAACTTGGTTTCAAAAGAAATAAGGGTTAACTTTTTATGTGGATAATTTGCGGAATAAGTAATTATAGGTTTCCACCTGGGAACGTATCTTTTTTGTATTGCGGGGGTTTACATATTGATTGTCCAGTTCGTTATCAAGCTTACGTGCTTTGATATTATCTGATAACTGTATTTTCAGGATGTCTTTTAATTCCTGTTGAATTTCTTTTTCAAAAATGGGGCAGGCGGCTTCAATGCGGTGATCAAGATTTCTTACCATCCAGTCAGCAGAAGAAATGTATGTTTTTTCTTTACCACCATTATGAAAGATCAACACCCGGGCATGTTCCAGGTATTCATCTACAATGCTGATGGCCTGTACCGGGATCTTAAATTTTTTGTTTTCTGAACGCATACAAAATATACCTCTTACTACCATCCTGATATCCACCCCTGTTCTTGCGGCTTCATATAATTTTGATATCAGTATTTCATCACTGAGTGAATTTATTTTTAAAATGATGGAAGCCGGCTTGCCTGTTTTGGCAGTTTTGATTTCTTTGTCTATCAATGCCAATAACTGCTTTCGCATGTAAACCGGGCTGGGCAAAAGCGTTTTGCAGGCTTTTTAGAACGGTTCCCTTCCTCTAGGTTGCTCCAGGTAATGAAAGATGCGGTTTACATCGGCCATGATATTCCGGTCTGATGTAAGCAGGCAATGATCGCCATATATTTTTGCAGTGCTTTCATTTAAGTTACCGGTGCTTACAAATCCAAAGTGGGTGGTTCGTTTGTTTACCACTTTTTTTATCAGGCAGAGTTTGGCATGTACTTTCATATTGTGTACACCAATCAACACTTTTACCCCGGCCTCTTCCAGTTCTTCTTTCCACTCCAAATTTGCCTCTTCATCAAACCTGGCCCTTAATTCAATTACTGCCGTTACCTGTTTGCCATTACGCACGGCATTGGTAAGGGCATTGATTATTTTAGAACGGCTGGCAAGTCGGTAGCAGGTAATTTTAATATGCGTTACCTGTGGATCGATGGCTGCTTCTCTCAGCAGGTCAATAACACTGTCAAAAGAATGGTAAGGGAAATTAAGCAATACATCTTTTTCCATCACCACATCTGTTACCCGGGTAAAATTTTGAAGCAGGGGATGAACAAAAGGTTTTTTCCGGGTGGCTTTTTGTGAGAAAACCGATTCGGGGAAATTGATAAAGTCTTTAAAATTATGAATACGCCCGCCCGCTATCACGTTGTCTTTTTGTGAAAGCCCCAGTCTTTTTATAAGGTAGGTGAGGAGGGATGGTTCAATATCCTTGTCAAAAATGAAACGAACAGGTTTTCCTTTTTTCCTGTTCTTTAATCCCTTTTCAATTTTTTGTATCAGTGACGTAGAAATGTCATTATCAATATCAATTTCTGCGTCCCTGGTTACTTTTACGATATGGGAAGTAAAAGTATCGTATTCAAAAAAAGAAAAAATATGCGGAAGGCAATAACGGATAATATCTTCCAGCAGGATGATGTGTTTTTCATTTTTCCTGGAAGGCAGGATAAGAAATCTTGGTAAACGCCTCGCTGGTACGGATACCAGAGCAAAACGTTTGGGAATGCTTTTATCTTTTTTGGAAAGGGTACACGCCAGGTAAATCGATTTGTCGTTCAATGTAGGAAATGCCTGTATACTCTCTATCATCAGCGGCACCATGTTACTGCGAACTTCTTCATTAAAATAATCCAGTACAAATTTTTTCTGCGTTCTGTTGAGCTGGGTATCATTGATGAAGTATATCTTTTGTTTCTTCAGTTCTCTTAGTATTTCATTCCATACCCGGTCAAATTCTCTTTGTTGCTCCAGCACCTGGTCCTGTATTTGCTCCAGGATCATCCCGGGAGATTGTTCCAGGTGCATGTTGGCCTTTTGACCCATTTCAATCATTCTTTTCAAAGCGGCAACCCGTACCCGGAAAAATTCATCAAGATTATTGGAAAAAATACCGAGGAACTTGATCCGTTCTTTTAACGGAACAGTTTCATCGGCCGCTTCCTGCAAAACCCTGGAGTTAAAAGATAACCAGCTAATATCTCTTGCTATTAATTTTTGATTCTTTATAAGGCTCATGCAAAATATCCGTTTTCTTAAACACCGTCGGGAAAAAAAGTTCACTTGAACTGGTAGAACGATGCTATATTATTTTTTTAAAAGTAACGAATTTGAATAATCGCTCATATTAAATTTTGGATACATAATACCATACTTCAAAAGAAGAAAGTTATGCAGGACGGGTAATAATACTTGATTGCAGCTGTTACACGATCGAAGTATGCATAGGCTTCTTTAGTATTGACTTCTCTTTATTATAATATGGTAACAGTAATAAAGAAATAAAGCCAACTACTAATATGATAGCAAATTGTGCAACCCACTGCAACGTGCCATTGGCATAGCCTAATCCTTCTTCAATATTGTATAATAACATTACCTGCATAATAAACCGTGGGTAGGTGCCAATGCCACCAGGTGTGATAATCATGCCAACACTTGCGAATGCCAGTACAGGAAATACCGCAGCAAAAGGCAAATGATCAGTGCCAATGGTTGCGAAGAAGCCCAAATAGGTGCCAACAACATAACAGCACCAGATAAACAAGCTGTGAAGAATAAAGGCCCATTTGTTTTGTAATTTTTTAATACTGCTGATGCCGGTTCTTACGCCGATAAATACTTCTTTTAGTTTTTTTATAACGAGGTATTGACTGAATATTCTAAAGATATATTTGAAGATGTAATAGATTGCGATGACACTGGTTATTGTTAATAACAGTTTAATTGCAATAGCACCCACGCTACCAGAAAAAAAATTTTCTTTTAAGGTACTGCTGGCATATTCACCAATGATACCAGCCTGGGTGATCAACGCAATAATAAAAATAATTACGAGGCATATCAGGTCCACCACTCTTTCAATTAAAATAGTACCTACTAATTTATCCGCGGGTACTTTTTCATATTTACCCAATATGGTGCATTTTAAAACTTCTCCCAGGCGAGGGATCGCAAGATTAGCAAGATAACCTACCATTACGGCAAAAAATGTATTGAGCAACCTGGGGTTGTAACCCATTGGCTTCATCAATATTTTCCAGCGCATAGCCCTGCTGAAATGACTGGCTGAAACAATAAAAAATACAGGTAAAAATAAAATATACCTTGCCGACTGCAATGCGGTTTTACAATCTGCCCAGTTCTTATCATCCATTTTATGAATGCTCCACCATACCAAAAAGACACCCAGGCCCAGGAACAAACAGTATTTTAATACAGAAAGTAATTTCTTCTTCATAGCAACTTGTAAAATACGAACTAAAATTACAATAAGAGGTGCTTAGATGAAACGGTTGAGTTAAATCTGCTTCCATTTTTAAAAACCTGTGCAGCATGATGCTATATTGTTACTACAAAAGAAGGTTGTCAATTAATCGAACTTCGCCGATAAAAGCTGCCGCCAGTGCCACTAAAGGGGTAACACCATCCCAGTGATCTAATAGTTGGAGATTATCTGCAGCTGCTATTTCAATATAATCTACTTTAAAGCTTTCAGCTGTTAATATTGTTATAGCTTTTGTTTTCAATTCACTGATATCACCAGGTTTGATTTCCTGTTTAATCATTTGAAGTGTTTTATAGATCAGTGGTGCCCTGGCACGGTCTGCTTCCGTTAATCTCGTATTCCTGCTGCTCATCGCCAGGCCATCCAATTCCCTTTGGGTGGGTGCAATGATAATGGTGGTATTCACCCCCAGTAATCCAACCAGTTTTTTAATTACCATGCATTGCTGGTAGTCTTTTTGACCAAGAAACAGTTTATTGGGTTGTACAATGCGAACTAATTTTTCCACCACTTGACATACCCCCTGGAAATGACCCGGTCTAAAAGCACCATCCAGCACCGTTTCTAAATAGCCCAGTTCATATTTTTTAGGACTTTGTAATCCTTCGGGGTACATTTCTGCAACAGCAGGCAAAAACAATACATCACAACCCGCTTTTTCCAATACATAAATATCCTTGTCCAGCGTGACAGGATATTTATCAAAATCCTTTGGATCATTGAACTGGGTTGGGTTAATAAAGATGCTGCTTATAACAACATCAGCTTCTTTTTTTGCCTTAGTTACAAGAGAAATATGCCCGTTGTGAAGTGCACCCATAGTGGGTACAAAGCCTGTGATCAACCCATTATTTTGCAGAGTCTGCAGGTATGGCTGAATATCTTTGATATGTTTAAAGATCATCATATCATAAGGATTTATCGTTGAAAAGCAGTTGGATAGTCATTTACAGAAAAATTATTGTACTTTTGCACACCCAAAGAAAA
>Ga0157378_10004987_pt1 | contig 11644 bp, 6 predicted proteins | sample M65metaG_FD_115309 | JGI IMG/M metagenome (GOLD analysis project Ga0157378, IMG submission 115309) | Miscanthus rhizosphere microbial communities from Kellogg Biological Station, Michigan, USA - M6-5 metaG | ecosystem: Host-associated > Plants > Roots > Rhizosphere > Soil | place: USA: Michigan...
CGCCTTTAATCGCCACGTCGAAGAGGCCGTTCATATTCTGCGACGGGTCGATGACGGTGCCGCCCTCGATCAGAAGATCGAATTTTTCAACCGCATTTTGCGGCGGGGCAGGGACAACGGTCTCGGCGGACCACAAGCCTCGCGGCGCGAGCACCCCGGCACTCCCGGCCAGCAGATATTTTCCGAAATCTCGACGGCTCGGCATCGTCATTGCTCCTCTGGCATCTGAATATGGAATCGACGCAATCTAATCTGTCAGAGCTTGCCTTGCGCGGTTCCGGGCAGCGGCATGTTCCGCGCGAGAGCGTCGGCATCCTCGGGAAGAACGAAACCTTGCCGGACGAGAACGTCAACTGCGTGCTTGCGCTTGTCGGAATAGTCTTGAGCATTCTTGTATCGCTCTTCAAGTGAAAGGCGCGGATCGTTATTGGCGATGCGCTCCTGCTTTGTTGCGGCAAAGGGGATATAGGAGCCGGAAAGGCCGCACAATTCTCCCGCGGAAAATCCTTCCGCTCGAACATTCCTGCCTGAAAACGTCGCGATTGGAACGGCGATCTCCGGAAGAATAATGCCGCCTTGCGGGTTGCCATCGGCGTCCATGAGAGGGAAAAACAGAGGATATGCGTGTCCGGACGCTTCTGGCGGCATGCTTTTCTGATCGACAACCTGGAGCTGATCGTAGAGTGGGCTGAACGGCGCTCCTGGAATCGCCGGATAGGAAGCCTGCACTTTCGCGAGCGGGAGCAGAGTGTGATTTTTAAGATTCGGGAACGTAGTCGGCGGCGGAGCGACGCCGTCGGTCACCCAGCGATCGAGCGCCACGAGCAGGGCGCGGGCATAGGGCCCGTAATTCATGGCGTTCTGAAACTGCTGGCAGTTTCCGCGTGTGGTCCAGTTCTGCGCGGGGAAGTGCGCGAGGCCGGACAACATGTAGGCGCGCACGTTTTCGGGGAGCGCGAGCGGGTGGCCGTTCGTGTCAGTGACAGCAAGTGAGTCGCGGCTCTGCCAAAATTCAGTATCAGAATCGAGATGCACAATTTTAGGGCAAGTATGCGATTTTTCGCACTGCACCAACACGCCGTCGATTTTTCCGCTGACGGAATCTTTTGACGTGGAATAGGAAAAGGGAAACTGGTCGCCGCCATACTGGTGGTCTTCATGCTGGCGCGCGAAGCGGCCCGGCTGGGCAAATTCAAAATTGGTATAAGTCCGGCGGATCGCCGAGAGCAGCGGCAAAGCGCCGTCAAAGACCACGCGTCCGGAGAGATCGGCGTTGAAACCCTGGTAGAGAAAATCGTTGATCACGCGGCCCGTTTGCGAAATTCCAAAAGCGAGCGTCGCTTTGAAAGAAGTACCCGGGTCACGCACGGGATTGGCCTGGCCGGTGGAGTCCTGGTCGGCATAACGCAAAAACGAAACGAAGTCTCGCGACGCCGCGAGCCCAACGTCGGCAACGGATTCGTTTGTTGCGGGATAAATCAATTCGTAGAGCGCGCCGCGATCGAATCCGGGCTCTGCGGTTATTTCGACGTGGCGTTCGTCGAGGAAGTGCCAACTGGAGGCCGGCAGCGGCTTACGCGGATCGGCTTCGTGTTCTCGGACAGTGAGCGTGGTTCCCGTGGTATTGAGCAGCACGGGATAGGAGAGCGCCTGGGTGAATGCAGGTCCGGCAGGGACGTCGGTGAATTCGTCGCGGCTCATGCCGGTGGCCGGTTTTCCACCGTCCATGGCGACCGGTACGTATGCGCGGAGGAATCCGGGAGCGCCGGGCGCATCCATCTGCCATCCGCTCCAGGCGACCGTGTAGCCGTGCTTCATGAGAAATCCGTTGCCCGCATCGCTCGCCGTGAAGGAATCGCCGCTTTCATCCAATCGCAATATTGTGTTTCGTCCACGGTTTACAAAATCATAAATCAGCCGGCCATTCCCTTTTTTTTCATCCACGGGCTTGAGAAGCATAAAATCGACGCTGTATTCCACATGACCCCTGGCGTTGAGAGGTGCGCGGCTCAGATTGACGATGGCCGTATTGCCGGGAGCGCGCGGATCGAGTTCGCCATAGGCCGTTCCGGCCAGAATTTCGTAGGGACCGGCGCTGCCGAATGATGCTCCGCCAAAGGCCGCCTGACGCTTCGCAATTACCAGCCGGGTAATGCCGAGCGTTGCATCGGGCGCGGTTTGCTGCGCGAACAGGGGGCCAACAAGAAACAACGCGAATCCCAGGGTCAAAATGCGACATTCCGTTTTCATGGGTGCTCCAGGCTGAGTGCTCTCGGGTCACACTTTTACTCCAATTATCGGGGGTGGGCAACTTCTTCCACCGCTCCCGGCCGGATGTAAGTGCCCAACAAACGCACATTTTTATTTTGTCTGATACTCTGTGATCTGCAGGACAGTTTTTCGGACAGAGCGTTGTGCCGGGACGATTGGCTGCAACCCGCGTCCCCGATCTGTTAAATCAAAATGGGAGAAATCCCAGGGAAGCTCCGACTGATGCCGATCAAAAAACTTCTGGCGCTCAATCGTGGAGAAATTGCGATCCGTATTTTCCGCGCGGCCAATGAACTGAAGATTCGCACCGCCGCAGTCTATTCCGACGAGGACCGGCTGAGTTTGCATCGATTCAAGGCCGACGAAGCGTATCTCATCGGGGCAGGCCAAGGGCCGGTGCAGGCCTATCTTGACGTCGAAGGGATCGTCGCGCTGGCCAAAGAGCATGGCGTCGACGCCATTCATCCCGGATACGGTTTCCTTTCGGAGAATCCCGCGTTGCCGAGAGCCTGCGCGGCGTCGGGAATTACATTCGTCGGTCCAAGTGCGGATTTGCTGGACCTGCTGGGCGACAAGACGGCGGCCAGGAGACTGGCGCAAAAGGCGGGATTGCCCGTGGTACCGGGCACCGAAGAGCCAGTTACTCAAAACGACGACGCGCAACGCATCGCTGACAAAATCGGTTATCCGTTGATCGTGAAAGCCGCGTTTGGCGGCGGCGGTCGCGGCATGCGCGTGGTACAGAGCGCGCAATTGCTTTTCTCAAGCCTGCAGGAGGCGCGAGCGGAGGCCGGAGCGTCTTTTGGGAATGATGCTGTTTTTTTGGAACGCTATATTCAACGTGCCCGGCATATTGAGGTTCAGATCCTTGCCGATACTCACGGGAATGTTCTTCATCTTCACGAGCGCGATTGTTCCGTGCAGCGAAGAAATCAGAAAGTGGTGGAAGTCGCCCCGGCAGTTAACCTCGCTCCCAAAATTCGCAAGGGGCTGGCGGATGCCGCGGTGGCTCTGGCGCGCGAATCGAAATATTACAGCGCGGCCACCGTGGAATTTCTGGTCGATGCGGACACGGGCGAATGGTATTTCATCGAAGTGAATCCACGCGTGCAGGTCGAACACACGGTCACCGAAATGGTGACGGGCATCGACATCGTGCAGTCGCAGATTCAGATTGCGCAGGGCTTCGATCTGCACGGCCCGGAGATGAATCTGCCGCGCCAGAAGGACATCACTCTTCATGGGTACGCGCTGCAGTGCCGCGTGACCACCGAAGACCCCGCCAACGGATTTCTGCCTGATTATGGAAAAATCCAGACCTACCGGTCGCCGGCGGGATTTGGGATACGTCTTGATGGCGCTTCGGCGTACGGCGGCGCGGTCATTACGCCGTATTACGATTCGTTGCTCGTCAAGGTGACGGCGTGGGGCCGCGAATTTCCGCAGGCCTGCCGCCGCATGGACCGGTCGCTGCGCGAATTTCGTATTCGCGGCGTAAAAACGAATATTCCGTTTCTCGTGAACGTTGTGAATCACGAACGATTTCAAGCGGGTGGCGTGACCACTTCGTTTCTGGCCGAGACGCCCGACCTTTTCCAGTTTGCGCAACTGAAGGATCGCGCCACGCGACTGCTGCGCTACCTTGGCGAGGTCATCGTGAATGGAAATCCCGAAGTGGCGGACAAACCCAGGCCCCAAACCATACGGCCCGCGCCCCTGCCCGAGCATATTTCCGGTGAGCCGCCGTCCGGGACGCGCCAGCTTCTGCACCAGATGGGCCCGGAAAAATTCGCCGAGTGGACGAAGTCGCAGAAACAACTGCTGATGACGGACACGACGTTTCGCGACGCACACCAATCGCTGATGGCCACGCGCGTCCGCACCTATGATTTACTGGCCATCTCCAATTTCGTGGCGCATAAGCTGCACAACCTTTACAGCCTGGAAATGTGGGGCGGAGCGACCTTCGACGTATCCATGCGTTTCCTGCTGGAAGATCCCTGGGCGAGGCTTGAGCTGCTGCGCGAGGCGATTCCGAACATTTGCTTCCAGATGCTATTCCGCTCAGCGAACGGTGTAGGGTATTCAGCGTATCCCGATAATGCGGTCGAGGCGTTCATTCTGGAATCCGCAAAGCAGGGAATCGATATTTTCCGCGTCTTTGACGCACTCAACTGGCTCCCCAACATGAAACTCTCGGTGGAGACGATACGCGGTAAAACGGACAAAGTTTGCGAGGCGGCCATCTGCTACACGGGCGACATTCTGGATCCCAAACGCGAAAAATATCCGCTGCAGTATTACATTCGCCTGGCAAAAGAACTTGAGAAAATGGGCGCGCATATACTTTGCATCAAGGACATGGGCGGATTGTGCAAACCTTATGCGGCTGCACGCTTGTTTTCCGCACTGCGCGAGGAAGTGGGCCTACCGATCCACTTTCATACGCATGACACCAGCGGCATCAATGCCGCTTCGATCCTGAAGGCTTCGGAAGCCGGCGTGCACGCAGCCGATGCCGCCATCGCTTCGATGAGCGGCACGACGAGCCAGCCCAATTTGAATTCCATTGTCGCGGCGCTGAAGCATACCGACCGCGATACTGGACTCGACCTTGAAGCGCTAAACGCCTGCGCGGATTATTGGGAAACGGTGCGCACCTGGTACCGGCCGTTCGACAATGCGCCTCCGGCGGGAACGGCGGAGGTTTATCTTCACGAAATGCCCGGCGGGCAGTACACCAATCTGCGGGAGCAGGCTGAGTCCATGGGGCTCGGAACGCGCTGGCAGGAAATCGCCCGGACCTACGCGGAACTGAATTTCGCGTTTGGCGACATTGTAAAAGTCACGCCGTCGAGTAAGGTGGTTGGCGACTGCGCGATTTTTCTGGTGAGTCACGATATGACCGTCACGGAGCTGGAGCGGCTCGGGCCAAACCATAACCTGACATTGCCGAATTCCGTGGTGGAAATGTTTGCCGGATCGCTCGGCGAGCCTGAGGGCGGATGGCCGCCGAAACTTCAATCCGTAATTTTACGCGGCGCGAAGCCCGCGACCGGGAGGCCGGGCGAGCACCTTGCGCCAGTTGATTTGGAAAGCGCGAGGGCAACCGCGGAGAAAAAAACAGAGCAGAAAATTTCCGACGCCGATTTGATGAGCTACCTGATGTACCCCGATGTATTTCTGAAATTCGCCGCGGCGCGTACCGCATATGGGAGCCTCGAAGCGCTGCCCACTCCCCAATTTTTTTATGGATTGGAGCAGGGGCAGGAAATTACGGTCGAAATCGAGCCCGGGAAAATTCTGGTCGTGAAGCTGCTCTCCGTGAGCGATGCGCGCCCTGACGGAACGCGTACGATTTTCTTCGAGCTGAACGGCCAGCCGCGCGAAGTGACCGTGCGTGACAACGCGCTGCAGGCCGCCGTGCCAACCAGGCCGAAGGCCGATCCTGCAGTTTCCGGACAAGTCGGCGCACCGATTCCGGGAGCCATCTCAAGCATCGTGGTGGAAGTTGGAGAACCTGTGAAAAAAGGCGACCGCCTTCTGGTGCTGGAAGCGATGAAAATGCAATCCACCGTCTACGCTCCGGTGGCTGGGACGGTAATTAATAAACTGGCGAACGTCGGTGACAAGGTCGAGGCAAAAGACCTGCTACTGGTCATCGAGTAATTTGAATCCAATAGAGCTGGAATCCATGCGAGATGCCAGCCGGGATACGCTTTTAGTAAGATAGCGACTCCTGGGCCGCGGCGGTTCGCGGGAATCAATAAATGGCCGCACGGGCAAGCGTGCCTGTGCCGCTGCATTATGCCTGGACATGAAATAAATGTTGTGGCCATGCCTGTTGTGAGGAGCTCTCTGCCATGAAATTCGATGCGATCATCATCGGTTCGGGCCAGGCTGCAAATCCGTTGGCTTATCGGCTGGCCGAAATTGACTGGCGTGTGGCATTGATCGAGAAAAAAAATGTCGGAGGCACGTGCATCAATACGGGGTGCACGCCGACGAAAACCATGGTCCACCGCGCGCAAGTGGCCCATTATGCGCGGAATGCATCGAGGTGGGGCGTGCGTGCGGAGAACGTGAGCGCCGATCTCGCCGCAATTGTCGCGCAGAAAAACCAGGTGGTCGAAAGCTTCCGGGGCGGCATACAAAAAAAGATCGGCCAGCATCGGAATATAACTTTCTTTCAAGGGCAGGCCCGCTTCACTGGCGCGCATCAAGTTCAAGTCGGCGAGACGCTTCTCGAATCCGAAAAGATTTTTATCAACACAGGCGGCCGCGCAATCATTCCTGATATTCCGGGCCTCGACTCCGTCCGGGTCCTGACGAATGAATCCATCATGGAGCTGACCGAGCTGCCCGGGCATCTGATCGTTCTGGGCGGGGGATATATCGGGTTGGAGTTTGGACAGATGTTCCGCCGCTTCGGTAGCCGTGTGACGATTATTCAAAGTCAATCGCAAATCGTTCCGCGCGAGGACCCGGAAATCGCCGCCGAACTTCAAAGAATTCTGGAAGGCGAGGGCGTGGCGTTCCACCTGAATGCGCGGACCACGCGCGTGGACCGAATCAACGATTCGATCAGCGTTTCCGTTACCGGCACCAAGGGAGCCGTAACGATTTCAGGAACGCACTTCCTCGCGGCGGTGGGGCGCCGGCCGAACACGGACGATATGGGCCTGGAACAGGCCGGGATCGAGACAGACAAGTTGGGTTTCATTCGCGTCAATTCCCGCCTGGCAACGAATGTTCCAGGCGTATGGGCGCTGGGCGACGTAAAGGGCGGACCCGCGTTCACGCATATTTCCTTTAACGATTATCAAATTGTGGATGCCAACGTGATTCAGGGAAAAAATCTTTCGATCGAAAATCGCATCGTACCTTACTGCGTTTTTACCGATCCGCAACTGGGCTGTGCGGGCATGACGGAGAAAGAGGCCCGTGCCTCGGGGCGCAAATTGAAAATCGGCTCCATCCCGATGTCGAGCGTGGCGCGGGCCATCGAGCGGGATGAAACGGCAGGTTTGATGAAAATCATCGTTGATGCCGCAGACGACCGCGTCCTGGGAGCAGCCATCCTGGCAAGCGAAGGCGGCGAACTGATTCATGTGCTTTACACATTAATGCTCGGGAATCTGCCGTACACATTATTGAAAGGCGCTGTATATATTCATCCGACGCTGACAGAAGGATTTTTCGCGCTGATGGAGAGCGTGAAGCCGGTGGATTGACCGAGATGCCCAAAAAACTTGTGACTGCTTCTTTGCGCATCCGCCGTCTGAAGCGGTCAGACCTGCCCCATGACACGATGGAACTCGCCAGGTACCTGATCGGCAAGACGCTGGTGCATGAATTGCCGCGCGTGCGTTTGTCCGGCCGCATCGTGGAAACGGAAGCGTATCCGGTTGGGGATCGGGCAGCGCACGCGTTTGGAGGTCTTACTCCCAGCCGGAGATCCCTGTTTCTTCCACACGGACATGCCTACGTTTATTTCACGTATGGGTCTTGCTTCATGATGAACGTGTCCAGCGAAGTGGAAGGGACCGGCGCGGGTGTTCTGGTGCGCGCGGTGGAGCCGCTCGAAGGCATCGGTTTTATGGAGCGGCGGCGCGGCACGACTCGATTGCTCGATCTCGCGCGCGGTCCCGGACGACTCGCGCAGGCGATGGATATCAATAAGCGCTACGACGGCGTAAATTTATGCGTTGGCGGCAAATTGTGGTTGGGTGACGCAGTTCGGCCAACAGGGCCGATTGGAATCACGATCAGAATCGGCATCACTCGCGACGTTCACCAGCCATTCCGGTTTTACGAACGAGGGAGTCCCTTCGTCAGCGGTCCCAAACGCCTGCGAGGGTGAAGGGCATGCCTTCAGATGCCGTTTAATCCGCAGTGTGGTACAAAAGAAATCGAGGCTGTGACGGCCTCGAGAGCACGTGCAAGAGTGCCTGTGCTATGGGACTCGCCCACGGACGGTAAGACCGTTAAAACACCCCGAAGGAGGATCCGATGGAAATGCAAGAAACCTGTCCGCACGTGAAGGAAATCAAGAACGTGAAGCCAAGCGCAAACGGATGCGAAGAATGCTTGAAGTCCGGCGATACCTGGGTCCACCTGCGGATGTGCCTCTCCTGCGGCCACGTCGGCTGCTGCGATTCCTCCAAGAACAAACACGCTACCAAACATTTTCATAGAAGTAAGCACCCCATCGTGCAGTCGCGCGAGCCGGGCGAGGATTGGAAGTGGTGTTACGTGGACGAGATGATGCTGGATTAGAAGTCGCGCGACTGTCGAACGGCTAGCGATTCCGGCTCGAGTAGACGTTCTGATGCATGACACAGGCCGGTGGAACGATGCTCAAAGCGAACCAGGGAGGGAAATATGTCCGTTGCCAAGAGAGTGCTGGATTCTTCGGACGCCTGGCCGGCCCTGCCGCTGTCCGCCTGGGCGGACACATATGCAACGCTGCACATGTGGACGCAGATCGTGGGCAAGGTTCGACTCGCCCTTTCCCCGCATGTAAATCACTGGTGGGAAGTCCCTCTGTACGTCAGCGCCCGCGGTTTGACGACGTCTCCGATTCCCTATGGTAAAGGCGTGTTTGAAGTCCAGCTCGATTTCATCGATCACCGGCTGGAGGTAACCACATCGGGCGGCGAAACGAACAGTATGCGTCTTGAGCCGAAGACGGTCGCCGATTTCCATGAGCAATTTTTCGCCCTTCTGAAAGCTCTCGAAATCGAAGTCAAGATCTGGGATATACCGGCGGAGATTCCGAATCCGATCCGCTTCAGCCAAGACAGAGTCCATGGCGCGTACGATCCTGAATATGCGCATACATTTTGGCGCATTCTGGTCACGGTGGATGCGGTGTTCAAGGAATTCCGCTCGCGATTTCTGGGCAAGGTTAGCCCAGTGCATTTCTTCTGGGGAAGCTTTGATCTGGCCGTCACGCGTTTTTCCGGACGACGCGCCCCGGAACGCCCTGGAGCCGACGTCATCACAAAGGAAGCGTATTCACACGAAGTGAGCAGCGTGGGTTTCTGGCCGGGCGGCGGTGACGTCAAGGGAGCGGCATTCTATTCATACGCTGCACCGGCCCCGGAAGGGTTTGGAGAGCGGCTGGTGCGACCAGCGGCGGCATCCTACAATACGCAGCTCAATGAATTCCTGTTGATGTACGACGATGTTCGGTTGTCCACCTCTCCGGCGGATGCCTTGCTCGATTTTTGTCAGAGTACGTATGAGGCCGCTGCTGACCTCGGGAACTGGGATCGCGCATCGCTGGAGAAGGCGCCCTCCAGGTAGCTGTCGGATCGAACTCAACGTCATTCGTATCCACAAGAGCGACATTACCCCCGAGCCGACCGGTATCGAGTTACACAGCCAATCGCGCAATTTTTTACGATATGCTTGCTAGGGAAGACAAACCACGATGGCGCGGTTCATTCGAATCATCGGATTACTGGGATGCGCGTCGTTATTCGCGATGCCTGTGGTTGCCCAGCGGGATCGCGGGGAACTGCAGCTGGAAGTGCATGATCCGCAGGGCGCCACTCTTACCGCTTCGGGCGAATTGGTCAGCCAGGGCAATCAATTCCACTTGAGCTTCGCGGTCGGCGACGACGGTCGCTTTACTGCGCAGAACTTGGCGTTTGGCGTCTATCGCGTAAGCATTTCCCACCCGGGATTTGTCCCTGCCGTTCAACTTGTGGAAATCCGCTCCATGGTGCCCCAGCATTTGTCTTTGACGCTGGGTTTGCAGCCGGTCGAGACGCAAATGCAAGTCAGCGAGACGGAAACTTTGATCGATCCTTCGCGCGCCAACACCGTTTATACGATTGGTTCGCAAACGATCGGCGAACATCTCTCGACCCAGCCGGGACGCGGAGTCCTGGACGTTGTGGATGCTCAGCCTGGGTGGTTGCAGGAAGCGAACGGCATTCTGCATCCGCGCGGCTCGGAGTATGACGTCCAGTTCGTCATGGACGGACTCCCGATTACCGAAAACCGCTCCCCGGGATTTGCACCTCCGATCGAGTCAAGCGAAGTTGAATCCATGCGGGTGATGACGGCCGGATTTCCTGCGGAATACGGCAGAAAACTCGGCGGTGTCGTCGAGGTTACATCTCCTAAAAACAATCCCAACGGATTGCACGGCGAGTTTCAAGCGCAGGGCGGCAGTTTCTCAACCGCTTCGGGAAGCGGCGCCCTGTTTTATGCAAGTGGTAAGAATCGATTTTCAATTGCGGGCAATGGCTTTCATTCTGACCGGTACCTGGACCCGCCGGTACTGCAGAACTACACAAATTTCGGAAATGCCGGTGGGTTTTCGGGTTCCTATGAACGCGATTTTTCCGGCGGCGATCGCCTTCTGGTGAGTTTTGTCCAGCATGCGCTTCGTTACGAGGTGCCGAACGAACTGGTTCAGGATCAGGCCGGCCAGCGCCAGGACTCTCGGCAGAAGGAGACGTCCGGCGATGTTCACTACACGCATCCATTTTCGACGAACATACTCTTAAGCCTTGCGGGAAGCGTTCGAGATGCGTCTTCGGTTCTTACGTCCAACGCGGAGTCCACGCCGGTCATCGTCGCCCAGGACCGCGGTTATCGAGAAGGATACGCGCGCGCGGACCTGGCGGGCCATCACGGGCATCACGAGTGGAAGTTTGGGGTCGATGGTATTTTCAATCCTGTGAAAGAAAACCTGCAATATCAGATCACGGACCCTTCACAGTTCGATCCTGATACGCAGCAGAACTTTCAATTTTCCGCGCGGCAATGGGATATTGAGCCGTCCGCATATGTGCAGGACCAAATTCGACTGGGCAAATGGAATCTGAGCGCCGGCTTGCGGTTTGACTATTACGATTTCGCGGTAAAGCAGTCGGACTGGAGTCCCCGGCTGGGTGCGTCGCGATTCATTTCTTCGCTCAATCTGCTGCTTCACGCTTCCTACGATCGCGTTTTCCAGACGCCGGCGATGGAAAACTTATTGCTGGCCAGTTCGCCGCAACTCGATTCGGTCAGCTCTCTCGTCGTGAGACTTCCGGTGCAGCCGGCCAGCGCGAACTATTACGAAGTGGGATTCACCAAATCTTTCGCAGGCAAGCTTCGCATCGATGGGAATATTTTCCGTCGCGATTTTACAAACTATTCCGATGACGATGTGCTGCTGGACACTGGAATCAGTTTCCCGATTGCGTTTGCATCGGCGCAGATTCATGGCGAGGAACTTCAGATCAGTATCCCGCGCTGGGGCCGCTTTTCAGGAGTTCTGAGCTATTCCAATCAGACCGGAACAGGTCAAGGTCCCATACGCGGAGGACTATTCCTCGGCAGTGAAACTGTCGGCATTTCGGATACGAGC
>Ga0157378_10004988_pt1 | contig 11642 bp, 11 predicted proteins | sample M65metaG_FD_115309 | JGI IMG/M metagenome (GOLD analysis project Ga0157378, IMG submission 115309) | Miscanthus rhizosphere microbial communities from Kellogg Biological Station, Michigan, USA - M6-5 metaG | ecosystem: Host-associated > Plants > Roots > Rhizosphere > Soil | place: USA: Michigan...
AAATCACCTCGGTCAGGCACTTTTCGGATTTGGCGCGCGACTTTTCGTCGAACAGGCCGAGCCGTTCGGCGGGGGTCTTGGCGTGCTGGTTGTCGGAATTGACCTCGCCCTTCGGCGCGATGCTCTCGCCCATCTCGCCGGCACGAACCGGACCGTCGGCATCGACCGGAAGCGAGGCCATCACCTTCATGTCGGGATCGGGCGCGAGGTTCGGCACCACGATGGTCGGCTCCTCGCCGGGCTGCCAGCGCTCGATGCTCTCGGGCGAACCGAGCGACGAACCGAAGAAGAGACTGGAAGTCTTGAAGGAGAAATTGTCGCGCGAGGCTTTCGGCGCGAGCGCGACCGAAGGCTGCGGCGCTTGCGGGCTCTTGAAGTCGCCGAGCGGCAAGGAATCCAACGGCTTGGCTTCCAGCGACATCGACACGTCGTATTGTACGAGCGGCGGAGCGCTGAGGGCTGCCTGCAATTCCGGATCGAGCGGCGCGGGTTCTTCGGCAGGCATGCGCTCGACGGTCTTGGCGCCCTTCACCAGGGCGTTGGAGGTCGCGGGATCCTCGATCGCCGGAACACGCTCGGTTGGGTTCGACGCTTCCGCGGGCTGCGGCGGCGCGACGACCAGCCGATCGCCCTTGGCGGTGCGATCGACCTTGGGAAAATCGGCGGCCTGATAGCGCGGTGGCGGCGCGACAAGCGGATTGCGCGTCACCGAACCGGTGATGTCGATGCCCTGGTTGTTGAGGCTGGCAAGCTGGTAGGTCGCGGTCTGCGGTGACGAAGTTCCGATCGGCCGGCCGAACGAGAAGGTCGCGACCTGGATGGTGCCGACGGCGGAGAACACGCGTTTTTGCCAGCGCTCGGCAACGCCGGGCTGCCGGGCCAATAGCGAGGCGATATCCTGATATCCGATCTCGGTCGGCATCAATGCGAAGACGCAAAGACCGAGTCCGAAGGACGCAAACCGTGCGCCCTTCGGATGGTTACGCAACACAAACATCGATACGCTCTACGCAACGCTTACAAAAGGCGATCGAATTTCAGTACATCCGTAAAATCCGACCTTTTTCGTTGGTATCGAATTTAGGTTGCCGGGGAGTTAATCCGCGTTGCGTGTATGTCACAGGCAATGCACCGAATGCGCTTGCGCGCGCGGTTCTGTGGGGTTGGTAAATTGCTCGCGGATGAAAGTGGTAAACATCCCGTCAACGAAGACAGTGAAGAAACTACTGACGGAAGAATACGGGAACTCAGCGCTCGCAATGACGGATGCACCCACAAAAATGGCCGGGAAAAATCCCGGCCATTTCAATTTCGTGAGTTGATGTTCGTTACGCCTGGCTTGCCACCGTCTTGCCGAGCGCGGCCTGAGCGGCAGCAAGGCGCGCGATCGGCACGCGGTAGGGCGAGCACGACACGTAGTTCAGCCCGATCTCGTGGCAGAACGCCACCGAAGCCGGATCGCCGCCGTGTTCGCCGCAGATACCGACCTTGAGGTTCGGGCGGGTCTTGCGGCCGCGGGCGACGCCGATCTTGACCAGTTCGCCGACACCGGTGCGATCGACCGAGATGAACGGGTCGATCTCGAGAATGCCCTTGGCGACGTAGGTGCCGAGGAAGCTCGCGGCGTCGTCACGGCTGATGCCGTAGGTGGTCTGCGTCAGGTCGTTGGTGCCGAACGAGAAGAACTCCGCGGTCTGCGCGATGTCGCCGGCCAAAAGGCACGCGCGCGGCAATTCGATCATGGTGCCGACCTGGTACGCGAGCTTCTTGCCGGTCTCCTTCATCACGGCCTGCGCCGAGATGTCGATGCGGGCCTTGACCAGGTCGAACTCGGCCTTGGTCGCGATCAGCGGCACCATCACTTCGAGGCCGACGGCCTTGCCGGTGCGCTTCTCGGCTTCGACCGCCGCTTCGAAGATCGCACGCGCCTGCATCTCCGCGATCTCAGGATACGCGATCGCGAGACGGCAACCGCGGAAACCGAGCATCGGGTTGAACTCGGCGAGATCGCGGGCGCGATCGGCGAGCTTGCGCGGATCGGTGTTCATCGCGCGGGCGACTTCCTCGATCTCGGCCTGGGTGTGCGGCAGGAACTCGTGAAGCGGCGGATCGAGCAGGCGGATCGTGACGGGCAGGCCCTTCATGATCTCGAACAGCTCGACGAAGTCGGCGCGCTGCATCGGCAGCAGCTTTGACAGCGCGGCGCGGCGCGACTGCTCGTCTTCGGAAAGGATCATCTCGCGCACGGTGCGGATGCGGGTTTCCTCGAAGAACATGTGCTCGGTGCGGCACAGGCCGATGCCTTCGGCACCGAACTTGATCGCGGTGCGCGCGTCGTCCGGCGTATCGCCGTTGACGCGAACGCCGAGCTTGCGGACCGAGTCGGCCCAGCCCATCAGCGTGCCGAATTCGCCCGACAGTTTCGGCTCGATCATCGGCATCCGTCCGGCCAGCACCTGGCCGAGCGAACCGTCGATGGTGATGACGTCGCCGGTCTTGAACGAGCGCGAGCCGATGCTCATGGTGCCGCGGCCGTAATCGACGCGGATGGTGCCGCAACCGGAGACGCAGGGCTTGCCCATGCCGCGCGCGACGACAGCGGCGTGCGAGGTCATGCCGCCGCGGGTGGTGAGGATGCCCTCCGCCGCGTGCATGCCGTGAATGTCTTCCGGAGAGGTCTCGACGCGGACCAGAATGACCTTGCGGCCGTCGGCCTGAAGTTTCGCGGCTTCGTCCGACGAGAACACGATCTCGCCGGAAGCAGCGCCGGGCGATGCCGGCAGGCCGGTCGCGATCACATCGCGCTTGGCGGCGGGATCGATCGTCGGATGCAGCAACTGATCCAGCGACGCCGGATCGATCCGCATCACCGCATCCTTTTTCGAGATCAGGCCTTCATTGGCGAGCTCGACCGCAATGCGCAGCGCCGCTTTCGCCGTGCGCTTGCCGCCGCGGGTCTGCAGCATCCACAATTTGCCCTGCTCGACCGTGAACTCCATATCCTGCATGTCGCGGTAGTGCTTTTCCAAGAGCGTGTAGATCCGCGTCAGCTCCTTGAACGCGGCAGGCATCGCGACTTCCATCGACGCCTTGTCGGAGCCGGATTCCTGGCGCGCATATTCGGTGATGTCCTGCGGCGTGCGGATGCCCGCCACCACGTCCTCGCCCTGCGCGTTGATCAGGAATTCGCCGTACAGCTTGCTCTCGCCGGTCGAGGGGTTGCGCGTGAACGCCACGCCCGTCGCCGACGTCTCGCCCATGTTGCCGAACACCATCGCCTGGATGTTGACGGCGGTGCCCCACGATTCCGGAATGTCATGCAGGCGGCGATAGGTCACCGCGCGCGCATTCATCCAGGATGAGAACACGGCGCCGATAGCGCCCCACAACTGCTCGTGCGGATCCTGCGGGAAATCCTTCCCCGTCTCGCGCGCCACCGCTTCCTTGTAGCGGCCGACCAGCTCGACCCAGTCGTCGCCGGTCAGATCGGTGTCGAGCGAATAGCCCTGGCCGTCCTTGAAGGTATCGAGGATGTCTTCGAAGTGATGATGCTCGAAGCCGAGCACCACATCCGAATACATGGTGATGAAGCGGCGATAGCTGTCATAGGCGAAGCGGCGGTCGCCAGAGAGTTCGGCGAGCGCTTCGACCGTCTTGTCGTTGAGGCCGAGGTTGAGCACGGTGTCCATCATGCCCGGCATCGAGGCGCGGCCGCCGGAGCGCACCGAGACCAGCAGCGGGTTTTTCGAATCGCCGAACGCCTTGCCGGCGATCTTGCCGACATAGTCGAGCGCCTTCTCGACCTGGCCCTTCAGTGCCGGCGGATAGGATTTGTCGTGGGCGTAGAAATAGGTGCAGACCGAGGTCGGGATCGTGAAGCCGGGGGGCACCGGCAGGCCGAGATTGGCCATTTCGGCGAGGTTGGCGCCCTTGCCGCCGAGCAGGTCGCGCAGGCCCGCTTTGCCCTCGGCCTTGCCGTCGCCGAAGGTATAGACCCACTTGCCGGATTTTACCGCCTCAGCGGCCGGCTTCCTGGCCGCGGCTTTCTTGGCTATCGCTTTCGCAGCCGCCTTGGCGACCTTCTTGGGCGCCGCCTTCTTCAGCGCCTTGCGGGCGGATGGCTTTGATTTCGCTGCGGTTTTCACCACAGATTTCTTGGACTTCGCGACGGCTTTGGCCATGGATTCCAACTATCCGAAAATGGGGGAAAGATTGCGCGCCTTACACCACTTTGAGGGGTTCCGCGCAAGCCGCGAAACCCCGCTTTCCAGCACCAGATGTACTAGAAATGAAACATCTTGAGCACGCCAAGTCCGACCAGGCCGACGAAGATCAGGTAGATCGCGACGATGAAGTTCAAGAGCCGCGGCATCAGCAGGATCAGGATTCCCGCAATCAGGGCCACGATGGCTGGAACGTGCGCAGCGGTGATGGTCATTCAAATGTCTCCGGCTGATGTGGTGGAAAATCGAATCGAGAACGGCAACTTAGCCGCTGGCAGGGTTCCGGAATAGAAGACGCGGAACCCCGTGTCCACGGTTCCCGCGACTTCACGACAATTCCCCGGAAATGCCGCGTATGAGGCTGCCGCAACCCGGAACATTGCCGCGCGCGATGCATTGGCTTGCCTGTTGCGCCGGTGACGCCGGCGTCTTTCTCGCAAAGGAGTTGACCATGCGAAACAGGATTCTTGCCATTGCCGCGGTCGCTGGCGCACTGACAGCGCCGGCCGCGGCGCAGGCGCAGAGCGACACGGTCGGCATCGTGCGCGGCGGCAGCGTGATCATCAATGACGACGAGGGTATCGCCGTCGACCGCCGGCCCGCGTTCCGCGAATATATCGTGCGCGAACGGGTTCCGAACTACACGATTCCGGATCGCGTCGTGGTCGGTGGCGTGCTGCCGGAATCCGGCGTGACCACCTATGACGTGCCGCAGACCTATGGCGTCACGCCCTATCGTTACACCGTGGTGAACGGTCAGACCGTGCTGGTCGAGCCGCGCTCGCGCCGAATCGTTCAGGTGGTCGAGTAGGCAAAACACCAACCGTCGAAACACAAGGTAGTCCGGGCGCCGCGCAAGCGGATGTGCGCGAGAGACGACCGGACAACAAAGCCCCGCCTGGGTCCCCCTCCAGGCGGGGCTTTTGTTTGGGTGGTTGCGTAGCGTGACGGACTACTCTCGAATTTCCAGCCCCGGCTTCTTCACCACCAGGCGGTGAATCTTCTTGCCCGAGGACTCGCTGACGACCTCTTCGTCCAGCAGCACTGTCGTGTCCTTTAGCTCCGCCATCACCAGCGCGGGTTCGAAGGCGCAGTAAAGCCGGCCATGGACGTCGCGCAGGTCATCCTTTTCGGTGACGCGCCAGCTCAAATAGAGAATGCCGCTCGGCTTGACGGCATCGAGCAGGCGACGGACGGAGGATGCGATCTGCTTGCGGTCGAGATGCATGATCACGGTTTCGCACAGCACGTTGTCGAAGGTACCAACGCCGCGCAGTTCCGGCAATTCCGCATGCTTGAACTTGAGGCCGGGATAACGCTGGCATGCTTCTTTCAGCAGGCCTTCGGAAGCGTCGAAGCCGGTGGCGGAAAAGCCGTTGGCATTGAGCCAGCCGACCTCGCGGCCGCTGCCGCAGCCGATATCCGCCGAGGTGCCGCCGCGGACAAAGAACCGTTCGACGATTTCCTGCAGATCGCGGGGGGCCGGCTGATCGTGCCAGTCCTTTGCGAACGCCGCCGCATCCTGGTCATAGGCGGCGAGCGTCTTGCGATCCATGGTCTAGCCTTCGATCTTGGAAAAATCTGCAACCGCGCGCGTCGCAGCCCGAATCTCGTTCAGGAGCTTTAGTCGGTTCTCGCGCACCTTTGGTTCATCGTCATTGACCTTGACCTTGTCAAAGAACGCATCGACCGCCGGACGCAGCTTCGCCATCGCCGTCATCGCGCCGGCGAAGTCTTCCTTGACGACGGCGGCGCCTGCCTCGCGGCCGACCTGATCGATCGCCTTGGCCAGCGCCTTTTCCTCGTCGAGCTTGTAGAGCGAGGGATCCGGCGCGCCTTCGAACGCGCGCTTGTCCTTCTTTTCCTCAATCGACAAGATATTGCTGGCGCGTTTTGTTCCTGCCAGCAGGTTCTTGCCGTCGTCGGTTTCGAGAAATTTGCCGAGCGCCTCGACGCGGCGAACCACCATCAGCAGGTCGTCCTGGCCGCCGAGCGAGAACACGGCATCAACCAGATCGTGCCGCGCGCCCTGGTCGCGAAGCTGGACCTTCAAGCGGTCGGCGAAGAACGGCAGCAGGTCGACCACCTGGTCGCCCATGCCGTAGCCGGCCGTGACATGACTGCCAAATGCCGACTGCGAAACCTGCGCAAGCGGGAAACGGATCTCGTTGTTGATCACCAGCCGGATGACGCCGAGCGCGGCGCGACGCAGCGCATACGGATCCTTCGAGCCGGTCGGCTTCTCGTTGATCGCCCAAAAACCCGAAAGCGTATCGAGCTTGTCGGCCAGCGCCACGGCAATGCTCACCGGATCGGTCGGCACGCGGTCGGTCGGCCCCTGCGGCTTGTAGTGCTCCTCGCTGGCGGCGGCGACGGAAGCATCCTCGCCCTGCGCCTGCGCGTAGTACTTGCCCATCAGGCCCTGCAGCTCCGGAAATTCGCCGACCACTTCGGTGAGCAGATCGGCCTTTGCCAGATGCGCGGCGCGTCTTGTTTTCTCGACGTCGGCCTTGACCAGCGGTGCGATCTCGGCGGCCAGTTTCTCGATGCGCTTGACGCGATCGGCCTGCGTTCCAAGTTTTTCGTGAAATACGATCTGGTCGAATTTCTTCAGCCGGCTTTCCAGCCTGGTCTTCAGGTCGGTCTCGTAGAAGAACTTCGCATCGCTCAGCCGCGCGCGGATCACGCGCTCGTTGCCGGCGACGATCACCTTGCCGCCGTCGGTTGCTTCGATATTGGCCGTGAGAATGAACTTGTTGGTCAGTTTTCCCGTTTTGGGATCGCTGACGACAAAGCACTTCTGGTTGTTGCGGATGGTGGCGCGGATCACCTCGCCGGGGATCGACAGGAATTCCTTGTCGAACGATCCCATCAAGGCGACCGGCCATTCGACCAGGCCCGAGACCTCGTCGAGCAGCACCTGGTCCTCGACCAGCTCAAAACCCTGCGCCTGCGCCAGCGTCCTGGCGTCGGCCAGGATGATGTCCTTGCGCGCTTGCGGGTCGAGCACGACCTTGGCGGCCTTCAGCTTGGCTTCGTAATCGTCGAACCGGCGCACCGAGATTTCGGCTGATGCCATGAAGCGATGACCGCGCGTGGTCTGGCCGGCCTCGATGCCGTCGATGGAGAACTTCACGACATCGGGCTCTTCGGTCTCGATGCCGAAAGTGGCGATGATCGAGTGCAGCGGCCGCACCCAGTTCAGCGAGCCTGATTTGGCCGAGCGCTCGCCCCAGCGCATCGACTTCGGCCACGGGAAAGTTCGAATGATCGGCGGCAGGATTTCGGCGAGCACGTCAAGCGTCGGACGGCCCGGCTTCTCGATCAGCGCGATGTAGAAATCGCCCTTGGGATCTTTCTGGATGGTGGCTTCGTCGAGCGACTTCAGGCCGGTCGCTTTCAGAAAGCCCTGCACGGCCTGATCGGGCGCACCAATTTTCGGTCCGCGGCGCTCGGTCTTGAGGTCGGACTGCCGCGCCGGAATGCCGTGCACCGTCAGCGTCAGCCGCCGCGGCGTCGCGAACGCTTTCGCGCCGTCATAGACGAGGCCTTCGGCGACGAGTTTGTCGGTGACCAGACGGCGCAGATCGTCCGCCGCCTTGGCCTGCATGCGGGCGGGGATTTCTTCGGAAAACAGTTCCAGCAGAAGATCAGGCATCAGACCGCCCTGCCCGCTTCGGTGTGGACCCAGGCATCGCCGCAGGCTTTGGCCAGCTCGCGCACGCGTGCGATGTAGTTCGCACGTTCCGTCACCGAGATCACGCCGCGGGCGTCGAGCAGGTTGAAGACGTGGCTGGCTTTGATGCACTGGTCATAGGCCGGCAGCGCCATCAGATGCGCCTCGCGCTTGCCGTCTTTCCAGCCGGCATCGAGATATTTTTTGCAAGCCTCTTCGGCCATGGTGAACTGCTTGAACAGCATTTCGGAATCGGAGTGCTCGAAATTGTGGCGCGAATATTCCTGCTCGGCCTGCAAATAGACGTCGCCGTACGTGACACGCTCGTCGCCGTCGCGGCCGTTGAAGTTGAGATCGTAGACGCGGTCGACGCCCTGGACGTACATCGCAAGCCGCTCCAGTCCGTAGGTGAGTTCGCCCGCGACCGGCGCGCATTCGACACCGGCGACCTGCTGGAAATAAGTGAACTGGCTGACTTCCATACCGTCGCACCAGCATTCCCAACCGAGCCCCCACGCGCCGAGCGTCGGGCTTTCCCAGTCGTCCTCGACGAAGCGGATGTCATGGAGCGCGGAATCGATGCCGATCGCGGCGAGCGACTTCAGATAGAGGTCCTGCAGGTTCGGCGGCGACGGCTTCATGATCACCTGGAACTGGTAGTAATGCTGCAGCCGGTTCGGGTTTTCGCCGTAACGGCCATCCTTGGGCCGCCGCGACGGCTGCACATAGGCCGCGTTCCAGCGCTTCGGGCCCAGCGCGCGCAGCGTCGTCGCCGGATGAAAGGTGCCCGCCCCCATCTCCATGTCATAGGGCTGCAGAATTACGCAGCCCTGCTCGGCCCAGAACCGCTGCAGGGCGAGAATGAAGCCCTGGAACGAACGTTCCGGGCGCATGTGGTCAGGCAGGGCATCCATCGGCAGAATCGGTCTCGCGAGGGGGTTTTGAAGCGCGCGGGACCGTATCGGCGGCGGCGTGGGGAATCAAGGCAAGGAAGGGGTATCGGACGAGCCCGAAAAACCCATCTTCCGTCATGGCGGGGCCTGCCCCGGCCATCCACGACTTGCTTTTTTGCCCGCGCGAAAAAGACGTGGATGCCCGAGACAAGCCGGGCAGGACGGCAACTGTGCCTCAACCCGGCCGGTACGCCCCCGTCACCGGGTCCCGCCGCAGCGTCGGGATATCGCCCGAACGGGCGGCCTCGGCGACGCGCGCCAGGCGGGCTTCTTCCAGTTCCTGATTGATGCGGACAGCGGTCTTGTAGGCCCAGCGGACCACGGCCAGGCTGCCCAGGGCGCCCGCGAATGCGATCAACGGTGGCATCGGTCGATCCTTGTCGTTCAATGTCAGCCCCCAATAGCCATATTGTCCTCCAAGCGGGCCTGCGCCGCAATTGCGCTTTTGGGACTAAATGGCGCGGCTGGATGAACTTTAAAACCCGAATTTGGCCCAAATCGCCCGCGTTTCCAGCGCCGAAATCAGTCCGTCCGGCAGCCCCTCGATCCCCTCCAGGGAGGACACCTCGGCGCCGGCGGATTTGCGCCCCAGCAACCCCGAGAGCATCCCGGTCGCGGGCGCAATGACAGGCGTCTGCACCTTGTCGCCATAGCGGGCGCGCAAGATCGAGCGCAGGTCGCCGATCGCATCCGCCAGCCCCAGCGCCACGGATTTTTCGCCCGCCCAGTATTCGCCGGTAAACAGCAGATCGTCGGCGCCCTTGAGACGCGCGCCACGACTATCTTTCACCAGCGCAATGAAGACCGCGTGGATCTCGCGTTGAAGCTGCTTCAGCCGGGCCACGTCGTCCGGGTTCTCGGGCAGGAACGGATCGAGCGTCGCCTTGTGTTCGCCGGCCGTATAGAGCCTGCGCTCGACGCCGATCTTCTTGATCGCCTCGACAAATCCGAAGGTGCCGCCGACCACACCGATCGAACCGAGGATCGAAGACGGATCGCAAAAAATCTCGTCGCCGGCGCAGGCGATCATGTAGCCGCCGGAGGCCGCGACGTCCTCGACGAACACCAGCACCGGCAGTTTCTTTTCCGCGGCGAGCTGTTTGATGCGCAGATAGATCTGGCGCGACTGCACCGGCGAGCCGCCGGGCGAATTGATCACCAGCGCCACGGCCTTGGCGTTCTTGGTGGCGAAGGCGCGCTCGAGGGTTTTGGCGACACCGGCCAGCGACATCCCCGGCCGCAGCGGAGTCACCGCGCCAATGGTGCCGGACAAGCGCACGACCGGTACGACCGCGCCGCCCGGCCTGAACTTCGCCGGCAAAAATCCCTTTAACCGGTCGACCAGCCCGGGCAAGCCCGCGCGATCACTTATTTGTTCACTCATGCAGCTACCTCGAATTAACCATTTTTTATCGCGCCACTGTCATTGGAGAGGCTGCGAGCCAACCGGGCTGGAACGTGTTTTGCATTGTGGCGGTCAGGCTGCAATGGCGCAGCGGAGAGTGACATGAAAATCTATCTGCTGATAATGCTGATCGGCGCTCTTTTGACCGCCGTACGCTTCACATCCGCCCCGAAACAGCAGCCGGAAACACTCCCGCAATAGCCTGTTGCATACAGGGTTCGAGATCCGGCTCAAGGCTTGAGCAAATCGGCGAACCATCAACGGGTCGCCAGCGGCAACATTCCCTTCCCGGCCAGCACGTCCTGCACCCGTTTATTGGGCACGCCTGACTCATCATTGAGCATCAGGGCCGCATGAATCCGCATCGGCGCCCGTCCGCCCTTGACCGCGCGCACGAGAACGCGAATGGCCGCGCTGCTCACGTCACTGTGAACCGGCAGCAGTTCCACGCTGCCGAAACCGTGATCAAGCGCCGACAGCACCTCCGTCAATCCGTCGGCGCGCCAGATCAGCGTCAATACGCCCTTCGATTTCAGGATACGTCGCGCGGCGTGAATCCAGCTTGCCAGCGTGGTCTCGGTCGCCACATGCGCCAGCCCGCGCGCATCGTCCGGCGAACGCCGGTGCCGCGCCGGATCGTTGAACGGCGGATTCATCAGCACGGCATCGACGCTGTCGGGCACGAGGCCGCACGCCGCAAACGTCGCGGCATCGGCTTCGACATCGAGCACGATGACTTCTGCCGCGATGTCATTCGCCGCCGCATTGCCGCGCGCGAGTTCCGCAAGCACAGGATCGATCTCGAGCAGCACGAGAGCGACGCCGCCGACGCGACGCGCTACCGACAGCCCGGCCACCCCGATTCCGGCGCCGGGATCGGCGACGCGATCAACTGTTCGTGCCGATGTTGCCGCCGCCAGCAACACGGCATCGTGACCGGCGCGGTGCCCGGATTTCAGTTGCCGCAGCCGCAACTGGCCGCCGAGAAACGCGTCCTCGGAAACATCGAGGTCAGGATCAGTCATCGGCCCGCAATTCATGGGCGAGGCCCGCATCGGTCAGGATCTGGCGCGCCTCGCGGTTGTCCTCCTCATGCACCAGGATCCGGCGTGGCAGCATGCCGAGCGAGCCCTCGATCACGCTCATGTTCTGGTCCAGCACCAGGTGATGGATATTGGCGCCGTCGAGCAGCGCCCCGACCGCGGAAACCAGCACGATATCGTTGGTCCGAACCAATTCCCGCAATTTGCGTTCTCCTCGCAGCGTTTTCGAGCGAAGTGGGTACCGGCTCGCATGAAGAAAACGCGTCAAAACAATGGGTCTCGCCGGGTTGGGAGCAGTATGCCACGGCTGGCAACCGTATCGTGCCCTTGCCGCCCCAGCCG
>Ga0157378_10004990_pt1 | contig 11641 bp, 9 predicted proteins | sample M65metaG_FD_115309 | JGI IMG/M metagenome (GOLD analysis project Ga0157378, IMG submission 115309) | Miscanthus rhizosphere microbial communities from Kellogg Biological Station, Michigan, USA - M6-5 metaG | ecosystem: Host-associated > Plants > Roots > Rhizosphere > Soil | place: USA: Michigan...
CCGGACGCGTTCGGCGAAACGGGGCTGGCGTTCGGCCTGGCCTACCTCTGCGTCGTCGTGCTCCACAGCGCGCTCTTCACGCGGGCGTCGGTCGCGAGCGCTGTGCGGGCGATCCTCACACTCGCTCCGTACAACCTCGTCGCGGCGTTCGCCGTCGTCGTGGGGGGCGCGCTCGGCGGCACGCCGCAGTACGTCCTCTGGGGCGCCGCGGCCGTGTTCGAATGGGTATCGCCCTCCTTCCAGGGCCTCGCGGGCTTCCTGGTCGCCCCCGCGCACTTCGTCGAGCGTCATGGCCTGGTCGTGATCGTCGCGATCGGCGAGTCCGTCGTGGCCATCGGCTTCGGAGCCTCGCAGCTGCCGCTCGACGGCTCGCTCGTCGCCGTGGCCGCAGTCGGCCTCGCCCTCAGTGCATGCTTGTGGTGGCTCTACTTCGGCGGCGACGACGAGCGCTCGGAGCGCGCGCTGAGCGCCCTGCCGCAGCTCGAGCGGGCGCAGGCCGCACTGCGCGCATTCGGCTACTGGCACCTGCCGATGCTGCTCGGGATCATCGCCATCGCCGCCGTCTCGCGAGAGGCGACGGCGCACCCCTTCTCCTCGCTGACCTGGGCCCGCGCGGCCATCCTCGCCGGCGGCGTCGCCGCGTTCCTCGCGGGCGACGTCGCCTTCCGCTGGACGCTCCGCATCGGGCGCATCCGCTGGCGCACGCTGGCCGCGCTCCTGTCGCTCGCTGCCGCGCCGGTGGGCGTGGCACTGTCGCCGTTCGCCGAGACCGCCCTCCTCGTCGCCCTGCTGCTCGCCGTGATCACCGTTGAGGCGACCCGCGACGCACCGGCCCCGCAGCCTGACGCGCTGTGACCTGCGCGAGCGCAGCGGTCATCACGGGCCGCCTGCGCGCTTCTCCTTCTGCTTCTCGTGCCCCTTCCCACGGCCGTTGCCCTTCGGGCCCTTGGCCTTGCCCGGCGGAACCGGCTTCGCGGGGCTGACCGGCGCCGGGCCGGCCGAGATGGTGAGAGCGACCGAGCTCCGAGGCGGCACTGCTGTGCCCGCGGGAGGCGTCGTCCCGATCGCGGTACCGCTCGGGGTTGGCCCGAACGCCGTTTGCGGACGCACGTCGAGACCCAGCCGTTCCAGCGCGGCGACCGCAGCTTCCTGCGAGAACCCCGCCACCGGGGGGATGGCGATCCGGCTCGGCCCAGAGCTCGGGACGACCGCGATGGTCGAGCCGAAGTCCGCCGACGCGGTGTTCGGTCGCACGGCTGCCACGGTGCCCGGCGCCTCGTTCGCATGCTCCGCCGCGAGCGTGCGCACGACGAAGCCCCGTGTCCGCAGGGCCGACACGGCAGAAGCGACGGGGAGTCCGACCACTCGCGGCAGACCCACGCTGCGCGCCTCGCCACCCCCACGGGTCGTCAGCGCGAACGCGAGCCCGACGAGCAGCGCAGCCACGGCCAGCGCGACCACGAGCACGCCACGCGACGGCAGGCGTCGCGCCTTACGCGCGGCGGTGCGTGGCGCCGGCGGGAGAACCTGCGTCATCACGGCGGTCGCCGGCAGGCGCGCGGTCGGCGCGGCTCGCGGTGGGAATGCCGCCTCTGCTCGAGCGGCCTCGAGCGCAGCCTTCATGGCGGCGGCGGAATCGAAGCGTCGACTGCGGGCTTTCGCGAGCGCCTGCGCGACCACGCTCGCGAGAGCCGCAGGCACCGCAGGATTGGCTTCCTGCAGCGATGGTGCGGGCGTGGAGATGTGCTGGTTCGCAACCGCCACGGACAGCTCACCGGTGAACGGCAGGGTGCCCGTGAGCATCTCGAAGAGGACGACGCCCACCGAGTAGAGGTCCGACGGCGGCGTCGCGATCTCGCCACGCGCTTGCTCGGGCGAGATGTAGTCCGCCGTGCCGATCACCGAGCCGAGCTGGGTCAGCACCGTCTCGTCGACCGAGCGGGCAACGCCGAAGTCGGCGACCTTCAGGGTGCCGTCGTCGCGGACGATCAGATTCTGCGGCTTGATGTCGCGATGCACGATGCCGACGGCATGGGCGGCAGCGAGCCCGTCGAGCACCTGGCACGCGTAGGCGATCGCGTCGCCGGGAGCGAGCGGCGCGCTGTCGGCGATGACCTGCTTGAGGGTACGGCCCGCGACGTACTCCATCGCGATGTACGGCTGCCCGTCCGCGACGCCGTGGTCGTAGATCACGACGACACCGGGGTGATTGAGCGACGCGATCGCCGTCGCCTCGCGGCGGAATCGCTCGACGAACGACGGATCGCCGGCCAGCCCAGGGGCGAGCAGCTTCAAGGCCACGAGACGGCCGAGCGCCCGGTCGCGCGCGAGGACGACCTCGGCCATGCCTCCCACGCCCAATCTCGACACGATCTCGTAGCGGCCGGCGAATCCGCCGGAGGTCGGCGCCGTCGCGCGACTCCGGCCACCGCCGGAGTCATTGCTGGTGCTCGGGATCGGGAGTGTCGGCTTCTGCACGCTCTCTCGCACGGTAGCGCGGCCCGGCCGCCGCGACGCGCTCGCGCGCCGCGGTCGGCAGCCCCCGCGGCGCCAGGCTACGGCGCGGTCGTCGTCCCGCTTCCGGTGGACGGTGCGGTCGTGGTTGTCGTCGGCGTTGTCGCCGTGGGCGACGTCGTCGTCGTCGCGTCCGGGCCCTTCGAGACGTTCAGCTGGACGCTTGCGCCCTTGCGTGCCTGGCCGCCGCTCGGGCTCTGCGCGACGACGGTGCCGAGGGGCTGGTCGGACGGAACCTGGACGATCGTCGGCTTGAAGCCCTTGGCTGCGAGGTCCCGCTGTGCAGCATCGGATGTCTGGCCGACCTCGCTCGGGACGTTGGCGGTCGCGCTGCCCTTGGACACGTTGATCCTGACGGTTGTGCCGCGTGCGATCGTCTCGCCGGCTGCCGGGGCCTGTGCCACGACCGTTCCGACGGGCTGATCGGAGCTCACCGAGACACTCTTGACCGTGAAGCCTGCCGCGACCAGCCGGTCACGCGCATCGGCCTGGGCGACTCCCACGGCGTTCGGCACCTTGACCGACGTCGGCGCGGCCGCGACAGTCAGCACGACCAGGGAGCCCGTGGCAGCCTCGCTGCCTCCGGCGGGCTGTTCGCCGACGACCGTGCCCGGCGGCCGGGTGCTCACGCGCCGGACGATCTGCGTCTTGAAGCCGTCCTGTTGCAACTGCGTGACGGCGGTCGTGGCGGTCTGACCGATGACTGGCGCGACGGTCGCCTTCTCGTCGCGCCCGAAGTACCAGATCGCCAGCCCGGCGAGGATGACGAGCAGGACGACCGCGATGGCCCACGGCCACCAGTTGCGCCGGTCGACCGGCGGCTGCTCGATGCGGTCGAACTCGCGCACGACGGAGCCGTCCGGCAGCACGCCGACGCGTTCCTCCTCGTGCACGGCGCCGGGCGTCACGCCTGGGTCCGGCGGCACGACCACCCGATCCTCACGTACGACGCGTTGCACCGGTGGCTCCACGAGCGTGGGGTCGATGGGACGTGCCGGCAGTCCTTCGGGCGGTATGCGCTGATCGCTCATGACTGCTACCTACCCATACCAAGGAAAACGAATCGCAATGAGTCACACCGGCAGTCTTCATCGTTGCCGAGGCAACCCGGGTGAGGCTTCCGGCTAGCTGCAATGCGTCGCGGCGAGCGCTCTGCGACGCTGGTTGCGTGGATCTGCGCTGCTTGATCGTCGACGACAATCACGGCTTCCTCCAGGCCGCCCGAAGGTTCCTCGAGCGAGACGGGCTGACGGTCGCGGGGGTCGCCTCGAGCAGTGCCGACGCCGTCCGGCAGGTCGAGCGGCTTCGGCCGGATGTCGTGCTCGTCGATGTCTCGCTAGGTGACGAGAGCGGTTTCGAGCTCGCACGACGCCTTGACGGCGATCGCGTTCGCGGAGTTCCCGTGATCCTGATCTCGACGCGCTCAGAGGCCGACCTCGCCGACGCGATCGCGGAGAGCACGGCAGATGGCTTCCTCTCGAAGTCGGAGCTCTCCGCGGCCGCGATCAGAGGCCTTCTGGACGAAGCTAACGAGCGTCGAGGTAGGTGACCACCGCAAGCACACGACGGTGGTCGTCTTCGGTCTCGGGCAGGCGCAGTTTCATGAGGATGCTGCGGACGTGCTTTTCGACGGTGCCTTCGGTGACCCAGAGCTGGCGTGCGATTCCGGCGTTCGAGCGCCCCTCGGCCATGAGGGCGAGCACCTCGCGCTCGCGCGGGGAAAGCTCCTCGAGCGGGTCGTTCACCCGGCGGGCGGCGACGAGTTCCTGGACGAGGGCGGGGTCGACGACCGATGCGCCGCCCAAGATCCTCGCGAGCGTTGCAACGAAGTCGTCGACTGCTGTCACGCGGCTCTTCAAGAGGTAGCCGATGCTCTCTCCGCTGCCGATCAGGTCCATCGCGTGCTCGACCTCGACGTGCGCAGAGAGAACGAGGATCGCAGTCGCGGGGAGTTCCTCGCGAATCGCCCGGGCAGCCTCGAGCCCTTCCGTCCTGTGGTTCGGCGGCATGCGGATATCGACGATCACGAGCTCGGGTCGCTGCTCGCGGACGAGCCCGAGCAGCTGCGACGCGTCTCCGCACAGGCCCACGATCTCGAAGCTGAAACGCTCGAGGAGGCTCGCCAGACCCTCGCGGAGCAGGACGTCGTCGTCCGCCACGATCACGCGCGCGGCGCTCGCGCTCATCGCCCGATCATAAGTTAACGTGACCCGATGAGCACGCCGCCGAGCCGGGCCGGCGCGCTTCGACGCTCGATCAGGTCATGGCACATCCGAACGTACGGGCTCACCGGGACTCCGAGCGCCTCGCCGAGGAGCAGGCGGCGCTCCGCCGGGTCGCGATGCTCGTCGCACAGGGTGCCTCCCCGTCCGAGGTGTTCGAGGCGGTGGCGGCGGAGGTCGCGAGGTTGCTGGAGTCCGATTTCTCGCTGGTCGGCCGCTACGAGGCCGATGCGACCCTGACCCATGTCGCGTCGCACCCCCTCGAGCTCCTGTCTCAGCTCGGCGCGCGCACGGTCCTCGACGGCGACGATCTCGCCTCGGTCGTGCAGCGCAGCGGCCGGCCTGCCTGCATCGACTACGACGACGCCCCGGGCCGGGTCGCGGCACTGGCGCGGGAGCTCGGTGTGCGGTGCGCCGTTGCTGCGCCGATCGTCGTCGATGATCGGGTGTGGGGTGTGGCGGCCGCCGGGTGGGGGCTGCCCGGGCGAGCGTCGACCGAAGCAGCGGAGCGTGCCGCCGAGTTCACGGAGCTCGTCGCCACTGCTCTCGCCAACACCGAGAGCCGCAACGAGATCGCGCGTCTCGCGGAGGAGCAGGCGGCACTGCACCGGATGGCGACGCTGGTCGCTCGAGGCGCCCAGCCGTCAGAGGTGTTCGCTGCCGCCATCGCCGAGGTCGGGCGAGTGGTGGGTGCCGATGCCTCGGTCCTCGTGCGCTACGAGCCGGGCGACCTGGTCACCCATGTGTGTGGCTGGAGCAGAACCGGGGGGTGGGTTCCGGTCGGAACGGTGCTGCCGCTGACGAGAGGCACGGCCTCGTGGCTCGTGTGGGAATCGTCCCGTCCCGCCCGCATCGAAAGCTACGCAGGCCTGTCTGGCCCGCACGCCGGAGTCGCCCGAAAACTCGGTTGGCGCTCATCGGTAGCGGCGCCGATCATCGTCGAGAGCCGGCTGTGGGGAGTGATGATCGTCGGCTCGACGACGGACCGGCCACTGCCGGTCGCCACGGAAGGGCATCTCGCGGAGTTCACCGAGCTCGTCGCGATGGCGATCGCGAACGCCGAGAGCCGCGCCGAGCTGGCCGCCTCCCGCGCGCGCATCGTTGCCACCGCGGATGCGACGCGGCAACGCATCGAGCGCGACCTGCACGACGGCGCCCAGCAGCAGCTCGTCTCGCTCGCGCTCGAGCTGCGGGCGGCGCAGGCGACGCTGCCGCCCGAGCTCGCCGACCAGCGCGCCGAGCTGTCGCGAGTCGTCGATGGGCTCACCGACGTGCTGGAAGGGCTGAGGGAGATCGCACGCGGCATCCACCCGGCGATCCTCTCGGAGGGCGGGCTCGGGCCGGCGCTGAAGACGCTCGCTCGCCGCTCGCCGGTCCCGGTCGCACTCGATGTCGGTGTCCGGGGCCGGCTACCCGACAGCGTCGAGGTGGCTACCTACTACGTCGTTGCCGAAATGCTCACCAACGCGGCCAAGCATGCTCGGGCGTCGACGGTCCAGGTGGATGTGGGAGGGGCCGGCGGAATCCTGCACGTCTCCGTCCGCGACGATGGCGTCGGCGGCGCCGATCCGGCGCGCGGCTCCGGGCTCGTCGGGCTGCGTGACCGCGTCGAGGCACTGGGCGGGACGATGAGCGTCGAGAGCCCGAAGGGCGGAGGCACGGCGGTCGAGGTCGCGCTGCCGCTCGACGGGAGTCGCGCTGTGGCTGACCAGTCCTAGGAGGCGCGCCGATCCCTCTTTCCCGCTAGCTGCAATCGACGACTACGGCTAGCGCCGATGACGTCGCGTTGCAGCGGAGCGACGCTACCGGCTGGCAATCACTCGGGGAAGGAGCTCTCATGAGCATGTCGGACAATCCCACGGTCGTACTCGTCCACGGCGGCTTCGTGGACGGCTCGGGCTGGCAGGGTGTCCATGACGCCCTGACGGGCGACGGTTACGACGTCAGTGTCGTCCAGAATCCGACGGTGTCGCTCGCCGACGACGTCGCGGTCACCAAGCGGGCCATCGACGCGGCCGGCGCACCGGTCATCCTCGTCGGCCATTCGTATGGCGGCGCCGTGATCACCGAGGCCGGCACGCATCCCAACGTCGCGGCGCTCGTCTACATCGCCGCCTTCATGCCGGACGGCGGCGAGTCGGTGAACACCCTCATCGCGGGCTTCCCGACCGATGGCCCGCAGCCACCGATCCTGCCGCCGCAGGACGGGTTCCTCTTCCTCGACAAGGGGAAGTTCCACGAGTCGTTCGCGGGTGACGTGAGCGCCGAGGGGGCCCGGTTCATGGCGGACTCGCAGGTTCCGTGGGGTCTGGGCGCACTGGGCGGCACCATCAGCGAACCCGCGTGGCGCGCCAAGCCGAGCTGGTATCTCGTCACGACGGAAGACCGGATGATCCCGCCCCTGGCCCAGCGCAGCATGTCGTCCCGCGCGGGCTCCACCGTGATCGAGGTCGTGGGCAGCCATGCGATCTATGTCTCGCAGCCGGCGGCGGTCGCCGACCTCATCCGGACCGCGGCCAAGGCGGCGGCTCCGCATCTCGTCGGCTCGAGCGCGTGACTCGAAGCCCGGCGGGTCGGCGTCTCCGGAAGGAAGCCGGAGAGTGGGCCGGGCAGGTCTCGAACCTGCGACCTTGGGATTAAAAGTCCCCTGCTCTACCAGCTGAGCTACCGGCCCTCGCAACGATTCTAGGTGGGCCCTGAACATGCGAAGGGCCCGGCCGCTCGCAGGCGGCCGGGCCCTTCGACGTCGCTAGAGCGTGGTGCTCAGAACGGCTTGGCGATCGTGATCTTCACGAGCGCCCGGTAGACCAGCTTCTTGCCGGCCTTGCGGTTGATCGAGAGGACGGTGCCCTTCTTCTTGTGCGACTTCTTGTAGATCACGGCCACCTTGCAGCCCTTGGAGAGCACGGTGCTGCGGGCCTTGTTGAGGGCCTTGCCGGTGACCTTCGGGACGATGCAGTACTTCACGACCTTCTTCTTCTTGGCCGAGACCTGCGTGAGGCCGCCGCCGGTGATCGTGGTGCCGCCGGTGGTGGTTGTGCCACCGCCGGTCGTGCCGCCCCCTGGGGACGTGGGCACCACGACCGGCGGTGCCGGCGGATTCGGGACGGGCGGCGGATCGCCGATCGCGTAGTAGCGCGCGGCGATCGGGGCGATGCCGCCAGCGATGGCTGCGCGGCCGGAGACCCCGAGCACGTTGCCGTTGAGCGCCATGCCCGTGACATAGGCGGCGCCGTCCGGGATCGCAGTCGTCGTCTGACCGCCGGCCCACGCGCCGACGTCGAGGTTGCCGGCGCTCGTCAGGCGCGCCAGGCCGAAGCCCGCCCTGCCACTGACGATCGCGGCGCCGCCGACGATCACCTTGCCGTCGCTCTGGACGGCGAGTGCCTGGCCGGTGTTGTCACCGCTGCCGACCAGGACGTGGGTGATGCCGCCCGTGCCGAACGCGGCCATCGTGCCCGTGGTCGTGAGCTTCGCGACTGTCATCTGGCGATCCACCGCCAGTGCGCCGTTGGGCGTGTCGCCCAGCGCCAGCACCGAGCCGTCGGCGAGTGACTTGATGGCGTGGAAGCTCACGCCGCTGATCGCGACATTGAACGCGGCATCGAGCGTGCCCACGCCCGTGGCGCCGTAGCGCTGAACCCAGCCGGCGCCGTCGGTCGCACCGAGCGTCGTGACGACCGTGTACCGGTTGTCGTTGCCGGGCAAGGCGGTGACCCCGTCGTACCAGCGGCCCGCGAGCGTGGCGTCGGCCGTCAGACCGTCCTTGCTCAGGCCGTCGATCGCCACGCCGGCGGAGCCGAGTCCGTCGGTGAAGAGACCGCAACTGCCGGAGCCCGTGGCCGGCACCGTCACCACGGCGCGCTCACCGTAGAAGACATACGGCGCGAGGTGCAGCGGATCGGCATCATTGGCATGGCGATCACGAGCGAAGCCCACGACGACGATCGAGCCGTTCGGCTTGATGGCGAGGGCGCGGGCCTCGTAGTCGATCAGGTGAGGAGCGAAGCAGACGGTGCTGCTGAGGAAGGTCCCGGCGGCGCTGAAGCGCGCGACGACCTCCGACTGCGAGCCGCCGTAGCCGGCGACGACGATGTTGCCGGCCGCGTCCAGGGTCATTGCCGTGGCGCCGCTGTTGCCGACGCCGCTGGTCGGCGTTCCTGCGAACTGGCGCTGCGCAGCTCCGCCATTACCGAACGTGGAATCGACGGAACCGTCGAGGTTGTAGCGGATGAGTGTCATCGCACCGCCCGCCGAGCCGCCCACGACGATCTTGCCGTCGCTCTGGATGACCATCGGAACGCGGTTGTCCTGGCCCGAGAACACGGGGCCGACGGCGTAGCCCGTGCCGTTGAAGTTCGGGTCGATCAGTCCATCAGCCAACGCAGCCGCCGGAATGGCGAGGCTGCCGAGGGTGAGGGCCAGAGTGGACGCGATTGTGCGCCACCTTCGTCGCCGTCGATACATCGATTGGGACACGCATCGCTCCTGGAGCCGCAGTTGACAAGGGTCGAGCGCTCTCCCGGAGAACGCGCCGCCTCTCCATCCAACCCCGCTCTCCCGCCGGCACCCACCCCGGAAGGTCCGAGGATCCGCTGGACGTTGGTATGGGTTGGCTAGGTAGGTCCCAGACATGGGGCCACCCCGCTCCACCTGTGATCCGCACGGCTCGCCGCGGTTGACAACGGCGCGGCGGATTGCTTAGGGTGTCCTTATTAGGCCATCCTAAGCGGGTGCGTTGCTGCCCGCCGCCACGCTCCGCCCAGCGTGGCGGCGGACAGGAGCGCACGATAGTCGCGTGCGCCTCGATCCGATACGATCAGCGCCTGTCAAAGCGGCGAGGAGTGACGTGGCGGACGTATCGGAGCAAGTCGGGTTCTACGCGCGCATGCTGCCCCCACGCGAGCGGCCACTGGACGCTCTCGGGGGCCTTCTCAACGGGCTCGGGGCCGGTCTCGGCATCCTCGCGCTGGTCTGGTGGCCGCTCCTCCTCGGCACGGCCGGGGTCGGGCTGGCCGGGCTGAGCCTGGTGTTCGCGCGCGAGCGCGGGACCCAGAGTCGCTTCGCCTGGGGCTTCGCCATCGCCGGCCTCGGCTGGCTGATCGGCATGATGCTCGCCGTCCAGGGCCACAAGCCGCTCAGCCCCTGATGGCGGTGGCGGAGCAGGTCGGCGCCTGGGACGTTTTCGAGCAGTTCGAACGCGACGTCTGCCAGCTCGGACGCGTGGGCGGGCTGCTCGACTGGGACGAGCAGGTCAACATGCCGCCGCGTGGCGCCTCCGCCCGTGGCGAGGCCAAGGCGACGCTCGCCGGGGTGCTGCACGAACGCATCTGCGACGAGCGCTTCGGCGAGGCCATCGCCGAGCTCGGCGACGACGGCGAGCTCGGTACGTTCGAGCGCGCACGGGTGCGCGAGGCGCGGCGCGAGCGCGACCGCGCCGTGCGCGTCCCCGCCTCGCTCGTGCGAGCGCTCGCGATCGCCGAGTCAGCCGGCTTCGAGGCCTGGCAGGCGGCCCGCTCCGAGGCCGACTTCTCGCTCTTCCGCAATCCGCTCGAGCGCCTCGTCTCGCTGCGGCGCGAGGAGGCCGACGCGGTCGGCTACGAGGGCGGCGAGCGCTATGACGCCCTGCTCGACCAGTACGAGCCGGACATGCGGGTGGCCCGGCTCGAGCCGCTGTTGCACGGCCTGCGGACCGAGCTCGTCCCCTTCGTGCAGGAGATCGCCGCGCGGCCCCGCCCCGACAACGCGTTCGTGCATCGCATCTATCCGCCGAAGACCCAGCGCGCCGTGGGCGCCCGTCTGGCGACGGCGATCGGCTTCGACTTCGAGGCAGGGCGCCTCGACGAGGCGGCGCACCCGTTCGCCTCCGGATTCGCGCCCGGCGACGTGCGCCTGACGACGCGCGAGCACGAGGACGACCTCTTCTCCGGCCTCTTCGCCGTGCTGCACGAGGCAGGGCACGGCCTCTACGAGCAGGGCCTCACCGGCGACATCGAGGGCACGTTCTGCGGACACGCCACCTCGCTCGGGCTGCATGAGTCGCAGTCGCGCTTCTGGGAGAACATGGTCGGCCGCTCGCCCGCGTTCTGGGAGCGGCACATCGGAGAGGTCCGAGAGGCGTTCCCCGAGCAGCTGAAGGACATCCCGCTCGAGCAGTTCGTGCGCGCCGCCAACCTGGTCGAGCCGTCGCTGATTCGCGTCGAGGCCGACGAGGTCACCTACCACCTGCACATCTTCCTGCGCTTCGAGCTCGAGCTCGCGCTGGTGCGCGGCGACCTCGCCGTCGACGATCTGCCGGGCGCGTGGAACGAGCGCATGCGCACGCTCGTCGGCATCGATCCGCCGGATGACGGCGTGGGCGTGCTGCAGGACGTGCACTGGTCGGCCGGGCTGATCGGCTACTTCCCGACCTACACGCTCGGAACGCTCTACTCGGCCCAGTTCCTCGAGGCCATCGAGCGCGAGCTCGGCCCGATCGCCGAGATCGTGCGAGCCGGTGAGTACGACCGCCTGCTCGGCTGGATGCGAGAGCACGTGCACAGCCGCGGTGCGCTCGTCGCGCCCGAGCAGATCGCCCGGGACGCGACCGGCGAGGCGCTGGGGCACGCTGCATTCATGCGCTATCTGCGCGCCAAGTACGGCGAGCTCTACGACCTCGGCTGACGCCGACTCGGGCTCAGGCCGCGCGCCAGCGATTGGGCTCGATCTCGACCGCCCGGCCCATGCGCTCGAGCCGCTCGATGTGAGCGAGCGCCTCGGCCAGCGCGAAGCGCTGCTCGTGGAACCCGAGCGTCCCGCCCCAGGCGATCTGTGCGACGTCATAGGCGCTGCGGGCGCCTTCGCGCAGCGCCTCCTCGTGCTCGTCGAGCCGCACGGCGTGGTGCCTCGCGATTTCCTGCGCGCGC
>Ga0157378_10004991_pt1 | contig 11640 bp, 16 predicted proteins | sample M65metaG_FD_115309 | JGI IMG/M metagenome (GOLD analysis project Ga0157378, IMG submission 115309) | Miscanthus rhizosphere microbial communities from Kellogg Biological Station, Michigan, USA - M6-5 metaG | ecosystem: Host-associated > Plants > Roots > Rhizosphere > Soil | place: USA: Michigan...
CGGCCAACGCGACGGTAGTGGTACGCTTAAAGTATTGTGTCGCGGCATCCTTTTCGCCAAGTAAAATGTCGCTTACATCTTTCAGCGTCATTTTCTTAATGGCATCGATAAATATGGGCTTTGCATCCTTTGCGGCGCCTTCAGCGGCACGGTTGAGCGACAGGATCACATTATCACAAAGCTTGTTCATGCCCATTCTACGCAATGCTTTTTCAGCCTTTTGTGCTTCAGGTGGGAACAATATCTTAACCGCGGCATTCCCAAAAAAGCCATTTACCGCCGAAAGCTGGTCGGAACTTTTTGCTGTTCCCTGCTCCAGGGCTTGTTTTAATGCGCCCCCGATCTCAAGCACTGATGGACCACTCTGTACAACGGGTGCCTTTACCGGGGCTGGTTTGTAATAGTCGAAACTTGAAAATGAAAGGCTGGCCGTCAATAAGCCAGCCAGGAAAAGCGCTTTTTTCATAGGTAGGGATTAATAAAATTAATGGGGTAAAATTAACCTATCGCCCTTAACAAAGCAAATACACCTGCCGCAATTAATGCTGAAATAGGGATGGTGATGATCCATGCCCAAATCAAATTGATGGTTACACCCCACCTCACTGCCGAAAGCCGTTTGGTCAAACCAACACCAATGATTGAGCCGGTGATAGTATGCGTTGTTGATACCGGGATACCGAAATATTGGGTAAAAAATAAGGTGATAGCTCCAGCTGACTCCGCGCTTACTCCTTCCAAAGGCGTAATTTTAGTTATACGCGACCCCATGGTTTTAACGATCTTCCATCCGCCTGATAGTGTTCCCAACGCGATGGCCGTATAACAGGCCAATGGCACCCAGTCTGGCATTGCACCGCCGGCAAGTGGTATTTTAGATGCTACCAGCGCCACATAGATAATACCCATTACCTTTTGCGCATCGTTGCCGCCGTGTGCGTAGCTTAAAGCGGCCGATGATACTAATTGCAACCTTTTGAACCATTTTTCAGCGGTTGCGGGTCGCGAGTTTTTACTTAAATGCAGTACGATAATGGTTACTATATAGGCTATCAGAAGCCCCATAAACGGCGCGACGACAATGTAGGCAATGGTGGTAAGCACCAATTTTAAGTTGATGGCACTTATGCCGTTCGCACCCATATAAAGCGCATTGGTGATACCGGCGCCTGCAAAGCCGCCTATCAGCGTATGCGGCGAACTTGAGGGGATGCCAAACCACCAGGTGATGAGGTTCCAGCTTATGGCGGCTATCAATCCGGCAAGTAACACATGCAGGGTAACAAAATGTTCATTTACGATTTTGGATACTGTTTTGGCAACATTGTGCTCCTTAACAAAAAAGAATACAATGAAATTAAATGCCGCTGCCCAAAGCACCGCCTGGAAAGGGGTTAATACCTTGGTCGAAACAATGGTTGCAATCGAGTTGGCAGCATCGTGGAAGCCGTTGGTATAATCGAATAGTAAAGCGAGGCAGACTACTGCTACAAGTGTACTGGTTACCATTTATCAGATCAGGCGTTTTTAACTAAAATTGATTCCATAACGTTTGCGGCGTCCTCGCACCTGTCTGTAGCAGTTTCCAGTACCGAAAGTATCTCTTTGTATTTGATCAGGCGTATGGCGTCAGTTTCATACAGGAACAGGTCGGCAACGGCACGGTCGAATACATAATCGGCCTGGTTCTCCACGCTGTTTATCCTGATGCACGAGTCGGCTATGGCGCGAACATTACGCAGATCCTTTAATTCTTTTACGGCCTTTTCAAGATCGATGCTTGCCTGCAAAATAAGCTCGCACAATTTTTTGATATGATCGTTCAGGTCGTCAATGCGGTAAAGCAGCATCCTGTTGGCAGCGCCCTGTATATTGTCGGCCACATCGTCAATAGCTGTAGCCAGGGAGTGTATATCCTCACGGTCAAAAGGAGTAATAAAGTTTTTGCCAAGCTCAAGATATATCTGGTGAGTTATTTCATCGCCTTTGTTTTCCAGTTTATCTATCTGCTTATACAATTCCTCCCTTGCAACAGCGCTGCCCGAGTTAACTGCTTCAACCAGGCAACCGGCCATTACTACAACATTGTTTGACGCCTGTTCAAACAGTGGGAAAAAGATCTTTTTGTCCTTTGGTACAAAATATTGAAAGATGCTGTTCAGTGACATTTTTTATAGATATGTAGGGTCAGATGATAAATTCCTTTGTTAAATTTTTGCAAAGCTAATGTTTACAATGTTAACATAATGTTAACTCTTCAAAACAGGTATCGCCGGGAATGGGATACCCTGTTTCGCCTTTTGCAGTGTAAAGCCAAAGGTTGAACCCAGGCCTTCGGTACTGCGTACATTAATAGTTTGCTGGTGCGCTTCAACAATATGCTTCACAATGGCAAGCCCCAGTCCCGAGCCGCCAATCTGCCTGGAGCGACTGGTATCCGTCCGGAAAAACCGTTCAAACAGCCTCGGCAGGTATTTCTCCTCGATGCCAATGCCGTCATCGGTTACTTCAACCAGCACCTGGTCGTGCAGTTCAAACAGGCTCACGGCAGTGCTGCCTTGCTCCTTGCCGTATTTAAACGAGTTATCGATCAGGTTTACCAGTACCTGCCTTATTTTCTCCCGGTCGGCATTTACAAATATCGGGTCGTCATATTTTTGCTTGAAGACGAGCCTGATATAATGTTCTTCGGCTTTCATTTCCAAAGATTCAAACACCTCTTTGATCAGGTCGTTGATTTTAAAGCGGCTGTAATTGATGGGCATCTCACCGCTTTCAAGCTTGGAAATTTCGTCAAGGTCCTTGATCAGGTAACTCAGCCGGTCGACATTTTTTGATGCTTTATCCAAAAACTGCCGGGCCATGTTCGTATCATCGAAGTCATCATCTACAACAGCATCAATATAACCCTGTATGGCAAATAGCGGAGTTTTAAATTCATGGGAAATATTGGACAGGAAATCCCTGCGGAATTTTTCCTGTTTCTTCAGGTCATCTATCTCCGTCTTCTTTTGCCTGGCCCATTCCTGTACCTCATGTTCAACGTCATTGATCGGGTCGGCGCTCACGTGTTCGCCCAGGGCATCGCGCAAGTCGCGGCCAAGTTTCAAATTATGGATCAGCTTGTAAATGATCTTGATCTTGGAATAGATGTATTTTTCCAAAAGGATATAAAAAGTAACAAAACTGATGGTAATGGTCATTCCAAAAGTTACTGCTACATCATACCAGCTATGCTTAAAATAATAGTTGACTGCAGAGACTGTTATAGCCACTGCCAATGCATTGATGAAGACAAGGACGCGCAATTTCATACAGTAAAGGTACGATTTACAGGCAAATACGAATCCTAAAAAGCTTTAAGGTATGTTAAGTTAAGTTTATTAAATTGTTGAGTTTATCCCGGCTTATTTGCTTGTCGTGATGTCCAGGTCTATTTTCACATCGTTCGACATCACCAGGCTTTTACCACCCACACCATAATCCGTCCTTTTTATCTCGAAGTTGCCTTTAAACTCCGCATTTGTGCCTGTTTCAGCATAGGAAAAAGGAATGGTTACATTATTGGTCTTATCCTTAATGGTCAGACTGAATACGCTGGTGTAATTATTTCCGCTGTTGTGTTTAAACGAAACAGATTTGATGGTAATGTTCGGATATTTTGCCACATCAAAATAACTGTCGCTTTTCAGGTGGTCGTTGCGGGTGCCGTTATCTGTATCGATGGTGTTCGTTTCAACGGTTGCAGTTATTGTACTTGCCGCAAGGTTGGCTGGATCGAACTTGATATCGCCTTTAAATCCCCCAAGAGTACCGTCAACGGTAATGCCTAAATTTTTGATATGGAATAAAACAGACGATTTGGTAACCGTATGCTCTTTAACCTGTGAGAACGCGTTAGCCACAAAAAACAGGATAAAAAATAAGGGGTATATTTTTTTCATATAACGATTTGGCTGCAAGTATGCGAAAATAAGACGAATCTGAGTATGAATTATTACATTAGTGATTGAAAATAGTTATCGAATAACCTAAATCTATACATCACAATTTAAATGGAGCAAGAAAGATTTGAGTTTAGTCCAATGAAGCCGATCTTGCTGGTGATACTTGTGCCAGCAGTTTACACTGTTTTTTCGCGGTACGTCACCTCATATACCAAATATAAGGAATGGTTCAATGCTAATGACTGGGTCCACATAGCGATCCTGATGTTGGTAGTGTTGTATTTAGTAAAGCCATTGCGAATTACTATCCTGATGCTGATGATGCGCCCGGCGGTTGTGCTGACCAATGAGTGCATAAGGATCACCTATACCGGCTACACGATTTACTGGACGGATGTAAAAGATGTTTACCTTGGCAGCTCCGGGAGTGGTACTCGCGGCCCCGTGAGTTATTATGTAATTATTAAGGTCAGAGATCCTGAGAAATATTTGGCTAAGATCAGAAATCCATTAAACCGGTGGTATCAGCGTATCACACGAAAATTGCGGCCAAGCCCTTTCGAGATCGAATTATCCCTCGTTCGTGGTGATGAGGATGAGATATTACGCACCGTTTTGAAATATTATCAGAATAACAGAGGGTTTTAGTTAATACGTTCCAAATCCCAGGCTTGTATATTCAGCAACATTACTATAAATTTGTTTATGGACATTCAAGCCGAAAAGATAGAATTAGTTAAGCGCTTATTGGATACGGATGATGAATCGGTATTGCAGCAAGTAAAAAACATTTTCGAATCTCACGAAAAAGATTTCTGGAATGACTTGCCAGAACATGTTAAGAAAGGTATCGAGCGTTCAAAAAAACAAGCTGATGCCGGACTGCTCACCTCACACGAGGATGTGATGAAAAAGTACGCTAAATATTTATGAGTTTAGCTGTTGCCTGGACACCCGAAGCCAAGGAAACATTTGAGCATACAGTTAACATGATTGAAAACAAGTGGGGTACACGGTCAGCGGAAAAATTTGTGTGGAACGCACATAAAATAATAAGCACCATAGCAATACAGCCTTACATTTTCAAATGGTCCTTTGCACAAAATACACGTCAAGCCATTATAACCAAACAAACCTCGATGTTTTATGAGGTTCACTCTTCACACATACTTATCCTTTTCTTTTGGGACAATAGGCAGGAACCATTTTCTGGGTAAATATTAAAACTCCACATGCGCCCTGAAGCCGAACACATTTACCGGCCCGCGATCAGCATTGTAGGCGGGGTGAAGGATAAACTGGTAATCGGGACTAAGCCATAATTTCTTTTGAAAAGCGTTGATCTTATAATATAATTCGGCGACCATTTCGGGCGAATAGTTCAATTTACCGTCGCCGATCAAGAACCCGTAGCCACCTGCAGCCAGGTAATTTTTGTGATCGGCCGAAAGGCCATTCACGACGAAAGCCAGGCCGAGCTCGTCATCAGCACGCTTCCACGAGGTTCCTTTCAATACGCCGCCAAAGCTTAACGAGCGGTCTATTTCAGTAAAGAACCAGGTCTGTGTATGACCATCATTATAGCTTACTTTGGCAAAAAAGCCGAAATCTTTAGCCAGGTACTGGTCGGCACTGATGCCGAAACCATATTTATGCCTGCCATAGGCCTGCGTAGTGTCCACATTTGGCGCTGTTGGATTTTGAGCGACGGCCAGTTTATAATTGCCGAACTTACCATTATTCATAAAGGTTAATACCCTGAATGTCCCCTTTTGTCCGTTTAGTGTATAGCGTTTTTCAAACTCGAGCGTCTGTGTATTGGCCTTGCCGATCTTTGCATCCCAGGTGGATTCATTAGCCTGGGTGGTGACCATCGTAAAAGCAAAACGCAGCGTCCAGCCGGGTTGGCCCAGTTCGGCAGTTGCACCCATTACGTAACCGCGTGTATTGGCCGGGTAATCCCACGCCGCATTGTCCATCAGCGACCAGTTTATGAATTGCGTGCGCGGATCGTGGCTGAATTCATTGCCATCAAAAAAATCGGCCATGCCAAACTTGCCCACTGTGAACGAGAAGTAACGTTTGCTTCTGAGGCCCGCCAGTTGGTTATTATCATCGTCAAGGGTGTCTTTTTCCTTACCCCACTCAAAGGTTTGCTTCAAATAAAGCCTGGCAATGTAAATTTTCGGCTCGGCAGCACCCACGCGAAAGGTTTCGCCGTTGGGGAAACCAGCAACACCCAGTGTCTTGCTCAGGCCCGCACCGCCGGACATCTCCGGGTTGAAATAGGCTTCGGCGCCTTTCCATAACCTTGCCCCGCCATACAGTGTCGAGGTAATAGAGCTTTGGGTCTCAGATGATGTCGACAGGCTATTCTGTCCGCTATATGGCGCACTGAATGACGGTTTATATTGTGTAATAACAGTCTGCTGAAAATGGAGGTTAAAGGCCTGCCGCTTTACAGTATCCTGCGCCAGTGCAAACTGAGCAGTAATGAGACACATCAACAGAAATGGTAATCTTTTTTTCATAAACCGGCGCGAAAGTAATGCTTCAGCATTAAGCTGATGTTAAATAGTAAAACAATAATGTTAGGCAAATCTAATATAAAATTTAGATTAGTCTAAATTTATTTAATTATTTTACTTCGCTATAAAACTGGATGAGATATTGCTCCATGAACTCGTGGCGCTGCTGTGCCAGTTGTTTGCCGGTTGGCGTATTCATTTTATCATGCAGGAGCAATAATTTTTCGTAGAAATGATTGATGCTGGGCGATGCAGAATTCTTGTATTCTTCTTTGCTCATGTTCAGATTAGGGAGTATTTCTGGATTATAAATTTCGCGGCCTTTAAAGCCGCCGTAGCTAAAGGCCCTTGCAATACCAATGGCGCCTATGGCATCCAGGCGGTCGGCGTCCTGCACTATCGCTAATTCCTTTGAATGGAATGCTGCTTTATCAAACCCGGCTTTGAAAGAGATATACCTAATGATCTGCTGAACATGCTGAATAATATCCGGGTCGGTATTTATGCTCTGCAAAAAATTACCAGCAGTCTCCGGCCCTATTTCTTCATCCCCTCCATGAAATTTACTGTCGGCAATATCGTGCAGCAGGGCAGCCAGTTCAACTACCAGCAGGTCGCAATCTTCAGTTTGCGCTATGCGCCTGGCGTTGGTCCATACCCGGTGGATATGCCACCAGTCATGCCCCCCTTCGGCATTTTCAAGTGTTTTCCGTACGAAAGAAGCGGTAGTCTCAACAATCGTTTTGTTATCCATGTTTTGCCGTTGAACTGCAAAAATAAATTATTGAATTGACAGGGTGCATACTAAACCGTATGCAATACTTCAATATTTTCGTCACGGATGATGTCGGTCACATTAGCATCAAGGATCTCCGCAATATGAAACAGCCTTTCCACGGTTATCCTAGTATAACCCAGCTCCAGTTTGCTGTAAGCGTTTTGCGAGATGCCCAATTTGACGGCCAGGTATTCCTGTGTATAATTACGGATCTCCCTTATTTTCCTGATGTTAGCCGCTACTTTTTTTATCTTCAGGTTCAGCTCATCTTTTATAGCCATAACAATGTTTAATGGGTTTTATTAAACACATACGGAATATTCAGGGATATGGATGTTTGAATCGGGAAATTTATTTTCCGGCATCATAACTGACTACCACCGCAGGTAACAAAGTAGCCTGGTTCAATGGGATCTGGTCACGCGCTACTATAGGTTTGCGCACGGAGTAAGAACTATGCATCGCATCCCGGGTTTCCCGGCTGTCATTTTCTGTTGCATTGAGCCTGATCAAAAACGGGATAATAAAATCATGCAGTTTCTCTTTATCAGGGATGATCCATTTCCGGTTCGATTTCTTCAGCGCATCAATAGCCGGCGGTGCCAGTATGGCGTCATCAGCATAATAAATAACCAGGTTTTTGATGTTACCCTGCTCATCAGCCGAAAACTTGAATACCACCGTTCCCGTTGCTTTAGTCGCAATGATATCGTGCGAAACTTTCAGGCTATCTTTAAAAAACTGTGTCATCACCTTGCCGCCGCCCTGGAAAGGGAATGCCAGTGGTTCCTGTGCCAGGCCGTTGGTAGCCATGAGTAATAATATGATGTAGATTAAATGCTTTCTCATTTGTTAAATAATAGCGAATGTAAAACTCCGAATTGGCCCGCCAACTTCATCATCCATTATTCAAATTACATTTCTTTTGGCTCCCTTTTACTGCCGTCGTACAATTCGTATTCCAGCAAACGGCAGTCGAGCTTTCCGTTATAAAATTCAATCCGGCGTTTGGCCTGCAGCCCTATTTTTTTTGCCAGATCAGGGTTCCCGGTAAAAATATAGCCACGGTAACCTTTGCAGGACTGCTTCATAAAATCGCCTATACGCTTGTATGTAGCCTCCAGTTTGTTATGTACCCCCAGCCTTTCACCATATTCAGGGTTGAACATGATCACACCCTTCTCTTCGGGCACCACGGTGTCGGCAAAGTCACAAACGTTAAACTCGATCAAATGTTCTACACCCGCGGTTTTTGCATTTCTTTGGGCGATGTCAACCGCGTCTGCCGAGATATCAGTCGCAATTATTTTGAAGTCGAGCTGCTTTTTACCCTTGTCTTTCAGTTTGCGCCTTTCTGTAAAAAATACTTCTTCCTCATAGCCGATGATGTGCATAAAGCCATAATTCATACGGAAAAAGCCCGGACTTTTATCTGTAGCCAGCAGTGCCGCTTCAATAGCCAGCGTGCCTGATCCGCACATGGGATTGATAAAAGTGCTTTTTCTGTCCCAATTGGTTGCCATAATGGTTGATGCAGCCAGCGCCTCCAGCATAGGGGCCTTTCCGGGTATCTTGCGATAGCTGTGTTTCGCCAGCGTTTCGCCGGAAGTATCTAAAAATATCTCGGCTTTATCCTCCTGCCAGTAAAGGTGGATAACAGCTTTATTCTGCTCGGCGCCCGAATTTGGCCTGATGCCTTTTTTGTCCTTGATGCGGTCAACTATCGCGTCCTTCACTTTTACGTTAGCAAAAAGCGGGGTGGTGATGTGTTCGTTATTAACATTTGAAGTGACAGAAAAATAGCCGGTAAAATCGATCAGGTTTTCCCATTCAATCTCCAGCAGTCCGTCATAAAGTTCTTTCGGATCGGCGGCTGTAAAGCTTTTAAGCAGGTAGATCACCTGGCTTGCACAGCGCAAATTCAGGTTCAGGGCGATACAGTCGTTCACCGTTCCTGTCAATTCCAGGCCCGTCTGGAAAACGCGGGTAGGCTCAAAGCCAAGGTCTTCAACTTCCTTTTGCAGGTAAGGCGACAGTCTTTTGTTGCAGGTAATAACGATCCTGCTCTCGGTGTGGAAAACTTGCATAATTAAGTTGGCGAATTTATGAATTAAATACCCGGTATTTAATTTCTGAACTATTAACTTTACATTTTAAATTTTTTAGAAGATATGGAAATTAAGGGTAAAGTACACGAGGTTGCGCCAACCGTCCAGGTAACCGACTCATTGAAAAAGAGAGAACTGATAGTAGAATATATTGAGAATCCGCAATACCCGGAGTATTTGAAGTTCGAAGCCATCCAGGACCGTTGCAATTTGCTCGACAATCTTAAAGTGGGTGATGATATCGAAGTATTTTTCAATCTTCGCGGCCGCCCATGGACAGATAAGACAGGCAAAAAGACCTATTTTAATTCATTGCAATTGTGGAAAGTAAACATACTTGCCGGCGCCAATAACAATACCGTGCCTGAATACGCACCACAAGTTGATCTGACCTCAGCACCTGAGGAAGATGATCTTCCGTTTTAATCCCCCGACCCCCTAAAGGGGAGCTATATTATAAAAAAGTCCATTCCTTAATTAGGAAATGGACTTTTTTATGCTTTTATCCTTTAACGTTGCCCTTAGGGGTTAAGGGGCTTACTCTTCCTTTATTATCCTTTTCAAAGCAACTTTATTTCCTTGCTTCACTTCAAGAAAATACAGCCCGTTCAAACCAAGCGGAAAGTTTTTGCTGAAACTGCCATTAACAGCCTTGTCGCTCCAGATCACTTTTCCTTCACTATCGGTCAGCTTTATAGCTGCTGAAGCACGGGCCGGAAGGCCAAATGTCAGCATAATTTTTCCCGACGAAAACTCGGGTACCAGTGCCAGGTCCTTAAGCTCCAGGTCGGCTTTTTCGCTGCCGGTTATTTTCTTTGTCCTTTCCGGTGATGCGTCCGATACGGTGAAATTAACGTGTGTGCTGATGCCGTCGCTCCCTGTATTGCTGTAGCTAAAGCTTTGGGTATTTCTGCGATTCATACGCTCCATCATCATGGGCATGCGCCTTCTCATCATTATGTCGCCATCACGCATAAAGTCGTCATTCTCCCCCTCCCACATTCTGCCTGCGTCATCATTCATTTTGAAATTATAGGTAAACAACGAGTCTTTCCCTCAAGGGCCCTTATGCCTGAAATTAAAATATTTGTGCACAGAACTGTCGCCTTCAAACGGCATCTCGGCCATGTCACCGTCGCCATGCATACGTTTTTCAATGATGATGTTTCTTTTACCGGTATCCGATCCGCGCTTTCGTATAAATATGCGGTGTTTGGCATGATCACCAGCAAACGAATCGCCCAAGTGTTGAATATCCTTCAGCGCCTGTTTTCTGTCGGCAGGTGACAGGTCTTTTATATTTTTACCGTTCACAACGGTGTCGCCATTAGTTATATTGATCTCCACATTCCTGCTTTGACCGAAAACTAAAGGGGGAAGGCCCATAATTGCGATAATACTTAACGCAAAAACAAGCTCAAAGCCGGGTTTAATAAAACGTTGTTTCATTTGATTATTTTAAATTTGATCTATCAAAATTAACAAGGTATTCAATACCAAGATGTTAAATCGCAGCGGCAATGTGTTAAAAATTGTTAAATGAAGCCGGGTTTGAGCTGATTTAAAATATTTTTGTTCAATAGGATGAGAAAAAAGAGTATAGGTTTGATTATGGGGCTGATGGGTTTCGCACTATTGGGTGTGATGGCCATGCAGTTATATTTTCTGAGGCAATCCTACCAGATGCAGTCTGACTTATTCGACCGCCGCGTAAACGACGCTCTGAACAACGTTGTTAATAAGCTTGCAAAACAGGATGCCAATAATTTTTTGAGCCGCAAGGCGGAACTAATGGTTCGGCGGAGACAGCATAGTGATCAGGCCTCGCAATCTACCGAAAAGCCGGCTAAACTGGTAAGGGCCTACCTGGCTCAGCCGGTAAAAAAACAAATGACTTCCCGTGAACGCAGGCTGAACGCTTTAAGGGACAGTTTGCAGCAGGTGATTATGAGCAACAGGCTGGACGACGAGTTTTTTAGCATGGCACAATCGGGCCAGTTGATGCTCCATGTAAAATATGAGGAATATACCGACGAGTTTGGCGTCGTACATCAGCGCATGACCGATCCCAAAATCATCAGGGAAGCCGGGGGTAAGTCTCTCTATAAAAAACCTGCAAAATTGCATAAATATGATACCGTATTTGTTGACTACCTCGATCCGCAATTTGGCAAACAAACCATACCGGTGGTACAGGTAAACCCGCTATAGCAGCGTGAACAGGAAAGGAAAAAAAGCGAACGCCAGTTTAACGAGGTGAAGAAAATGCTGCAGGACGA